>Ga0207796_1000440_pt1 | contig 16975 bp, 16 predicted proteins | sample Pon1CUnioCityCA_6_FD_187274 | JGI IMG/M metagenome (GOLD analysis project Ga0207796, IMG submission 187274) | Marine sediment microbial community from Union City, CA, USA - Pond 1C Sediment 1 (SPAdes) | ecosystem: Environmental > Aquatic > Marine > Intertidal zone > Salt pond sediment ...
GAGCCGGTACTGCCGCCGGACCAGCGGCACGGTCTCGAGGAAATCGAGGGCGGACTCGACGGCAGCGGCGTGCGCAACGAGGCGCACCGGTGCCTCTCCTGCGGCGACTGCCTGGCCTGCGACAACTGCTGGACCCTGTGCCCCGATCAGTCGGTTCTGAAGACCCGCGACGTGGCCGCGGACGGCAGCCACTATGTGTTCGACTACAACTACTGCAAAGGCTGTGGCATCTGCGCGCATGAATGCCCCACGGGCTACATCCGCATGGTCCCGGAATGAATGCCCCCGACGGCGACGCCCCCCGCGACGATCCGACACTGGGGATCCGGCTCCGTCATCGTCGGCGCTGACCCCCGCGCAACGGGGCCATGCCGAGGCCCGACATGCCTTCTGACCCCCTGCCGAACCGCGATCGGGGTCCGCGGTTTCGGCTGAACGTGTTGCGGCACGGCTGGACCCTTCTGCTCGGCCTGTTCCTGTTCGCGCTCCCCGTACTGGTCCTTCTGCCCCTGGGCCTTCTCTGGCTGTGGCAGGAGGGTTGGCTGGTCGGGTGGCTGCTGGTCACCGTCGCGGTGACGCTGGCGGTCTACCTGCCCGCCCTGTGGTGGCGTTTCCGGCAGCGCGACCGCCAGGGGATCCTTCGGGAAAGTCCCGCGGCGGCCGCATCCGAACCGGTCTCCGACAGCTCGCCACGCGATCTAGCGGCATGGCAAGAGGTTCGGGAAATCGCGCGCACGGCCGAACGTAACATCGTGACCGACCGCGACCGACTGCTGGCCCAGGCGCGCATGACCATCGAGCGCGTCGCCCGTCACTACCATCCTGAAGACCGCGATCCCATCTGGAGTTTCACGATCCCGGAAATCCTGATGCTGACCGAGCGCGTCAGCATCCGGCTTCGGCTCGTACTGATGGAACACGTGCCCGGCGCGCACCTGATCGAGGCGGGACACCTGCTGCGGGCCTGGGAGTACAAGCCGGTCGCAACGACGGGGCTGCGGGTCTTCCGCCTTCTGCACAACGCCTGGCGCGTGACGCGCCTCGCCAATCCCGTGTCCGCGCTGCTTTCCGAGGCGCGCCAGCAGCTCGTCGGCGCCGCCATGACCGAGGCCGGGGATTACCTGCGCAGCGAAGGGGCGCGAATCTGGGTCGAGGAAGTCGGCCGGGCCGCCATCGAGCTCTACTCCGGTCGCCTGCGGGTGGACCTGGATCGCCTCCACGCCCTCGCCGCGACCGAGGGCCCGGGGACATCGGTGAGCGAGGCTCCACTGCCGGGTCCCTTGCGCATCCTCATCGCGGGTCAGGTCAATGCCGGCAAGTCGAGCCTGGTGAATGCATTGCTCAACGATCCGGCCGCAGCGGTCGCCGAAGCCCCGTTGACCGCGCATGCCAGCGCGTATCGCCTGCAGCGCGACGACTTTCCCGGCGACCTCCTGGTGGACACGCCGGGACTGCGCTCGACCGAGGACATCGCACGCCTGGTTCAGCGTGCCTGGGAGAGCGACCTGCTGGTCTGGGTCGTCGCCGCGGATGCCCCGGCCCACGCGCTGGACCGGGACGCCCTCGACGCCCTCCGGGCCCGTTTCGCCGCCGATCCCCGGCGCAGTCCGATTCCGATCGTGATCGTGCTCAGCAGGATCGATCGACTCGGTCCCGAATACCCTCGGGACGTCCTGACCCGCGTGGCGATCGCGCTCGACCTGCCGGAGCAGGACGTCGTGCCGGCCTGCCTCGAACCGGGCGGACCGACCGATGCGCTCGATGTGCTCTGGATTCGGCTGGGCACGCACTACGCGCAGGCACGCCGCTGCCGCGCCCAGCGCCTGCACCTGCAGGCCGGCCGCCATGGCTGGAGCAAACTCCTGCAGCAGACCGTGGGCGCGGGCAAGGCGATCAAGCGCCGCATGTGGCGGTAACTCCGGACGGCGACAGTCTCAGCGGGAAAGATCGGCCCGGGGTTCGGAGCAGCGGTCGAGCAGATACACGATCGACCGGTAGTGCCGACCACTGTGCAGCGAGAGTCCGATCTCGCAGGTCCGGCTGGTGGAGTACCCGGAGTTACAGGTGGCGGGAATTGCCCCGTTCAGGTTGCGCAGGGCGTTCGCGTTCAGTTCCGGGTAGGTGAAACCCCGATCACCCGACCAGCCGCAGCAGTGCACCTGAGCCGGCACCACGACCTCGGCGGCACAGGCCTCGGCGATCGCCTTCAGCTTGGGCTGCAGTCCCATCTTGATCGTACTGCAGGTCGGGTGCAGCGCCACGACCTCGTCGATCCTCGAGATCTGCAGACGATCGATCACGAAATCGTGCAGGAAATCGGCGATGTCGTACACCTTCAGACCGGAGCCGATGTCGCGGCGGGCGCGGAAGGCACAAGGACTGGTGTCGAAGACGATGGGGTCCTGGCCATCCCGGCTGGCCACGCGAAGTGACGCTTCCAACTGCCGCATCTTGAACTCGGCGTCGTCGTTGAAACCCTTGCTCTCGAACGGTTGCCCGCAACAGAGCGCGGCGCTGGAATCGGGGTAGACCACCTCATACCCCGCCTTGCGCAGCAGGGACTCCGTTTTTGCAAACAACGACTCCGTCTCCGGATCGCCGCGCGCCGGACCCATCGTTCGGCTCGCGCAACTGGGGAAATACACCACTCTGGGGGCGCCTTCCGGTGCGGAATCAAGCGGACGGCCCTTGCGCGCGGCGCGCGGCATGTAGGGGTTCCAGAGCGGGATGCGCCCCGCCGAAAGGCGCCGCATGCCCCCCGTCAAACCGGACATCACGCGCGTCCCGAGAACGCTGTGCAGCAGGTGTGCGGACGCCAGCGACCAGCGGGTGGCCACGGTGACCGGCGCAAAGCCGCGCGCGACCCACCCCGAAACCCGGTGGGCAAGGGGACCCCAGGCCTTCCCGCGAAGCTTCTTGACCATCTTGCCGGTATCGATCCCGACCGGGCAGGCGAGCGCGCAAAGGCTGTCCACGGCACAGGTGTCGAGCCCTTGGTAACGGTAGAGCTTGCGCATCCGGGCCAGGCGGGCGCCGTCCTTTCCGGAGCCCTCGAGACGCTCCATCTCGCGCAATGCGGTGATGCGCTGGCGCGGCGTCAGCGTAAACGTTTGCGACGGACAGGTCGGCTCGCAGAATCCGCACTCGATGCACTTGTCGATCAAGGCATCGACCGCGGGCATCGGCTTGAGATTGCGCGTGTGCACGTCGGGGTCGTCGTTCAGCAGCACCCCGGGGTTGAGCAGGTTGTCCGGGTCGAACAGCTGCTTGATCTCGCGCATCAGACCATAGGCCTGCGCGCCCCACTCCAGCTCGACGAACGGCGCCATGTTGCGCCCGGTGCCGTGTTCCGCCTTCAGGGAACCGTCGTGACGCTCCACGACCATGTGGCTCAGGTCGTCCATGAACGCGCGGTACCGCTCCAGCGTTTCCGGGTGTCCGAGGTCGGGAGTGAGCACGAAATGCAGGTTTCCCTCCAGCGCGTGCCCGAAGATGATCGACCCCTCGTAGCCATGCTTGCGGAACAGTTCCTGCAGATCAAGCGTCAGCGCGCCGAGCCGGGGCACGGCGACCGCGACGTCTTCGATGATCACCGCCGTGCCGGTCCTGCGCATCGAGCCCACGGAGGGGAAGAGACCCGAGCGGATCGCCCAGAGCCGGTCGCACTCGCTCCGGTCCCGCGTGAACTGGACCGGCTGCAGGGTCTCCACGCTCGCCAGGGCGCTCTGGATCTGGGCCACCTGATCGTCCAGGCGTCCGGGATCGCTTGCCCGCGTCTCGATCAACAACGCCGCGGCATCGGGTCCCAACGACTTGAGCTCCGCGGGAACACCGGGCTTGTCCTCGACCGAGTGCAGCGAAGCCCGGTCCATCAACTCGGCCGCGGCAACCGGCAGCGGCTTCACGACGCCGATGGCTTCGCAGGCCGCACGGATATCGGGAAACAGCACCAGCGCGGTCGCCTTGTGCTTTGGATCCTCGACGGTCCGGTAGGTGATCTCCGCAATGAACCCGAGCGTTCCCTCGGAACCGATCATCAGGTGCTGCAGGATGTCGATGGGATCCTCGAAATCGACCAACGCATTGAGGCTGTAGCCACAGGTATTCTTGATCCGGAATTTTTCACGGATCCGTTCGGCAAGGTCGGCATCCGCGCGGGTGCGCGCACCGAGGGCATTCAGGCCTTCGACCAGCCTCGGGTGGCTCTGCACGAACGCCGCGCGGCTGTCGGGATCGCCGGTGTCCAGCAGCGTCCCGTCCGCGAGGATCACCCGCATGCTGTCCAGCGTGCGGTAGCTGTTCTGAGCGGTACCACAGCACATGCCGCTCGCGTTGTTGGCGGCAATCCCGCCCACGTGGCAGGCATTCAGCGACGCAGGATCCGGCCCGATTTTCCGCCCATGCGGCGCCAGCAGGCGATTGGCGTGGCCGCCGATCACGGCCGGCTGCAGACTGATTCGCGACGCATCCCGGGCGATCCGCCAGTTGCGCCAGGCCTCGCCGATCACGAGCAGGACCGAGTCGGTGATCGCCTGCCCGGACAGGCTGGTGCCTGCAGCACGAAAGGTGACCGGAACCCGGTGCTGCCGGGCCAAGGGCAGAATGCGCGCCATGTCCTCTTCGCTATCCACCCGAACCACGAGCTTCGGCGTCAGGCGGTACAGGCTGGCGTCCGTACCGTAGGTCAGGGTTCGCAGCGGGTCGGAGATCAGGCGTGACGCCGGGATGAACGCCTGCAAGCCGCGCTCGAAAGCTTCAAGATCCTGGACATGCACCATCGGGTTGAACCCCCTCGGTGACCGGTTGCGGTCAGCGTATGTTCACGGCAAGCAGCGCGCGCCGCACTTCGTCCTGGGTGCGCGGGGTATCGAGTACGGCGAGTCGTGTCCCATCGGCCGCGAACACCACCACCATCGCGTCGCGAATGCCATGCCGACGCGCAAAGGCCTGGCCCTGGGGATGCCCGAGGTGCGCCGCCAGGAACGCCACGCGGTCCCCGTATTCCGGGCGCAGTGTGTTCAGGAGATCCATCACCTCCGCGCCGGCGACGAAACTGACGTCGCGGGCCACCACCAGCGCCGGTGTGCCCTGACCGATCTGCGAGAGATCGGTGGAAAAAGCGCCTCGCGGCAATTGCGTGAAGATCAGCGCCCCCGCGCCGGCGATGACCGCGAGCGTGATCAGAACCTTGCCCCAGCCGGGAATCGTGGATCCCGCCTTTGCCTTCCCTTCCATTTCCGCGTCTCCGTTCGCGCCCCGGCGCGGTACACGCCATCGAGCCTTCCAGCGTCTTCTACGTGCCCTTGCGCGGCTTTGCAATTCACCTTTTGGCCACCGGGCGCGTTTCGATCGACCGACCCTTTGCGGCAAATCAATTTTTCGGCGGTCTTTTTCCCAATCACCCGAAAAAACCGTCTACAGCCGACTATAAAGATTCGTGAAGGAGCGTCAGGGGTGACCCCGGGGGAATCGCGGCGAGGGACGAAGTCGAGAAGGGGTTTGGGTAGCGGTCGGACGGGACATCCAGAGAAACCGGATCATCCCGTCCGTTTTCGCAATCCCGGGGGCTCGCTCACCGAAATAGATCCTCCATGATCTGACGGCTGATTCATTACCAAAACAATAAGACAACAAGGAGAGCAACATGAGGAAGGGTACGCTGATCCTGGCGGCAGGCCTGGTCGTGGCCTGGGGCGCGGCTTTCCAGGCCTGGGCGGGGGATCCCGTGAAAGGCGAGGAACTCGCGAACACGTACTGTGCCGGCTGTCACGGACCACAGGGCGAGGGCATGCAGGCCAACCCCCCGCTTGCCGGCATCTCCGAGGAATATTTCGTCAAGACGATGCAGGCGTTTCGTGCCGGCACCCGCCAAAGTGCCACCATGGGCGCCCTGAGCGGGGGCATGAACGATCAGCAGTTCGCCGACATGGCGGCTTTCTACGCCCAATTTGAGCCGGTCGCCCACGAGTTCCGGATCGACGGCCCGCTCCACCACGTCTCCGCCAGCGTGTGCAAGAGCTGTCACGAAGACATCTTCGCGCAATGGGCCGGATCGATGCATGCCCAGAGTACGGCCCTGCGCGATCCGATCCACGAGCTCATGTACCGGCGCGAGGTAGGTGATCCGCGCGTGGAGGGTGAAGTCCACAACCGCTCGCAACGCTACCCCGTATGCCTGCAATGCCACTCCCCGAACGCCGCGAAAGACAAGGTCACCAAGCTCGACTCCAAGGATGCCTACGCGGAAGGGGTGAACTGCGTCGCCTGCCACCAGATTTCCGGCTACAAGGGCGTACGCCGGCCCGAGGGCGGTTTGCGCCTTGGCATCATGGCGTATGAGACGTCGGATACCCTTCAGGGTCCGATCGGTTTTCCCTTCGATCTCACCGCAAAGGATCTGGGCGACAACGGCAACCCGCACGTCCCGCGCGGCGAAAGGGATACCTTTGGTCAGCCCATCGCGGCCGCGTTACCGCTGGAAGGCAATCCGCGCATGATGCGCAGTTCCGAGTTGTGCCTCGGTTGTCATCACCTGCGCCCGAATCCCAACGGGGTTCCGCTGTGCGCCACGGGCGACGAGATCGAGGCCAGCGGCTCGCAGGTCACCTGCCAGTCCTGCCACATGCCCATCGCGGATGGGATGGCCCATCATGGCATGGGGGGTGGACACGACCCGGCCATGCTCGGACGGGCCGTCAAGCTGACGGTCGATCTCGAAGAAGATCCAGCGGGCGTGCTCGCTCACGTCGTACTGGAAAACCAGTTGCCCCACAAAATGCCGACCGGGGCCCCGTTCCGGAACGTCCAGCTGAAGGTCACGGCTCTCGACGCCACCGGGAACGTCCTGTGGACCAACTTCGAGAAACACGCTCAGAAAGAGGATCCGCAGGCCTACCTCTTCTACCAACTGGCGGATGACGAAGGGAAGCCCGCCATGCCGCCCGTTGCAACCAAGGTCGGCGTGGACACGCGCCTCGAGCCCCACGAGCGCAGGATCCTGAGCTATTCGATTCCGGTACAACCCGCGGTCGTGCGTGCGGAGCTGCTCTACAACCTCGTGTTCGAGGGCATGAAGCCGCACATTCTGGAACTCACCGACGACACCGAGTTGCTTGAGCCGGCCCGCATGGCTTTCTACGAGGCGCGTCTGTAACCCGACCACCCATCCACTGACGGCCCCAGGCCGGGAGATGGCTCATCTCCCGGCTTTTTTTCGGCCGAAAACGCCGAACGATAGCCAGCGGATGGAGTCTACGACCCAGCATCACCCTCGTGAACGGGTACCGTGACCCGCACCGTTAGGGCACAATGCCCGCGCTTTTCCTGTTTGATCGAAAACGAGAAGGTTTGTGACTGCTGAATCTCCGGCGATTGCTGATCGGGATTTCCGAGGGGTGAACCTCGCCGCCGAACGCGGTGACCGGCGCCTGTTCGAGCACCTCAGCTTTACCCTCTCACCGGGCCAGCTGCTGCAGGTCTCCGGACGCAATGGCAGCGGCAAGACCAGCCTGTTGCGTATCCTCAGCGGACTGTCCCGCCCGACCGAGGGCGGCGTGTTCTGGGGCGAGGAGCCCATTCAGTCGGTGGATGGCGGCACGGGTTCGTGCCTGGGATACCTCGGCCATCAAAATGCGTTGAAGGACGACATGACGGGCGAGGAGAATGTCACCCTTTCCATTCGGCTTGGGGGCGGGGCGGCACGCCGCGCGGACACGCTGTCCACGCTCGATTCCCTGGGTCTGGCCGGGTACGAGGACCTGCCCGTGCGTTTTCTCTCGCAGGGACAGAAGCGCCGCGTCGCACTGGCCCGGCTGCTGCTTCAGCAACGCCCCGTGTGGATCCTCGATGAGCCCTACGCCGCCCTCGACGTGCAGGTCATCGAGGTTCTGCGCGCCGCGATCGAGGCCCATCTCGGTGCCCGCGGCATGATCGTCATCACGACCCACCAGGCTGTCGACATCGACGGCGATTGCCACACGCTGCACCTGGGATGAGCTGATGTTCGGAACCCTGATGGCCCTGCTGCGCCGCGATCTGGTGCTGGCCCTGCGCCGTCCCCAGGACGCGCTGACCGTGGTCGGGTTTTTCGTGGTGGTCGTGTCCCTGTTCCCGCTCGGCGTCGGACCGGACCCCGAATTCCTGCGCTCGCTGGCTCCGGGCGTGCTCTGGGTCGCCGCGTTGCTCGCAACCATGCTCTCGCTGGAGCGGCTGTTTTCCGATGACTACCGCGACGGCTCGCTCGAACAGCTTCTGCTGGTTCCGGAACCGCTCGGTCTCCTCGTTCTGACCAAGACCGTCGCCCATTGGCTGATCACCGGGCTGCCCCTGGTCCTGATCTCTCCGCTGCTGGCCTTGCAGCTGAACCTGCGCCCCGACGAGATCGTGTTGTTCATGCTGGCGCTGCTCCTCGGAACGCCGGTCCTGAGCCTGATCGGCGCGGTGGGCGCCGCGCTCACGCTGGGCCTGCGCGGTGGCGGAGTGCTGATCGCGCTGTTGATCCTGCCGCTCTACGTGCCCCCGCTCATTCTGGGAGCGGGCGCGGTGGACGCGGTGATGCACGGCGCCAGCGCCCAGGCACACCTGTCGCTGCTGGGGGCGCTGATGGTATTTGCACTGTTCGGAACGCCCTGGGCTACGGCTGCGGCGTTACGCATCATGCTCGACTGAACGGAGAACCCAAGGTGGCGGATAGAGGTATTCAGTGGTTTCGGTTTACGGCTCCGGCGAATTTCTACGATCTTTCCGGCCGCCTGATCCCGTGGTTTGCCGCGCTGACCGTCGCGCTGTTCGCAGTCGGCCTCTATCTCGGGCTCGTGGTCGCGCCGCCGGATTACCAACAGGGCGACAGTTACCGAATCATCTACATCCACGTGCCCACGGCCTGGATGGGCATGTTCCTGTACGTGCTGATGGCCGTGTACGCGGCGATCGGGCTGATCTGGCGGATCAAGATGGCCGAGGTGATGGCGAAGGCGATCGCGCCCACCGGCGCACTGTTTACCTTCCTCGCGCTCTGGACCGGCGCACTGTGGGGCCGACCGACCTGGGGCGTGTACTGGGTCTGGGACGCCCGGCTCACCTCGATGCTGATCCTGCTCTTCCTCTACCTCGGGTACATGGCGCTGCACGCGGCCATCGATGACCGTCAGCGCGCGTCCAGCGCCAGCGCGGTGCTGGCGATGGTCGGCGTGGTCAACGTGCCCATCATCTATTTTTCGGTGCAGTGGTGGAACACATTGCACCAGGGAGCGTCCATAACCGTGACGGAAGCCCCCACGATGGCCACCATCATGTTCGTGACCCTGCTGATCATGACCCTGGCGTCGTGGATGTATGCGATCGCGGTGGTGCTGGCCCGCGCCCGAATCGAACTGCTGGAACGCGAGCGTAACGCGCGCTGGGTCCAGGAAAGGATGGAGGAGAGGCCATGAAGGATTTTCTGGCAATGGGGGGCTATGCACCCTATGTTTGGGGATCGTATCTGGTAATGGCCGCGCTGCTGGTGCTCGAAATGGTGCAGTTGCGCCATCGGCGCCGTAACCTGACGCGTTGGCTCAAGCGCATCGCGCGTCTGGCCGAGCAGGAGGAGACGAGGTGAAAAAAAGACAGAAACGACTGCTGCTCGTGCTGGGCAGCCTTGCCGGGGTCGCCGTGGTTGCGGGGCTGGTGCTGAACGCGTTCCGCGACAACCTGGTGTTTTTCTATACCCCATCCGATATCGCCGCCGAGATCGTTCCGCTCGAACGCACCTTCCGGATCGGCGGGCTGGTGGAAGATGGGAGCGTCCGCCGCGCCGAAGACGGCGTGACCGTGCATTTCAGGGTCACCGACACCGCCGTGGCGGTCCCGGTGGTGTACCACGGGATCCTTCCCAACCTCTTCCGCGAGGGCCAGGGCGTCGTCGCCGTCGGCAGCTTGCAGGAAGGCGGCGTATTCAAGGCCAACCAGGTCATGGCGCGCCACGACGAAACCTACATGCCGCCGGAGGCCGCCGAGGCCATCATGCGCGCCCAGCGTGACGCGGCGCAGACGGTCGGACATCCGGAGGGGTACTGAGCATGATCGCCGAAATCGGACTCTTTGCGCTGATCCTGGCGCTGCTGCTCGCGATCGCGCAGGGCACGCTGCCACTCATCGGCGCGGCCCGCGGAGACGCGGCACTGATGGCCGTCGGACGCAGCGCCGCCTATGGCCAACTCGTCTTTCTCGGCATCGCGTACGCGATGCTCACGTTCGCGTTCGTCACCGACGACTTCTCCATCGCCTACGTGGCAAACCACTCGAACTCCCTGCTCCCGACCCAGTACAAGATTTCCGGCGTCTGGGGCGGACACGAGGGATCGCTGCTCCTTTGGGTGCTGATCCTCGGGTTCTGGAGCGCCGCCGTGGCGACCTTCAGCCGCAGCCTCCCGCGCGAGGTCCTGGCCCGTGTCCTGGGCGTGATGGGCCTGATCGCCGTCGGGTTCATCGGCTTCACCGTGTTCACCTCGAGCCCGTTCGAGCGCCTGCTCCCCGCCGCGATCGAGGGACGCGATCTCAACCCGATGCTGCAGGACCCCGGCCTGATCATTCACCCACCGATGCTGTACATGGGCTACGTCGGTTTCTCGGTGGCGTTCGCGTTCTCGATCGCGGCGCTGATCGGGGGTCGGCTCGATGCCGCGTGGGCACGCTGGTCCCGGCCGTGGACGGCGGTCGCCTGGGCCTTCCTGACTGTCGGCATCGGGCTCGGCAGCTGGTGGGCGTACTACGTACTCGGCTGGGGCGGCTGGTGGTTCTGGGATCCGGTGGAGAACGCGTCGTTCATGCCCTGGTTGATGGGGACCGCGCTGCTGCATTCCCTCGCCGTCACCGAAAAACGCGGCAGTTTCAAGAACTGGACCGTGATGCTGGCGATCCTGACCTTCTCCCTGGTGCTGCTCGCCGCCTTCCTGGTGCGTTCGGGCGTGCTGACGTCCGTGCACGCCTTCGCGGTGGATCCCGAGCGCGGCGTTTACCTGCTGGCCTTCATGGGGATCGTCGTCGCGTCGTCGCTGACGCTTTTCGCCTGGCGGGCGGGCAAGGTGGGACTCGGCGGCAGCTTCGGCCTGGTGTCGCGCGAGTCGGCACTGCTCACCAACAACGTACTGCTTGCGGTCTCCGGCGCCGCGGTGCTGCTGGGAACGCTCTATCCGCTGTTCCTGGACGCCTTCGGCCTGGGCAAGATTTCCGTGGGACCGCCCTACTTCGAGGCGGTCTTCCTGCCGCTGATGCTGCCGCTGCTACTGCTCCTGGGCTTCGGTCCGCGCCTGCGCTGGAAACAGGACAGCCCCACCGAGCAGTTGTGGAGGCTACGCTGGATCTTCGCCGGCAGCTTCGTGTTCGGAATGATCTGGCCGCTATTCGTCGGAACCTGGTCGTTCATGGCCGGGATCGGGGCCTTCCTCGGCCTTTGGATCGCCGGCTCGGCGCTGAAGGACGTGATCGAGCGCATCCGCCCGCGGGCCGAGAGCCAGCAGACGGTGGGCACCCGGGTACGCCGGCTCGGTCGCAGCTATGTCGGCATGCAACTGGCGCACATCGGTGTCGCGCTCGTCGTGGTGGGCATCACCTTCGTGCTGGGCTACGATGACGAGCGGGACGTGCGCATGGCCGTCGGGGAGACCGTCGAGGTCGGTGGATACGGCTTCCGGCTCGAGGCACTCGAGGAAGTCGAAGGTCCGAACTTCACCGCCGACCAGGCCACGGTCGTGGTGTACCGGAACGGTGAGCGCATGACCACCCTGACCCCGCAGATGCGTCGGTACTTCAGCCAGGAGCAGCCGATGGCTCAGACCTCGCTGCATCGGGGCTTCTTCCGTGACCTGTACGTGAATATGGGCGAGGAGCTCCCGGACAACGCATGGGTGATGCGCGTGTACTACAAGCCCTACATGAACTGGGTCTGGGCGGGCGCCGTCCTGATGGGTCTCGGCGGCTTCCTTTCCGCTTCCGACCGCCGTTATCGCCTGCGTGCCCGCCGGGAAGAGGAACTCCCGGTCGACCGCGCGGCCAAAGACGCTGCAACCGCCACGGGATAACGCAATCGGACCGCAGGTCGGCGGATGCCGACGCCGCGTAGCGCGGCGCTCGACATCCGCGTTTTTCCGCTGCGGATCCGACCGCCCCGATTGATATTCACGGAGATCCGTCCGACATGAAACTCCGCTTCGTGCTGCCACTGGTCGCATTCTTTGCGCTCGTGGGATTGCTCTGGGTTGGACTCAGCCTCGATCCGCGCGCCCTTCCTTCGCCCCTGATCGGCCGTGAAGCCCCCACCTTCGACCTCGCTGAGTTGCGCGAACCCGATACGCGTTTCACCAGCGCCGAGATGCTCGGGAAACCCGCCCTGTTCAACGTTTGGGCGTCCTGGTGCGTCACCTGCCGGCAGGAGCACCCCATGCTGGCCGAGCTGCGCCGTTCGGGGGTGCCGATCTATGGACTCAACTACAAGGACACGCGCTCCGACGCACTGCGTTTCCTCGCTCGGTACGGGGACCCCTACGACGCGATCGGCTTTGACGAAAGCGGGATGGTGGGGATCGACTGGGGCGTCTACGCGACTCCGGAAACGTTCCTCATGGATCGTCACGGCGTGATCCGCTTCAAGCACATCGGCATGATCACGCCGGAGATCATCGAAGAGAAGATTCTCCCGCTGTATCGCCAATTGGAAATGGAATCATGAGCCGGAACCGGATCCTTGCGAGTTTGATCCTGGGTTGGGCGGTCCTGTCGCCGGCCGGGCCGGCTGTCGCCCAGTCGGGCCCCACGGCTCCACCCTCGGAGCCCATGGTGTTTGCCACCGAGGAACAGGAGGCCAGCTATCAGAAGCTGGTTCGGGAGCTGCGTTGCACGGTCTGTCAGAACCAGAACCTGATCGAGTCCAACGCGCCGCTCGCCGCCGACCTGCGCCGACAGATCTCCGTGATGATCAAGGACGGGGCGCAGACGGATGAAGTGGTGGAATACATGGTGGCGCGATACGGCGATTTCGTGTTGTTCCGACCCCCGAAAAATGCCACGACCTACCTGCTCTGGTATGGCCCCGGTGCGTTGATGGTGATTGCACTGACGTTGCTGGGCTGGATCCTGTGGCGTCGGCGGAGCCAGGTGACGACCGCCCCCCTCTCCCTCGAGGAACAGGAGCGCCTGCGCCGTTTGCTCGATGACGACAATAAAGGTTCTGCATGACGCTCTTCTGGATAACGGTGGCCGCACTGACGGTCCTCGCGTTGCTGTTCCTGCTTCTTCCATTGGCCCGTACGCGGGTGTCGCTGAAGAATCCGGCGCCAGCGGAAAGCCAGGACGCTCGGGTAGCGGTCTACCGAGCCCAGCTGGCGGACCTCGAGGCCGATCGCGAAGCGGGTGCGATCTCGGAAGAACAGTTCAACACCGCGCAGCTGGACCTGCAGCGTAACCTTCTCGAGACGAGCGAATCCGGCGGTGGCGGACCATCGACGGGACGGCGCTCGTGGAGGTGGCCCACCGGAATCGCGACCCTGGTCGCGTTGCCCGTGCTGGCCGTCCTGATCTACCAGCACTACGGCGCCGGAGCCGCCGCGCTCGATCCTCAGGCCGGTGCTCCCCAGCAGCAAGCGGGCATGATGACCGCGGAGGGGATCCAGGCGGCTGTCATGGCGCTCAATGAGCGCCTCGAAGCCAACCCCGAGGATCCGGACGGGTGGGCCTTGCTCGGCCGATCGCTGATGTTTCTGAACGAACCGCTTGCATCGGCCGCTGCCTATGCCCAGGCCATCCGTTACGGAGGCGACGAGGATCCCGACATTCTGCTCAGCTACGCCGACATCCTGGGAAGCCTCGACGGTGGCGACCTGAATGCCCGAGCCTGGCCCTTCATCGAGCGTGCGCTCAGCCTCGAGCCCAACCACGTCAACGGCCTCTGGCTCGCCGGGCTTGCCGCATACCGGGGATCCGACTATACCGCCGCGCAGGGCTACTGGCAGAAACTGGAAGCGGCTCTCGAACCGGGATCCGAGGAGGCGTTGCTGATCCGGCGCAATCTTGACGAAGTCGAGAGCCGCCTGAACGCCGCGCCCAACCCGGAAAGCAACGTCGAACCCGCCGCGGAGTAATCCGCTTCAGGCATGCCCGACCGACCGCATCCCGGGTGCCTTCCCGCTCGAACCGACGGTGGGGCACCCGGGGGGAATCTGCGCGACATTTCCGTGTCTCCTCGTCCATGCGTCCAGGAAAAAACTCAGGAGACCGTCATGGAAAATACGCGACCCGACCGGATCCTCACTGCCCATCCCACGCAGGACGGAGCGGGGGTCAAGATCCGCAGGATCGATGATTTCACCGGCACGCTCGACCCGTTCCTTATGCTCGACGAACTGAAAGCCAGCGCGCGGGAAGACTATATCGGCGGCTTTCCGCCGCATCCACACCGAGGTTTCGAAACCCTGACCTACCTGATCCACGGGGGGCTTACCCACGAAGACTCGATGGGCAACCGCGGCGAAGTGCACGCCGGCGAAGCGCAGTGGATGAGCGCGGCGCGGGGCGTGATTCATTCGGAAATGCCGCTCCTGGACTCGGACGGCCTGCACGGTTTCCAGGTGTGGGTGAACCTCCCAGCTGCACGCAAGATGGACGCCCCACGGTATCGGGACGTGCGGGCCAGCGAGATGACGGGTCTCCGAACGGAAGGCATGGAACTCAAGGCCATCGCAGGCCGCTGGGAAACGCCCGATGCAGGAATTGTGTCCGGACCCCTGCCGCGGATGGGCGAAAATGCCGGAATGGCGGATGCCCGTCTCGGCGCCGGCGGCGTGCTGAATCTTTTACTGGACCCGACGGACCGCCTTCTGCTGTATGTATACACCGGAACGCTGGTGAACGGCGTGAGCCAGGGCCAGCTGGCGGTGTGGACGAATCATGACCGGATTCGCATCGGAGCCGTCGAGCCGTGTTCGATGCTGCTGTTCAAGGGCACCCCCCTCGGGGAACCCATCAGCCACCACGGCCCCTTCGTGATGAACACCCCCGCGGAAATCGAACAGGCGGTCCAGGACTATCGAAACGGCCGCCTCGCGGCGCCGCCCGCGAGCGTGGTCTAGTCAACCGCCGTGTCCGGATCCCGATCAGGGTTCGGGCACGACCACGACCGGGCACGGTGCGTGGTGCAGCACCTGCTGACTCACCGAACCCAACAGCAGCCCCTGGAACCCTCCTCGGCCACGTGAGCCCACCACCAGAAGATCCGCCCCCTGCGCCGCCTCGAGCAGGCTCTTCGCGGGGCCATGGCCCTCGGCCACCATCACCTCCTGCCGCAGACTCACGTCACCCAGGGTGACGCGGCCCACCGCCTCTGCAAGCTGGCGTTCGGCCTCCTTGCGCAACTCGTCAAGAGGCGGGGTCATCAGGGACACCCATTCGGGATCCACGTACAGTCGCGACAATACGTACACGGCATGCACCGCGCTGCCGCGCAAACGGCTCTCCTCGACGGCCCATTCCAGCGCCCGTACCGAACCGTCGGAACCATCCAAACCTACGACGATCGCACCCATGATCATTCTCCTCGGCAAACCCCCGTGGATCCGCGGGGCGGAATCCCTACAGGAATGATTTTAGACCACTTGGCCGGAGCCTCCCCCAGGACTCATTTAGATCTTTGCATGGCATTCCTGAACCCTCGCGCCTAGACTGCTGGGGAATACCGCCGCCCAAGGAATGCCGAGAATGCTCAAAGACCCGATCACGCGGCACAGAAAAGGGATCTGGGCGTGGCCTCGAAGCAAATGGCTTCTCGGCATACCGTTGGGCGGCTTCATCGCCTTGGGAGTGGGCGCGGGCGCGATGCTGGGTACCGGCGTCGCGATCGAGGCCACAGGAACGGATTCGTTCTGCGGGACCGCATGCCACTCGCATCAGGAGTTCATCGACCCCGAGTGGAAGGAGTCGGTGCACTACTCGAATCGCGCCGGTGTTCGCGCGGGTTGCGCGGACTGCCACATACCCAAAGAATACCCCGACAAGCTGATGGTGAAAGCCAAGGCGGGAATTCGCGATGGTTACCAGGAGTTCATGGTCGGATCGATCAGCACTCGCGAACGCTATGAAGCCCGACGCGCGGAGCTTGCCGAAAAGGTCTGGGCAGAAATGCGCGCCAATGACTCCAAGGCCTGCCGTACCTGTCACCACGTGGAGTCATTCGTTGGCCAGACTCCGCGAGCCGAGCGACGGCACAGCCGCATGGCGGAAAACGACATGACCTGCATCGACTGCCATGAGGGTGTCGCCCACCTAAGCCCGGCCGACGCGGCCAAGAAATACGGGGGCGTCGCTGACGCCCGCTGAACCTTGCAGGCGAAAACCTTTATCCCCCCCGTTATCGGACCCAACCCCAGCGCGCCACCGCAAGCTGGTTCTGCACGCTTCCAGGCGCCTTTCTCCCGTTGAAACGAAAAGCCGGTTTGCGCCAACGAGACCGGGTAAAGGGTCCCATCCTGATTCCGTTCGCGGTGGTGCTTGCGCTGATGGTTGCGGCGTTGCTCGCAATCTCCTACGGGTATGAGGCACAGGCACAAAGACAGGATCTCGCCGCCAGCAAGCGGGCTGTCGAACATATGTTGGCGATGGAGATTGACAGCCACGCGGCCAAGCTGCATGCCGCACTCTTTCCGCTCAGCAGGGACGAGGCTCTCCGAAACGCCTTTGAGACCCGGCAGCGCGGCGACTTGCTGGAACGCGTTCAACCCCTGTTCGACGAAATGAGGGAGCGCCTCGACGTCACCCATTTCTATCTGGTCGATCCCGAACGTTCCGTGGTCCTGCGCGTTCACGAACCGGATTTTCACGGCGACGTGATCACGCGCCCGACCATGCTTCGCGCCGAAAAGACCGGCCTCAGCACCGACAGCATCGAACTCGGCCCCCTGGGTACACTGACCATTCGGGCAGTCCGGCCCTGGCACGCAGATGGCCGGCT
>Ga0207796_1000441_pt1 | contig 16959 bp, 13 predicted proteins | sample Pon1CUnioCityCA_6_FD_187274 | JGI IMG/M metagenome (GOLD analysis project Ga0207796, IMG submission 187274) | Marine sediment microbial community from Union City, CA, USA - Pond 1C Sediment 1 (SPAdes) | ecosystem: Environmental > Aquatic > Marine > Intertidal zone > Salt pond sediment ...
CACAGTCCGGCCGATGAATCGCGTGCCCAGACCGGCCTGGATCTTGGAGGCAGACAGCGTGTTCAGATCCACCAAAGCTCGCGTCTCAGTCCTGCTCTACAATCCGGTAGCTCGTGGTTATCTCTGCAGTCTTTTCTAGCATGACCGAGGCTGAGCAGTACTTTTGTTTGGATAGACGGATCGCGTCTTCCACCGCCTTTTGCTTGACGCCGCGACCACGCACTATATACTCAACATCGATCCTTGTGTACACCCTGGGTGGTTCCTCAGCTCGCTCTGCCCGAGCAGTGACCTCAAGGCCAGTAACCACCTGTCGCTTCTTCTCCAGGATGTTCATCACATCATACGCGGTACAGCCGGCCATGCCAATTAGCACCAACTCCATCGGCGAAGAGCCCTGTTTCTGAGTACTGGCATCAACTACGACGGCATGTCCGGACGAAGCGCTCCCCATGAAGCGCCTATCTTCAACCCAGGTTACTTTGGCAAGCATACTCATCGGGTCATCCTATCCTGGCGCCAGGCTCATCCTTGGTTGGCCTCTGCCCTGGCCTCCAGTGCCAGCAGCACATCTTCCGCTTTCACTGGCAGTTTCGTGAACCAAATCCCCGTCGCGTCATGGATAGCATCGAGGATGGCTGGGGCAAGTACCAGCATGGGCATCTCGCCCAGGCCGCGCACCCCGTAGGGCCCCTGCGGATCAGCGACCTCGAGAACCAGAGGATGGATCTCATCAGGCATATCATAGACTGTCGGGATCAGGTAATCAGCATAGCTCTTGGTTCTGAGCTGCCCCTCTTCCATGATAAAGTCTTCCAGCAGGGTCCAACCCTGTGCCTGGCTGATTGCGCCATGGATCTGACCCTCGACGTGCAGCGGGTTGATTGCCCGTCCCACATCATGGGCAGCCCACACTTTGCGCAGATGTACCTCCCCAGTCTCGGTGCTTACATCCACCTCTGCAATCTGTGTGCCATAGCCATAGGTCACGTGGGGATCGCAGACACCGGTCTCGGGGTCGAACATCGTCGTCGGACGCGGTCGAAACGTCCGCTCAGCGACAGCAGGACGCTCGCCCGCCTCCCACAACTCGAGCGTGGACTCACACGCGAGCTTGATCGCATTGCCCGCCATGAAAGAGAGCCGCGAAGCGCTACAACTGCCCGCCTCCGGTACCTCCGAGGTATCCTCATTTACCAGAGTGACCCGATCGTAGGGCACGCCAAGCGTCTCAGCGGCAACCTGGCTCATGGCACCCAAGGTTCCCTGCCCAACCTCCGAAATGCCGATCTTGATCACTGCCTTCTCCATGGCATCGCTGCCATACAACTCACACTGCGCCGTGGCCTTGTCGGGGAATCCAAAACTGTAGCACACATTCTTGTAGCCCGAGGCCACGCCAATGCCACGCAGTACACCGCCCTCCGTTTCGCCTCCGGGGCTCGGTTTGCCCTGGTCCGTCCAGCCAGCTGCCTCGGCGGCATGCATCATCGTCTCGCGAGCCGATACTGCCGGTGGAATCAGGCTTTGCGTCGCCAGCACAGAGCCCTCGCCCAGTGCATTCTTCAGACGGAAGACTACCGGGTCCATGCCCAGTGCACCGGCAAGTCGCGCCATCTGCATTTCGGCTCCGAACGTCGCCTGAAGGGCGCCAAAGCCGCGGAATGCTCCACACACGAGATTGTTGGTGAAGACATTGAAGCCATCCACTCGGACGTTTGGCACCTCGTAGCACCCGTTGGCTATGCTGACCGCATTATTCAGCACGGCTGAGCTCGAAGAGCTATACGCACCTATGTCGGCGATCAGTCTCGCCTCAACTGCCAGCAACTTGCCGTCCTTGCTAGCAGCACTTCGGAAGTGCATGTAGTAAGGATGGCGCTTGTGATGCCCGCGGAATGACTCCTGCCGATCCCATACCACCTTGATCGGGCGCCGGATGCCCCGCTTCTCAAGGTAGTAGGCCGCCAGCGCCAGGAGATGCTGCACAGACATATCCTCGCGCCCGCCGAATGCACCACCTGCAGGAGCATAGATGACACGCACCTGATCAATGGGCAACTCCAGCATATGGGCAATCTGATGCTGGTCGTCATGGTTCCACTGTCCAGCCGAGTGCACCGCAACCCGGCCCTGATCATCGATGTATCCAATGCCAGCCTCTGGCTGCAAATAGGCATGTTCCTGATGAGGTGTGAAGTAGTCAGACTCGACAATGACTACATCGTCGCGCGCAAACACCGCATCCACGTCACCCTTGCGGATGCGCTGGTGGCTCTGGATATTGTCAGGCCATTGCTTGTGGATCGCGACCGCGCCAGGCTTCATAGACTCCCGAGGGTCGACCAGCACGGGTAGGGGCTCGTATTCCACCTTGATCAGATCCCGTGCTCTCCTGGCAATCTGTTGTGTCTCAGCCACGACCAGGGCGACCCGGTCAAACACGGACCGCACCTTCTCACCACTCAGAGCCGGCTGATCTTTGTGGATCAGCCCGTACTCGTTGACCGGCACGTCCTTATGAGTCAGTATCGCGACAACACCCGGCAGGTCTGCTGCTTCCGATGTATCAATCGAGACTATGCGAGCATGGGCCTGGGTGCTGAACAGGACCTTCATGTACAGAACCGCATCCATCGTCAGGTCGCCGGGAAAGCGTGCCCGGCCAGTCACTTTGTCAACGGCATCAGGCCGCAGCAACCGCTGGCCAATCGCCTGTGTCTTTGCCACTCAAACACCTCCTCAACAGATCGTATGCCATCCACGTGACAGAACCATGCGATACTCATCCGTCTACACTACCGTCCACCGCGCGAAGGGCAGAGCCAATTATACTAACTAAGAAGCGGTTTGACAAAATTAGAGCAAGCGGATATAATGCCACAAATCGGGCCATTTCTGTCCGATTTGTCCGACTCGCAGCCTGGACGAAAGGACACCCGCTTCATGGAAATCAGCAGACGGACTGACTATGGCGTCAGAGTCATCATCGACCTGGCCACCCTGCCACTTGATGGTCGGACCTCGACACACGAGATTGCAGATCGGCAAAAGATCCCCGGCCCGTTTCTGGCCAAGATCATATCGCAGCTCTCTCTATCGGGCTTGGTTTCGACCTATCGGGGCTCTGGCGGGGGTGTCAGCCTCGCTCGCCCAGCGTCCGAGATCAGCCTGCTGCATGTTATAGAGGCCCTCGAAGGCCCAATTCAGCTCAATCGCTGCACCATCGAGCCGGGCGCATGCCCACGGGACGAGCACTGCCCAGTACATCAGGTCTGGGCCAAGGCTCAAACTGACTTAACCGACCTCTTGAGCGGCACGACCTTCGATGACTTGGCTGAGGCAGCTCAACTGGCCCGGCATTAGCTCAACGTGGCAGCTTTACCGGATACGGCCGAAATACCTCCCGACAATCTGTTGACCAGCAGGGCCCTGCACGAAACGGAGGAAGGACTGCACCGTCGTTTCTGGGGACCGGGCAGCGACAAACCACAAATCGTGAGATAGAGGATAGCTGCCCTCCCGGACAGTCTGGACCGTTGGCAACTCGCCCTCGACGCTCAACACCTTGACGGCGGGAGTTGCCACGCCCATTGACACGTAGCCTACGGCAGCCTCGTGGGTAGCGACATACTCTATCACCGCCTCACTGGAGGGTGCCACAACCGCCAGGGGTGTCACGCCCTTCTCACCCATCACCAGGGTCTCAAAAGCGTCCCGTGTCCCCGAGCCCTCCTCACGGCTGACTACCTGCACCTCGCCCAGGGATCTGGCTCCCCTGACTCCCGCCCACTCGTGGGTGCGCCCTGAAAAAAGATCCTGCAATTGCAGCAACCCCACCCCGTCGACGTTATTGCTCTGGTGTACAATGATTGCAACGCCATCCCGGGCAACAGCCGTGGCTCGCCATTGCTCGTCGAGATCGCCCGGAAGCCACGATACAAGGGCAATATCTGCTCGCCAAGCTACCAGCTCGTTCAGACCAAAGAGAGTCCCCTGCCCGATTACGTCAATGCTCACCGTGGGCGTCTGGGCGACGAATGCCACTGCCAGTTCATCCGCCAGACGTACCATCGACGTGGAACCAGCCACCTGCATGAACACCGGATCTGGCGTTGCCACTGGCTCCCCGCAAGCGAGGAGCAGGCTCATCGGGAGGAATAGCACCAGAAACGAGAAGCCAACGAGACCCCGAAAACTATCGCGCATCGCGTCTTCCGTCCGCCTACCGGACCCAAATGACGACCAAGGAAAACACCCCTGCGAGAGCACAGTAAATGGCAAAGGGGTATAGCCGGCCCCGCTGCAGGTAGCGAAGTAGCGCCCAGATGCAGAGATACCCGCCTGCAGCGGCTGCCACGAATCCGGCTACCAGGATCGGGATCTGCGCCGTGGCGTCCGCCATGGAACCGAGGTCCATTAGCTTGAAGAGCCCCGCGCCAAAGATGATGGGAGTGGCCAGAAGAAAGCTAAAGCGCGCTGCTGCCGGCCGTTCCAGCCCGCGAAGCAGGCCGGTGGCGATGGTAGCCCCGGAGCGGGAGATACCGGGAGCAATCGCCGAAGCCTGGGCAAGGCCGATCCACAGCGCATCTGTCCAGCGCAGATCGGGCATCTGCCGCGAGCGATCCCCCAAGCGCTCCGACAAAGTAAGCACCGCTGCCGTGACCATGAGAAAGACAGCAACCCAGGCAGGCTTGCCAAAAAGCGACTCGAAAAAGTCCTCCAGCAGGAATCCGAATACGGCTGCCGGAACGCTGCCCACGATCAGGAGCCACATGAGCCGCGCATCTGGCTCGCGCCAATCCCAGCGCGCTAGCCCTCGCAGCCAGGCCCCGATCAATACAAGCCAGTCGCGCCAGAAATAGATCAGCACCGCGACCATCGTGCCCCAGTGAACCACTGTGTCAAAGACAAGCCCCGGCGCCCCCCAGCCCAGCAGCCAGGGCACCAATACCAAATGCCCGGAACTGGAGACAGGAATAAACTCGGTGGCTCCCTGCAAAAGGCCCAGAATGATCGCTTGAATGATGTCCATGATAGCCTCAACTACTCTCGCCAGTGCCGGTAATGCGGACGTTCCGCCGCTCGCGGTGGGCAGCGCGCACCTCGTGGCGAATGATTGGATACGTGCTCAAGAAGCCATCCTTCAAGGTCTGAAAGCGGCCTGCGGCGATAGCCTCCCGAATCTCCTGCATCAGCGTGAGCAAGAAGTGGACGTTGTGGATCGTCGCCAGCCGTGGGGCTAGCAGCTCCCTCGTCTTAAAGAGATGGCGCAGGTAGGCCCTTGAGAAACTCCGGCAGGTGTAGCACTGGCAGCCTTCTTCAATGGGACGAGCGTCTCGCTCGAACTGTGCGTTGCGTATGTTGATGCGGCCACTACGAGTGAACAGCGCAGCGTTGCGAGCCAGGCGAGTCGGGAGCACGCAATCGAACATGTCGACGCCGCGCGCGACCCCCTCCAACAGATCCTCTGGCGCGCCCACGCCCATCAAGTACCGTGGCTTATCCTCTGGCAGCAAAGGAGTGGTTATGTCGAGCATCGCATACATCTGTTCTTTGGTCTCGCCAACACTCAAGCCGCCGATAGCATAGCCAGGAAAGTCCAGACCGACAAGATGTTCTGCGCTCTTGCGGCGTAGATCGGCAAATACACCACCCTGTACTATGCCGAATAAGGCCTGGTCGCTTCGGGTTTGAGCGTTGAGGCAGCGCTCCGCCCAGGCATGGGTGCGCTCTAGTGCCTGCTCGTTGTACCCCCGGTCGTCCGGTGTTGCACACTCGTCCAAGACCATGATGATATCTGCGCCAAGCTGCTCCTGAGCATGAATTACCATCTCTGGCGTGAAGAGGTGCCGCGACCCATCGATATGCGAGCGGAATTCGACGCCCTCGTCGGTGACCCTGCGATTGTCTGCCAGGCTGAACACCTGGAACCCACCAGAATCGGTGAGGATGGGACCCTCCCAACCCATAAAGCTGTGCAAGCCCCCCATCTCTGCTACCACATCGGCCCCGGGACGCAAATAGAGGTGGTAGGTGTTGCTCAGGATCAGCTGCGCGCCGAGTTCACGCAGGTCGATTGGATCCAGCGCCTTCACCGTTGCCTGGGTGCCAACAGGGGCAAAGGCCGGCGTGGAGATGTCGCCGTGGGGAGTGCTAATACAGCCGGCACGAGCGCGGCTGCTTGGATCGCTCTGCAGCAATGTGAAATCGATAGCCATGATGTCCGACTCTTGCGCATTATACCCAAATTGCCCCCAGGCAGCAAGCAAACGCAGCCACGAAAACCGGTGCCACGGATATCGGTGCTCCGTGCTTTGCTTTCTCTCAATCGCGATGGTACAATGATCTCGTGACGTGTTCGATGCCTGCAATTCGAGTTCCCGATTGTACCCATCCGTGCGGGGTGCTGCACCCGCACGCCTACTGAACGCACCTGCAGGAGAGATGGCATGGATTCACGCGAGCGAGTACTAATGGCCATGGATGGCGCCGAACCAGACCGCATCCCCTGCGCTCTGGGATTCTACCATGTGGATCTCAAAAGCTTGGTGCCGCACGGGGAGGATAGCCATCATCTCATTGACGTCCACTTTGTGCGGTTCCCCGTTTCACCTGAAGAAGCGGAGCTGCGTCGAGTGGCCCGACCTTACCCGCCAGACACGCGCCTGGGAACGCCGAACCAGATGGCTACCTATGTCCACTGGGCCTACAAGCCAGAAACACCGGACCGGCGCAATCCTCTGGCTCGAGCGACCTCTTTCGACGATCTGTCTCAATTCCCTTTTCCAGATGCAAGCACCCCTTACGAAACCGATGGACTGGCGAAGCAAGTGGAGGCGATTCATGCACGCGGGCAGGCGGCAGGCGGCAATTTGCCCCATTTGGGGGGCGAGCTGTTCGAAGCTGCCTGGCGCCTGCGCGGCTTGGAAAACTTCTTGCTGGATCTGCTAGAGCGCCCCAGCTGGGCGCACTATCTTCTCGAACAGCTTGCAGGCCTGGCCCGCCGCAATGCCATGGCACTCGCCCGGGCAGGCGTGGACTTGATTGCGCTAGACGACGACGTTGGCATGCCGGGCACGATGATGATCAGCCCCAATCTCTGGCGAGAGTTCTTCAAGGCTCGCATGGAAAGTATCATAGCCGCCGCACGGAGCATCAAGCCCGACCTGCGCATTCTCTATCATAGCGATGGCTACTTTGAGCCCATAATCGCGGACCTGATGGAGATAGGCGTCAATGCCATCAATCCTCTCCAGCCGGATCACATGGACGCCGTCAAGATACGGCGGGAATATGGTACGCAGCTGGCACTCTGGGGCACGGTGGGGTGGCAAACCACCTTCAGTTTCGCGGGACCCGCAGAGATACGGCAGGAGGTCCAGCTCCGCATTGAGACGCTGGGACGAGCTGGCCTCATCCTGTGTCCTGCGTACGATATAGATGAGCCCGATATCCCTTGGGGCAATGTCGCCGCCTTCCTCCGGGCCGTCCAGGAGTATGGCTAGGTCTAAGCACCGCCCACGCCCGGACCAGAGCCCGCAGCACAGTTGGCATCCGCACCGCTTTGAGGTATAATCACTTCTCCCAGTGAAAGCCCACCGCAGGCGCGTGTTCCCGAGCACGCTGGCGGGAAATCACACTGTGCTGGGAGGTAATTGCTGTGTCGGCAACTGCGTCTGCACCCACATTCGATCTGAAGCGCACGGCAACCGGCAGCCGGATGCTAGGGCTGTGGCGGATGATGACCGGATTCCGCGGGCTCTACCTTTGGGCGACGCTGAGTCTGGGTGTCGCAACACTGGCCCGTACCGGAACCATGCTGCTCCTCGGGTACTTTGTGGACAACGTGCTTCTCAGCGAAGGGATGTCAAACCTTCTACCGCTCGTCGCGCTGGGTTTCGTATTGCTGGCAATGGTCCAGGGTGTGTTTACCTTTGCCAGTGGCAAGCTCGCGGCCCAGACGGCCGAAGGGATCACTCTCCGGCTGCGCGACTACCTCTTTGACCACATCCAGCGTCTCTCCTTCACCTACCACGATCATACCGCCACGGGCGAACTGATCCAGCGGTCAACCTCAGACGTTGATGCCCTGCGCCGCTTCTTTGCTGATCAGGCAATTGGCGTGGGGCGGATCGTGCTGCTTTTCGTGGTCAACTTTGTAGCACTCCTGCTCCTCAACTGGCAGCTTGCACTCCTCTCGGTAATCGTCGTACCCTTGGTGGTCATCACATCTGTTCTTTTCTTCCGACAGGTCTCCAAGGCGTACGAATCCTACCAAGAACAGGATGCTGTGCTGTCCACGACCCTCCAGGAAAACCTGACAGCGGTTCGGGTGGTGAAGGCCTTTGCCCGTCAGGAATACGAGAGGAACAAGTTCGAAGGCGACAACTGGGAAAAGTTCGTGCGGGGCCGGCGGCTGCTGATTATGCACTCGCTCTTCTGGCCCATTTCGGACATCCTCTGCGGATTTCAGATGCTTGGTGGGTTCACAGCTGGAGCGCTGATGGCGATCGATGGCACGATGACGGTGGGATCGTACCTGGCGTATGCTGGCATGGTCATCTGGCTCATCTGGCCGATGCGCAACTTGGGCCGTCTCATTGTCCAGATGTCCACTGGCCTGGTTTCCTTCGGGCGGGTTAGGAAGGTGATCCAGGAAGAGCGCGAGCCACTGACCGAAGGAGCGTGCTCGCCGCCAAGCAAGGTAAAAGGGAACATTGTCTTTGAGGATATCAGTTTCCGATATGACAAAGACAGCTCTGCCCTGAAAGAGATCAGCTTCCACTGCAAACCGGGCGAGATAGTTGCGTTGCTCGGTCCCACAGGTTCGGGCAAGACAACGCTGGTCAACCTTTTGCCTCGCTTCTACGAATACACGAGCGGCAGCCTGACGCTGGATGGCGTGGAGTTGCACGATTACCCCCGCCGCTTTCTGCGCCAGCAGATCGGCATTGTTGAGCAGGAACCGTTCCTCTTTTCCCGAACCATCCGTGAGAATATCACCTACGGTGTGGGTAGGGAGGTCAATGATGCAGAGGTCGAGGCTGCCGCCCGCGCTGCTGCGATCCACGATACCATCATCACGTTTCCTGAAGGGTATGGCACCCTGGTCGGTGAAAAGGGCGTCACCCTATCTGGAGGCCAAAAACAACGGGTCGCTATCGCACGCACCTTGCTCAAAGACCCCGCTATCCTGATCCTCGACGACTCGACATCATCTGTGGACACCGAGACCGAGGCCGAAATACGTGCAGCACTGGACCGCTTGATGGTAGGGCGTACAACCTTTGTCATTGCCCACCGCATCCAGAGCCTGATGACCGCAGACTTGATCCTCGTACTCGACAAGGGCCGCATTGTGCAGCGAGGCAAGCACCAGGAGCTGATGGAGCAGGACGGCATCTACCGACGCATCTATGACATGCAGGCCCGAATAGAGGTAGAACTGGAGCGAGAGCTCGCCGGGGCCGACTCCCTGGAGAGCTAGCCGGAAAGTCACCATGTCAGAAGAGTACGAGTTCGAAGAAGAGGAATTCAGCACCGAATTCAACGGACGCACGCTGATGCGCATCCTGGCCCTGGCCAAACCGCACTGGCGATGGCTCGTCGGGTTCTTGGTCTCCATCGCAGCTGTGTCCGCCCTGGATTCCTACTTTACCTTCCTCAGCAAGCAGATCGTGGATGATGGCATCCTGGCTGGCGACCAGCAAGCGATCTTTCGCATTGTCACCATCTACGGCTCACTTATTTTGGTACAGGCCGTCAGTGTGTTCGGCTTCATTGCTCTGGCAGGTGTGCTAGGCGAGCGCATCCGATACGATCTGAGGAAGCAGCTGTTCAACCACCTCCAGGATCTTTCCTTCTCGTACTTTGACCGCACGCCTGTGGGCTGGATCATGGCCCGCGTTACGTCTGATACGGACCGAATCGCCGAGTTGGTGACCTGGGGGCTATTGGACATCACCTGGGCTGTGATGAATGTTTCCACAGCCGTGTACTTTATGTTTCTCATCAACTGGAAACTGGCACTCATCGTGTTGGCTATCATCCCGGTGCTGGTCGTAGTGGCCGCGCAGTTCAAGAAAAAGATCCTGGTCGAGTACCGGAAGGTCCGCAAGATCAACTCCAAGATCACGGGTGCCTACAACGAGAACATCAATGGCGTCCGAGTGGTCAAGGCTCTGTGCCGCGAGGAAGAGAACCTGCGCGAGTTCAGCGAGCTCACAGACGACATGTACGGCGCCTCGTACCGGGCTGCGTGGCTCTCGGCCCTTTTCCTACCCGTGGTACAGCTGATCAGTTCCCTGGCTGTGGCCAGCATCGTATGGTATGGTGGCTTGCAGGTTCAGGCTGCGGGGATGACCATCGGTGGCATCCAGGCATTTGTCTCCTATGTCACCTTCATGCTCTGGCCAATCCAGGATCTGGCCCGTGTGTATGCCGAGATGCAGCACGCAATCGCCTCTGCTGAGCGGGTCTTTTCGCTTGTAGACGCAGTTCCTGACGTGGTAAACCGGCCGGATGCCCTCGATCCAGGCACCATCCGCGGTGACATCGTATTCGACGGCGTGGACTTTTGGTACGAAGCGGACAGTCCTGTTCTCAAGGATTTCAATCTGAAGATCAGACGCGGAGAGACCATTGCGCTGGTCGGACCGACGGGCGGGGGCAAGACCACGCTGGTAAATCTGATGTGCCGGTTCTACGAGCCAAAGCATGGCTCGATATCCATCGGCGACCACGACTACCAGGATCTGTCGCTGCACGCCATCCAGTCCCGCATCGGCGTAGTGCTCCAAACGCCGCACTTGTTCTCTGGCTCGATCCGAGAGAACATCCGCTACGGCAAGCTGGATGCTTCCGACGAGGAACTCGAGCATGCAGCCAAGCTGGCCGGCGCACATGACTTTATCCTGACCCTGGAGAAAGGCTACAACGAGGAAGTTGGGGAGGGCGGCGAACTGCTGTCGGTGGGTCAGAAGCAGTTGATTAGCCTGGCACGAGCGATTCTGGCACAGCCGGAGATCTTTATCATGGACGAGGCGACCAGCTCTGTCGACACCCTGACTGAGGATCTGATCCAGCGAGGGATGGTGACGCTCATGCAGGATCGCACCAGTTTCATCATCGCGCACCGTCTCTCGACCATCAAGCGTGCCGATCGCATCTTGGTCATCGAGAAAGGGCGCATCACCGAGATGGGCACGCATGCCGAGCTTCTCCGTCTGCGTGGGCACTACTATCGCCTCTACACACAGCAGTTCCGCCGGAGGATCGAACAAGAATACGATCCGTTCAAGGAGCCTAGCCTGGCAGTAGCTTGAAAGCTTGGCCCAGCGTATACCCGAGGCAGGCAACTTGCGCAGCACCGGCCCAATTCGTCTGTCCGCACGGTTGCCGGTGCGTGGCCGCCGCTGCGTACCCGGCACCACCTGCCACTCAACGACCGATGATCGACGGCAAGCGTAAATCTGCCGTGAATGCCAAGGAGGAGCTGAATCATGAGCAGACCCGCTGGAGAAACTGATCTAGCACGAGGCATCCTGACGCGCGCCAAAGGAGGCGCGGGCCTACTATTCAGGCCTGACCGGCCCGATGTGAAGGTCCGGGTTCCTTCCCAACTCGTGGGCAAGTACCGATTGGTCGAGGGAGCCACCGTCGCAGGCCCGATACAGGATGCGCGAAAGGGGCCACAACTGACGGAAGTCACGACGATCTGCGGTCTGTCGCCTGAGGCTTTTCAGGAGCGCACACCATTTCGGCAGTTGATCGCCGTGGATCCGAACGAGCGTTTTGGTCTATGCGCAAGTGACGAACTCGCCATGCGGGCGGTAGATCTGGTTGCGCCAATTGGCAAGGGCACACGTGGCCTCATCGTCTCCCCACCCAAGGCCGGCAAGACGACCCTCCTGGAACAGATTGCGCGAGCGATACGTGCCAGCGATACTGAGACACGGATCATCGTTCTCCTGATCGACGAGCGCCCGGAAGAGGTCACCTTCTTCCAGCGAGCCGTCGACGCTGAGGTGTTTGCCAGCTCCGCCGACCGTCCCCAGCGGGAACACGTAGCCCTTACCGAGCTGATGCTGGCCCATATCCGCACAGAGCTGGAGTGCGGCCATGACGTCGTAGTCCTGGTTGACAGCCTCAGCCGCATGGCACGCACCTTCAATCTCAAGGGTGGACGCACGCGGGGCCGCGCCCTCTCAGGTGGCCTGGACGCGGGCGCCCTCGAGATCCCCAGGCGCTTTTTCGGACAGGCGCGCAATATCGAGGGGGGCGGTTCGGTCACCATTATCGCCACCATCCTTGTAGACACCGGATCCCGGCTGGACCAGGTTGTCTTTGAGGAATTCAAGGGCACCGGTAACTCGGAGATCATTCTCGACCGCTCACTGGCCGATGCGCGGCTCTTTCCGGCAATCGACGTCACAGCCAGTGGAACCCGCAAGGATCATCTGCTCTACGACGCAGACGACTACCAGCGCCTGGTCAAGCTGCACAGGGCACTGGCCGAACGGGCGCCAAAGCAAGCACTGATCTCCCTGCTCCAACTTCTGGAGAAATACCCCACCAACGAAGAGTTGCTCCAGACCATCCCGCTGTAAGATGCTTGGGCGCGAACCCTCTTGCGCAGCCAGCTATTGCCGCTAGCTTGCCCTATACATGCTTGAATCCAGGGCAATTCTGTGTTATACTGCCTGCGTCTGGCAGAGATCTTGCCCAGAGACACTCGGGCCATGCGCGGGGTGGGGGGCGCGGATGAGTGATGCCTGAGCAAATGGAGGAGGAGCGCACAAATGTGCGACACCTTGGTAGCTGGAGGGAATAGCATCGATGAAAAGCACCCAGTCTCTCGCCGCAGGTTCCTCCTGGGCGTGGCTGCCACTCTGGTCGGATCGCGCCGCGCAGGTGCCAGGCCAGCCCCCACTGACGATGACCCTGTGCTGGTCCCATGGGCCTACCTGCCCTACATCGCCAGCAGCGAGTCCCACACCCCCCCGCCCAATGCGGGAAAGGTAGTGCACATTCGTAACGCCGCCGCCACAAATTGGAATGGTGAGGACGACGACTACTGGAGCTACCTGGACCAAACCGCCGTCGACAGCATGTTCGACCTGGGACTGCGGGAGCTCACAGGAGCTGCGACAGTGATCGATGCCTGGACAAGCCTGATCCCGACCTATCGGCACGGAGAAAGGATAGCGATCAAGGTCAACTTTAACAACACCAGGACCTGCGACAGCACGGAACCCGTCATCGACGCGCTCATGGAGCCGGTAAATGCCGTGGTAAGAGGCTTGATCCAGTTTGGCGTCGCTCCCCAAGACATCTGCGTCTACGATGCGGTCCGCGCCCTGCCTGAGCGCTTTGTCGGCAAGGACCTACACGGTGTGGGCTTTTACGACGGCTGGTCGGAGACCTTCTGTCGCACGGAAGCCGAATTCACCTATCATGGCGACAGCCAGGTTACCTTCTTCCCCCCTGCTGGCGTAACCATGCCGGCAGAATACGTCACCGAAGTCCTGATGAACGCGACCTACCTGATCAACATGCCGATCATGAAAGGCGGTCACCCACTGGCAGGGGTGACCCTGGGATTCAAGAATCACTTTGGGACGATCCATGCCTGCGCCGGTTTACACGATTATGTAAATGTCGTGGGAACTCCACCTGCCTACAGGACAGACTATAATCCCCTGGTGGACCTGCTCGGCAGCCCGCTGATCGGCGGAAAGACAGTGCTGACGGTTGGAGATGCTCTCTTCGCCGCCCGGATCTTCAATCAGGCGCCCGTCCCTTGGACCACCTTTGGCGAGCAGCTGCCAAACAGCCTGTTTTTCGCCACAGATCCGGTGGCGGTGGATTGCATCATGCACGATCTGATCATAGCTGAGCCTGGAACGGCGGTCCCGGAAGACGCCAACAACTATCTGCGGCTGGCGGCAGACTCGGGGCTGGGTATCTTCGAGGCAGGAGACCCGTGGCAAGAGCCGTTTGGCAGCAGCTATTCGAGCATAGACTATACCCGGATTGACATGTAGAACAGCAGGAATCGCAGTCCACCCGCATCATTGCAGGAAAAGGAGCGAGCACATGTGCGATACGCTGGTGGCTGTCGGTGATGCGACGGCTGACGGCTCGGTGATTCTGGCCAAGAACAGTGACCGCCAGCCCAACGACGCCCACGTCCTGGCTCGCATTCCACACGCCAGGCATTCAGAAGGAGACACTGTCAAGTGCACTTACATCACAGTCCCCCAGGTGCCGGAGACCTATGAGGTGTTGCTCTCCAAACCCTTCTGGATTTGGGGCGGCGAGATGGGAGCTAATGAGCACGGTGTCTCCATCGCCAACGAGGCAGTCTTTACGAGGAAACCCTACGACAAAGAGCCTGGGTTGATCGGCATGGATATGCTCCGGCTGGCGTTGGAGCGAGCACATACCACACGCAAGGCCCTAAACGTAATCGTGAACCTGCTCGAAACCTACGGTCAAGGTGGCAACTGCGGCTTTCGCCACAAGGAATACTACCACAATGCGTTCATCATCGCCGACCCGGCCGAGGCCTGGGTGCTGGAGACGTCCGGCAGCTACTGGGTTGCTGAGCAAGTACGAAGCGTCCGCACCATCTCTAACGGGCTGACCATCGGCAGCGAGTGGGACCTGGCCTCCCCCGGACTCGTGGAACATGCAATCGATAAGGGCTGGTGCAGATCGCGGGAAGATTTCCACTTTGCCCGCTGCTACTCGGACCGGCTTTACACCAACCTGGATGGCTGCAAGGCGCGACAGCGCCGCTCCACCCAGCTGCTTGAAGACCACTGCGGAGAGATCACCGTCGAGACCATGATGGACGCCCTTCGTGATCATGGTCCGGGAGCGATCAACGACCCAGCCTGGAACCCGGGTAAAGGCCTGTTCATGGATACTCTGTGCGTTCACGCCAGCATGGGTCCACTCCGTCCAAGCCAGACCACAGGGGCAATGGTTGCGCACCTCACGGCCGAGCTCCAGTCCTACTGGCTGACCGGCACCTCCGCCCCATGCACCAGCATCTTCAAGCCGGTGTACCTGGGCGGTGCCGGCCTGCCGGCCATGGGACCCGAACCCAGCGGCGTCTACGATCCCCACTCGATGTGGTGGTCCCACGAACGGTTGCACCGGGCTGTGATCCGCGACTACCAGAGCCGCATGGCCCTGTACCGGGAGCAGCGAGAGACGTTGGAGGCCAGCTTTGTGGTCGAGGCGGCGGAACTGCGCGCCAGCCTCCGCGCCGCGAGCGAGGAGGAGCGCGCCTCGCGCCTCGCGGCGTTCTCCGCATCGTGCTTTGAACGGGCAGCCCATGCCACCAAGCGCTGGGCACAGACTGTGTCTTCAGTACCGGTGAAGCAGCGACCGCCGCTCCTCTTCTCCATGGCCTGGCATATCCTGAACAGACAGGCCAAATTCGAGCAGTGAGCCGGCTGCCGCCACTGTCAAAGCAAGGAGGAACGATGCAACTCTCTCGGCAACAACTGGACCTGCTGCAAGCGTTCGAAAGTGGACTGGATCCCAGGTACCCGGAACGCAGCCGGATTCCTGCGACGGTGCTGGGCTACGGCGAGATCAGCACCGTCTTTGCCATCGACGTAGAAGCCCTGCGGGGCCTGGCTTTCAAGCGCATGCCCCTCTTTAACGATGAGGACGAGATCCAGGCATATCAAGTCGCTTACGAGGAGTACTGCCGGCTGTTGCAAGAGGAAGCCGGCCTGCATCTACCAGCGCATGGGTTCGCGACGCTGTCCAGCGGGACCGGCCGGCCTGTCTTCTATATCATCCAGCAGCGACTGCCCTCTGCCAGCATTGGCAACAAGGCACTACGCCTGCTGCCTGAGGAGATGGCGCTGCTCCTGGTCAAGCGCATCCTTCAAGAGATGCACTCGGTTTGGCAGTTCAACGCCCGGCAGGACCACCTGCAACTCAGCTTGGACGGTCAGATCTCCAACTGGTCCATCAGTGGCTTTGACCCGGACCATCCGCGCTTTGACGGGGGTGCCCACCTCCTGTACTTTGACACCAGCACGCCGCTCTTCCGCATTGATGGCAAGGAGCAGGTGGAAGCCGAGCTGTTTCTACGCAGCGCCCCTTCCTTCCTGGCGTGGATACTGCGCCTGCTCTTTCTTGAAGACGTGGTCAACCGCTACTACGACTTTCGGCGGGTTGCCATCGACCTGGTCGCCAACTTTTACAAGGAGGGATGCCGGGAATTGATCCCCGGCGTCCTTGAGGTGGTGAACGACTTTTTTCGGGGCGAGGCTGCCGAACTGGGCATTCAGCCCATAGACGCGGAGGAAGTGAGGTCCTACTATCGTGAGGACGCGTTGATCTGGACGCTGTACCTGTCTTTCCGCCGCATCGACCGCTGGCTCCAGACCAAGCTCCTCGGGCGAGACTATCCTTACATCCTGCCGGGCAAGATCGAGCGGTAGATTGTCCTGGAAGCAGACTGGCCCTCGTTGATACCACAGAGCTGAAGATCGATCCACACCTTCGAGGAAGCTGGGAGCTTCCTCGAAGGTCCAAAACTCCCTTGGCCGCTGCATCCCTTCAGGGTGACAGTCATGCAAACCCTTGGACGGAATTCGGACCTCTCCCGACAACAAGGGAAGAGCCAGGCTGGGGTTTAGCCCAACCTGGCCCTCGCTAAGCCGCTCTTGACAGGCTATCGCTTCCTGCCAAGCGCGCGTCTAGTGCTTCGGTCCCATGGGTCCCTTACCCGGCTTCAGATCCATCAGATAATCCAGAGCATCGTACGCCTGCACCAGGCCGAAACCGTAGTACGGGTCCCAGCCCTCATCGCCGAGGTCCATGGCTGTCATGGCCATGGCCTCGCGGATCTGCACGTTGGTCCACTTGGGATTGGCGCTCCACAGTAATGCTGCTACACCAGAGACGTGAGGGGTGGCCATCGAG
>Ga0207796_1000442_pt1 | contig 16959 bp, 15 predicted proteins | sample Pon1CUnioCityCA_6_FD_187274 | JGI IMG/M metagenome (GOLD analysis project Ga0207796, IMG submission 187274) | Marine sediment microbial community from Union City, CA, USA - Pond 1C Sediment 1 (SPAdes) | ecosystem: Environmental > Aquatic > Marine > Intertidal zone > Salt pond sediment ...
CTCATAGTGGACTTTAATGAAATAGGATTATGGTGGAAATCTCTGTTTGTTATCATTCAAGCTTTTCTCCTAAACATCCAAGGAGTTTCATGTAATTCTTTGGCAAACAGAAGAATTGTTGGTATTATTTTGCATATGTGGGAATTCTGAATTTATTAACACAACCGTCATAATAAATAAGAGAACTAAAAAAATCAATTTTTGTTGCCTCTGTTAAGTTAGATATGAATCTCCTTTTTTTTCAAATACACGCTTGCCCCTATGGTATTTTGTTGAACCTGACAAGCTCCGCACTGGCTCCTCAGTTATGTTGGCACGCTATCAGACGCGCATCTTAGGCCTTGGATGAATTGGATCGAGAGCCAGATTCAGGTGCTTTGTGTGGAATACCAGAAGCTGTGTGACATGCGCCTGGTACAAACTTCATCAGCCGTGCGGGAAAGGGTGTAAGGGGCGCGAGAGCACAAAAAACAGCGCTTTACGGGCATCGCCATCGCCAGCAATGTTGAAATATACCGGCACAGGTGTGAAGATGCTGCCCTGGACGACACCTGCCTGGCGTGGATGAGAACGCTCATACCTCAGCTGCAGTAAAGATTGGGCATATCACCAGATCCTGAAGATCTTAAGAATGATTATCTGCTTGGCAGATGTGCGCCGCGCTAACCCAAGAAAAAATTCGTGTGATCAATTAAGGAAAATCACTCTCTGGTCTTCTCCATACTGGACCTTTGCAGTCAGCTGGCGATGCCCTGAGGACATTAACGAAGAAAAATTTCCTAACCCATCCTAATCTTGCTAATATTTTTATTCGCAGCTTTCCTTAAAATCCATGAATAAGCTGTGGACTGGATGGCATTCATCTGGGTGTATTTATTCGATGACATGTACTCAGAAAAGTCTTCCCAAATCCCATGATCTTCAACCACTGCACCCATCTGGACAAAACCGATATCACCAAAGTTGAAATCACAACTGCTGGAGCCCTTTTCACGGGAGATTGAGAAACCATTTTCTTGGCTGCTGTCTTCCAGTTTCTGCAATGCGTTTATATAAAACGCTTGATCATTGATGTAAGTGTCGATTGCTTGCCAATGGTCATTGAGCTTTATTTCCATCCAGGCATGGCTGCCAACTTCAGGAAGAAAGCGAAATGCATATCCAGGAAGGATCCCTTGCATTACTTGCACTTTTATCAGGCCAGTGTGAATTCGCGAGGGGATACCTGATGCTTGGCAAAGGGCGTGGAAGAGCGTTGCTTTGGTTGTGCAATAACCTACTTTTTCCTCCAATGTTTGAGATGCCTTGACGTTATCCCATACCCGGGGAAATCCGAAAAGGATTTCATCTCTGACAAAATAGAAGATGCCTTCCAATTTTTCTCGAAGCGATTCTTTATCTTCTGTCAAATTTTGAACTGTTCTTATGATTTCTGGGTGGGCAAAATCTGATAAGCGAGGGGTTTCTTTCATTGGAACCTCCAAAACACTTAACCTGGACTTTCAGCTGGCGATGTTATGTTTCTTGAGATAAGAAAATATTTTTTTGTATAACCAATTTAGCATAAAAATCTAAGACATTCAATCATTTTCTTAAGGATGTTTTGTTGCTGAGTCGGCAGCTTCATTAAACATCTGCCGGTTCGTGGTTTGACTCGACGAATCACGAGAAAATTGAGGACAAAAATTGAGCACTCTGCATTTATTTTTTTCGTAAATCTATCTTAAATCCTTGATGCATGGTGTTTAGCCCTGATGAATTTAACAGGAGAAAAATAATCAATGGTTCCATAGAATTTGTCATTGAGGATTTACAATGGAAGAAGAATAGATGTAAAATTCTTAAAGAAATGAAACCAATACTTATTAAAATGAAAGGTGAGAGCAAGGATGGAGACTTCACGGATAAAAAATCCTGATTTTGCTGCGCAAGTTGAGTTGAGTGAACTTGCATGGACACGTCATATTTCCCCAATTACCGATTATTTTTCACGCCAGATCGCGCATAATGACTACCATGGGAAACGATTAGCCTTTTGGGGCCATCTATCCGATCAAAGCCTGATCATTATGATGAAGGCTTTGAAAGAGTCAGGCGCGGATATTGTTATGGGTGCCTGTAACGTGGACAGTACAGATGATGATGTTGCCGCTTACCTCTCTGCTATGGGTATCCGAGTATATGGTTGGTGCGGGATGAGCCAGGTCGATTACAAGGAAAATCTGGCAATTGTACGTAGTTTTGAAGCGGATTACCTGTGCGATATGGGCGGTGAGCTATGCCTGGCTTACCTGGATAAGACACCGCCGGTTAAGGGAGCCCTGGAAGCCACAATGACTGGGTTGCATAATTTGAGCAAGTATGAGCTCCCATTTCCCGTTTTTGATTGGAACAGCATCCCGTTAAAAAACCTTCATAATCGTTACCACGTAAGCGATGAGATATGGCCGGCTTTTAACCAGGTCACAGGTTTGGGTTTGTTCGGACGTCGAGTGTTGGTCATTGGTTTTGGCCCGGTAGGTCAGGGGATAGCAGAACGCGCCCGGAACCTAGGTGCAGCAGTATATGTTACGGATATTGACCCGGTACGATTATTAGAAGCTGCGCATATTGGCTGCGAAACGATTAGCCTGGAAGAAGGGATCCGCCGTTGCCAAATCATTGTTACTGCCACAGGCACCCCAGGCGTATTAGAAAGAAATTTGCTCGAAAAAGCCAGACCGGGTGCTATTCTTTTTAACGCCGGGCATTCTAACCGTGAGATCGATATAGAATGGCTCAATCAACAACCCCACCAACGGATGAAAGCTCACATCGAACGTTTTGACTTAGGGAAGACATATCTATTTCTGTTGGCGCAGGGCAGCCTGTTAAATCTGGCTGGAGGAGCGGGACCCTATGGCATTGATCTGTTTGATCTTTACACCGCTGTGATGCTTTTAGGAATTGCCTGGATGTTTGACGGTATTCCAGGTGATATCAACCCGGGTTTGCAGCGTTACCCGCTTCATTTAGAGCGCAAGATTGCCGAGTTATCGATCAAGCTTCGCAGTGAGGATAATGACGCCGGAATATAGATGATTATCAGGTGAAAGATTATGCCAAAATGCGAGTTGTTAATAATACTTGATGGCATTTAGGATCTCGTACACCTAGCTTACTGATATGCATCCGGCACTGAAGCGTGAACACTAGGCGCTTTACCTTATCTTCCCAGATGTTGAAAAAATCCCTAGCCGTTAGTAGTAGCTCATGGCACCGGCATGTTACCTTGTGCTCACGCCCAGCCGGAGGATCGTCGATTTGATGGGGTCAGTGATGGTTACACAGATGAATTTGGCGGAGATGCTGCAAAAAAGGACAAAGTAGGATTTGATTTAGTCCTATTTATATTAATTTTCTCCAATCGAAGCCCCTGGTTGAATTTTCTTTATGAAGGATAAAAGAGAGTCGTAACGAGTTGTGTAGGAAAACATTTTATCGGTTGGTTTGTGCACAAGGAAATCGCAAGTATTGATTGAAACAGCGTGACGACATAACCACGATGTCTATCTTTAAATTTTCAATGCTTTATTTTCATTTTCCACGAACGACTATACTGATTTAATTTGTTCAGATCTAGCCTGATGGATTATCATAAAGATTGGTACAATTTACAATGTCAGATTAATTGTTACTTGGAAAATTTAATATCTACAAAATTCGTCTTAGTTTTATTCTGAGACTAAGTAAAGCATGGTGAATTGAAGTGGAGGTTTCTATGAAAGATCGTCTTTTACAAGCTCTAAAAGTTCATAATGTGGACTACGCCGATATCCGCATCGAGGATAAATATCATTCATGGGTTAACTTCCGGGGAACGGATCTGGATACCATTGGTTCTTCACGAACGCTTGGCGGCATTGTGAGAGCATTGTACAGAGGGGGATGGGGATATTCAACATTCAATGACTTAACAGATCTTGAAAAGCGGGTCCGAGAGGCGTGTGAAATTGCCCACCTCGTAGGGAAGGAAGAAACATTGTTCGCTCCGGTTGACTCACTCGAGGCGGACATCCCTGCGCAACTGGTGAAAGATTACCGGGAAATCCCACTTGCAGAAAAGAAAGCCCTGATGGAAGAATATAATCAAATCATCCTGGGCTTTCATGAAAATATTAAAACCTCAAATGTAAGGTATGCTGACTCATTTCGCACAATCTGGTTCGCTAATTCTGAAGGGACCTATACCAGAGAAGAAATTCCAGACGTGAACATGGTCGTCTCAGCGGTGGCACGCAAAGATGATATTGTCCAGAGGGCATTTGAATTGAGTGGTGGGTTCGATGGCTTCCAGAGTGTGGAAAATTGCCATGATAAGGCACGTCAAGCATCGCAGAGAGCGGTTGAATTACTTGACGCCCCACCGGTTACGGGAGGAACATATACAGTCATCAGCAACCCATACATGACAGGCGTATTTACGCATGAGGCATTTGGGCATTTGAGCGAAGCAGATTTTGTCTACGAGAATGACCGTATGAAAGAGATTATGGTCCTAGGAACACGCTTTGGGGGGGAGAACTTAAACATCATTGATGATGGAACCCACCCAGGAGGATTAGGCACTCATCAATTTGATTATGAGGGAGTGCCCACGCGAAAAAATTATTTAATTAATGAGGGAATTTTAGTCGGACGCTTGCACTCTAGGGAAACAGCAGCAAAGATGGATGAACCGGTTACCGGGAATGCCCGGGCGGTCTTTTTCCAGCATCCGCCATTGGTACGTATGACAAATACTTATATTGATGCTGGAGAGACTCGTTTTGAAGACATGATCAAAGATATCAAGCTGGGAGTGTATGCTTGCGATATGATTGGCGGACAAACAGCAATAGAAATGTTCACCTTCAGCGCTGCATATGGTTATATGATTCGGGATGGTCAAGTGGCTGAATTGGTGCGAGATGTCGTGCTGACGGGAAATGTCTTTGAAACATTGAAGAATATTGATATGATCGGTGATGACCTAAAATTTGCCCCAAATGGGCCCGGTGGATGCGGAAAAGGAGGGCAATATCCACTGAGAGTCGGTATGGGAGGTCCGCATATTCGTATCCAAGAGTGCGTGGTTGGAGGACAGCAATGATTTCGGAAAAAATAATTCAAAAAGCATTAGAAAAAGCACAGGATGCTCAGGTAACGGTTGTGACCCGTGAGACCAGCGCTGTAGATTTCGAGAATAACCGGTTGAAATCTGCAGAAGCATCCCAGCGCACGAATATTGACCTTAAGGTCATCGTGGATGGCAAAGTAGGCATTTCGAGCACCACTGATCCAGGAGAAATTGAAGGCGTGGTTGAACGGGCTCTGGAAGCAGCTCAATTTGGCAGCGAAGCACACTTTGAACTCCCAGAGCCTCAAGACCTTAAAACTGTCGAAATCTTTGACCCATCCTTACTTTCACTTGAGAAAACTGAAATGATCCACATGGGTCAGCAGATGATGGAAATGATCAAGGCTTATAACCCTGAAATTCTAGCTGGGGCACAAGTAAACAAAGTAATATCGAAGATCCAATATGCTAATTCAAAAGGAGTACGATACTCAGCGGATCATACAGATTTTTACATCGGTGCAGGAGGCAACCTGATACGTGGCACAGATGTCCTCTTTGCCGGGAATGGATTCGGGCAGAAAAAACGCGACATAGATACGGAGGAAATTGCATCGAAAGCGATCGAGTTATTTCGGAAAGCTGAGAATATTGTCCCGGTGAAATCTGGCGAGATGCCTGTTATCTTTATGCCGGAGGGTTTGCTGTTGTTGTTGTTATCACTTGGTTTGGCAACTGATGGCAAGAATGTGCTGCTTGGTGCCTCACCTTTGCAGGAAAAGCTTGGGAAAAAGATTGCTGATTCGCGCTTAACGATCGTGGATGATCCTCTTGTCCAGTTTGGGCCAGGATCTAGTGCTTTCGATGATGAGGGGACACCGCGTCAGATCACACCAATTATTGAGAATGGCATCTTAAAAAACTTTATCTATGATCGCGATACCGCAGGTCGTGCTGGGGTGGAGCCCACTGGTCATGGGAGTAATCGTAACTGGACAAATTTGATGATCAACTCGGGTGAAACATCCTATGATGAAATGATCCATAGCATTGAAAATGGATTGCTGGTCAACGACTTCCTGGGGATGGGACAAGGAAACCCAATCAATGGAGAATTTTCAGTGAATGTATTCCTTGGTTATAAAATTGAAGATGGTAAGGTAACCGGGCGGATAAAAGATGTTATGCTGAGTGGGAATGCCTTCACAGCTCTGGATAACATAACCGCCATTAGTAAAGAAAGAGAATGGGTTGTCAACCCCTATCTCGATTTTAGTGGATTCTTCCCATATCTTCAGGTTGAAAAGCTGAGTGTGACCGCTAAGTGAACCTAAGGATGAAAATTAAATAAAATTTAAGATCATTGTTTTGAGAAAAGCATAAATATTATGCTGCCATGACCTCTGAAAGTTGATCAGAATACATTCCTTGTATTTGGAGTTAAATCAGGGGTTAGGAATGGGAAAATGAATAAAAAATCTCTGATTAAAATAGTGATTTCAACGCAATAAATGCTAACCTTCTTGCGATTGAAAACTTGCCGTTATAAAAAACCACACGCCTGAGTATTAAGCGCCAACCATTGTCAGGATACATAGTTAATTACCCCCAAGTTCACTGTAGTTAATCAAACCTTAAGATATAACTGCATTTAACACTACAGGATTATTAATGGATGAAAAACCTTTCCCGGTGATAATATTGTGCAGAAGTTGCATAAAATTCCACCCACATTTTTAATTCACCTGTCATCCCCCAGTGCCTGCGGCTCTCTTAGTTCAACCTACTCAATTTCAGCTGGTTGACTATCATAAAGGTTGGTACAACTTATGGGGTCAGGTCAATTGCTCGCGCCTGAAATCTTGAAACAGCAGGAAGCTGCCAAATACAAACCCGAGATTGGCCAGCGAATTGACGCTTTGTTCGATCCACTGCAGTCCGATGCTTTGCAGTTGGTTTGCCATACCCCCCATTAAGATCACACCCACAAACGCAAGAATGAATCCTACTGCAGCTATACCCAACCGCCTGCATATTGAAATGTAGGCAAGCATACCATAAGTGCCCAGGCTGGCAAGTGTCATCACCAGCAAAAAGGGAATCTTCCATGCTGCCATCGCGCTTAATATCGAAAGTTTTGACTTCTTATTGGCCTTGAAAAGCGACAGGGTGGGGATCAACAGCATCAGGTATCCAAAGGACATGAAGATAAATTGCCCCTGGCTCATCCATGGTAAATTAGCGATATCCAGAGCCATCAGCAGCTTCCTAGATGCCTGCAAGGCACCCCCCAGGAAAACCAGGATGCCGCCCAGCACCGACAACCAATAATATCGTTTATTGCTGCGATGAAAAAATATCCTGGAAAGGAAGACAGCACCGACCAAAAACCCTAAAACGGGGACAAAATCAAACAACGCCATGGATACGGAATAAGTTTCTTCGATCATGATAATGCCTTAAGAACTGCGTATTGGTGATCTGATCCTGCTTTTTTAGATCCTTTGCCTGCTGTTGGTTGTTGGAGGAAACCAGAGTGACTAAAGGATATTAATGTGAACCTGATAACTTGGCCATTAATGCAGCAGAGTTTTCACCATCTCTGATTAATGGTGCGAATAATAACCCAACCCAGTGTTCGTCAGTTGGGTAATTATTCGATGAAGATTATAGATTAAATTTGATTCGATCGACTAATTGACAAACTGCTGATCGATCTTTTCTTTGATCGCTTGAATGACAATCGGATCATCATTCCAGGCACCAAGGTTCAGGATCGGGAAACCTTCCGGGGTGTCCGCTTTATGCACCAGCTCAGGCACATCATACTGGCTGTGGATTGAATCCGCACTGATCGCAGTCGAGAAAAACACGATCTTTTCCACACCATTGTCGATGAACTCTTCCACTTTCGCGGCTGGTTTGGGCTTTTTGAATTCCATCCAGGCCAGGCTCATGTTTTCCGGATTATAGCCTGCATTTTCAAAATCTTTGAGGACATCCATGCGGAAACCAATTTCCTGTTCCGTTTCTGTACCCCATTCAACATCCCATTCATCTGGCTGGCCGTGCCCCACCAGCAGTAAACCGACCTTGTCTTTGGGTGTGTTCCCAATGTTGTCTGCTGTACGCTTGATGAACATGCTTCGCAGTGTATCCGAGTCGTACATGGGACCGGTGTAGGAAATGGTGGCACCATATTCTTCAACATTCAGTTCTTTGATCAGTTCTTCCCCTTCAGCGGTGTGGTTGGAAATGGTCAGGAAGACTTCACTCACGATGATATGACTGGCGCCGTTGTTCAAAGCCTTGATCACGGCGGCATCCGGCCGGGGGTCATCGTCCAAAAAGCTGATGTAGAATTTGGTGCTCTCATCTCCTTCCAGCCGGTAGGCTTGTTCAATGCTTTGCAACATTTGCATGTGCATCTGCCGGTGGTGGCTGGAACCAACCTTCAGGTAGGCATTCCGAAGCTGATATACGAACAGCGGCCTGGCGATCAGCGGGACAAAGGGGATACCCTGTTCATCGAACTCGTTGAATTGATTGATCCATCCGATCGGATTATAGATTTCCGGTTCCCCATGTGTGAAATAAACCACAGCAGTATGGCCGTCACCTGGGTCGCCCTTGGCACGGGTGAGTTCCGGCAGCTCTCGATCATCACCAGCAGCTAGGAAAAGCCGCGTGTTAATTAGGTAGCTTCCTAAGAAGGTGGTTAGAGCAAGGATGATGGCCAGGGGCACTTCCCACTTTCCTTCAAATGCCAGCGCTATAAGGATGACGATAACCACACCAACAAGGGTGCTGAGGAATAGGAACAGGCTCATTTTCAAGGGATGAACTGTCAGGAACTTGAGAACCAGGTAGCCCAACAAAACGCTTAATAAAATAAGACCAGCCCAATTTAAATATTCCATTGTATATCCTTTTCTAATTGATAAATTTAATATATCTCGTGAAAATGTATCATAATTTAACTTAATTATACAAGGATATTGTACAAGCATCATGTCAATAGGGATCGATTAAATTGTGAGGATAACAATCACAATTTGTGTTTGGATACGGCAGAACGACTGTTGTAACTTTCATCCAGCTCTTCTATTGTTTCGAAGCTAAGGACAACAGATTGGCAATGGCTAACTGGCTTGGAAAAGTGACTTGACTCATCTATTCAACATAAGATTTATTCGTATATATTGAATAAAAAAATTATCCAATACCAAGTGACCGCTTGAGGTTTGGCCACTTGGTGACAGCCTGAAAATGTGGGAATATTAGATGCAATAATTAAGGAGTAGATGTTATAAGCTAAACACGAATCAATAAGGCCGCTCCAAGCCGTGTGCCTCCAGCATAGCTTCATTTTCCAATAGTTCTGAAGTCGGGCCGTCAGCCACGATTTTGCCCTCATCCATGATTACAACCCGAGGGAAGAGTTCTTGGACCATGCGCAGATCATGTGTCGAGACCAGCATGGTGATCGAGAGCTCACGCAGCAGGTTTATTAAAGAGCGACGAGAGCGCGGATCCAACACGGAAGATGGTTCATCCAAAATCAGGATCTGAGGCTTCATTGCCAGCACAGTAGCAATCGCGATCCGTTTCTTTTGTCCCATGCTGAGATGGTGGGAAAGACGATCGCCAAAATCATCCATTTGGACAGCGGCCAGGGCGGCTTCCACCCGTTGATAAATTTCCTCCTCGTCCAAGCCCATGTGGAGCGGACCAAAGGCGACATCGTCAAAGACAGTTGGGGAAAACAACTGGTCATCCGGATTTTGGAACACCATGCCAACCAGAGCCCGAATCACCGGAAGGTTATCCTTTTCCATCGTCATTCCGGCTACTTTCATTTCGCTGTTTTTACCGTTAAGGATCCCGTTCATATGCAGAATGAGTGTCGATTTACCAGCACCGTTTGGCCCCACAAGAGCGATTTTCTCACCTTCACGGATGTTCAGGTTGATCCCGCGCAAGGCAACATATCCATCCGGATAGGCAAAGTGAAGATCCTTGATCTGCATAACATCCCCCTCAAATTCTGGTAATATGATTTCCTTCTTCAATTCATGTTTTATTGGCATAATTATAGCCATCCCACCACTTGAATAAACAAAAGAACAATTATAGATACAGTCAGCACCAGCCAATCACGGCGGTTAATGGCATGTGGTTTAAGCGTACGGAAATGTCCGGTGTAGCCGCGTGAGACCATTGCATTGGAGATCCGCTCTGAACGCTCGTATGTACGCAGGAATAACTGCCCAGCCATGCTGCCAGTTACTTTTGCCCTCCACCAAACCGATCTGCCGCTCTTTTTCCCGGGCAGGCCAGCGCTGCGTGCTTCTCGAGCTCGAAGCAGGCGGAATACTTCGTCAGTCAACACAAACATATAGCGATACAGAAAAGCAACGATTGTCGTCAGAACGCGCGGCACACGCAGGTGTTCAAAGGCGTGAATTATATCTGGGAACTGGGTGGTGGCCACCAAAAGGATAGCCATCTGTATCGAAAGCCAGGAGCGTACCAAAATGCTAAAGAACCGGATCAAACCAAAATCGGTTGGGATTAATGTGATGAATCCTAAATCCCATTCAGCGAGAGGATGTCCAACCGGCGAAAATATGGCAGTGACCGCAACCAGGGCAAAGGGCAACGCGACAAATGAGCGTTTAAAACTAAACCCCAAACCAAGGTTAGTTAGATCATTGGCGATTAACAGCATTAACCAGGCCATGGCAAAGGCCAGCCAACTGCCGTCTGGCAGCAGAGCATTCGAGAAAATATAGATTAATACAACGACTACCTTGACAGTTGGAGCCAGATTGTGGATAAAACTTTCTTGGTAGTGGTACTGGTCAAAGGCGTGTGCGTGCATATTTTCTAGACCTTATCAGGAACCTCTGGCCTTTCGTAAATTGCGCCCAAGCAGGTATAAAATCCCGAAGACAATTATCGCCCCAATCACACCGGCGAGAATTGTTGACAGTCCAGTTTCACCAAAGAAGGGGATTGTGTAGTCTGGCAGGATTTGGTAAGGTGCATCGAGTCCGCGGTCCAGAAAACCTATATCTTCAGCGACGCGCTCTAGGCCATCTGGGTTACCAGAAGCAAGTGGGGAAATCAGCACTGCAATGAGGGTCAAAACCAACCCAGCAATGACCCAACCACTGCCTCCGCTAGCGGCAGTCTTCTCGGTGGAGAGCAAATCCGGGCGGGTCTGCTCAATAAAGGCGATTGCAGCCACGGTGATCAAAGCCTCACCGAGTCCAATAAGGGCGTGAACGCCCATCATCGCCGGGAAGACGATCTCCAGCCGTGAAGTGCCGCTCAACCACAGTTGCAGGGTCGTCAGCAGGGAAGCAGCCATGGTCGCTAACCAGGCGGAAACACCGGCCATAGCCAGGCGTACGCCGCGTTTTTGTCCAGAAAATAGCCGGTATAAGCCAAACCCTATCACGGCCGTCAGGATGCCCATGTTGAAGATATTGGCGCCCATCACCAGCAAACCACCATCCTGGAAGAGCAGCGCCTGGACGGAGACGACAGCAGTCATCACAAGAATGCCAGCCCAAGGACCTAATACAATAGCAGCCAGAGCGCCACCTAAGAAGTGACCCGAGGTTCCGCCGGCCACCGGGAAGTTCAGCATCTGAGCAGCAAATATGAAAGCCGCCATCACGCCCATCAATGGGACTTGTTTCTCACCAAGTGATTTGTTGGTCTTGGCGACTGCCAGGCCAACCATGACTAGGGTGGCTGCCCAGAAGACCAGAGAAATGATCAGGTTCAAAAAACCATCTGGAATGTGAAGGGGTGCAGGTGAAAAAAACATTTAATCCTCCTTATGAATAAACAAAATTATTGGTTACAATCAGCACATAAACCAAAAATGGTTATGTGCTCCAGGTCGGCTTTGAAGCCGTGTTCTGAATTTAATTCTTCGTAAAGCGAAGTTAAAATATCTGGTTTGGATTCAATGACAAGGTTGCAGTTGCGGCAGACCAAATGAATGTGTGGTCCGTGTTCTTTGATGGAATAAACAATCGTGTTTTCACCCAGATCGTTTCGTAAGGCAAAACCCTCTTTCCAGAGTAAATCTAATGAACGATACACAGTGGAGATATTGGTCACCTGTGTCCTGGTTTGTAATATTTTGAAAATCTCTTCTGCTGACATATGGCGTCTAGAATTTGCCATGATATCGACAACATACTCACGCTGGGGTGTAATCCTATAGCCACGCTGCCGCAGTGAATCCAGAATTGTATTTCCGTTTGTCAAAGCTCCCTCTTATTGCAAACTTTCTCAACTGCAAATATTATATATAAGATTTCGCAGTTGTCAAGCAAAATAAAAGATTTGTTACGGCAAAATAGTAATGTCTTATTCTAGCAAAGTTAAAATGTCCTATTGGAGGTGCAAAGGACATGGCAAAGAACAGGAAAATAGAAATGACCGAAGAAGAGATAAACCGCTGCAAAATCTTGAGGATGGTAAATGAAAAGCAGATCACCCAAAAGAAGGGGGCCAGGGAAATACATGTGACAGAGCGGCATTTCACGAGCTTATTGCAGCGATATCGAGCACAGGGGCCAGAGTGTATAGTATGTCCTGGACACCGCACATTATAAACTTGACAGAAGTTCTAATTGTCTATGCAATTAGTTTACCAATGAAAAGGATCTTGTAATTACATCATTGCTTCAATGCGGATCTTATTTCCATCAAAGTAATCAATTAATTTCATAAACCTAAAGGAGGATTTGATGAAAAAAGCTGTTCTTGTTTTGGTGTTGTTAGTATTGTTAACCTTGGCTTTTTCAAGCATTGCATATGCAGAACCAGGGGGACGAGGGGCACCAGCCTTGCATGGTGTCGATGGAAGAACTTTTGGTGCACTTGTAAGCTATGCTGCTAAAAATTGCCCAGCTGAACTTGTTGCTCACGTAAGAGGAGGACCTGCACCCTGCATGCCACCTGACTAAATTTCTGAGCAATTAGTAAAAAATGGCTCAAAGTGGGTTGTCTCCAATGGCAACCCATTTTAAATTTTAGAAGCCTTTAGGGCTGTTTGACCTGACCCCAAAAAACTAATCCAGATACTGTGATAATATTTTGAGAATTGGGGGGGATAGATATGGATTATTGAATCTCTTATAGCAACAGTGATTTCAACTATATGAATTTTATTCATTTATTAATTGAATACTTGCCTTTATACTGAACCACACGCCTGTCTGTGTGGGTATTACGGCGACCCGACCAAGCCCTGCACCTGCTCATCTTCCATGGTGACGCGCTATCAGAAGCGTATCTCAGGGCCGCTGATGGACCGGATTGATATCCACATGCAGGTGCCGCGGGTGGAATATGCCAAGCTGCGCGATATGCGCCAGGGCGAATCCTCGGCGGATGTACGGAAAAGAGTGGAAGCCGCCCGGGAACGCCAGCGGGTACGTTTTGAGGGGATGGGGATCGCCAGCAATGCCGATATGCGCCCGGCGCAGGTGCGCAAATTCTGCGCACTGGATGAGGCCTGCCAGAACCTGATGAAGACCGCCATGCGCCAGTTGCAGTTGACCGCACGGGCTTATCACCGGGTGTTTAAATTAAGCCGGACGATTGCGGATTTAGTGGGGTCGGAGGCGATCACGCAGGTGCATTTGGCGGAAGCGCTGCAGTACCGTCCGAAGTTGGAGTTGATGTAGGATTATTGGAGACTTTTGGTGTAAACTACTCGGTGAGTCCGAAAACGGAGCGGGAATGTCAGAATGGTGCGTTTAAATTCGGACCGCACCCTACGGAAAAATCAAGACCGCCATGCACCAACTGCAGCTGACGGCCCGGGCCTATCACCGTGTGCTCAAGCTCAGCCGGACGATTGCGGATTTAGCAGGGTCGGAGGTGCTCACCCTGGTGCACCTGGCAGAGGCGGTGAAGTACCGGCCCAAGCTGGATTTGATCTGAGTCAATCCTCTGATGGGTTAAAATTTTTAGAAATAATATTGGACTTTTGCTCCTTAGTTTTCGTTGGTTAATGCCGGGGACATATTTTATAGGTCCTATGTGTTCTTAATAACAGGATTTGCATCTGCACAAATTGCCTCAAAAAAAGTGCTCCTTGAATATTTTTGTATGTCATTTGACTTTATGGTGGATAAATATTTCCCGAAAATTCAATCAATAAAATGTAATAGAAACTATGGTTTCGTCCCCATTTCATCTTAAACAAGAGAAAACCCTCAAAAATAAAGATAATTTGGATATATATTATCTTATATGGTAAGGTTAAACTAACAAACAATCCTGAATGTCCGTTTGATTCAGTGAGAATAAATTATGTTCAATCAAACCATGGATTTTTTCCGATGTCTCATCTGAATATTTTTCTTCTGCGATTGAGCTATCAATAACGCCAACAGGAGAAAATTGAAGCTTCACTGAAAAATTATATTATGACGGGCTTGGTAATCATAAGATAGATTTCGATTAAAAAGGAGGTCAATCATAAATGAAGAAATATGAACAATTGGATAAAGGTTTGGATTTAGATAGAAATGAAATACGGCAATCTGTTCAGGAAGAATACGCACGAGTTGCTTTGGAACCAGAACAGGGTTTTCACTTCCATATTGGCAGGACACTGCTCAACATGATGGATTACAAAGATGAATGGATTGAAGAGTTGCCAGAATCTGCAATTGAGTCTTTTGCTGGCACAGGTAACCCTTTCAGTTTGGGCGAGATCAAACCGGGTTATCATGTCGTGGATATTGGTTCTGGTGCTGGGCTTGATAGCTTAATTGCTGCACAGATGGCGGGAAAGGATGGTAAGGTCATTGGAGTTGATATGACGCCTGCCATGCTAGAAAAAGCACGGCGAAATGCGGAAAAGGCTGGATTGGATAATGTGGATTTCCGCCAAGGATATGGTGAGGACCTTCCAATTGAAGATAATTGGGCGGATGTAGTCATCTCAAACGGCGTTCTTAATCTGATGCCTGATAAACAAGCCGGATTGCATGAAATGGCCCGTGTACTAAATAAAGCCGGTGCTTTGCAACTCGGGGACATACTGGTTAAGAAGGAGGTTCCACTCAGTGCAAAAAAAGACATTGAACTTTGGTCTGGTTGAATAGCTGGTGGTCTGCTGGAAGCAGAACTAAAACAAAATGTCATATTCGCCGGTTTTGTGGATTTCGAAATTACGAAGCGAGTAGATATATTCAGTGGGGCTCCTAAAGAAGGAAGTGCTGTTAATTATGGCACTCAGGGGATTACCTTTAAGGCTCGAAAACCACGTACGAAGGAAGAATGGCATGCAGCTTTACGAGAATTGAACTGCGAAATACCACAAGAACTAGATCTACTATGAATGCTAAAATTGATTAAACAGAATGAAACGAAAGAAGCCTCTACAGATTGGCTTTGTGTTCCATACGTAAAGGTTTCTTTCGCTCCTTAAACCTTAGTAAATGTCTACGAAGTGGTGAAGAATTGGTGGGAAAATTTTAAGGATTTTTTCTTGCTCGAAAACAGCTAGGGATAACCGCTGTCTTCATCCTGGTGTCCCGAATTTTTTGATTGTGTTTCTTGTGAGAATCTATATCGAACCACTCGATGTGATTCAACTAATCAGTGGTTAGATATGTTGTGTACAAAAGTTCTTCTGATTAAATAAAAAATCTTTGGGTCATCACAAATCAACTTCAGTTTTAAATTATGCATGGCGGCTAATTGTTTTGTAACAGGCTGAGTGATATTTGAGGCCATATGCATCATTGACATAAGATCTGTCCGGGTTATTTACAATCATGTGTTGGATGCTACCTGAATGGCATGGATGTAGATTTTTTCGCCAACTGCATCTCAACGACAGAGCGCATCACCAGGTGGTCAAGCCCAGCCAGACGATCGCTGGTTTCACAGGATAGGGAATGATCAGCTGTGTACACATGGCGGAGGTGCTGCAGAGCAGGGCTAAATATGATTTGATGTCGTTCTATTGAGAAAAATTCACTTGCTAATATATACAGGAGGCAGCGTTCTGTGGACACCAGCGAGAACAAGTGTCCAAGAATGTATTATGCGATCTTCCTTGCCACATAGACCCCGTAGCTGTAAAAAGATTTGTACTGATCAAAGAGTTTAATTTCTCTTTGTTCCGCATCAACGATGGCTTGGGCTTCTTGGCTGTGGCTGTTCCGATCAAGGAAATCCTCAAATCTTCTCTGCATGGGGCGATAATAATTCTCCTTCCAACAGTCCTCAGGTAACACAAAGTAGCCAATGGGCGCATAACCGTTTTCCTCCAGGATCCGCATTTTGGAAGAGGCCATGTCTATTTCGGGGTATTCCTGATCCCAAAAGGCTTCAAGTTCTGCTGGGCGGGTGTTTGTAATCCAGGTGATCTCTGAGACAACCAGCAACCCACCAGGTTTTAGAAAACGCCTCCAGTCTTTGATCCCCCTATCAAAGCCGATGTTATAGATGGCGCCTTCGGACCAAATCACATCCAATTCCGCGTCTTCAAAGGGCAGCGCTTCCATTGAACAGGCCAGTGTTTTTATTTTGTCAGAAACCCCACTTTTTTCTGCCCTCCTTTCAAGCACTTCCAGGAATTCGGGGATGAAATCCACCGCTGTAATCTGAGCGTTTAATAATTGTGCAAGCAGCAGGGTGGAAGCGCCCGTACCGCAGCCGATATCGGCAATCTTTACTGGTGCAGTTCGGTCCACCCTGCAAAGGTCAAGCGCCAGTTCGGTTTCGGCATCACCACCCGGTCCCTGGCGGCATTCAGATTTATGAAGATCTATGAGAAGTTGGTATTCTTGCACTTTTTTCTCCTTTTC
>Ga0207796_1000443_pt1 | contig 16955 bp, 17 predicted proteins | sample Pon1CUnioCityCA_6_FD_187274 | JGI IMG/M metagenome (GOLD analysis project Ga0207796, IMG submission 187274) | Marine sediment microbial community from Union City, CA, USA - Pond 1C Sediment 1 (SPAdes) | ecosystem: Environmental > Aquatic > Marine > Intertidal zone > Salt pond sediment ...
CCTTCCGTGATTGGGGCTACCGCGTTGCCAGGGAGGAATTTCCGGATCAAACCGTGAGCGAAATGGAAGCTTATGAAAAATTCAAGGGAAAAATCCCCTCAGGTCGCATCCTCATAAAAGATCGCATTGCGGATGCCATGTTCCAGCAACTGCTGTTGCGTCCGGAAGAATACGGCGTGATCGCCACGCCCAACTTAAACGGAGACTATCTATCTGACGCGGCCGCCGCTCAGGTGGGTGGACTCGGCATGGCGCCGGGCGCAAATATGGGAGATTGCCGTGCCCTCTTTGAGGCCACCCATGGCACAGCGCCGCAGTATGCCGGCTTGGACAAAGTCAATCCAAGTTCGCTTATCCTGTCGGGTGTGGAGATGCTGAGGTTTATGGGCTGGAACGAAGCGGCAGAGCTGATTGTGTCCGCGCTAGAAAAGACTATCGGTGAAGGAATTGTTACGTATGATCTGGCACGACAAATGACCGGCGCACGGGAGGTGAAGTGCTCGGAATTCGGCGGGGCTATCCGTAAAAACCTGAAGCGACGTGATGGATGAGACAATGAAGCTCGATTTCCATCAATCACCGCCACCGATTTTTTGCTCCCACAGACAATTGTTTATCCTTGAGAAGTCAGGAGAAATCCACGATATGAAATTTGAATAGTCCCGGATGTAATGGTAGACTGAGGGCTGGAAAGTGTCGACCGTCCCTGCCACTGGCGAATTTTCGGCATAATCCTTTGTTTCAGGTGGAGGAAGCCGGCCGTTTTGTTTTGAGGGGCCTATTTTTGAAGAGAGGAACGAGAATGGCAAAACACATTGGAATTGTCGGGTGCAGTGCAGAGGGAGCCGCGCTTTGTTATCGAACGATTTGTGCGGAGGCCCCTCCGGCAATGGGTGAACACCGGCATCCGGAGATCAGCATGCACACGCACCCGCTTGCGGACTACATGGTCCACATTCGTTTAAATGATTGGGAAAAAGTGGCAAGGCTTATGATCTCTTCAGCGGAAAAGCTTGCAGCGGTAGGCGCGGATTTTGTGATCAGCCCTGACAACACGATTCATCAAGCATTTCCATTTGCAGCGCGCGAATCCCCGGTTCCCTGGCTCCACATCGCTGAGACGGTCGCTGAAAAGTCGAGAGAAAGCGGTTTCAAAAGATTGGCAATTCTGGGAACAAAGTACCTGATGACGGGACCCGTATATCCGGATGCCTTGGAAAAATTCGGAATCGGCCATGAGATACCCGATGAGACCGAGAGAGAGAAAATCGACGAAATAATTTTTCGGGAATTGGTGAATGCCGTTTTTCGCGAAGAATCGCGAATGTACTTTAATGAAGTGATGGGGAGGATGAAACAGAGAGGCTGTGATGCAGCGGTGCTTGGGTGCACGGAGATTCCGCTGATCGTCGATCCGGATGATTGTCCCTTGCCCACGCTGGACTCTACCCGCCTGCTTGCCAGAGCCGCCCTCAAGCATGCGCTTGAAAAATAAGCAGCAAGCGGAGCCGGTCTCATGAGTGCAGGTTGGTTTTTCGAAATGCCGAGGTGTCGTGAATTTTGTGGGGAGAAAAATTGGTCTGATTTTTTGTCAATCAAATCGCAGAAGGAAACATTGTGAACATACTCGTAACAGGCGGTGCCGGCTACATTGGCAGTCATACGTGCCTGGAACTCCTCCAGGCAGGCCATGAAGTCATTGTGGTCGACAATTTGTCGAACAGCAAAGAGGAATCGTTGAGAAGGGTTCAACTTCTCAGCGGAAGACGTCTGGAATTTTTTGAAGTCGATCTTCTGGATAAGCAGGCATTGAACCGGGTATTTCAGGGTGTTCTTATCGATGCCGTGGTTCATTTTGCAGGGCTCAAGGCGGTTGGAGAATCCGTTGCCGTTCCGCTCCGGTACTATCAGAACAATGTGGCGGGGACAACCGTGTTGTGCGAGGTGATGGAAACGCATGAGGTCAAAAATATTGTTTTCAGTTCATCCGCCACTGTCTATGGGGATCCACACACCGTTCCCATTCGTGAGGATTTTCCGCTCTCTCCAACAAATCCCTATGGGAGAACCAAATGGATAATTGAGGAGATATTGCGAGATTTGCACCGCGCGGACGGCGGGTGGAACATTGCGCTGTTGCGCTACTTCAATCCTGTGGGTTCACATCCAAGCGGACAGATCGGTGAGGATCCGAATGGGATACCGAACAACCTGCTTCCGTATATCGCTCAGGTCGCGGTCGGCAAACTCCCGGATCTGCCCGTTTTCGGAAAAGACTACCCCACCCCTGACGGCACGGGTGTTCGAGACTATATCCATGTTGTGGATCTCGCGATAGGTCATATCGCCGCGCTGCTGAAACTTGGGTCGAATCCGGGGGTGGTTACGTATAACCTGGGGACCGGCCGAGGATACAGTGTGCTGGAAATGATATCGGCCTTCGAGAAAGTGTCGCGAAAAAAGATACCTTATAAGTTTGTCGAGCGCAGAGCCGGCGATATTGCATCATGCTATGCAGATCCTGCTTTAGCAAAAAGAGAGCTGAATTGGTCGGCCGATAGAGGTATCGATGCCATGTGTGCGGATTCATGGCGGTGGCAATCCGCCAATCCGAACGGCTACGAGACATCGTAATTCCCGAGGCGTCTTCAAGGAAACAGGGGATGCGTCAGGCCCCGGATAGACCGAAGTGGCGCACGCGGCCGGGGTCAAGGAAGCGGTCGACTTTGGCGCGAAGGGACACGATTGATGAGGACGTTTGCGAAACGTATTACGCTCGTGTTTGCCGCCGGTTGTTTGGGTGGACTGGCGAACAGTGTGACGGTGTGGGCGTTTGGCGCTTATGGGATCACCCGAGCGCTGGGCGTTCGGTTGGCTCCGAATCTATCTGCCGGCTGGCTCTACCCTCGCCTCGTCTGGGGAGGATTGTGGGGATTGCTTTTTTTGTTGCCGGTGTTTCGAAACAGTCCCCTGAAGCGGGGGGTTTTGTTGAGTCTCGGACCTGCGCTGGTACAACTATTTGTCGTATTTCCCTACGAAGCAAAGCAGGGAATGCTGGGGATGGGTCTCGGGGCGTTGACCCCCCTGTTTGTATTGGTATTCAATGCCGTTTGGGGAATTGTCGCGGCAATCTGGATTCACTATATCAGAGAGTAGCTTCGACAAACAAATGGGGAGACAAAACATCTCCGCAGGGTAAATACCGTGAGGGAGGTCCCGACTCGGAAAGACCGGCATCGTATTTTTCCGGCGAACAGGAGAAACCCATGCAAGATCAAGGGGCATATGAGAAAGCCAGAAAAAAAGTGGAGGCCAAGATAGGGTTCTATATCCATCTGGCCGTCTATACAGGGGTGAATATTCTGCTCATGATCATTAACCTTGTCACATCCACCCAATACCTCTGGTTTAAATGGCCCCTCATCGGTTGGGGTATCGGACTGTTGTTTCACGGGTTCGCCGTATTTGCGTTTTCGAGAGGGTTATCATTCAAGGAACGGATGATCGAGAAAGAATTAAAAAGAGAAATCCGCAAAAAGCGACATCTCGAGGCATCACATGAGACGAAGAGAAAAGGAAATTCCGGATAAAACCGAAGTGGAAGGGATCATCCGCAAATCATCGGTGTGCCGCCTGGCACTATCGCACAATGATTTCCCCTATATCGTGCCGCTTTGTTTCGGGTATGAGGAGAATGCCTTGTATTTTCACACGGCGCGTGCAGGTGAGAAATTAGATATTTTAGCGAAGAACCGAAATGTGTGCTTTGAATTTGATGTGGATCATGAGATCGTAAAAGCCGAGAACGCCTGCAAATGGGGAATGAAATACCGGAGTGTCATTGGATTCGGCACCGCTTCCTTCATAGAGGATCCGGAATCAAAGCGGCATGCCCTCGATACCATTATGGGACAGTATTCGGAGGGATCGTTTGCGTTTCCAGAAGAAGCACTCGAAAAAATAGTGGTCATCAAAGTTGACATCGCCCGCATGACTGGAAAGGAATCCGGTTATGGTCGATGCTAGATTTAAAAGAGAGACGGAAGTGGCCTTAGCGCTGGCCCGGAAGGCCGTATATGCCACAGAGCGAATTCGGAAAAAGGGCGTTGAAGCTGTGACCAAAGATGACGGTACGCCGGTCACGCAAGCGGATATCGTTTCCCAGGCGATCATTTTGGCAGGACTCCAAAGGCACTTCCCAAATGATCGCATTGCCGCCGAGGAGAAGCTGACGGTGGATGGCGAGACCGAACTGAAAAGGCGTGCAAGGGAAATGATTCAAGAATTGATGAACGCGGGTGATCCGGCGGAACACCTCGAGAATTGGGTGAATTACCGGGGGGATCCCAAAGGCGCCCGCACTTGGATGATTGATCCGATTGACGGAACCAAGGGGTTCAAGAAAGGCCTTTGTTATGCCATTGCGATTGGACTCTATTTCGATGGGAAACCACAATTTGGGTGTATGGCCGTGCCATCTTTTCCGGAAATAGCGGGGACAAGAGATGAAACGGTGATCGCATATGCGGGGGCGGGGATCGGCGCCTTCTGGGCGAAGGCCGAGGGTGAACGGCCGAAGAGACTCCATGTGTCCGATATCAATCGAATTTCAGAACTGAGGGTGGTCGGCTCCCGCGCGCATGACCGTGGGGATATCTGTGGGAAATTTGTGAAGGCGGCGGGGATCGCGCGGAGCGGCCGCATGGACGGGCAGGCAAAATACCTGATGCTGGCATCGGGTCAGGCAGATGTTTATATCCGTAGCGCTGATCCGGACTACGGGATTGCATTTGCGTGGGACCATTGTGCGGGTCAGGTGATTTTGGAAGAAGCGGGTGGCAGGGTCACCGACTTTGCGGGCAAAGCCTTAAACTACGATCAATTCACCGGAGACCCCATCAGAGATTTGGATGGCCTGGTTGCAAGCAATGCAACGTGCCATGATGAGATTTTGGCGCTTATCGGAACTTTGGGTGTGTGACAGTGAACACGCTATGAACGTAATGAATGTTTCAGCAGCGCGGATGAAACGGTTTGTTTCTCAAGGAGGAAAAAGATGTTCGATAAGGAAGATCTTAAGCGAGAACCGGCTGCCGATAGATTGGCAGCTTTCAGGGACTTACCCGTTGAGATCTTAGAAAAGCTCACAAAGGCGGAGGTCAAAACATTCCTTTATGACGATGAATGGCCGAATTCACTTCGAGAAAAGTTAAAAGATTATTTGACGGACGCGATGTAGTCACTTTAAATTCCCGGAATTTGCATTTTCCGCCCTGTTCAGGAGCGGATGCAGATGCCGGCCGATTTCCCGCGTAAATTTTGGGGCGAAAAGGCGATATGGGGAAATTCTTGAAGAAATGAAGATGGAAGATATTCAGAATCATAAGGATTACAGGAACATAGATATCGATCAGGTGGGAGTGAAAGGGATCCGCTATCCCATCACGGTCCTGGATAAAGATATGGGCGAGCAGCAGACGGTCGCGGAGATCAACATGTATGTGAACCTGCCCCGCTACTACAAGGGGACCCACATGAGCCGATTTGTTGAAATACTCAATGAGCACAGTCGTCGAATCTCTCTCCAAAACTTTTCCGATATCCTGGAGGAGATGAAGCTGAGGCTCAATGCGGAAAGCGCCCATATGGAGATGACCTTCCCTTACTTTATTAACAAGGCAGCGCCCGTGACAGGCACAGAGGGGTTGATGGAATACAAGTGCATCTTCAAGGGATCCCTCAATGAGGGAACCGACCTGACTGTCATGATCTTTGTTCCCATATGCACGTTGTGTCCCTGCTCCAAGGAGATCAGTGAATTCGGCGCCCACAATCAACGAGGCGAAGTGCGCCTCCAGGTCAAGTTTAATAAGTTTGTGTGGATAGAGGATTTGATCAAGCTGGTGGAGGCATCGGCATCGAGCGATGTGTTTTCGATTTTAAAGCGGGAAGATGAAAAGTATGTGACGGAAAAAGCTTACAAAAATCCCATGTTTGTCGAAGACATCGTCCGAGAGATTGCGCTAAAACTGGAAAGGGATCCCAACATCACATGGTTCGCTGTTGAATCCGAGAATTTCGAATCAATCCACAACCATAATGCCTATGCATACATCGAAAGAAGTAAGGTCAGTAAAGTTAGGTGATGGATACCTAGAAATTAACCCCCTGATTTTGCGGATAAATCGACATAATTGCAGCAGAGGAGGATCCCATGGGTGATGATCTCAAGAAAATGTATCGGACCGTGATGGATGATCATTTTCCTTCCGAGATGACTATTTCCTTTGGCGATCAGACGTTGGTGTATCGAAAGCGAACGTGGAAAATCGCTGAGGAAAAGCGTGGCGAACTCGTTGAAAAGGGCCTTCGCTATGGCGAAAACCCTGGGCAAGAGGCGGCACTGTATGAGCTTGTAAACGGGAATTTGGTTTTGGGTCAGTGCCGATTCATCGAGCCTGGAAGGGGTCTGGTCTCGGCAATTTCCGAAGAAGATATGATCCAAAGCGGTAAGCACCCCGGCAAAACCAATCTGACGGATGTGGACAATGCCCTCAATATCATGAAATACCTGAACGCCGGTCCGGCGGTGGTCATCGTTAAACATAATAATCCCTGTGGCGTTGCATATGCGTCGACGCTTGCCGAAGCCTACCGAAAGGCGGATAGGGCGGATCGGATTGCCGCTTTCGGAGGATGTGCGCTTTTTAACCGCCCCATCGATTTAACGACGGCCGAAATGATTTCAAAAAATTATCTCGAAGTTGTCGCAGCGCCGGACTTTGAATCGGGAACGCTTGGGATTCTATCGCAACGGGCCAATCTGCGGATCATACGAATTGCCCGGATGGATCGGCTTTCTCAATATGCGCCTACGAGATTTGTGGACTTCAAGAGTCTCATTGATGGCGGGATTGTGGTACAGCAGTCTCCTTTAAACCGCATCCGGACCTTCGAGGACTTTACGGTAGCCGAAACCGAGCATATGGGTGAGACGTATCGGATTGAGCGTAGGCCCACTGAGCGCGAATATGCCGACATGCTGTTCGGTTGGCAGGTGGAACAGGGCGTCACCTCGAACTCTGTTCTCTATGTGAAAAATGGGGTGACGGTGGGGATCGGGACGGGTGAACAGGACAGGGTCGGGGTGGCGGAGATTGCCGTTTTCAAGGCCTACACAAAATATGCAGATGCCATGTGCTATGAGAAACACGGTATTTCTTACAAAGAACTGGACCTTGCCGTCGAAAAGGGTCAGAAAGACAAGGGGCTTCTGGACGAGATTGATGCGGCGAAGAGGGCGGCAAAAGGGGGGCTTGTCGGTGCTTGCATGATTTCCGATGCATTCTTCCCTTTTCGAGACGGTGTCGATGTCGCAATCCGTGAAGGGATTACGGCGATCGTGCAACCGGGAGGATCCCTTCGGGACTTTGAAGTGATCCAAGCCTGTAACGAAGCAGACCCGCAAGCGACCATGGTATTCACAGGCCAGAGGGCATTTAAGCATTAACCGAATTCTACATACGCTTCAATCCAAAATCGACGGAGCGGCAATATGTCCCTCTAGTCGGACAGCTTTTTGATATTCACCGCACTCACCTTGAATTCCGGGATCTTGGCCAGGGGGTCAAAGGCCTCTGCATTGGTCAGCACATTTGTCGGGTTTTCTCCAAAATGAATGGGCAAAAAAAGCACGCCGGGTGACACCGCATGGGTTAATTTGGCGGGGGCCTCCATTTGGCCCCGGCGCGACGATAAAACGATCACATCCCCATCTTTGACCGATATACGCTCAGCGTCCTTGGGGTGGATGCTCACATACCCTGTGGTTTGTTCGACATCCAAATGCGGAGAAACCCGGGTCATGGTGCCTGTGTGGAAATGCGCAAACGTGCGGCCGGTGGTAAGGAAGTAGGGGTATTCATCATCCGGCATTTCTGCCGGATCCTGATACGCAACCGCGTGGAATTTCCCTTTGCCACGGGTAAATTGATCCTTGTGCAGGTACGGTGTTCCCGGATGTGCGGTGTCGGGGCACGGCCACTGGATTCCATCCAGTCCCAGGCGGTCGTAGGTCATGCCGGCATAGCTTTTCGGGGTCAGGGACGTCATTTCATTAAAAATTTCTTCAGGGCTTTCGTAATTCATTTCATAGCCCATAGCGGTTGAAAGTTTGCAGATGATTTCCCAGTCGGCCAGACTGTCTCCGATCGGCTCAATCGCCTTCTGTATTCGCAAACAGCGACGTTCCGTATTCGTTATCGTACCGTCTTTTTCGGCCGTGGAAGCGGCGGCAAAGACCACATCCGCCACCTGGGCGGTTTCCGACAAAAACAGTTCCTGAACGACAAGAAAATCAAGCTCTTTGAGGGCATGATTCAAGTGGTTCCAGTCCGGGTCGCTGAGTTTGGGGTTTTCCCCGATGACATAGAGCCCTTTCAGTTTTCCTTCCAGCATGGCCGGGATCATATCCGTTATGGTTAACCCCGGCCGGTCTGAAAGGGTTCTTCCCCAGGCTTGAGAGAATTTTTCGATGACTTTCGGATCCGCGACCGGCTGATAGCCTGTCAACACGTTGGGCAGCCCGCCCATATCACAGGCGCCCTGGACATTGTTTTGTCCCCTCAATGGGTTCACCCCCCCGCCGTAAACTCCCACATTTCCGCACAGCATGGCCAGATTGCAACAGGATTTGACATTATCCACGCCCGTTGTGTGCTGGGTGATGCCCATGGCATACAAGAGGCTCGCGGGGGGGTTGGTCGCATAGAGTTCAGCCATACGTTCCAGGTCCTTGCGGTTAACCCCGGTTATGGTCTGAACTTTTTCAGGGCTATACATGTGGATGCGCTTTTCGAGTGCCTCGTAGTCTTCCGTCCGCTGAGCGATGTAGTCTTTGGCATGCCAATCATTTTGAATAATGATGTGCATCATTCCATTTAGCAGGGCTACATCGCTGCCCAGGCGATGATTTACCGCCATATCGGCAAAGCGGGAAAGCTGGATTTTTCTTGGGTCCGCCACGATGAGTTTCGCCCCTTTTTCCTTGGCCCTGAAAATACGACGGGCAACCAGGGGGTGGCAAGCCGTAGTGTTGGAACCGATAACAAAAATACATCCGGCTTCTTCGATTTCCGCAATCGAATTTGTCATGGCACCACTGCCGAAAGCGGCGGCCAGACCGGCCACTGTAGAACTGTGTCAGAGACGGGCGCAGTGATCCACATTGTTGGTACCAATAACGGCTCGGGAAAATTTCTGACCCAGGGAATTCTCTTCATTGGTAATTTTAGCAGACACCAGCACGCCGATGCTATCCGGGCCGTATTTTTCAATAATTCCCCGAAAACGGTCGGCCGTGAGCTGAATGGCCTCGTCCCAGCCGGTCTTAATGAACCTGCCAAACGTTTTGACCAGCGGTTGTTTCAGGCGCATAAAGCTGTTCACATGCTCATGGAGGTTCCAGCCTTTTATACACAGTTTTCCTTCATTGACGGGATGTGTTTTCATGGGCATGGTCCCCATGAGTTTCCCGTCCAAAACCTGGAAAAGGACCCCACAGCCTGTTCCACAGTATGAACAAACAGAGGGAACTATTTTGCAGTCCATTTTCCTCACTCCTTCAAGGAAGCAACTCGATCAGGCTGCTTGGCTGATCGGTTTGGGTTTCAATGTCACCGTATCGCCCAGCACACTAAACGGATTCTGGCTGGGACTGGTTCCGGTTTCATATTCAAAGACATCCATGACAATTTCATTCACTTTTTTGTAGAGCAGCCGTAACGGGATATCCACCGGGCAGGCATCTTCGCACAAGCCGCAGTCTATACATCGGCCCGCCATATGCACCGCCCTGACCAGGTGAAATATGGGGACTTCGGGCGGAAGGTCACCGGTGCCGATGAGATCATCATGTTCCAGACTGCATTCCTTGCAAAAACAAACCGGGCAGATGTCCCGGCATCCATAACACTTGATGCATTTCTTAAACTCGTACATCCATCGATTGAAGCGCTCCTGCCGGCCATAGGCATCCATATCTTCAAGATCCATATTGTTGTCTACGCCCACCTGCTTTTTGTAAGGACCTGCCTTTTTCGGCTCTAAGTAAGAACAGTCCGCGTGCTCCTTGAGCTTTGAGGGGCAGCAGTTGACACTGATGGTTTCCACATTTTCCGGATTCAACTGGTTCCACACATAAAGGACATTCAAAGCCCGCTGGTTGCAGTCACGAACCAGAAGACCTATCTTCACGTCCGGGTATCGAGCCGCTATTTTGGTAGCGATCTTCTCAAGGGGATATCGGATCGGTCCGGGGATCAATTCATTCACCTCGTCCAGGTCGTTCCTTGTAAAACAATAGGGCAAGGGGTGACCTTGTATCATCTTGTAGGCCAGAAAAACATCCACTTTACCCTGTTCAAGCCATTCCTTCACCTGCGCTTGCATGTCATCCTCCGTGAACACTTTTTGCCTGAATTCCGTCATGTGATAAGGGGTTAGGCCCTAATGATTTTATTTTCCGTGTGAAATCAGTAACCACCTGGGCAAATTTTTGGGCCTCGGCCGAAGATATCCAGTCCAAGTGTAAACGGTCCTCAAATCCCATAAATTTTAAAAGATTCTGCAGAAAGGTCATTCTCTTGATGGTCATGTAATTACCATACAGGTAATGGCAGTCTCCGATGTGTCAACCGCCCACCAGGACCCCATCGGCCCCGCTTTGAAAAGCCCTCAAAACATGGTGGGGCGATATCGTGGCGGAACACATGACTCGAACAGGCCGTATGTTGGGCGGATATCGTAATCGGCTGACACCTGCCAGGTCGGCCGCACCATAGGTACACCAGTTACACATAAATGCGATTATCTTGGGTTCAAAGGTTTCTGTTTTCATGCTTCTCTCCTTGTAATGACACAACTTTATTAGACAGGATTACAGGATTGAAAAGACATTTGAATAGACGCCGGTTCAGTCAAATGGTTTTCCTGGACACATTATGCGGTCAATGCGGTCTTGATCTGCGCGTAAAGCTGTTCATTGTTAAACCCCATGAGAACCGGTGCCTCTGAAGGACACGCCGCAGCGCACGCGCCACAGCCTTTGCATAATGCCGGGTTTACAACGGCCACTTTCTTTTCATCTTCAAACGTAATGGCATTATAGGGGCATACATTGATGCAACCCAAACACCCCGAACACAATTCAGGAATAATTTGGGAGATCACACCCCCCACCTTGATGGTTTCTAAGGTTAAAACCGTAAGCGCCCGGGAAGCGGCTGCCTGGGCCTGGGCAATACTCTCATCAATGGGCTTTGGGTAATGGGCCATGCCGCAGAGGAAGACACCGTCATTGGCAAAGTCTACCGGTCTTAATTTCTGGTGGGCCTCCAGGAACCATCCATCCGCATCCATGGGGACCTTGAAAAACCGGGTCAATACCTCATCCCTATGAGACACAATGGCCGTTGCCAAGCAAAGAATATCCGCCTGAACGGCCAACCTGCGCTCAAGGAGCGGATCCTTGAATTCCACTTGAACGCACTCGCCGACCGGAGTCACCCTGGGTTTTTCATCCGGGTTGTAACGGACAAAGATGACCCCTGCGGCCCGCGCTTTTTGGTAAAGATCCTCTCGCTTTCCGTAGGTCCGAATATCTCGGTAAAGGATATATACATTTATATTCGGATTCCTTTCTTTGAGCTCCAGCGCGCTTTCCACAGAATGGGTGCAACACACCTTGGAGCAGTAAGGTCGATTTTCATCTCTCGATCCGACACATTGTATAAAAACCGCATTTTTGGCATTTTCCAACCGCGGATCGTTCTTCCGGAAGCGCTCATCCATCTCCAAGTGTGTCAGCACAGCCCTATGTTTTCCGTAAAGGTACTCTGCGGGTTTGTATTCTTTTGCACCCGTTGCAAGGATCGCCACGCCGTGCGCTATCGTCTCAATCGATGATCCGTCACTCACATCCGTCTTGAAATTACCGACAAATCCGTCTACCTTGGTAATGGTCGAACCCACGTGGAGGGTGATACGCGCTTCCGATTGCACGGCAGTGGCGAGTTTCTCTACAAAGGCCGGAATGTCCTCCCCTGTGTAGGCCTTGTAAAGCTGCAGCGCATTGCCGCCAAGAGAATCGGATTTTTCGACAAGGTGCACCGGAAAGCCATGATGCGCCAAAGACAAGGCGGTCGTCATACCCGCAATGCCCCCGCCTACCACAATTGCCGAATGGCTTATGGGAAGGTCTGTCTCCGTCAACGGACGGACTAACCCGGCCTTTGCCACAGACATCCGCACCAGGTCTTTTGCTTTTTCCGTTGCCGCATCCGGATCATCCGAATGCACCCAGGAGTCGTGGTTTCTGATATTGGCCATCTCAAAAAGATACTTATTGAGCCCCGCATTAATCAGAGTTTCCTGAAAAAGCGCCTCGTGGGTCCGGGGTGTGCAAGCAGCAACCACCACTCGGTTTAAGCCCTGTTCCTTGATGACCTCCGTCATTTTATCCTGGGTATCCTGTGAGCAGGTAAACAGGTTCTCCTCTACATAAACCACATGGGGCAGGGTCCTTGCGTATTTCGCCACTTCCGGAACCCTTACCACACCCCCGATATTGATACCGCAGTTGCAAACGAAGACTCCAATCCTTGGTGCTTCCCGGGACACATCCTTTTCGGGTGGCGTCTCAATTTCTCTTGTTTGCGTATTACGGGCCGGGGCCAGACTCTCAGTTGCGGCGCAGGCGGCGGCGCTCGCTTCCATAACCGACAGGGGAATGTCCTTGGGGCCGCTGAAGGCTCCGCATGCATAGATTCCCGGGACCGACGTGGCCACCGGGTGGAAGCTGTCCGTCTGTGTAAAACGGTACCCATCAAGTTCAATGCCGAGGCGCTCTGAAAGCGCCACGACCTTTTCATCCGTTTCAAGACCCGTCGAAAGCACAATCATGTCAAAGGGTTCTTCTTTTAAGCGGCCGGCATCTTCATTGTATCGAACCATAACATCATCGGTCCCCGGTATCGGTTCCACCGTATGGATGCGTGATCGGATGAATCGCACCCCTTCATGTTTGGCGTTTTCATAGTACCGATCAAAATCCTTTCCGTGGGTCCGCATATCCATGAAAAAAACAGAGCAGTCCAGGGGAATATTGCTGTGTTCCATGGCGATGAGGGTCTGCTTGATGGCATACATACAGCACACAGAGGAACAATAACCATTTGCACAGGTGTTGATATCCCTTGAACCCACACACTGAAACCAGGCGATTTTCTTGGGTTCCTTTTTATCCGACGGTCTGACCAGATGTCCCATGAAAGGACCCGTTGCGGAAAGAAGCCGTTCAAATTCGAGCGAAGTCACGACATTGGGCAGGGAGGCGTAGGCATATGTATCATATCGGCTGGGATCAAAGGACTTGAATCCCGGAGCCAAAATAATAGATCCGACGCTTAAAATAATCTCTTTTTTTGTATCATCAAACTTGATGGCCCCGGCGGGGCAAAATTTCTCACAGGCCTTGCATTTCCCTTTTTTGAAATAGATACAGGCCTCCGGATCAATCGCATATTTGAGTGGTACGGTTTGTGAGTAGGGCACATAAATGGCCTTGCGCTGAATCAATCGCTCGTTATAAATATCATCCGTCTTTTTGGGGCATTTCTCCGCACAGGTTCCGCAGGCAATGCATTTATCCATGTCCACATATCGCGGGTGCTGTGTAACTTTTACCTTAAAATCGCCTTCTCGTCCTGATATCGTGTCAAGTTCACTCAGAGTGATCAATTCGATATTTATGTGCCGGCCGACCTCGACCAGTTTGGGGGCGAGTATTCACATGGAACAGTCATTGGTGGGAAAGGTCTTGTCCAGCTGCGCCATGACACCGCCGATGCCCGGTGATTTTTCTACCATGTAAACGTAGAATCCTGAATTTGCGAGATCCAGGGCCGCCTGCATGCCGGCGATTCCGCCACCGACAACCATCACCGCGCCCTGGATGTTGTGGGCCGTTTTCTCTTCCATTCCTTACTCCTTAGGCATAAAGGTAACGCGATTTATCGTTCCATGGTCTCGTAAAAAATCCCAAAAACCCTTTTTTCGTCATTTCGGCGGATGACATGTGTCCGGCACGGAAAAGGAAAATCAGCGCCTTGTTAATGAAGATCACAAGACTTTTTGATGGCTTCTATCAGATTATCATCTGTAAATGGTTTTGTGAGATAATCGACAGCTCCCAGTTTCATGGCCTGCACCGCATTCGACATGGTGGAATACCCCGTCATGACAATCAAGCAGGGTGCCGGGATTTTCTTTCTTACAGTCCTTAAGATCTCCATGCCGTCTATATCGGGCAGTTTCATATCCAAGAGGATAACATCATAGGTCCCTTTTTCAATGGCAATCAAGCCGGTTTCGCCGGTCATACAAAGATCGACCGTATGGCCTTTTTCCGTTAAAACCAGACGGCAGGCGTTACATATCACTTTTTCATCGTCAATGACCAGGATTTTAAGAGATTTCACCGGCTCCCCTTGCCGATAGCGTTTGCGACCAAGTTCGAGAATTTAATTCTGAAGCGAGTGGCTCGGCCCGATTCAGGAAAGACCCGGCTATCAAAAAAATCCGGCTTTCCCTCGTAAGCCGGTCTTTTTTTATATGGAGCTTTGATTGCAAGTCTCCCGTTTTCTATAAAGAACCCGCCCGACCGGATTACCAGGCTTCCCGCTCCAGACGTTTATAAATGAACATAAGTTGTTTCTGGGTCAACTCTCCGACATGCTCGTTAATCCACTTCAGGTCACCGGAGGCGATGGCAGCCTTGGCTTCGAGAGACAGCTGATATCCTTCCAAGGCACCGGATCCGTTTTCCATTACCTCCCGCCAGAAATCCCGATCTTCGGCGGTCCGGTTTAGCACCTGAATGACCTGTCGCTTCTGTATGAGTTTTTCTTCTTCTGTTTCGGGCGCTTTGACGAGTGTATCGGCAGGTTTTTCAAAATTCTCCTTTAAGGCTTCATCGACGGCGCCCTTAATCTGCTCTTCGGTAAACGGCTTGGGCAAAAAGTCACGAACCCCCAGCTTCATAGCTTCCACAGCGGTAGAAGTGGTTCCATACCCTGTGATTACGATGACTTCGGTTTCAGGTTTTTCTTTTTTGACCTGTTTTATTACCTCCATGCCGCCGATGCCCGGGAGTCTGAGATCCGCCACCAACAGGTCATAACGTTTTTGTTTGAAAGCCTCGAGGGCCAGCTCGCCCGTGCCCGCCAATTTCACATCATATCCTTCCTCGGTTAATACCATCTCAAGGCCCTTGGCCACGCTAAGGTCATCTTCCATGACCAGGATGTGAGGGGGTAGCAGATGGTTGACGGCCAAATTTTCCTGTAGCGTTGTCATTTTAATTCCTCCTGTTGCTGAGTTCATGAAACAAAATTGATTGAATTTTGGTTTTCCGGGTTGCGCGATTGCATTATTGAGCAAGTGCCGTGCCAGGAATGAAAAGCAACAGAAAGAATTTCAACTTTCCTGAATTTGTATTTATATCATATAGTTGTATTTACTAAGTCAAAGTACCGGCGTGGTCTTCCCAAGACGTGCGTGTATGCGGTATTATACGGATAACGCAGGCGTATCACAATTTATTTAAATTATTTCATATAGTTATAAATGTATAAATAGTTATACGGCCTTATGGACTCTCATACGAAACGACTGACCGGACATTCCTAGTTTATGGAATCCCCAGGCTTCAAGGTCGTCTTTTCATGACTTGCAGACAAGTGGTGCTTTTTCATAAGGGCTGAAAAATTGGATCGCTGCATGCCCGCGTGTTTGGCTGCCTGGGTGATGTTGCCGTGCGCAGCCAAAAGGGCTTTTTGAAGGAAAGCTTTCTCTATTTGACCGAATTGATTCTCCAGCAGATGTCGTTTGACCGATTTGAGTTGCTCCAGGGTTTCAGGAACGGCATCTCGGGTTCGATTTGGTTTCATCTCCCAATGATCCGACAGGCTTTGGTAATCCAAAACCCGCTCATCGGCCATGATGACCAGGCGCTCGACCACATTTTTTAGCTGTCTGACGTTGCCCGGCCAATCATAATTCGCCAGCATTTCGATGGAGTCGTCCGAGAACCCGTCCACTCTTTTTGCAATCTTCTGGCGGTATACCTTTAGGAAGTGATAGAGCAACCGTGGTATGTCATCTTTTCTCTCCCTGAGTGGCGGAATGAAGATGGGAAATACATTCAAGCGGTAAAAAAGGTCTTCGCGGAAGGTCCCCTTTTCAACCATGGCCTTCAAATCCCGGTTTGTGGCGGCAATGAAGCGGACATCCGATTTCCTTATCCGGCTGGAGCCTACAGGTTTGAATTCCTGCATTTCCATCGCCCGCAGCAGTTTCGCCTGAATGTCCGGATCCAGATTCCCCACTTCGTCCAGAAAAAGGGAACCGTGATCGGCGGACTCAAAAATGCCGGCTTTGTCCTGAATCGCGCCGGTAAAAGCGCCTTTAACATGTCCGAACAGTTCGCTTTCCAGCAGTGATGGAGAAAATGTATTGCAGTCAACCGCCACAAATTTTCGGGCGGCCCTTTTGCTGTGGGCATGGATGGCCCTGGCGAATAATTCCTTGCCCGTTCCGCTTTCTCCACTCAGCAGTACGGTCGTGGCGGTAGGGGCAACCTTTTTAATATCATCAAATATTTTGAGAATTCCGGGATTTTTGCCGATGATGTTGCTGAAGTCAAACCGCTCACTGAGTTGTTGGCGCAGCGCAAGATTTTCCTCAACCAACCGTTTTTTCTCGATGGCCCTATCCACAGCAAGCACGAGTTCGTCATCGGGGAATGGCTTGGTGAGGTAATCGAAAGCCCCCAATTTCATGGCCTCCACGGCATTTTGAACTGAGGAATACCCCGTCATGACGATCACGTACACATT
>Ga0207796_1000444_pt1 | contig 16954 bp, 12 predicted proteins | sample Pon1CUnioCityCA_6_FD_187274 | JGI IMG/M metagenome (GOLD analysis project Ga0207796, IMG submission 187274) | Marine sediment microbial community from Union City, CA, USA - Pond 1C Sediment 1 (SPAdes) | ecosystem: Environmental > Aquatic > Marine > Intertidal zone > Salt pond sediment ...
GTCGGCATCCGAGGTGCTGGCCCACAGGGGACCCGACGACCACGGGCTCAACTGGTGCGGCCCCTGCGGCATGGCCCACAGGAGGCTCAGCGTGATAGACCTCTCCGGTGCCGGGCATCAGCCCATGGGGAATGCTGCGGGAACCGTATGGATCTGCTACAACGGAGAAGTCTACAACTTCCGGGAACTGCGCCGAAGGTTCCGGCTGGACGACGGTCACGATTTCGTATCCAGGACCGACACCGAGGTGCTGCTTCACCTCTACGAGGAGCTGGGACCTGAGTTCCTCCGACACCTGAACGGTATGTACGCAATAGCCATCTGGGACTCGGCCAGGGACCGGCTGCTGCTGGCCCGCGACCCCTTCGGCATAAAACCCCTCTTCTACACCGCCACCGGGGAAGCCTTCTGGTTCGCCTCTGAGATCAAGGGCCTGCTCCAGGCGCCCGGGGTGGAGCGACGGCCCGACCCGAAGGCCCTCTACCATTACCTGGCCTTCGATTACGTTCCGGATACCCTCACTCCCTTCACAGGAATACACGAGCTTGCCCCGGGCACGGCACTGGAAGTGGAGCCGGGCAGGGGCATCGTGGAAGAGCGGAAGTTCCTGGAGTTCTCCTACCGGCAGGACACGGACATGACGGAGGACCAGGCGGTGCAGGAGACCATGTCTTCTCTGAAGGATTCGGTTGCCAGGCACCTTATATCCGACGTCCCCGTGGGAGTGATGCTCTCCGGCGGAATGGATTCCAGCGCCCTTGCGGCTCTTATGGCGGCGGAAAGGGGCGACGCGGATTTCCATACTTTCTCCCTGGCCTTCGACCTGCCCAGCTTCGACGAGTCGTCATACGCAAGGATGGTTGCACGGCAGCTGGGCACCGTCCATCACGAGATAAGGGTGACACCGGAGAAGGTGGCCAGACTTCTTCCCGGATACCTGGCCCACATAGACGAACCCTACGGCGACGGGTCCGCGATACCCACATGGCTGCTTTCCGGGGTAGCCTCCTCATTCGTCACCGTGCTTCTTTCGGGGGAGGGAGGGGACGAGGTCTTCGCCGGCTACGACACCCACGCCGCACTGAAGGCGAGAAAGCTCTACCGGAGGCTGGTTCCCGGATCCCTGAGGCGCGGCCTTGTCCGTCCCCTTGTGGGTATGCTGCCGGTATCCCACAGGAAGCTGAGCTTTGATTTCAAGGCCAAGAGGTTCACGGCAGGCGCCGAACTTGGTGTCCCCGAGTCCCATTTCGCATGGAGGGCCGTGCTGACAGGTGACGCCAGGAGGAGCGTCTTCGGTGGCAATCCCGATGAATATCGTCCGTCAGAGGATTTCTTTCGGGAGATATACGATTCCGCCCCCGGGGAGACCGACCTCTCCAGGATACTTCGAATAGACACCTGCACCCACCTGCCCAATGACCTGATGATAAAGAACGACCGGATGACCATGGCCCATTCCCTCGAGGCCAGGGTGCCCTTCACGGACATGGAGCTCTTCCGGACCCTCTCGAGGGTGCCGGACGGAATAAAGCTGCCGGGCATGAGGAAGAAGAACCTGCTTAGGAAGGCCATGGAAGGCATGCTGCCGCGGGAAGTCCTGAGGAAGAAGAAGGTGGGGCTGGAGATGCCCTACTCCGCCTGGTTCCGGGGGGAGCTGAAGGAGATGGCCCACGATTCCATATTCTCCTCGGGAGCCCTGACCTCGGGACTTCTGAGGGAGGAGGGGGTCCGCGGCCTCTGGGACCGGCACCAGGAAAAGAGGCGGGACAACGGCAGGGCCCTCTGGGGACTGCTCAACTACGCACTCTGGTACGAAATGTACATATCGTCCACCGATTATGCCGATCATATAAGGCCGCCACGGAGCGTGGACCGATGAAGGAAGTGAAGAGAGTATCCGTACTGGGCGGCGGTCCGGCCGGGCTCTGGGCCGCAATGCACCTCCTGAGGAGGTATCCCGGGCTGGGTGTGACCGTTCTGGAGAGGCAGGAGCGGGTCGGCGGAATTGCCTCCAGCTTCAGGCGGGAGGGTCTGATCTGGGACATGGGCAGCCACAGGCTCCATCCGGCCGCTTCACCGGAGGTTATGGAGGAAGTCCGCGGCCTGCTGGGCGAAGATCTGCTCACCATGCCGAGGAACGGCAGGATATACCTGGAGGGAAGGTTCGTGAAGTTCCCGCTGAGGCCCATGGACGCCGCCCTGCGGCTCCCGATGTCGTTCAAGCTCGGCGTGGGAAGGGATACGGTCCTTTCACCTCTCAGGGGGAGAGCTCCTGAAGGCTCATCCTTCAGGCGGGTGCTGGAGCGGGGTCTGGGAAGGACCATATGCGAAAGGTTCTACTTCCCGTACGCCGAGAAGCTCTGGGGGGTGCCGGTAGACCGACTCGACGGCGAGCAGGCAAGAAGAAGGGTCTCCGCCGGCACCATCGGGAGCATGTTCCGCAAGCTCTTTTCGCGGAAATCCATTGAAGGCAGCGGAAAGTACTTCCATTATCCGCGTGGAGGTTTCGGCAGGATATTCGAGGCTGCGGCTGAAGAGGTGGAGGAACTGGGAGGCAGGGTGCTGCTGGGGACGGAGGTCACAGGAGCGTCCGCAGTGTCGGAGTGCGCCCCCTGGTCGGTGAGCTGCGAAAGCGACGGGGAGGAGCTGCGCCTGGAAGCTGATTTCGTGTTCTCTACGCTTCCGGTGACGGCGCTCGCCGGGATCCTGCGGCCGGAACCCCCGCAGAAGGTGAAGGAGGCATCCGATGGCCTCAGCTACCGCTCCATGGTGCTGCTGTTCCTCAAGCTGGATATGAAGAGGTACACGCCCTACGACGCCCACTATTTCCCCGGAAGGGAGACCACTTTCTCCAGGCTCTCCGAGAGGAGCAACTACCAGGATGACACCGGGAGGCCGGATAGCACCGGGCTATGCCTGGAGGTGCCCTGCTGGAACAGCGATGAAGTCTGGGACATGGAACCGGAGGAGCTGACGGAACTTCTTGTGGAGGAAATGGTTGCCACCGGGCTTCCCGAACCGGCCGTCAGCGCCTGCTTCAAAAGGAGGATCGAGCACGCATATCCATCCTACGCCGAGGGATGGAGGGAATACTACGGTCTGCTGGACAGCTGGCTGGAAGGAGTCGACGGGCTTGTGAGCTTCGGAAGGCAGGGGCTCTTCGCCCACGACAACACGCATCACGCCATGGAGATGGGTGCCAGGGCGGCCTCCTGCCTGCACCCGGAAACGGGATGGGACCGGAAGGAATGGGCCTCCGCAAGGGAGAGTTTCAGGAGCCACAGGGTGGAGGATTGAACCGAAGGGCCGGAAATTTGTTAAGTTCTGTCGAAGACCAAGGAAAGTCTGGAGTCGAATGATGAATATCAAGTCCCTGTCCGTCATCTGCGCAAGTGTGATGCTGTTCCTGTCCGGCTGCGGCACCGGCGAAACCGCCGGAGGCCTGAACGTTCTCCTGGTGATCGTAGATACGGTCAGGGCCGATCATCTGGGCTGCTACGGCTACGAACGGCCCACCTCGCCTGTTATGGACAGCCTTGCGGCTGCGGGAACACGGTGGGAGAACGTCCAGGGACAGAGCTCATGGACGCTTCCGGCCATGGCCTCCATCTTCACCGGCGCCACAGAGAGGGCCCACAGGTCCGGTCTTCGCGAGGGGCTGGCCATGGGTCTCTCGCCGGACCTGGAGTCTATGCCGCAGCTTCTTCAGCAGAGGGGCTACAATACCGCCGCCTTCTTCAACGTTGCGGTACTCGCACCGTCATACGGTTTCGTGAGGGGCTTCGATTTCTACGACTGCCGGGGCTGCACCATCGATCAGAACGCGGAGGAGGTGACGGACTCCTTCCTGAGATGGATGGAGGAGGGGCGACGACGGGACGGGTCGCCCTTCTTCGTGACCCTGCACCTCTTCGACCCCCATTATCCCTATACCCCTCCGGAACCCTGGAAGTCCCTCTGGACGGATACTGAATTCCGCGGAGCCGACTGGACCGACGTGGCCTCCGCAGACTACCTTGCCGGCTTTAGTGGCGGGGAGGTGGACTCGGCGGCGATGCACCATGTCATCGCATGCTACGACGCCGAGATCGCCTACACGGACAGCCAGCTCTCCAGGGTCTTCTCCTTCCTCAGGCGGGAGGGACTGGCCGACAGCACCCTGGTCATCCTGATGGCCGACCACGGCGAGGAGTTCGGCGAGCACGGGCAGGTGATGCACGGGTTCCAGCTCTATCAGGAGACGGTGGGGGTGCCGCTGATCATGTCGGGGCCGGGGGTGCCTTCCGGTGCCGTCAGAGAGGTCACAGTGGCGCAGATAGACGTTCTTCCCACCCTGCTTGGAAGGCTGGGTATGCAGGTGCCTCCTCAGGTTCAGGGCATGGACCTGCTGGCAGGGGAAGGCAGCCCGGAGGACCGGGTCATCCCCTCCAGCGGTTTCACCACAGACAGGGAGCAGGCGGCCCTCAGGCGCGGTCACCTCAAGCTCTTCTGGCAACCGGGGGACGGCCAGGCGGTCATGTACGACCTGGCTTCCGACCCGGAGGAGCTGATGCCGCTGGAGCCGGACAGCGGCCTGGTGGTGGAAGCCGAATTCTACTGGGCCACGCCGGCCATGGGGGAGCCCGCTCCGGTCCCCGGAACGGAGATGTTCGTTGAGAAGCTGCGGAACCTGGGCTACATCTAGCCCAGGACCTCCACCCCGGTCAGTTCAGCCAGGACTCCCGGCAGCCTGACCCTTCCATCCTCCGTCTGGCCGTTCTCGATCAGGGAGGCCATTATTCTTGGAAGCGCCAGGCCGGATCCGTTGAGTGTGTGAACGGGAACCGGCTTGCCTCCCCCGGAGGGCCTGTACCGTATCATACCCCGCCTTGCCTGGAAGTCCCTGAAGTTGGATACTGAAGAGACTTCCAGCCACCTTCCCTGGCCGGCGGCCCATACCTCCAGGTCGTAGCACTTTGCGGCCGCGAAGCTGAGGTCGCCGGTGGCCAGGAGCGACACCCTGTAGGGAAGGTCAAGGAGCTCCAGCATTCCCTCCACGTGGGCCACCATGTCCTCCAGCGCCTCATCGGAGTCCTCCGGCCTGACCATGCGAACCATCTCGACCTTCTCGAACTGGTGGACGCGGTTGAGTCCGCGGGTATCCTTGCCGTAGCTGCCGGCCTCGCGCCTGAAGCAGGGGGAGTATCCGCAGAGAGAGATGGGAAGCTGGTCCTCGGGGATTATGGAATCCCTGTAGATGTTGGTCAGGGGGACCTCGCCGGTGGGCACCAGGAAAAGGTCGTCCTTCTCTATGCGGTACATGTCATCTTCCAGCTTCGGGATCTGGCCCGTGGCCGTCATGCTGTCCCGGTTGGCAAGGAAGGGGAACCAGACTTCCTGCATTCCGGCCCTGGAGTTGTGGTCCATCATCCAGTTTATGAGGTTCCGCTGAAGCCACGCCGCCCAGCCCCGCAGGAGGATGAAATTGGCCCCGGTGATGGTGCCGGAGGCTTCCTGATCAAGTGTGTCCCCGAGGACTTCCCAGTGGGGAAGGAGCCTGTCGTCGGCAATTGCCTCCCCCCCTCCGGTCCTTATAATCCTGTTGGAGCCCTCATCGGCGCCCACGGGAACGTCCCTGTCGGGGATGTTGGGGAACAGCAGCTCCACTTCGGCCATTCGCTTGTCGACTCCCGCCAGGTCCTTCTCAACTGAGCCAATGGCCCCGCCCACCTCCCGGCTCTCCTCTATGAGGTCATCGGCACCAAGGCCCCGCTTCTTGCGGGAGGATACCTCTGAGGAGAGCTCGTTCCGCCGTCTTCTCAGGTCCTCGGTCCTGGAAAGAAGTGCCCGCCTGTCCCCGTCCAGCCGGAGCCATTCGTCGATGGGGCACGGCTCTCCCTTGTCGGCGGCGGCTTTCCGGACCCTTTCCGGGTCGTTCCTCAGAATATCCCTGTCAAGCATCTTCGGCTCCCTGTCCTGTATGGATCATAAAATCTTCTTCAGAAATGGGGAATGAAGACCAGAAGCCCCACCGCCAGCGCTCCGGCCGCCGCCAGAAGCACGGCTCCCGCCGCCAGGTCCTTTGCCTTCTGCACCGAATCGTGCCATTCCGGTGCCGTGTGGTCGGCCAGGAACTCCAGGGCGCTGTTCATTGCCTCCGCGGAAAGCACCATCGCCACGGCAAGGGCTATGAGGGCCCATTCCCCGAGGCCGAGGCCAGTGATCAGCCCGGCGGCCACCACAAGGACAAGCGCTGCGAGGTGTATACGCGCGTTGGCCTGTGTCGCCAGAAGTGTCCATATGCCGCGAAAGGCGTACTTGAAGCTCCTGAATCTATTCCTCATACGGCAAATATACTCCAAATCCGGCGCTGCTGCTCCAGCGGACGCCCATGGCGGAGCGGAAGCCCATGGCGGGCTGTATCTCATCCGATGATACCTCGTCCTCCCAGGCCTCCACCACCGCAAGGCCGGCCGCCAGTCCTATGGAGACCCCGGCGATGACGTCGGAGGGATAATGCCTGCCCATGTGGACCCTCGATACCGCGGTGAAAGCCGCCAGGGCCGCCAGGGGGAGCCCCGCCCAGGGGCCGTGCCTGTCCCACATGATGACGGCGGCGCAGGCGCTTCCCGAGGAATGGGCCGACGGGAAGCTCCTGAAGTTGCTGCCGTCGGGACGCTCCCGGCCGGCTCCCAGCTTCAGTATCCCGGTCACCCCGTAGGTCAGTATCAGCCCCTCCGTCAGCATTCGGCCTGTGGTCTCGGCATTCGGGGAGCCTCCAAGGGCGCCGACACCCCACAGTGCGGCGGAACCGCCGAGCAGGGGAAGGCCCATGGCATGATGGCATATGGTAGCCGCGTCGTCCAGGGCTCCGTCCCCCAGGAGACCGGGGCTGCCTTCGGGGTCCTCCAGCATGAAGGCGGCGGCGGTGCAGGGAATGCCTACACCGATCACCGCCAGTGAACGGTCGGAGAACAGCTCCTGAATATCCTCCCCGAGTCCGGGAAGGAAGTCCCGGGGGAAGGCCTGCATCGCAAGGGCAAGCAGGAGGAAAGCCAGCAGGAAACCGATTCCGGGAGGACCCCGCATCACAGCCCCAGCCTGTCTATGGGAGTGTTCAGCTCTTCAAGTTCATCAGGAACGAACCTGCCGTCCCTGATCACGTCCAGGCTGCCGCCGTCGGGGAAGACGGCGCTGATGCTCCTGATCATGTGGTAGGGAATGGAGATGTCGATATGGGTATTGGTGTAGGCTTCCTCGGGGTCATCGCCGCGGGCCAGTGTCTTCTCGTTGTCCCGCGCCACCACCTCCCTTCCGTCGGGATTGAATATCCTGTGGTCCTCCTCGTGGGCGTAGCAGGTGTCCCCTATGGCCAGATGCGGGCCCATCTTCTCTATTATCAGCACCGGAAGAAGGTCCATTATTCCGAATTTCATGGCCATCTCGTAGGCAAGTGTATTCGTCCCGATGGCGAACTCACCCACGGGAAGCCGCTCGTTGGGGAAGAAGAGGTGCTTGCGCACGAACTCGGTGCCCTCCTCCCTCGAGTCGAAGTTCCCGCAGGTACAATCCACCGTGTAACCGTCACGGAACTCGATCTCAAGGTCCCTGAAGGATATCCTGTTCAGCTGGACACGCTCCACATGCAGCAGGCCTGAGGTCCCCGCGAGCCTGGGGGAAGTGAAGATCTCGCCGACAGGTATATTGATGTCCGCGAGGCAGTTGCGGAAGATGGTCCGGGCCTCCCTGTCATCGTTGGCCTGCAGGGCTACCGTAAGGTCCGTCCTGTTTCCTCCGGTCCCCTGTATTCGAATGGCCTCGGCCCCGTCCAGCATTCTGATGAGAGCGTTCTGGAGTTTCCTGTGCGTCTCGTTGTCGGCGGAGTTCATTCTAAGCGTGGCTTCGAATATCTCCTCGAACCTCTCGCCTATCTCGGGAGAGGGGAAGGATATGACGGTGAAGCTCATCTCGGTCCTGGGCATGAACTTCTCCCTTACCCCCATCATTCCGTGCTGGTACTTCCGGTATAGCTTCATCTCCTCCCGCCCCGGGGAGATGGCCTCCGGCTTGTTCACCGGGGAGAAGGGCTTCTCACCGAAGAAGCTCATGACGAGGACCCCGCTCATCCTTTCGGCAAGGGACCTGTTCTTCGAGAGTATCGAATCCAGTTCCGAGAGCCTCTCATCTATGTAATCATCCTCAAGCCAGACCGCGGCGTCGAACCTGTGGTCCAGTCCCGGCTGCCTGTTGAGGCTGGTGGGGGACGGAGGGGTGACCACGGGACCCAGTCCCTCCTCTCCCAGCAGGCCCATGAGTATTCCCGCCAGCCTCTCGTAGCCCACGGGAAGCTGAAGCATCAGGGAGCTGCCGGGGGGGAGCTCCTTCCCCTCGCTGGCGAATCCACGCTTGAAGCCCTCCACCATTATGCGGGACACGTCCTCCAGCCCGCTTCTGGAGTAACCTGAGATGAAATCGTAGGTCCTGAGCTCATGTTCCCCGACGTGGCACCCGTACCTGTATAGACACGACGGGTCCCCCGGAGAGGCGTTCTCTATGATGTTGCGGTAGAAACTGAAATCCGGGTCCAGTGAGGCCGTTACGTTGAATTCGTTCATGGCCCCGGAAAGCGAGCGCATTCCCTTCGAGACGGAATCCCTCAGGCCCTCAAGGGAGATCCCGTCGCCGGCGATTATGTGTTCATGTGATGACACCACCATCGACGCCACGTGGGCCAGCTCGAAGCGCCTTCCCGAAAAGGCCGCCGCCGTGCGGGACCTCGCCTGGTAGTAAAGCAGCGCAAGAAGCCTTCCGGCCTCGGTACCGAAGGCTCCGGCGGCGCGGGCGGGGTCCGCCCAGCTGTTCCGGTAGCCCTCAGGCGTCCTCCACCTGAAGAGTTCATCGTTCATCTCCTGAAGCGATACCGGGGGCCTCCGGAAAAGCTCTCCGCTTCTCACCGACTCCTCCAGCCGGACAAGATGGAGCACCGACCGGGAAAGGTCCCGAAAGTACTCTCCAGCTGGACCGGGGCCCGAACCGGCCTCCGCAAGGCCTTCCAGCTCCTCCCTGGACCTCAGATAGAGGCCGTCCCACCTTTCGTTCCAATCATTGAAATATCCGCACATGGCTATACCCCTCCCTGTCTCTGTTCTCAGCCGCCGTAGTACCCCCTGATGGTCTCCGCCACCTCGAAGAGCTCGTCCTCGGTCAGCTCCCCGAAGACGGGGATGGAGATGACCTCTTCCGAAGCAGCCTCGGAGACGGGGAAGTCGCCCTTCTTGTAACCGAGGCAGCTGAAGCACTTCTGCAGGTGAAGGGGCAGCGGGTAGTACACGGCGCAGCCGATACCGGACCCTCTCAGGTGCTTCAGGAGACCGTCCCGGTCCTTCGCCCTCAGGGTGTACTGGTTGTAGACTGACCTGGCCCCCTTCCTGATGACCGGGGTGGTGACCTCCTTAAGCCCTCGAAAGGCCTTGCGGTAGTAGGCGGCGTTGTTCCTGCGCCCCTGGTGCCACTCTTCCAGCCGGGTGAGCTTGACCCTTAGAAAGCCGGCCTGCAGGGCGTCGAGGCGCGAGTTGAACCCCACTTCCTCGTGTATGTATCCAACGCCCCCGTGTTCCCTGAGACAGGTAACCCTGGCCGCGACCTCCGGATCTCCTGTGGTAACCATTCCGCCGTCGCCAAGGGCTCCGAGGTTCTTCGAGGGGAAGAAGCTGAAGCACCCCGCCGCACCGAATGAGCCGGCCTTCCTTCCTGACCATTCGGCTCCCACCGACTGGCAGGCATCCTCCACCACCGGAACGCCCCAGTCATCGCAGATGGCCATCATCCGGTCCATATCGGCCAACTGTCCGAACAGGTGGACGGGCATGACGGCTCCCACCCTGGTCCCGGTGGGCCTGTAGACCACCCCCCTGCTGGTGACGGCGCAGTGTTCCCGGAACCAGCTCTCCAGGAGATCGGGGTCCATGTTGAAGGAGTCGTGCAGTATGTCGATGAACACCGGTATGCCCCCGGCCCTCACTATCGAACCGGCGGACGCGAAGAAGGTGAAGGGAGTCGTCAGAACGAAATCCCCCGGGCCGACGCCTACGGCCATCAGGGAAAGGGTAAGGGCGTCGGTGCCGGACGCGCACCCCACCGCGTGGGCGGTTCCGCAGTACTCGGCGAATTCATTCTCGAGGGCCTCCATTTCAGGGCCCTTGACGAACCGGGAGGTGTCCAGCGCCCTCTCGAAGACCTCTCGAAGCTGGTCCCTTATGGGCTCGTGCTGCCTGTTTATGTCAAGAAGGGGAACTGGCATTTCGTACTTTCCTTTCTCTGCCTAATGTGCCCCGGCCCCCGTGAGGACCACCTTGAGGGTCCGGGCGAGGATCTCGAGGTCCAGGAAGATGGACTGGTTCTCGATGTAGAAGAAATCGTATCTGAGCTTGTTGGCAACGCTCTCTATGTCCGTGTCGTATTCCAGCTTGACCTGTGCCCACCCGGTCAGTCCCGGCTTGATGGTCAGCCTCTTCATGTAGAAGGGGTAGACCTCCTTCAGTTCCTGCACGAAGACGGGTCTCTCGGGCCTCGGGCCCACTATGGACATGTCGCCCTTCAGAACGTTCAGAAGCTGGGGGATCTCGTCAAGGCGGGTCCTGCGTAGAATCCTTCCCACCCGCGTTATCCTGTCGTCGTCCCTGCCGGCCCAGACCGGACCGCTTTTCCTCTCCGCGTCCTGTATCATGCTCCTGAACTTGAAAACCCGGAAGAGCTTGCCCCCCATGCCCACCCTTTCCTGGCGGTAGAAGACCGGACCCTTTGAATCCAGCTTGACAGCCAGGGCGATGAAGAGCCACAGGGGCAGCCCCGCCAGCAGGACGAAAATGCTTATGAAATAGTCTATGCAGCCCTTGACCAGCTTCTGCCAGAAGCTCAGCCGCTCCGGCAGTATCTCCATGAATGGCTGTCCCATTATCTGGGTGTTGTGCACGTGGCCGGCCACCACGTCGAACAGGTCGGGCATCACCTTGACCCTTATCCCCTCGCCGGCGGCGGGGACGAAGAGCGACAGTATGTCGTCGTGGAAATTCGAGGCGATTGTGACAAGGAGTTCCCTGATCGAATGGTCCCTGACTATTCGCGGAAGCATGTCCACCGTTCCCAGTATCCTGTCCCGAGGCACCTGGACCTCCGGCGCACGCTCCTCACGGGGCCGGATGAAGCCCGCGAGGTCGTAGCCCAGGGTGGTGTTATCCTTCAGATAGCCCTCCAGCTCCAGCGCCGCGGGCCCTGTTCCCACGATGGCGGCCCGTCTGCTGAGAGCCCCCCTCTTGGCCAGTCTCCTCTCGATTATTCTGATGACGGAGCGGGAGATGAAGACCAGTATCAGGAGCATGGCGTAGTAGAACAGGATTATCCAGCGACCGACGGAAGTCGAGGGAGAAATGAGGAAGGCTCCGAAGAAGAGGATTATGAAGCCGGAGGTGACCGGCTTGACCACCATTCTCATCTCGTCGGCCCAGCTCATGTCCCAGTGGAGGCGGTAGGAGCCGGACGCGGCGAAGATGAGCCACCAGAAAGGGATCGAAAGGACGGCCCCGGAATAGATGACTGTGTTGGAGATGGTGGCGGCGTCAGGGAAGACCCCCGAGTCGAACTTGATCCAGGCGGAGAATGTCATCGCCAGGAAAATGGCGATGCCGTCCAGACATACGCTGAGCACCAGTGTCCTTTTCTTCAGTGGCTTCCGCCCTTCCTTCTCTCCCAGGTCTCCACGGGGTTGCGGGTCAGCGCCCGTAATATACCATCAATGGCGGCCCCGTTCATAAGCCAGAAATAATAGGGAAAAAGGAGCTTCGACGGCATCCTCCCCCGCAGGAGGTAACCCATTGCGGCAGCCGCGTGGAAAATACACAGGAGCAGGAAGACCGCCCCGTAGGGGGCAGAACCGTACAGAAGACCGGAGAATACCGTGGCGGCTATCAGGAAGACGCCGGAGAACCAGCGCAGCAGCTTGTGGACCAGCAGCTGCACGAAGACGGCGAGCCTGCCGTTCCTGAGGGAGCGGTACATGAGGAGAAGGCAGCTGACGACCATCCAGCTGACTATACGCACCAGCCTCCTGTACTGCCTGGAATCGTCCGGTGATGGCTCCATGGCCACCGCCCGGGGATTGAAAACGCAATCGTAACCCTGGATCCGGGCCATCACCGCAAGCTCGAAGTCGTCCCCCCTCCTTGGGGAGACGGGTCTGTAGAGGTCCCTGCGAATGGAAAAGACGGCGCCTGTAGCGCCCAGGACGGCCCCCATCCTCGAACACAGGCTCTTGACCGCCTTCTCGTATCGCCAGTACACGCTCTCGCATGTCTCTCCATCAAGGCTGTTCCGCCTTGAACCGTCGACGCAGCCCACCTCCGGACGAGCGTAGGGTCTTACGAGCTGTGTCAGCGTGTCCACGGCGAAAACGGTATCGGCATCGGTAAAGACCAGCACGCTGCCTGAAGCCAGCTCCACCAGCTCCCTCATCATCATGGGCTTGCCGATGCGCCTGCCGCTTCGGTGCAGGATGACGCCGCGGCTGGAATAACCGGCCACGATACCATCCGTACCGTCGTCGGAGCTGTCGGAGCCGACGAGCACCTGGACTCTTCCGGCATAGTCCTGGTCCAGCAGGTTCTCTATCCTGGCGGCTATCACGTCCTGCTCGTTCCTTGCCGCAATGAGAACGCTCACATCGGGCCACTCCTCCGGGTCCGGCCATGCTTCCCCGTATTTCCTGAACACCGGGGACAGAACTGCAAGGAGCAGTGGATACATCATCCAGGATGAAAGGAAGAGGCCGGCGGAAACCCAGAACAGGGCGGGCATCATGAGGCCCCGCTCCCGGGGGACCCGCCCCTCCTGAAGAGGTACTTCCGGAAGGTGCCGAAGGCCCTGAGAGTCCTCCGTCCCTCGGTGAATGGGTGCCTGAGCATCTGCAGCAGCTTGTAGAGCAGGTAACGGGGACGGAGGTAGAACCTTCTTCTTGCCCGGTCGCACCATTCCACCAGGGCCTCGGCGGGAAGCCCGGGGAGGTCCACAACGCAGTTGTGCAGCCCCTCATCGGTTACCCAGCGGTCGTAGCTGCGGGTCCTGAGCATGCCACGGCTCTCGTACTCCCTGTATAGCCTGGTGCCGGGGTAGGCCATGACCGGGAAGTACTGGGCGGTGTCCGGCGACAGCTCCACCGACATCCTGAAGGTCTCCTCCAGGGTGTCCGGGGTCTCTCCCGGATTCCCGGCCATGAAGCAGCCGTGCACCAGGAGGCCCGCCCTTCGGGCTCGCCGGGCGAACTGCAGGTTCTGCCGGACAGTGGTTCCCTTCGATACTGCGTTCAGGATCTCCTGCGAGCCCGATTCGTACCCGACGATTATAAGCCTGCAGCCGGCGGCCTTCATCTTCCTCATCGCCTCCGATGAGAGATTGGCCCTTACGTTGGCCGTCCAGGGGAGGCGGTTGCCGGACCTGATGAGGGCCTCTGACACCAGCTCCACCCGTTCGCTGTCGATGGAGAAGGTATCGTCCTCTATGACCACCTCCTGAACCTGGGGGAAGTACCGGGAGAAGAGGCGGAATTCCTCCGCCACGTGTTCGGGGGACCTCACCCTGTACTTCTCGCGGTGCATCACCTGCGGCCAGACGCAGAAGGAGCACCTGTAGGGGCACCCCCGGCTGGTGATGGTCATGACGCTGGGGAACCTGGCGGCGGCGAAGAAGTAATTGCCGGGATCGAGGTGCTTCCTGTAAACGTCGGCAAGGAAGGGAAGGGAATCCAGGTCCTCTATCATCTCCCTCTCACCGGTCTCAACCAGTTCGCCCCTGGAGTTGAGGAGCAGCCCGGGAACACCCCTTACGTCCCCGTCATCCTCCAGGGTATCGGCCAGTTCCACCAGGGTGGCGTCGTACTCGCCTACTGCTACCGCGTCCAGGGAGGGGGCCAGACCGAGGCAGAGGCGCGGCAGCGCGCTCACGTGAGTCCCCACCATTACGACGAAGGCTTCCGGGAGGCGCTTCCTGACCATGGAGCCTACCCTGAGGTCGCTGTATATGGACGGGGTTGAGGTGTCCATCACCACGAGTTCCGGGCGCTCCTCGGCCAGGGCCTCGATCAGCTCTTCCTCTCCAGTTCCCGTGGCGGGACAGTCGATGAACCTGACAGAATGACCCGCCCGTTCCAGCGCCCCCGCTCCGTGGGCCAGCCAGAATGGCCAGTAGAGGGTCCCGCTCTTGTTGATGGCCGGTGACCTGGATGTCCTGGAGAACCTTCCGTTCATGAACGGAGGATTGACAACAGCCGTCTTCACCCTTTTTACCTCGGTTTCGGTTCATCTCGGGGACCCGGGTCCCAGTACCCGTACTCACGATGTTCCTGAGATAATAACCTCTGTGGTGGTGCGATGTACAGGTTCGGGGGCCGAATTGACACACATCTCATCCCAGGGGTATTGTTCCCTGGACACAGGAATCGAAGAACCTCTCGCATACGCTTACAGTACCGTATTTCGCGCACCGCACGAGGGAGACATGGAACGCATCCTCGCAGTCAAGCTCTATGCCATCGGAGACCTCATAATGTCGTTACCCGGGATGCTCTTCCTCCGAAGGAAGAACCCCTCCTCGGAGATACACCTCCTCACCAGCAGCCTGCTGGCGCCCCTGGCTGGCCTCTCGGCTCCCGCTGACCGTGTGATAGCCATGGAAGACGGCGCTCTGAAGGGCGGTCGGAAAGGCCTGTCCCTGCTTCCCCTGGCCCTTCGGTTAAGGAGGAACGGTTACTCCAGGGGATACCTCATGCACAGGATACTGCCCCTAAGGCTGTTCATGCGGCTGGCGTGTGCCGGCGAGAGGATCGGCCAGGGCACGAGAACGGCGGGGCTTTCCCGGGTGGAGCCCTTCGAGTCGGGACAACCGGAGCATGATTCGCAGAGGTACGCCAGGCTATTCGGATGGACGGGTGAAGAGGAGCTGGAAACCCCTCTGCTTGACCTGGAGAGCATTCCCCGACCCGCGGGGATGCCGGCGTTCTCCGGAACGGCGCCTGTGGCCCTGGCGCCTGGAGGAGGGCGATCAAGCATCAGGAACACCAACAGGAAGCGATGGCCCCAGGACAGGTTCTCCCGTCTGCTGGAACTGCTGGATGGGGAGGGCATCCCCTCGGTGGTCCTAGGCAGCACCGAGGACGGAGCTTTCCTGGGGGAGCTTAGGTCACGACTTCCGGAAAGGTCACTGGACCTGGTAGGCGCGACGACCCTGCTGGACGCGGCATGGGTACTCTCCCGCTGCCGGCTTCTGATAACCAATGACAGCAGCCTGATGCACATTGCCGGGCTGGCTGGCACACCCACCCTTACGGTATTCGGACCCACCGACCCGAAGAGGATAGGAGTCTACCCCCCCTCGGCGAAACATGTTCACGTGCTGCCGGAAGGCGTCGAATGCAGCCCCTGTCACCCCGCAAGGGGAATAGATGAATGCCCCGAAGCCCGGTGCATGCTCTCGATCACCGTCGACACCGTCTGGGAAAGGGCAGGAAAGATGCTTTCAGGTCTTCGATAGAAGCTTCCCAAGGACCTCCGACAGCCTCTCAGCGCCTGTTCTGACAGTTCTTTCCGCAGTTGCGAATTCCCTTGCGCGGGCTCCCAGCGCTGCAGCCCGCTCCCGGTCATCGAGCACGTTCAGCAGAGCCCGGGAGATATCCACCGGGTCCCTGGGCACCAGCAGACCGTTCTCTCCATTCCTGATATTGTCGCGGAAGCCGCCCTCATCCACGGCTACCACCGGGCAGCCGCAGGCCATGGCCTCCAGCGGTACCATTCCGTAGGGCTCGTTCATCTGGCAGCACAGGACGGCGCCGGCCCTTCGATAGAGGTCTATGAGCTCGTCGTCGGTGATCCCCCTGAGTATTTCCAGCCTCACTTCCAGCTTCCTCGAAGCGCTGAGCAGCCTTTTCGAGTAACCGGGATACTCCCTGTCGGCAACGACCCTCAGGGCGGGACGACTCCCGGCGGGGATGGCCGAAATGCTCTCCATGGCAGTCTCGTGGCCCTTGAAGGGCCATAGGGCACCTACGCTGAGAACGAATCCCTCCCTGCTGACCGATCCGTCGGGGAAGAAGCGTTCCGTATCCACTCCCGGCCTGACCGTTTCGGCGCTGACACCGTAGATGTCCCGGACCCGCATCGCCATCCAGCTTGAAAGGACAAGCATGAGGTCGGCGCTGAGAGCCGCCGCCCGGTCCATCCTTCTCTCCCTCTTCCTGAGACCGGAAAGCAGGAGATGCTGGACACGGTTCCTGCTGCGCATGATCAGAGCGGGTTCGTAGATGTGCCTTGGGAACTCGTAGCAGTAATAGGCCGAGGGCGGCTGCAGATACCTGAGCAGGGGCGGCGCCGCAAGGTACATGGAATTGTGGACCAGGACCAGGTCGGCGGAGCCGTTGATCTCCTCCGCGATCTTCCGGCACAGCCTGTCCAGGGCCTTCAGTCTCGCCGTCAGAGAGACGGGGGCCATGACCCTCCTAGGCCCGCTCATTCGCCGGCCCCCGGGGAAGGGCCATTCCCTGAGGACACAGCCGAGGCTGGAAGTTAACCTCTCCGACCCCTCGGGAAAGTGCGCGGTGACACGGTACTCCCCGCACAGGTGCTCCAGCATTCCCGCGAGGACCCTGACACCGCCTCCTGAAGGAAGGTTGTGGAAAACGGCCAGCGAAGGTCTGTCCTGAGTCATCATCCATGCCTTCCGAGTGAGCCGCCGGGGCGGTTGGTCGCAGCGGGTATTATATATTCCCCTCGAACACTAACAGGAAACCCCGATATGGAACACCGGAGGTCTCCATGAGGGTAGCGGCGGTTCTGGTGAACTACGGCCAGTGGGAGCTCACCAGGCAGAGCATAGAATCCCTTGAAAGGTCCGAGGGAGTGGATGTGACGGTGACGCTTGTGGACAACGGCTCGCC
>Ga0207796_1000445_pt1 | contig 16947 bp, 14 predicted proteins | sample Pon1CUnioCityCA_6_FD_187274 | JGI IMG/M metagenome (GOLD analysis project Ga0207796, IMG submission 187274) | Marine sediment microbial community from Union City, CA, USA - Pond 1C Sediment 1 (SPAdes) | ecosystem: Environmental > Aquatic > Marine > Intertidal zone > Salt pond sediment ...
CTCCACCCAGTACGGATATCCCGCCGGCACCAACTGGTGGACCACCGGCTACATCCTGTCCGGCGACGTCATCTTCGCCGAGCTGAGCAACGGTCACTACGTCAAGGTATTCGTCCAGGCCGTTCCCCAGTGCCCGGCACAGCCCGCTTCTTATGGGATCACCTTCTACTACGACTACCAGCCCATAGAAGGTCTCTACCTCTTCACCACAGAGTCCAGCTAGAGCGAGCTGAACCACGAGACATGGCGGGGCCCCGGGCCCCGCCATTTTCAGTTGAGGGGATGGATACACCATGCCGGAGACGGACGGATGCTCATGAGAAGATGCTGGACAATCGCCGGGCTGGTCCTGCTGTACACATCCTGCAGCAATCCCTTCGGCAGCGACCTCTCCATCACAGTCACCCATCCCCCGGAGGGAGGGGTACAGACGGACCAGAGCTACGTCATACAGTGGACCCATGAGGCCCCGGATTACTCCGGAGCGGGCATACTTCTCTTCGTGGACACCGACCGCGACCCCGGCAGCGGCCTCATCCAGATAAGCGACACCCTCTCCACGGAATCCTCGGGATACCTGTGGGACTGCTCAAAATTCCCCCAGGATTCATATTACGTAAGGGCCATGGTATTCGAGGGCACCAGGAGGGAATTCGACTACAGCGAAGGAACCGTCACCGTCGTTCACGGTATAGAGAGCGACTGAGACCACAGTGCTGCCATATAGAACTTATGAAAGGTGAGACATGCTACAGTTATTTCTTGCAGGACTGCTGATGGCCATACCCTCCATAGACGAGCTTCCCGGAGGCGAGTTCGCTGCGGCGGTGATGGATATGGGAACAGGGGAAGTGCTTGCCTCCACCGGTTCCGGACTGTTCTCACTTGACGACCCCGACATCTTCATGCTGGCCTATGTGGTGGAGATGATGCAGGAGGGGATAATCACCCCAGAGACCCTGGTGGGAAGGGACGAGACCGTAGCCGACAGGATGCGAATGGCGCTTTCCGGCAACCGTGAGGCGGCGGGAAGGGCCATGTGGACGGTGGGACTGGAGACCCTCTCCGCCTGGGTGGCGGACGCGGGAATGGGAAATACGGAGCTCCATGACGTGCAGCTGCTGTGGCCGGGGGCCCCGGAGACGGATCCCTCCCTCAGCACCCTTCAGGACGTGCTGGCCGCGCTGAGGGTCATATACTCGGGCATGGACATGACGGCTGTGAGATTCATCATAGAGGACCCGGAGATGGGAGAGGGCCAGGCCTCGGAAGTCGGCGAGGGCTGCGACCTCTACGGCTGGGTGGACGCCGGCGAGGAGCACAAGACCTTCATCCTCATAGCACGGCAGCCATCGGGCAGGGACCTGGGCCTTGTGCTGCTGTCCGACGAGCTGTGCTGCGAGGAAAAGGGCGACCTGGCCATGATGCTCCTCTGGCAGGAGGCTCAGGGGCTCTGAGGCTCTCAGGTCTTGCCACTTGTCCATAGATGTATTAAGATTCCGTTAAGTTATCTGTAGCAGGGGTGGAATAGGCCATCCCTAATACGAGGAGGAGAGTAATGAAAAGGGTCTTTACGCTGATATGCCTTCTTGCCCTGACCGGTACGGCTGCAGCACAGTTCTCACTGGGCTTCAACCAGGTCGAGATACCTACATACGTTAGCGTTTCCGGCGGAGAGCTCTGGACCGAGAACATGAACATGCTTCGCATCGGTTCCAAGTTCTCGCCCGAGTTCCGCGTAGAGGGATACATTGGTTACATGAAGGAAACTTACGAGCTCGATCCTCAGCCCGCCACCCCGGTGGAGTACGAGGGCAGTGCCATGGCCTTCGGCGCAGGCGGATACTACGTCATCGAGGCTCCCGCCAACACCAGCTTCAGCTTCGGCGCCAGGTTCCTCTACGGCACGACCACCATGGAGGCCGGCACCGATGAGATGGAGACCACAGCATGGGCTCTCGATCCCCTGATGAGGATCGACTTCGCCATCCCCGGAGCCGAGCAGCTTGCGTTCTTCACCGAGTACGGTTTCCGCTACGCCAGCGCCACCAGCACCTTCACAACTGCCGGCGTGCAGGATCCCACCGACTACAAGTGGACGGGTTTCCAGACCTACTCACCCGCCAACGTACTGGCAGGCGCATACTACGTATTCTAGAGACAGGATAGCTGTCTTAAGGGGGCACGCATCCGCGTGCCCCTTTTGTTTTGGCCCCGCCCGGTGTTGTATATTCCCATCCGATCCGAAAGATGTCCTTCTCCCCTTCAAATGAAACCATTGCGAAAGAGGTATCCGTATGGCCATTAACTTCAGGGGCCGCAGTCTGCTCACCCTCCTGGACCTTTCCAGGGACGACGTTCGATACCTGCTGGACGTTTCCCATCTCCTCAAGGCTGAGAGGGTGGGCTTCCAGGTAAGGCAGAGGTTCCAGGGGAAGACCCTGGCCATGCTCTTCGAGAAGCGCTCCACAAGGACACGGTGCGCATTCGAGACCGCCTTCGGCGAGGAGGGGGGACATCCCGTCTTCCTGTCGAGCTCCGACATTCAGCTGGGGGCCAAGGAGAGCATAGAGGACACCGCCAGGGTACTGGGCAGGATGTTCGACTGCATAATGTTCAGGGGCTTCAGCCAGAAGACAGTAGAGATTCTGGACGAGTACTCGGGAGTGCCGGTATACAACGGGCTAACCGACATGTTCCACCCGACGCAGGTCCTGGCGGACCTGATGACCATGGAGGAGCAGTTCGGCCAGCTGGCTGGACTGAACTTCGTCTATACCGGCGACGGGCGCAACAATATGGCCAACAGCCTGATGGTCGGCTGCGCCATGATGGGGTGCAACTGCACGGTTCTGGCCCCGGAATCCCTCTATCCGGAATCCGAGCTTGTTGATACGGTGAGGGAGATTGCTTATGATTCTGGCTCGACCCTCAACATCACTTCCGGCAGGGAAGAGGCTGTGCAGGGGGCCGACGTGATATACACCGACGTATGGGTGTCCATGGGCGAGGAGGAGAAGTCCAGGGAGCGCGTGGAACTGCTTTCGCCCTACCGCGTGGACGAGAAGATGATGGAACAGACGGGGAATCCCGGCACGGTCTTCATGCACTGTCTTCCCGCGGTCAAGGGCAACGAGGTGACCATGGAGGTCATCGAGGGCCCCGCTTCTGTGGTATGGGACGAGGCGGAGAACCGCAAGCACACTATCAAGGCCCTGATGGTCGCCAGCCTTCTATAGGAGGCCGGAGCGTTATACGCAGGCTTGAAGCACCCGAGAAGGGAATTCGATGAAATATCTCCTGGCACTGGTCCTGGCCGCGACAATGACCCTTGTGGCGGCGGAGGAGGAAGAGTCCCCGCCGGCCTCGATACCCCTCATGGGCGAGATCGACGGCAACAGGTACATAGTAGGTCCAGGCGACGTGCTGTGGTTCTCGATCCACGGCGGCATTCCGGGAGACTCATCCGGCGGCAACAGAGCTAACCTGCTGGAGATAACGCCCGACGGCTATGCGGTACTGCCCTCGGTAGGCGCATGGAAGGTATCCGGCCTTACGCTGAACGAAGCTGCCGCCACCGTGGAGAGGGGCTTTGCCTCCAGGTATCCTGGACTGACCGGGATAGCCGGCCTCTCAAGGATGCGGGTTTTCCAGGTACCCGTCACCGGTCACGTGAACAGACCCGGCATCGTTCAGATAACCGGTGCCGACGGACTGGTCACCGTCCTCGAACAGGCGGGCGGATTGGCATCTACCGGAAGCATGACGGGCATAATCGTGGTTTCCTCTGACGGTGACACCAGCAGGGTCAACATCACCGACTTCCTTCGGTTCGGGGAGATAACGGCCAATCCGTATCTCTCCCTCGGCGACAGGGTGCACGTTCCCGAGGCGGAGGATTTCGTCTGGATGGAAGGGGCTCTCCGGTTCGGTCTTCCCCTTGCCGAAAGGTTCAACAGCGCTTCGGAGGAAATGGTATGGAACCAGAGTTCCAGGGGAATGACAGAGTACATCAGGGGCGAGACCGCCGGGGACCTGGTTTCCAGGGTAGGCGGCACAGCCCCGTGGGCTTTGAGGGACAGCTGCTACATCCTGAGAGCCGGGGACGGAGGAAGTGAGATGAGGATCCCGGCCCCACTTGATGATCCCCGGGTCGATCCCCTTCTGCTGCCGGGGGACGTGCTTGTATGCCCCGGCGTTCCGCCGGTGGTGACAGTGACCGGAGAGGTGTTCGCTCCAGGGATATATCCGCACACAGCCGGAATGGACGCCTACTTCTATATCAACCAGGCCGGCGGTTTCGTCCAGGCCAGCAGACGCTCCGGCACCAGCGTCACCCTTCCGGGCGGCCGTGAGGTGGACGCCGATGAGCTTCGGTCGGTCCCCGCGGGTTCCGCCATATCCGTTCCCAGGAAAGCCCTGATAGGCTGGCAGGATCCCCTGCTCATTCTTACCAGCGTAGCTTCCATCGTAATAGCCTGGAAGAGCATTTTCTAGCATGGCACGGGAAAGACAGCCGCTTTGGTACCTGTTCCTTCTTCTGAAGAACAGGTGGTTCCTGGTGAAGGCGCTCCTCATAGTGATGGTCCCCACTGTGATACTGACCTACATGATGACCGAGAAGTACACCGTTACCACGGTAATAATGCCGCCGGAGGAACAGACCACCTCCGGTCTCACCATAGCCGGCCTGGGGCTTGCCGAGTTCGCCGGCTACTTCGGGGGAGGGATGGGTTTTTCGCTGCCCCTTATGACCACCCTTTCGGATGTGTACGAGGAGATACTCAACAGCCGGTCACTGGCGGAAAGCGTGATACTCTCCACCGCCTATCTCGACTCCACCGATCTCAGGGAAACCTACGAGGCTGACCGTCAGCTGGGTCTCTACTGGGCCAGGAATAAATTCCGGGATAATTTCAAGGTGAGCATCACCCCGACGGGCTTCCTCAAGATAGAGTTCACATCCAGTGACCCATGGTACGCCGTGGAGGTGTCGGAGGCCGTAATTGTATCCCTGGACAGCATTAACAGCGAAATAACGGCCAGCAGGCTGGAGCAGGCCAGGATATTCCTGGGTCAGAGAGCCCAGATGGCAGAGAGCTCTCTCGTGGCCGCAGGCGACGCCATCAGGCAGTTCGAGGAGGAACACGGCCTCGTGGCCCCGGAGGAGGAGCTCTTGAGCTATATCTCCAACCTGGCGGAACTTAAGACGCAGTACGCGACCCTGATATCCGAGATATCGGCGCTTCGTCAGGGGATCTCCGGCGCTCCCAGCGCAACCATACTGTTCAAGGAGAGGAAGGCGGCGGAGCTCCTCGAGGTGATAGGCATGCTGGAATCAGGCATTCCCGCCCCCGGATACGAGGAGATAATGCCCTCGGTGAGCCTTGAAGAATATCCGGAGATAACTCTTCAGTACGCCATTCTCAGGGCCGACTACGAGATGTCGCTCCAGATAACCAACGCCGTCAAGATAAGCCTCCAGGAAGCCATCGCGGCGGAGGAAAGGCAGCAGACCCACATAAGGATACTCGACCCGCCCAGGCATCCCGGATGGAAGAGCAAGCCCAAGAAGAGCCTGATATGGATCGAGGTTTTCCTCCTGGCCTTCGTCTCCCTGTTCGCCTTCCTGGTGGCCAGGGAGAACATCAGGGCGGTAAGGGAGAGGAAACCGGAGCTGTGGGAGCCCTGGCGCAGGCTCCTTGATGACATGAAGAGGGAAATGAGCTTCAGGAGAAAGAAAGGGGACAGGTAGGGATTCGGCTCAGGCCCTGTCCACCGCGTCCTCCATGAAACCCCTGTAGACATCGTACCTGACCGCCGGGACCTCTCCCAAGCCAGCCGCCCGCTTTACAGCGCACCCCGGCTCGGTCATGTGCAGGCAGTCCCGAAAACGGCACTGTCCAATGTATCGGGCGAACTCCGGAAAGCAGAATTGAAGCTCTTCCGTGGGGATATGCTCGATGGAGAACATCCTGAGGCCCGGAGTGTCTATCAGGGCGGTTTCCCCGTCCAGGGGTATGAGTCTTGCGGCCACCGTAGTGTGCCTTCCCTTTTCCGTCTTGGGATTGACGGCGCCTATCCGGACCTCGAGGGAAGGAACGTACTCCTTTGCCAGGGAGGTCTTGCCGGCTCCCGACGGTCCGCTCATCACTACAGTACTTCCTGTAATTGAATTCAGCAGCTCTCCGGTTCCCTCCCCTGTCCGGCAGCTTACCTCGTGCACCACGTACCCCGCTCCATTCGGACCGTAGACTTCCGAAATCTCTTTGAGCAGCAGCTCATCGTCCTCGCTGCGGCACAGGTCCGTCTTGTTGACCACCAGCAGCGCGCCCAGCTTCCTCCAGGAGGCGGCGGCAAGGGCACGGCAGGTGAAGCCGTGGCTGAAATCCGGACTGTGAAGTGAGGATATCACCAGCACGGTATCCACGTTGGCGGCGATGATCTGGGTCGACCTGCCGAGGGGGGCGGTCCTCTGAAGAACGCTCCTGCGGGGAAGGATCGTCTCTATCAGGGGGAGCTCCTCGAGAAATGAAGCAACCGCCCTGTCCCCCACAACCGGCTGGATCTCATGATATACCCTGCCCGCCACCCTGGCCTGCATCTCCCTGCCTTCGCCGTCGATTATCGATACTCCGCGTCTCCCGACCGAGGAGATCCTGCACTGGAATTCCCGGGGCGTCAGAAGGGAACCCCCGAGGAATCAGGCCGGACGAACCTGACTATGTACTCCCCGGCCCTTCCCCAACCGAGTATCTCCCTCACCATCTTCTCGAGATACAGCGAATCGGAGCGAAGTCTCTCTATCTCATTCTCCAGGGAGTCTATCTCGGTCTGAAGGCTGTCAATGGCCGCGGAAATCCTGTCCACGTCCACCTTCAGCTCCGCCAGGGCGATGAAACCGTGCCTGTTGAAGACAAGTATGGTCACTACCAGGACGAAGACGGAGACGAGAATGATGTAGAAGCTCCTCCTGCCGCCGCCACCTGAACGCAAGTCAGTCTCCCCGGGGTGCCCTCAGGATTCCCCTGCCCCTGAAAAAAGCCTGGCAGCCCAGCTCATCCTCTATTCGAAGAAGCTGGTTGTACTTGGCTACGCGATCGGTCCGACTTGCGGAACCCGTCTTTATGAGGTCGGTACCCATGGCCACCGCCAGATCGCTTATGAAGGTATCCTCCGTCTCGCCGCTGCGATGGCTCACCATGGCCTTCCAGCCGCTGCGCTGGGCGAGGTTGACCGTGTTCATCGTCTCCGTGACCGAACCGATCTGATTGAGCTTTATGAGTATGGAGTTGGCGGCATTGCAGCCGATGGCCCGGGCGAGCCTCTCTTCACTGGTCACCAGGAGGTCGTCCCCCACTACCAGTATCCTCCGGCCCAGCCGCTGGTTCATCAGCTTCCAGCCGTCCCAGTCATCCTCGGCAAGGCCGTCCTCGATGCTTATCACCGGAAATTCTTCAACCAGGTCAACCCAGTAGTCCACCATCGCCTCGGAGGTCAGACCTCCGGGATCGCAGCCGTGCATGAAGTACGCGCCGTCCCTGTAGAACTCGCTTGCCGCGGGATCCAGGGCGATGAAGATGTCCTCTCCGGGCCGGTAGCCGGCGTCCTCTATGCTCTCCATTATGAGTTCGAGGGCCGCCCTGTTGTCCGGCAGGTCCGGGGCCAGGCCCCCCTCGTCACCTACAGTGGTTGAGAGACCCCTTGCGGAAGCCCTGTTCCGCAGGGCATGGAAGACCTCCGTCCCCGCCCTCAGACTCCGGCGGAAGGTATCGAAACCGGCAGGAACTATCATGAATTCCTGGAGGTCGATGGGATTGGAGGCGTGCCTGCCCCCGTTCAGTATGTTCATGAAAGGCACCGGCAGGTTCCTTGCGGATGGACCTCCCAGGTACCGGTACAGAGGCAGTCCCAGATGGCATGAAGCCGCACGGGCTGCAGCCATGGAAACTGCCAGTATCGCGTTGGCCCCCAGCTTCGATTTGTTGAGGGTGCCGTCCATGTCGATCATGGCCGTGTCTATCAACCACTGGTCAAGAGCTGACATGCCGCATATCTCCGGCGCGATGACGGTATCGACGTTCCTCACCGCAGCGGTCACACCTTTTCCCCCGTAGGGGTCTCCTCCGTCCCGCAGCTCCACGGCTTCATGCTCACCCGTGGACGCTCCGCTCGGTACCGCCGCCCTGCCCCATCCGCCGTTGAGCAGGAACACCTCCGCCTCGACGGTTGGATTGCCCCTGGAATCGAGTATCTGACGAGCCCTCACACTTATTATCTCTGACATTGAAGTTCTTCCTTCCTCTGATGTTGAGCGCCTGCAGGGAATATATGGAGGAAAGCACCTGCTCCCCACGCCATCTTGCGCCGCGACCTACTGTAAATAATTGAAAGAAAGCTGGTTCGGTGCCCTGGAAATGTACTCGCTTATCATGTCGTCGGGTGTCATGGTCTCCAGGACGGAGAGGAATACCCTGCTGATGTCAGGATCGAACTGACTGCCCATGTTCTCGTTTATCTCACGGATGGCGTAATCAAGCCCGGGAGCCTTTCTGTATATCCTGTCGGAGGTCATGGCGTCGAAGCCGTCGGCAATGGAGAGTATCCTGGCCTGGAGGGGTATGGTCTCTGAAGAGAGGCCCGCAGGATACCCGGTGCCGTCGAATTTTTCATGGTGGTACCTGACAGCGTCGATGAAGCTGCCGAAGGCAGTGACCGGTCTGAGGATGTTGTATCCGACCTCGGGATGCGTGTTGATTATGAAGTACTCCTCCTCGTTGAGCGGGCCTGCCTTGTTGAGTATGGTCTCCGGTATCCCTATCTTGCCTATGTCATGCAGGAGCGCGGCGCTGTTGAGCAGCGATATCTCCCTGGAGGACAGCCTCATATGAGACGCTATACTGGTAACGTACGCGGCAACGTTCCTTGAATGGTTATGGGTGTACGGGTCCTTGGCGTCCACCGCGCCCGCCAGTGCCGCGATGGTCTGGATGTAGTTCTTCTCGTTAGTTTCGAACAGGTAGGCGTTGCTCAGGGCCGCGGCTGCGTGCCGCAGCAGCAAGGGGACATGGGATGATGAGCCCTGGTTCAGCATGTTCCCGCTCCAGTCCGCCAGCACTATCATTCCCCTGAGACTGCCCAGGTCGCCCAGGTCCACCGTCTCCAGCGCGGGGCTCGATGACCAGTCGGCCTCGGCCAGGCTGGCGAAGGAATCCCTTGTGTTCCCCTCCAGGAACATCGCGACATCATTCGGGTCCGTCCTTTCCTCGAGCATCTCGCGGAAGGCTCCGTTCAGGGCGTCCTCGGGCATGTCAGAGCGCACCAGCATATAGCTCAGGGGTATCATGTCCTTTCCGCTGAGGAAAATTCCGAAAAGATCGAAGTCGAGCACCGAGCGGAGCCCCCTGCTGATGGAGGATAGTACCTTGCCGGTATCCAGCGACGATGAGAATTCACCTGCCAGGAGGTTCACCTTCTCGAGATCGTCGGCCTGGACCCTGAGATTCGAGGCCATCCGGTAGTTTATCAGCTGGTTGCCGGCCTGTGCCGCGAACAGCCCCATGAGCTTCAGGTCCCTCTTGGTGAACTCCACCGGGGAAGTCGACCTGATGACCAGGCATACTCCCAGGAACCCGTCCGGACTGGGGATGGGTACCGCGATGAGGCTTGATACAGGGGGCCGCTCATCCTCCGCGCTGTCCCCGCCCTCTCCGCCAAGCAGGATCCCGGAATCCGATTCCAGAGTGCAGGCTACGGCATCCCCCCACTCATTCTCGGAAAGCAAGCCCTCAGAACCGGCTCCGGCCGTTCTAGAGACAGAAGAATACGGACCTTCTCCGGTGAGGTAGATCCGGGCCGCGTCTCCCCTGAAGGTCTTCCTGAGGCTTCCCGCCAGGCTTTCCAGGTAGACCTGGAGGGACTTCTCCGAGATGTTCACGTTGACTGTAAGGTCGTAGAGGTCTTTCAGCTCCGGTGAAGGCAGCACGGAAAGCTGCTGCCTCCGGAGTTCCATGGCCCGGTCCACCATCCTCTTGAGTTCGGTCATCTTGAAGGGCTTCGTTACAAAATCGAACGCCCCCCTCTGTATGGCGTCCTTGGCCAGGTCGATGGTACCGTGACCCGTTATCAGGATCACAAGGGTGTCCGGAAATCTCTTTCTGACTATGGAAGCAAGCTCGAGCCCGTTGATGTCGGGCATCATTATGTCGCTGAGGATGAGACTGAAAGACTTGCGGTTCATCATTTCCAGGGCCTCGGAACCGTTCCTGGCCTCTTCAACGGTGAAGCCCTGAAGCTCCAGGAACTCCCTGCAGAGTCCCCTTACGGTCTCCTCGTCGTCCACAACAAGTATTCTGGCCCTTACCGAGGTCATATGTCCCTGCCCGTGTCCCTGGGTATCCCCAGGCTTCCCATGCGGGCAAGCAGAGTGGTCCTTTTCAACCCCAGCAGTCTGGCCGCATGGGTCCTGTTCCCTCCGCTTCGCTTCAGAGCATTAACGATATAGTGCTTTTCGATATTTTCCAATAGCGAGTCCAGCCTTATGCCCTCCCCGTTCCGGAGCGGTTCCGGCGGGTTGGCAGAATCCGGACGCATTCTATCGGGAAGGTCCTCGGGCTGGATAGTACCACCCTCGCACAGGACCCATGCCCTCTCCATAGTGTTCTCCAGCTCCCTCACGTTGCCGGGCCAGTGGTAGGACAGCAGCAGAGATGCAGCGCTGGAACTTAGAACGCAGGCACTACCGTTCTGATGTCCGGTCAGGCGGGAGAGGAAGTACTCCGCCAGGGGCAGGATATCGTCCGTTCTCTGCCTGAGAGGCGGCACGTGAACCTCGATGACGTTGAGCCTGTAGTAGAGGTCCTCCCTGAACTCGTTCCTGCTCATGGCCTCTTCGAGGTTCATGTTCGTCGCCGCTATGAGCCTTACGTCCGTGGTGAGGACCTGGGAGCTGCCCACAGGGGAGAACTCTCCGTCCTGAAGCACCCTTAGCAGCTTTACCTGCATGGCCAGGCTCATGTTACCAACCTCGTCCAGGAAGAGCGTTCCACCGTCGGCGACCTGGAATCGTCCGTGGGTGGTGGCGGTGGCCCCTGTGAACGCCCCTCTGACGTGACCGAAGAGCTCGCTTTCCAGAAGACCTTCGGGCAGGGCACCGGAGTTGACGGATACGAACGCCTGTGTGGCCCTCAGCGAATTGCTGTGAACTGCCCTTGCGATGAGTTCCTTGCCGGTTCCGCTCTCACCGGTCACCAGTATGGTGCTGTCCGTCTTCGCCACCTTGTTGACCAGCTCAATGACCTGGTCCATTATCCTGCTCTGGTATACTATCTTCCTCGTCAGGCGGTCCCTTGTCCTGCCCATGGATGAATGCAGCGCCCGGTTCACAGCGGCTATGACGGTGCTGGCGGTGAAGGGCTTGGGGATGTAATCCACGGCTCCCATGCGAAGGGCCGTCTTGGTGCTCTCGACGGTGGCGAAGCCGGTAATGACTATCACGGGCATGAACGGGTACTTCTTGCCGGTTATCTCCAGTATCTCAAGACCCGAGACATCGGGCAGCCTGACATCGGTCACCAGGAGATCGTACCCCGATTTCCTCCTGAGCTTGCGAAGACCCTCCTCGCCGCTTGCGGCGGTATCGCACCGGTAACCGGAACTCTGAAGAGTTTCCCTCAGCAGACCGGTGATCTCGGCCTCGTCGTCTATTACCAGTATTCTGCTTTTCTTCGTATTATTACCTTTCATAGTACTTGTATGGTAACACATTCCGAATGGATGTCAACTTTTTGACAAAACGTAGCTTTCTTCGATCGCTGTGCCTCCGTTCCGGATGCCTTCTGGCGGCCCTTCTGCTCAATTCCTCATGCGGAGGTGAACCCCGGGAGGGAGAGATAGTGATAAGGATCGAGGACCTGGCGACCGCCGATACGTCAGGCACGGATCCGGACACGGTCCCCGTCGTCTCCGATACGCTGCCATTGGATACTCTCGCGGCCTCGGCTGAAGATGATACACTGATCGTTCAGGCCGATACCCTCAAGGCCGATTCATCGGCGGTGGCCCCGGATTCGCTATCATGCCCCTGGACAAGGCTTGCCCTGCAGATAGACGGTTCAATATACGCCAGCCTGGCCGGCAGGGTCTCCGAGCCGGACATCCTGGGGGCACACATAGTCAGATGCATGTGGTGGGACACGGACCCCTGGAACGGCATGAACGCCGGCGATTCCATCGTGGTACTTATCGGGGAGACGGGAAGGGAGAACAGGGTCGTAGCGCTGAGGTACAGTCCCGGGCAGGGAACATCCAACCGTCCCTTCTCGGTGTACAATTTCAGAATGACGGGGGATAACTTCCCGTCCCATTACTACGCGGACGGTACTGAGATGATGGCCCTGCTCAATACGATGCCAGTGAGCACCTTCGAGGAGATGACCGGACCCTACGGAGAGCCCAGGGGCGACCGCAGCCATGCTGGCGTGGACTTCAAGGCTCCTCCAGGAACCCCGGTCAGGACCTGCCGGGGAGGAAGGGTGGCCAGGATCAACTGGAACAGCGACTACAACGGCAACTGCGTAGAGGTGAGCATAGGTGCAGGATACAGCGAGATATTCCTGCATCTTCAGTCCGTGGCCCGGGGACTTTCCGAGGGAGACATTCTGCAGAGAGGCGATCTGGTCGGATACGTGGGCAGTACCGGGGCCACATCCACTGCTCCTCACATACATTATCAGATAAACGACGAGAGGGGGAACCCCATGGACCCGTACCTTTTCTTCGGTTCCCACAGGCGCAGCCTGCCCCCCGGTGACATGGACGAGTTCGAGGCGCTAAGGGACAGCTGCGATCGCTGGCTCCGATAGCCGGTCTGTCCCCTGAGCGCTGACATCCCTGAAAATGTATATTATGAACCGGTATGACAAAATGACACAGTTCACATGACAGGGGTCGCCCCCATCATCCCGGGAGAGAAATGGCAGCAATACTCGGAATAAACTGTTACAAGCACGACAGCGCTGCGGCGCTCATAATGGACGGGCGCCTGGTGGCCGCCGCCGAGGAGGAGAGGTTCCGCCGTATCAAGCACTATTCGGGCTACCCATCAAAGGCGGTGGAGTTCGTTCTTTCGGAGGCATCACTGGAACCCTCCGATATAGACCACATAGCTTTCTACATGCTCCCCGGTCTGGTCATGCGGGAGAACCTGGCCCACAGCAGGCACTACATAGCGAAGAGGGGTGGGCTGTTCTTCCTCCTGTCCCAGCTGAACGGAGCCAGGAAGATGAGGAACATCGGGACCACCGCCAGAGAGCACCTGGGCGAAGGTCTCGACGCTCCCGTTACTTTCGTGGAGCACCACAGGGCACATGCGGATTCAGCGGTCTTCTGCTCCGGCTTCAGTGAAGCGGCGGTGCTGACCATGGACGGTGTAGGGGAAAGGGACACCAGCGTCCTGGCCAGTTTCAGCGAGGGCGCCCTCAGGATCCATTCAAGGTCGAGGTTCCCGGATTCTCCCGGGATATTCTACAGCGCGGTCACCCGGTACCTGGGCTTCATGCCGGATAACGACGAGTACAAGGTAATGGGTCTTTCCAGTTACGGCGAACCGGAATTCCTGAAGCTCTTCCGAAGGATCATAGGCAGCCGGGACGGCCGCATCGTCGTTGATACAGGGCTCCTGGACATACACATGGGGGTTCATCACGCCAGCTTCAGGTCCGAGGCCGCCGGACTTCTGGGTCCGCCCAGGAAACCCGGAGACCCTATTTCCGCGAGGCACATGAATATAGCCTGCTCTGCCCAGAGGGCGCTCGAGGAAGTGGGGCTTTCACTGGCCCGTTACCTCAGGGAGGTTTCCGGTCTGGACAGGCTTGTGATATCGGGGGGGGTAGGCCTCAACTGCGTAATGAACGGTCTCATAGAGAAGGAGACGGGTTTCAGCGAGGTCTATCCCATGCCTGCGTCGCATGATGCGGGTACATCAGTGGGGGCTGCGCTGCAGGTTCACCGGAATTACTATCCTGACATACCCCTGGAGGTGCCTGAGAGCATGTATCTCGGCCCATCCTTCTCCGAAACCGAGATACTGGCGGACCTGAAGATGGCCAGGCTGTCATGGGAGAGACCCGATGACCTGGCGAGGCTTACGGCTGAAATGGTGGCCGAAGGTAAGATAGTGGCCCTCTTCAACGGCAGGATGGAGTTCGGCCCTCGGGCCCTTGGGAACAGGTCGATACTGGCGGACCCTCGAAGGGAGGACATGAAGGATATCCTCAACGGCGTGGTGAAGCACCGCGAACCCTTCAGGCCGTTCTGCCCCAGCTGCCTTGTCGAGAGTTCCGGAGAGTATTTCCAGGGATGTGCGGAAGCGCCCTACATGATAAAGACCTATCCCGTGGTGGAGGAGAGAAAGGGACAGATCCCCTCTGTCACGCATGTGGACGGAACCGCCAGGGTGCAGACCGTGCGCCGGGAGGTGAACCCCTTCTACTACGGGGTCATCGAGGACTTCAAGGATATCACGGGAGTTCCGGTGGTGCTCAACACATCCTTCAACATACGGGGAGAGCCCATAGTAGCCACCCCGGTAGACGCAATCAGGTGTTTCTACGGCACCGGCATAGACGCCCTTGTAATGCCTCCGTTCCTTCTGAAGAAGGAGTGCGGGGAGGATGGCTCGTGATAACCGCGCTGGGCAGGGGGACCGTGCTGGTCACCGACGAGGACCAGGAGAGAGCGCAGCGCCTCAAGTCGACCATATCCTCCATGGGATACAGCGTGACCACCCTGGACAGCGCGAGAAAGACCGTCAGGAGGATACGGAAGCGTTCGGTCAACGCGGTCATGATATCAGCCACAGTCCAGGACATGCACGTCTCGAGCTTCCTGGAGACCCTGCGGAGGGCCAATCTAACCGCGGGCATAGTGATATACGGAAGGAACATAAGCGCAGAGGACGCCATCTCATGGATGAAGTCCGGGGCCGCGGACATAGTACTGCGAGTCGAGGACCAGGAAGCGGTCAATTCCGCCATACAGAGAGCATTCTCATTCTCGATAAGGTCCCTGGAGAGAAGGCTCTCCCTTGAGCCCGGGTCCGGTGAGGACGTTCCCCAGCTGCTCTACAGGAGCAGGGCCATGGGAGAGGTGGTCAGCAAAGCCAGAAGGGTAGCGCCGCTGAAAGCCACCGTGCTGGTGACGGGAGAGAGCGGTACGGGAAAGGACGTTCTGGCGAAGCAGATACACTCGCTCAGCGGAAGGACGGGGAGTTTCGTAGCCCTGAACTGCGCCGCCATTCCACAGACCCTGCTGGAGGACGAACTCTTCGGTCACGAGCGGGGGGCGTACACAGGGGCCGAAAGCTCCAGGGAAGGCAAGTTCGAAGCCTCCGACAGAGGCACCCTGCTCCTGGATGAAATAGGGGAGATACCGCCGGACATTCAGGTAAAACTCCTGAGGATCCTGGAAGAGAACGCCGTAACGAGACTGGGCGGCAACCGGCCGAGGCCGGTGGACGTAAGGCTGATAGCAGCCACCAACAGCGACCTGAGATCGGCCGTGAAAAGAGGCTCGTTCAGAGAGGACCTCTACTACAGGCTGAAGGTCGTCGAGATACATCTGCCTCCGTTGAGGGCCAGGAAGACGGACATTCCCATGCTGGCGATGTCCTTCCTCAGGGAGGCGGCGGAGAAGCACAATCTGCCGATGCCGGAGATAACGGCCGACGCTCTCGAGCACATGGTTTCCTACAACTGGCCCGGTAATGTCAGGCAGCTGAAGAACCTTATGGAAAGCCTCCTGATAATCTCCGGCAGCAGAATTGACATAAGGGACCTGCCGGAGGAGATCGCGGACCTTCCGGGAGGGGAGGGCTCCGAACTCAGGGCCGACCTGCCGGTCTCCCTGGAGGAGCTTGAGAAGATGGCGATAACCAGGACCCTGGAGATAACCGGCGGCAACAGGACCAGGGCCGCCGAGCTCCTCGGCATAGGCCGCAGGACCCTTCAGCGAAAGCTGAAGGAGATGTGACGCAGGAAGAATATCAGATAAGATAAGGCTGATATCAGGTAACCGGATGACGGGCCTGGTGGACGGGATTTGGAGGATTCGATGAAAGTGATAAGGACGGGACCATGGATACCGACCAAGTTCAAATGGGGAATACTGGCCCTGGTGGTGGTCCTCTGGTTCCTGCTAGGAGGACCGTTCTACATAGTCGACCCGGAGGAGGCCGGCGTAGTGCTGACCTTCGGCAGGCACACGGGAACCACTGAACCCGGCTTTCACTTCAAGTGGCCGTGGCCGGTGCAGACCGTATACAAGCCTCCTGTCAACATAGTCCAGCGGATAGAGATAGGGTTCAGGACGATATCCGAGGACCCTCCCTCCTACATCAGCTTCACCAACGACAGGGACATGCTCACAGAGGCCCAGATGCTGACAGGGGACGAGAACATCATCAACGTGGCCATAATAGTCCAGTACAAGATCAGCGACCCAACGGATTACCTGTTCAACGTCCGGGACCAGGAGGGGACCCTCAAGGACATTACCGAGGCAAGCACGAGGCTCGTGGTGGGCGATAACGCCATAGACGCCGTGCTGACCACCGGTAAGCTTGAGATACAGACCAGGATACTTGATATGATACAGGAGATAGCCGATGAGTACGGCCTCGGTGTCAACATCGTGGCCGTGCAGCTCATGGACGTGCAGCCGCCGGCACCTGTCTTCGCCGCCTTCAAGGACGTGGCCACGGCACGGGAGGACATGCAGGCGTACATCAACGAGGCGGAGAGCTACCGCAATCAGCAGATACCACAGGCCAGGGCTGATTCGGTGGAGGCTGTCAACTCCGCTCTCGGCTACAGCGCCGTGAGGGTCAACAACGCCATCGGTGAGGCGTTCCGTTTTACCGCGGTGGCCGAGGAGTACAGGAAGAGTCCT
>Ga0207796_1000446_pt1 | contig 16932 bp, 17 predicted proteins | sample Pon1CUnioCityCA_6_FD_187274 | JGI IMG/M metagenome (GOLD analysis project Ga0207796, IMG submission 187274) | Marine sediment microbial community from Union City, CA, USA - Pond 1C Sediment 1 (SPAdes) | ecosystem: Environmental > Aquatic > Marine > Intertidal zone > Salt pond sediment ...
GCGCGACGTTCTGCGTTCCCAAGGCGTTCACCCGAAAGGCCTTTTCCGGATCGCGGGCGCATCCATCGACGTCGGTCCAGGCGGCGGTGTGAATGACGACATCCGGGTCGAAGTCCAGGATGGCGCTCGTGATGGCCTGGCGGTCGGTGATGTCCGTCTCTGGAAGATCGCAGCCTTGCACGACGTGATCGGTCAATGCGTCGCTCAGTGCCCGGCCAAGCTGGCCTTTGCAGCCGGTGATCAGAATTTGCATGGGGTCCCTCGCTGAGTGGTTGGTGCCAATAGGTCTGAATCCGTTCGGGTTGGACTGGTCGACAGGACTGGGCGACGCGCAGGATCCAGATCGACGCCGGTTTCACCGAGTCGGGGGCGGCAGACCTGGGTCCATCTGCCTGACGATGGCGTCGATTGTACAAGAGGGTGCGCGGATAGGCAACTGTTCCTTGACATAGAACGTATGTTCGCATATAATGGGGATGAGAACGACGTCTAGCAAGGAGGCTGATGATGGGGGAGCGCATCTCGGGCAAGCAGCGCAGGATTCTGGCGTTCGTGGGAGAGTACATCAACGACAACGGGTACCCGCCGTCGATGCGGGAAATCTGCTCTGCGGCGAGTATCAGTTCAACCTCGGTGGTGAGCTACAACCTGGACCGGTTGGAGGAAGCGGGGTACATCGTTCGAGACCGAGAGGTGTCCCGGGGCCTGCGGCTGGCAGAAGCGGGTCAAGCGGAGGTGATGCCGACCGGGACGCTGCGGCTCCCACTGCTGGGCCGCATCGTGGCCGGGGAGCCGGTGCCGGTGCCGAGCAGCGACTTTGCGTTGATGGGCGATGAGACAATCGAGGTCTCTCGCGAGCTGCTGGGGGATCCGGATGGATTGTACGCCCTGGAGGTCGAGGGGGACTCGATGGTGGATGCGCTGGTAAACGACGGCGATATCGTGATCATGCGCCAGCAGGAGCGCGTCGAAAACGGCGAGATGGCGGCTGTCTGGCTGCGGGGCGCCGGCGAGGTGACGCTGAAGCATTTCTATCAGGAGCAGGGGGGGAGAGTGCGCTTGCAGCCGGCCAATCCGACGATGGGCCCCATCTACGTCGACGATCCGAGTCGAGTGGTGGTGCAGGGTAAGGTCGTGATGGTGATTCGAAAACTGGACTGAGCGAACGTTCTCGCGCTCGTCGAGCCCAGCCCTATCAGGGCTGGGCTTTTTTTATGCAAGGGTTCCCCAGGCAGGAGAGCGTCCTGGCTTGCGGTGCGGTTGAGAACTGAGAGGCAATGGTGGGCGCGGCGTCGGTGCCCGCGATGAGGCTGGGTCCGGAGCTTTCGCGGTGATTCTGGTGGGGTCCGGGTTCTCTTTTGGGAAAGCTGACAGAGTTTGGGTTAAGTTGGGATATCTGCTCCTTGACGCGGCCACCGCGTTCTGATATGATAGACATCGCATTAGAACAATTGTTCTAAGTGTTGTGGGGGGGCGGTGATCTGGTCCAGACGCCGACATATGAGGGTATGGAGGTGAAGCGATGGGCAATGAGGGGCGGGAGAAGGCACTCGATAGAGCGCTGACCAGCTTGACCAAGCGTTTTGGTGATGGCGCAATCATGCGGCTGGGGGAGGCCTGCCATCTGGATATCGATGTGATCCCCACTGGCTCGCTGTCTCTCGACCTTGCCCTCGGCGTGAGTGGTGTGCCGCGAGGGCGGGTGACGGAGATCTACGGACCGGAGGGTGCGGGGAAGACCACGCTTGCGCAGCACGTGGTTGCCGAGGCGCAGAGGGGCGGGGGCGTCGCCGCCTTCATCGATATGGAGCATGCGCTCGATCCGGCGTATGCCCGAAGGTGCGGCGTGGACACGGATTCGCTCCTCATCTCCCAGCCTGACACCGGCGAGCAGGCGCTGGAAATCGCAGAGGAGCTGATTCGTTCCGGGGCTCTTGACGTGATCGTCGTGGACTCGGTGGCTGCGCTGGTGCCTCGCGCGGAGATTGAGGGGGAGATGGGGGACTCTCATCCGGGGTTACAGGCGCGTCTGATGAGCCAGGCGCTTCGCAAGTTGAGCGGGGCTATCAAGCAATCGAACACCGCGCTGATCTTCACCAACCAGCTTCGTGAGAAGATCGGGGTGATGTTCGGCAATCCAGAGACCACCTCTGGGGGTCGGGCGCTGAAGTTCTACGCCTCGGTTCGGCTCGACGTGCGACGCATCACCGCGATCAAGGAGCGGGGAGAGTTGATCGGCACGCGCACGCGGGTGCGCGTGACCAAGAACAAAGTAGCTCCTCCGTTCAGGGTGGCGGAGTTCGACCTGATGTACTCTGAGGGTATCAGCAGGGAGGGGGATCTGCTGGACGTGGCCGTGGACCTGGGCGTGGTTGAGAAGCGGGGCTCGTACTACTACTATCAGGATGAGGACGATTATCTGGCGCAGGGGCGAGAGAATACAAAGGACTACCTGCGCGAGCATTCCGACGTGGCCGCCGAGATCGAAGCTGCTGTCCGAGACGGATTGGCCTCCCAGGAGGCGCGGAAGGCCAACGGGTCGGGACGGGACGAGGCGAACGCTGACGTCGACGAATAGGTGCCACTGGGCAAGAGTCGTTGTCCCGGGAGGCGGAGGAGAGGGTCATAGAGCAGACCCAGCTTCGCTGAAAGCGGGTCTCGAGCGGGATCTCAGTCCGCACAACCGCCCCCGACAGGGGAGCTGCGAGCACTTTGTTTCAGGCCATTGAAACGTATGCGCGAGAAACTGGAGTATCAGGCCGATCGTATCGAGATGGTGTTGGGGATGCACAAGGTCCGAGCCCGGGTGACCGGTGGGACCGTGACGCCGCGCTCGATCCGTTTCCGGGTGCACCCGGCGCTGGGGGCGAGAGTGTCGAAGATCAAGCGATTGAGCGAGGAGCTGGCAGTGGCGCTGGATGCCGACAACTGTCGCGTCGCTCGGCGGGGGGCGGCAGTGGACGTGGAGATAGCACGGGATGATCCGCAGCCGGTGCGCCTGTTGCCCCTGTGCCGCCAACTGGATGTAGATGAGGTCCCGCCGCTGACGGCCGTCCTGGGGCTGGCCGCTGACGGCGGTCCCTTGCTCATTCGGCTACCCAGCCCCGACGTGGCACACATGCTGGTGGCGGGCACGACGGGATCGGGAAAGACGGTGCTCCTGCAGGCGATAATTCTGAGCCTGGCGATGCTGAATGGTCCGGACACGCTGGCGCTGATGCTGATTGATCCCAAGGGATCGGCCTTTCGGCCCTTTGAAGGGCTGCCGCAGCTGTCGCGGGGCATGATCCGGGGTCCAGAAGAGGCGATCGAGTCGATGCAGAGTCTGGTACGGTTGATGGAGAGGCGCGGTGAGGCAGAGCCGGCGGTGGGAGCAGAACGGCACGTGGTGCTGGTGATCGACGAACTGGCGGACCTGCTGATGACGGGGGGCGATGAGCTCCGGGATTCCCTGACCCGTCTTCTGCAGCGGGGAAGGGGGGCGGGGATCCACGTGGTGGCGGCGACGCAGAAGCCGATGGCGTCGGTGCTGGGATCGCTGGTGACGGCCAACTTCCCCGTTCGGCTGGTGGGACGGGTCACGAACGCGACGGATGCTCGGGTGGCCAGCGGATGGAGCGACACAGGGGCGGAACGGCTGGAGGGACGCGGGGATTTCGTCGCCGTGGCCGAAGGGCAGGTGACGCGCTTTCAGACAGCCTATGTGTCCCCGCGGGAGATCCGGGAGACCGTGTCGTGGATATCGGGTGCGACCAAGGGCGTGCCGCCGGGCCCGGTGCGGCAGTCGGCTCCGGCATTGGGAGGAGGCAGGTGATGAGGGAGGATAGAGACGATCGTGAGGGCCGCTGGATGCGGCTCAAGGCGTTCTCAGCCGTGGTGGCGGTGGCATTTGCGGTGACGCTGGCTGTGGTAGTGGGCAACCGGCTGAGTGAGGAGGCGCTGGGCGTTTTGGCAGGAGCGGTCTGCGGGGTGGGAGCGGCCATCCCGACGAGCCTGCTCATCGTGTCTGTCACCAGGCGACAGGCAGAGAATCAGTCATCCAACCAGAGCCGGATGCGGGTGCGAGAGGCGGACTTCGAGCCGCGGCGCGCGTATCCGCCGGTGGTGGTCGTCTCTCCCGGGAATACGCAACAGCACGCCCAGTCGTCGTGGAACGCGCTGGCGTCGTCGCTGGCCGCGCCGATGGAGCGGGACTTCAGGATTGTGGGAGGAGCAGTGGATCGAGAGGGGGTGCGTTATGACGATGAGCGCGGCGCTTGATGCAACACGACGTCTTGATTGGGGACGGACGGTGCACAAGGCGAGGCGAAGAGGCGGGCTAATGGGCTTTCTTCGGCGCGATGAGGTGGTCGACATGGTTGAACGCCGGCACGGGTACTTCCCCAAGGTATTCTTCTGGGGCGGTCGGCGGTATGATGTATACGGCGTAGAGCAGTGCGGGGGCAATGGCCGCCGCGGGTTGGCCGGAAAGGGGGCGCATCGTTGCTTCCGCGTGCGCGCTCGTGGTCATCTTGACAACGGCACCGCTGATGAGGCATTCGTGATCTATCAGGATCTGCAGGACGGGTCGTGGCGCATCGAGCGCCGGCTGGGATAGTCGGCACATCGCTGCTCTCTGGCCCCCGGGGCCGACAGTGACGGCAGGCGAGGAGCGAGGGGGAGCGGTCGCGACGGTTGACGTCTCAGCTTCCCGCGTGCTTCTGGGGCACGCTCCGTCATTCGGTCGCGTCGTCGAATGCTGGTGCACCGGGGTACTCGGGGGCATGGGCCGTCGAACCGCTCGCCAGCCGGCGGCGCGTAACGCATAATCTATTCGGTCAGGCGCATCCTCGCTGCATCCTTCCGCGCTCCGGACGTGACGGCAGTCTGGTGGTTCGAGCCGCGCTCTTTCCCCATTGCTGACCCCACAGTTTACAGGCCGGTCTTTCGTGGTAAGATTGACCCAGTCGTAGGCACCACGTCGGGCGATTGGGACACCGGGGTCAGTTGCCGTGGTGCCAGGTGATTGGGCCCCGGCGCTGGAACGGTTGCCCCGTTGTCGATGGTGTTGTGTTCGTCGGCAGTGGCGCCGAACCAACGGGTGGGATGGATGAATCAGTTCATGGGAGGTTCCCCTTGCTTGGCCTGACCCTGGAGCAATTGTTGACTTTGGCGGGTGTGGGCGTCGGACTGTTTGTCCTGCTGCTGGTGCTGAAGGCTGTCCTGAAGGCGACGAAGGTCGTTTTGCGACTTGGTTGCCTGGGTATTGTGATCATCCTGGTCGTCGTATTCGTGGTGATGCAGGTGATCGGCGGATGAGAGCGTTGTGAAGGCGCAGGGGCGGCCGCGCATGCGCGACTGGGGGCTGGCGCCGGGCACCCTGCCGCCGGGGCCGAGCAACGGCATCACGGACATCGCGGGCGTCCGGGTGGGGCACACCACACTGGTCTCCGGCGATGGTGCGCTATGCCCCGGGCAGGGGCCGGTACGGACCGGCGTGACAGTGGTGCTGCCTCACGGTGATGATCTCTTCCTTCAGAAGGTGCGGGCTGCCGTGCATACCATCAACGGGTACGGCAAGGCGTGTGGATTCGAACAGGTGCGAGAGCTCGGCCTCATCGAGGCGCCGATTGCGCTGACGAACACGCTCAACGTGGGGCTGGTGGCTGATGCACTGATCGAACACGCCGTTCGGGATCACCCGGGCATTGGCGTGACGACCAGCAGCGTCAACGTGGTCGTCGGGGAGACGAACGACGGGTATCTGAATGATGTGCAGGGCCGGCACGTGCGCGCTGAGGACGTTTTCGCGGCGATTGAGTGTGCCTCGCCGGGACCCGTGCGTGAGGGCGCGGTGGGTGCGGGCACGGGGACGAGCTGCTTCGGATGGAAGGGTGGGATCGGCACGGCAAGTCGCGTCCTACCCGCTGAAGCAGGAGGTTTCACCATCGGGGCCCTGGTGCAGACGAACTTCGGCAGCCCGGAACAGCTGGTCGTGCTTGGGATACCGGTCGGCCGTCACGTTCTCCCTGCGGAGGACCCCTCTGATGCCTGCATGGACGACGGCTCGGTGATGGTGGTGCTGGCCACGGACGCGCCGATGACGGCCAGGCAGCTGCATCGGCTCTGCGTCCGCGCCGGGGCCGGTCTGGCGCGCACGGGCAGCGTGCACGGCCACGGGAGCGGTGATTTCGTGATCGGTTTCAGCACGACTTGCCGGCTGGCCCACCATCCGGACGCAATCGTGAGAGACTGCCCCGTCGTGATCGACGAAGCCCGGGTGATGCAGGGCTGTTTCTCCGCCGTGGTCGAGAGTGTGGAGGAGGCTGTGTTGAACACGCTCTGGCGGGCCCAGACAATGGTGGGGCGGGACGGGCACGTGCGCCAGGCGCTGCCTCTTGAGGACGTGGCGCGTGTGGCGGAGCGGTACGGGCGACGTCCCCGGGAGGGCTAGAGGATGAACCCGGACAGAGTGGGTATCTCAACCGCAGCGTTCTATCCTCACTACCTGACTGAGGATGCGTTGAACGCGATCGGCGAGCTAGGCTTTCACGTCGTAGAGGTGTTTCTGCAGGCAGACGCTGAATACACGGCCCGGTTCGGGGCGGTGCTCGATCGGCGGCGCCGTGAGCTGGGGCTTGAGATCCACTCGCTTCACCTGTACGCGACGTATTTCGACCTGTGGTCCCCCTATCCTCGCTTGGCGGAGGAGAGCCGCGACCGCTTTCATCGTCTGTTGGGGCTGGCGTCCATGGTGGACGCAAAGGCGCTCACGTGGCACGGATTGCGGTACGGGGTGGAGGATCCGGACCTGATACGTGCCTTTTTCGAGAGTGCTCGCTGGGCCGCCGAGCAGGCCCGGGACGTGGGACTGGCGCTTTGCCTGGAGAACGTCAGCTGGTGCTACCTCCGCCAGCCGGAGCAAGTGGAAACGATCCGCGAGGCGGATATGCCTGTGGCATTCACGTTCGACGCCTTCCAGGCCGGCGAGAGCGGGGTCGAGCCTTCGGACTTGGTCCACGCCATGGGGGATCGGCTGAGGACGGTCCATCTCTCCGACTATCGTCCGCACGGTCCCCGTCACCTGCTGCCCGGCGAGGGCGACGTGGACTGGCCGGCGTTGATGCGTGCGCTGCAGGCCACGGGTTATGGTGGCCCCCTGATTCTGGAGACGGCGCACGTGACCGACGGCGACGCGCTTCTGGCGGCGCGTGCCTTTGTCCGGCGGATCTGGGAGCGGGTGGCTGGTGACTCAGACTGCGGCTCAGCCTGAGCAAGTCTGCAAGCTATGCGGAGAGAGGTCGTCACTCATAGCGGGATGGCTGGGTGTCTGTCTGAGCTGTGTGCGTGATGCCCCGCGGGAGGCGCTGGCGCTCGCCGACGAGGCGCACGCGCGCGCCCGGCGTGACTTCGACCTGCCGGAGCGTCCGCCGCGCGCCGAGGGAGGCCGACTCTGCGGACTGTGCGTCCAGGATTGCGTGATTGGCGACAGGGAACGGGGTTTCTGCGGCCTGCGCGACGTGGACGCGGGTCGGCTTCGGCACCTGGCGGGGACCCGGGAGGGAGGCTTGCTGCAGTGGTACCGGGATCCACTGCCCACCAACTGCGTCGCTGACCCTTTCTGCTCGGGCCATAGTGCGCGGGGAAGACACAACCTGGCCGTGTTCTACGGGTCGTGCACGATGGACTGCCTCTTCTGTCAGAACTACCATTATCGCGAGGTTGATCCGAGGGAGTCTGACCTGTGGTCCGCGGAGGCATTGGCGGACGTGGCGAACGCGCGGACGCACTGCATCTGTTTTTTCGGCGGAGATCCTGCCAGTCAGATGGGTCATGCCCTGGCCGTCGGGCGCCTGCTGGCGGAACGAGGGATCGCAGTTTGCTGGGAGACGAACGGGACGGCGCTGCCATCGCTGATGGACGAGGCGTTCGATGTGGTCCTTGCGTCCGGAGGGTGTATGAAGATCGACCTCAAGGCGCACCACGACCCGCTCCACCGGGTGCTGACGGGCGCCAGCAACCGGTACACCCTGGAAAACGTGGCCCGGGCGGCGGCGCGTTTTGGCGAGCGTCCCGACCCGCCACCTCTGGTGGTGAGCACGCTCCTGGTTCCCGGCTACGTTGACGCCGAGGAGATCGGTCGGATTGCTGGCTTCATCGCGGAGCAGAATGGCGCGGTCCCCTACGTGCTGCTCGGTTTTGCGCCGCACTTTTTCTTCCCTGATCTACCACCCACGTCTGTCCGTCACGCGGAGGCGGCGGAGGCCGCTGCCAGGGAGGCCTGGCTCGCGTCAGTACGGGTCGGGAATCGGCATCTGCTTTCCCGTGCCTATTAGGGTAGGAAGCGCCTCACAAAGCCCGGTGGTCGGGCCTGACGCCGGCGTTGAGCTGTCCCCCGGCCTGATGGGGCGTCAACTGTGTGGGGCACGCCATTACGCGGTCAGACGTGAGGCGAGTCGGCGCGTTTATCTGGCCCGCGTTGGAGCGGGCCGGGAACGGAGGAGCAGGCGTTCGGTCGGGAGTCGAGACTGGCTCGGGGCGGAGACGAACGGGACTTGCGGACGGCGGAACGTGCTGGGGCCCCTGGGTATGTGCGTGCACACTGATTTCCAGGGGGCGGAGTCGCGGGGCGTGGGGCCAGGGTATGGCGTCTAGTGCCAGCGTCGGAAGCTGGTCTCTGTGTAGCCGGTGAGGTCGGCGTAGGTGGCTGTGACCTTGACGATCACCTTCTCCCCCGGGGGGGAGGGGATCAGCTCAAAGGTGGTCTTGGTGAACCCTGTATCGCTCGTGGGCGGCAGCCCCAGCCGGTCCTCGCGCCCGGGATACGTGACCAGGGCAGTAACTGTGGCTCCCTGGACGGGCTGGCCCTGCTGGCTGAAGACGTGGACAAACACCGTCTGATCCTCGTTGGGGCCGATAATGGCCCGGCGGACGGAGGCGGTGATGTCCAGGGCGATGATGGCCTTCTGATCGCCGCCCTGCGAGCCTGCGGAGCCGCCGGTACTCGCCCTACCCGGCGGTTGTGGCTCCCGATATGAGTTGGGCACGTCGAAGCGCTCCAGGTACGTCTCGCCCAGGTTGGTGAATTGAATCAGAGAATCGGGGCTGTTCTTGGGGTGCCACTCCATGCGCCCCCGCTGGAAGTACTGGACGATATGACCGTCCTCGTACATGAACTCGGAGCGGGGGTAGCCAAAAATCTCCAGTCCTCCCTTGTCACGGAAGGCGTCGAGGAATGCGTGGGAGACCACGTGCCTGGTCTCCGGGAAGTAGTGATGGGTGGCGCTGTTGGAGGCTGGGATCTGGTCGGGCGTGGCGGGCGGGAACGTGTAGCCCAGCTCGTCCGCCAGCAGGCCTAACAGGACCTGTTCGCCGCGTTCGCCGATAAAATGGCGTTCCATGCGTGCCCGCTGGAAGTACTGGACGTGGAGTCCGGCGTGGTCCGGGTCGTCGAAAGACTCTGTCAGCGGATAGCCGAAGATCTCAAGCCGGCCCCGGCTCTCGAAGAATTCGAGGAACTGGTCACAGACGTAATGGCCAGTCTCCGCGAAGTACTTGCAGGTGTCGTGGTCGATGGCGACCGTGGGGTCTGACGTCGTGCCAGCCCTGCTGCGACTCTGTGGTGGAACGGCCTGGTCGTAATCGCCCGGGATGCCGAACCGTTCCAGGTAAGCCTCCCCGACGTTGGCCAACTCGATCTGTGAGCCAGCGGGCTTGTCCGGGTGCCATTCCATGCGCGCACGCTGGAAATACTGGACGATCGTCCCATCTTCGTAGAAGAACTCGGACCGGGGATAGCCGAAGATCTCCAGGCCCCCCTTGTCGCGGAAGGCTTCCAGGAAGGCGTGAGAGACCACGTGCTCTGTCTCCGGGAAGTAGCGCTCGGTCGTGGCGTTCGGGTCTGGGATCTGGTCCGGGCCCGCGCCAGGGAACGTGTAGCCCAGCTCGTCAATCAACAGTCCCAGCAGGATCTGCCCCCCGGCGTCATTGGGATGGATTTCCATCCGTGCGCGCTGGAAGTACTGGACGCGCAGCCCATTGTGCGTGGGGTCAGAGAAAGACTCTGTGAGCGGGTACCCGAATATCTCCAGCCCACCCCTGGCCCGGAAGAAGTCCAGGTACTGGCCGCAGACGTAGTGACCCGTCTCCTCGAAGTATTTGCAGTCCTCCGCGGCGACACGCGGCCCCACGGCAGCCGCGCTGGTGAGGATGATCACCGTCGCCACCAAGACACCGATGAAGGGCTTCGCTCTCATAGTCTCGTTTGGATATGAAGGAACTGGCTTCGCTCAACCGTCGGGCAACTCCCCGGTCGTCTCGGGGAGATGGGTGCAGATATTGATCTGCAGGAGAAACTGGGACAGCAGAGCTATCCTGCCACCTACTATACACCATTTGTCGCCACAAGTCAATGGGCTGTCGGTACCAGACCGGGGCAATCGGCGATGAACTGGCGGATGCCATGGACGACGGGCCGGTTCGGGTGCCGTTGAGATCTGTTGGTGTGAGCACGTCCGCTCCGGGGCTGGCCCGGAGGGTGGTGGATGGGCTCCGGGCAGGAGCGGACGGGCACCGGAATCGACCGCGGACAGGCGATGTCATCCCCTGGTTGCGATACACGCGCTGGGGCCAGCTGGGTGCTGCTGGACAAAGCAGGTCAAAGCTCCTATAATGCCTCCCTTGGAGAGGTTTGATGCGTTGTCCCAACTGTGAAAATGAGATCCCGGATTCCGTCACCCTGTGCCCCCAGTGCGGGGTGATGGTGGAGGAGACCCGACCTTCCAGGCCGGCTGCGGCCCGTCCATCGAGGAACGAATCCGTCGACGGTGCGGGCCGCGGTTCTGCCAGGAGACTGCGCCCCGTCCTCCTGTGGAGCTTCGGCTTCGTGGTCCTGCTGATACTCAGCGTGGCGGCGGGCGCGTACTTCGGGATGCGCAGCGGTGAGGAGGAGCGGGTCCAGCGGCTGAAGCTGGAGGCACAGCAGCACTATGAGACCGGCCTCCAGCACCTGGACGATGGGAACTACCAGCTGGCGAAGACCCAGTTCGCGTACGTCCTGCGCATAGACCCCGATCATCCCCAGGCCGAACAGGGGCTGGCGGAGGCCGAGGCACGGCTGGAGGTAGACCCCACGCCGACGACGAAACCCGAGGAGCCGATCGCCGAAGCGCTGTATGCGGAAGCGTCGGCCCACTTCGAAGCTGAACGGTGGCAGCAGGCTGCCTCCGTCTTGACCTCCCTCCGACAGATCGACCCTGCCTACAAGCCGGAACAAGTGGAGGACATGCTCTTCGAGAGCCGGCATCGGGCGGGGATGGACCTGCTGGCGGAGGATGATTTCGAGCTAGGGATCTTCTACCTGGACCGGGCGGTGGCGCTGCGGCCTCTGGACGAGGAGGCGAACACCGAGCGCCGCCTGGCGAAGCAATACGTTGAGGCGCTGGGGTACTGGGGGGCTGATTGGGAGACGTGCATCGCTCGGTTCGAGGACCTGTACCGAATCGCACCTCAGTACAAGGACGTCTTCCAGCGGCTGTACCAGGCCCACATTCGGTACGCGCAGGCCTGGGAGAGCGAGGGGGAGATGTGCCCGGCGGTCGCCCAATATGACCAGGCTCTGCAGCTGCTGAACAGCGGGGAGGTGGAGGATCGGCGCGCCGAGGCCGCTGAGATTTGCCGCAATGCCACGCCCACCCCGGTGCCCACCATAGAGGGATCGCAGCCGGTCACCAGAACGACGCTGCCACCGGGGTTCAACTCGGGGCGGCTCGCCTACCCGCTGTACGACACGGAGACGGGCGGGTGGGCGGTGTATGCATTGTTCGCCGACGGGCGGCTGGTGCAGATGGCCTCGAGCGCCGACCAGCCCGTCTGGATGTGGAACAGCGACGCGCTGGGATATCGAGATCGGCTGTCCCCGGGCATATCCATCCTGCCGTCCCTGGGGGCGGCGCCGCGTCAGCTGGTTTCCGGGGCAGGCCTGGCCTGGCCCACCTTCTCGCCGGACGGGGGGCGCGTGGCCTATGCTGAACGCGATGAAGCAGGGGTGTGGCAGATTCTCATTGCCCCGACGGACGGCTCTGGGGCAGCGGAGCGACACGCCTCGGGGTGGGGGCCGGCCTGGGGACCGAGTGGTCTGCTGGCCTGGACGGGGTGCGAGCCGGAGAACGGGGAGGCCTGCGGCATCTTCATAGACAACCCGGACGACGATGTGCCGGGCAGCCGTGTCAGTGGGAGCGCGAACGACGTTGGGCTGAGCTGGTCACCCGGGGGAAACCAGGTCGCCTACATGTCGGACCACACCGGGAACTGGGAGATCTACATCTATGATCTGGGCGGCGGGTTTCAGGTGCTGACGGACAATCCTGCCTCAGATGGGCTGCCGGCCTGGTCGCCGGATGGCTCGGCCATCGCTTTTGCGTCAGACCGCGGGGGGGCGTGGGGCATCTACCTGATGCGGCCCGGCGGAGAGGACCCGCGGCAAGTGATCTCGCTGGGGCCGAACTTCCCGGGATGGACTGCGCAGCGGCTGTCGTGGGCGCCGTAGCTTGACGCAAACCCCTATCGGCGGTATACTATATTCATCGGGGCGTGGCGCAGACGGCTAGCGCGCTGCGTTTGGGACGCAGAGGTCGCCGGTTCAAGTCCGGCCGCCCCGACTGGTCGCAGAGATGTGCGGGCGTTGCAAAATGGTATTGCCGCAGCCTTCCAAGCTGCTGTTGCGGGTTCGATTCCCGCCGCCCGCTCTCCGTAGAGGTCTCCCTGGCGGTTGGCGGAAGCCAGCCGTTCACTGGCGTAGCCACACGTCGAAGGGCCCATAGCTCAGTGGACAGAGCGACCGGCTCATAACCGGTTGGTCCTTGGTTCGAATCCAAGTGGGCCCACTTTTGACCCCCTTTTGAATGCATGGTTGCATGATATCGCTACCGCCGCAATCTCAATCGCCAAGCGTCGGGTCAGTGCCCTGTTATCGGTGACCGACTCAGTAGTGCCTGGCGCGTGCAAGATATCCCCCCACACAAGACAGGAAAAAATGAATGCAATTACAGTCCCTACGAAAAAGATCGACACGAAAGTCCTCCTCTCCACCCTGTGGATCGTGGTCATGATCAACATGTTGAAAGCCGACATCCTTTCGCTCAACATCCCCGGCTCAGCGGAAGAATTGGCAAGAACCGCAGCCAGCGCTGACGCATCCATTCCCCAATTGATGTTGGGCGGCGCGATCATGGGGGGAACTCGCCATCGCCATGATCATCCTGTCCCACGTTCTGAAGTACGGAATCAATCGCTGGGTCAACATCGTGATGGGTCTCGTCACCATTGCCTACATCTGGGGCGGCGCTGCATCCTACCCTCACTACATGTTCATCGCCATGGTTGAGACTATTGGCCTGCTGCTCATCCTTTGGTTTGCCTTGAAATGGCGCAATGTTGAAGCCTGACCTGTTCAAAACATAAGGAGAAAAACATGAAAACCTTGCGGAAATTTGGTGGTTTCGCCGCGCTGTACATGGCAGTTGCCTACCTGATCGGAATCGTCATCTTTCTCGTCGTTCTGGACTACCCCAGCATCACCGACCCGGCCCAAAAGGTGGCCCTGCTCGTCGAGAAACAGATGGTCATCTTTTCAACCAATATGCTCATGTACGTGTTCTTTGGCGTCGTTCTGATCGTCCTGGTGCTGGCGTTGTACGACCGGTTGAAGTCCGACGCACCGGCTATCATGCAGGTGGCCACTGTGATCGGGATCATCTGGGCTGGCTCGCTGGTCGCCAGCGGTATGGTTTCGAACGCAGGAATCAAGCCCGTCGTGGCGCTGTATGCGCAGGATCCGGCCCAGGCGGCATTGACCTGGCAGGGCATTGAAACCGTTGCCAGCGGGCTGGGCAACGGCAACGGCGAGATCCTGGGCGGCCTTTTGACGCTGCTGGTCAGTCTGGCCTCGCTGCGGGCAGGCGGGCTTCCCAAGAGCCTGAATTTCCTCGGCTTGTTGGTTGGTGCGGTGGGCGTCGTCTCCATCATCCCAGGGTTGACCGAACTGATGACCGGCGTCTTTGGCCTGGGCCAAATGATCTGGTTCGTCTGGTTGGGAATCGTGCTGCTGGGCAGAAGCCCTGAACCGGTGATGTAGAATCCGTCTCAGGAAAGGTATACCGGAGGAAATCCAATGAGAGCGATTGTATATACGAAATTTGGTCCGCCTGAGGTTCTTCACCTTCAAGAGGTGGAAAAGCCCACCCCTAAAGCCAATGAGGTGCTGGTAAGAATATACGCGACGACGGTTGTGAAAGAAGACCCGGACATGAGAGCTTCTCCAGGCTTTAACGGGTTTCTGAAACCCAGAAACTCGATACTGGGGCAAGAGATGGCCGGGGTGATTGAAGCAGTAGGCAGTAGCGTGACTCGATTTCGGCCAGGCGACCAGATATTTGGCATAGGTGCGTTTGGCGCGTATGCCGAATACAAGTGTATGCCTGAAGACGGGACGCTGGCCATGAAACCGGTCAATACGAGCTATGAGGAAGCGGCCAGCATCCCGAATGGGGCCTTGACCGCACTGCCTTTTTTGAGAGATAAGGGCAATATTCAGGGCGGACAGACCGTGCTGATTTATGGCGCTTCTGGATCTGTTGGCACGGCGGCGATACAACTGGCCAAGTATTATGGGGCGGAAGTGACCGGGGTATGCAGTACCGCGAATCTGGAAATGGTGAAATCTCTGGGAGCCGATCAGGTGATTGACTATACCCAGGAGGATTTTGTCGAAAACGGCAAGACCTATGACCTCATTTTTGACACTGTGGGTAAACGACCGTTTTCGGAGTGCAAAGGCTCGCTGGCGGAAAATGGTGTGTATCTGATCACAGTCCCTATGCCGGGGACAATGCTTCAAGTGTTATGGACGTCCATAGCAGGCGGCAAGAAGGCCAGGTTCGCGGCCACGGGTCTGAGGCCGGCAAGGAAAAAGACGCAAGACCTGCTCTTCCTCAAAGGGTTGATCGAGGCGGGCAAGCTAAAAGCCGTCATTGATCGACGCTATCCGTTGGAACAAATGGCCGAGGCGCACCGCTATGTGGAACAGGGGCACAAAAAGGGCAATGTCGTCATCACAGTGGATCATCTTACCAAAATCTGACAGATGAGAAAAGGAAACGAACAAAATGAAATAGGATCAAATCGAGAAACATTCAACGACACAATCGATCCTTTTGCATTTGCTTCCTCGCGTCCTGGTCGGAGGTTTCTACTTCTTCGCGCGACAGCCGGTTGCCAGCCTGGGATATTCCTCAGTGGTTGCCTTAATCCTTGCATCGCCTGAGATATTGTCAAATCTTGTGGATTGACATGAGAAAGGAAGCGGCGTATCCTTGGGGTGAGTGAGACCCAAATGCGGCGTTTGAGGCCGCGGAAAGGATACGCCATGATTGAGCTTACCACAAATGGTCCTGAAGGACAAACCCCAGAAATCGAACAGACGTTGGATGAACTGGCCCGAGAAGGGGCGCGTCGCATGATTGCTGCGGCACTGGAGGTTGAGGTGGAGCACTATGTCGGAGCATTGCGCCACCTCCGAGATGAGACAGACCACGCGCTGGTTGTTCGGAACGGCAAGTCGCATCACGAACGAACCATTAGCATGGGAGCTGGTAGCGTGAGGATTCGGGCGCCTCGGGTCAATGATCGGCGTCCTAAGCACCGCTTTACCAGCAAGATTCTTCCGCCCTACATGCGGCGCTCGCCTCGGCTGCATGAGGCCGTGCCAGTCCTGTACCTGCGGGGTCTTTCGACTGGCGATTTCTCGGAAGCACTGGAAGCGCTCCTGGGGACCGAAGTAGCCGGTTTCTCGGCAACCACGGTCACGCGCCTGCTGAGTGTATGGCAGGAAGAGTACAAAGCCTGGCGCAAGCGGTCTTTGGCCGGAAAGGACTATGTCTACATCTGGGCTGATGGCGTCTACTTCAACGTCCGCTTGGAGGAGGACCGACTGGCTTGCTTGGTCATCGTTGGGGTTCTTCCAGATGGGCGGAAAGAAGTCATCGCCCTCGAGGACGGATACCGCGAGTCGACAGAGTCGTGGGCCAGCGTCCTCCGAGACCTCAAACGCCGGGGCATGGCGCCGCCTGTCCTGGCCATGGGGGACGGGAACCTGGGATTCTGGGCTGCTTTGCGGGATGTGTTTCCGAAAACGAAGGAACAGCGCTGCTGGAAGCACAAGCTTGCCAATGTGCTGGACAAACTGCCCAAGCGGTTGCAGGCCAAGGCGAAGGAGCAGTTGCATGAGATCATGTATGCGCCAGATCGGGCCAGCGCCGTGGAGGAGATCGATGTCTTCAAGACGGAGTATGACGCTCGTTATAGCAAAGCTGTCGAGACCCTGACCAAGGATCAGGATCGTATGCTGACCTTCTACGACTTTCCAGCCGAACACTGGCTTCACCTGCGAACGACCAATCCAATTGAGTCGTCTTTCGCCACAGTCAAATCGCGGACGCGGAAAACCAAAGGAGCTGGCTCGCGGAAAGCTGGCTTGGCGATGGCCTGGAAGCTCCTGCTTGCGGCTGAACAGCGGTGGAGGAAGGTCAATGCCCCTCACTTGGTGGCCCTGGTCAAAGCGGGTGTCGAGTTCCCGGACGGCCAGGCTGCGATGCTCCGGGGCGAACCGGAATCGAAGGAGTCACACGAGCCCATTCCTCGGATGCGCACCGCCGATGACCAGGTGGTCCACAAGATTTGACAATATCTCCCGCCGTGTTGGTTGCCCCAGGCAACCCGCATGTCATCACTCTGGACCCTGAGTTCATCACCCCCCAAGATGGCCATACGAAGCAGGATTGTGAGCAACAGGCCATCAAACGCTGGGTCAATCGAAATGCCAAGCGATTTGAGCCCTGGAGCGTGACCATTTTGACCGATGATCTGCACAGTCACAAACCCCTCTGTGAGTTGTTG
>Ga0207796_1000447_pt1 | contig 16894 bp, 17 predicted proteins | sample Pon1CUnioCityCA_6_FD_187274 | JGI IMG/M metagenome (GOLD analysis project Ga0207796, IMG submission 187274) | Marine sediment microbial community from Union City, CA, USA - Pond 1C Sediment 1 (SPAdes) | ecosystem: Environmental > Aquatic > Marine > Intertidal zone > Salt pond sediment ...
CGACACTATCGCTGTCTCTATCCCAGGTGTCGCCCAAGATCAAGCCGTTTGCCCCCAAAGAAGAAAATCCCTTGCTTTTTCCATGGGTTTTTCCTACTTTCCGCGCACAGCTTACGAAAGGAACGCCGCAGCCCGCTCCATGCACGACGCTCTGGTTCCGCACACACCGCAGGTTGCCGGCGTGATCCTGGCCGGGGGCTGCAGCACTCGGTTGTCAGGAAAAAACAAGGCCTTTTTCCGGGTTGGGGCGACCGGATCATCGATCGGATCTTCCGCGTATTTCACCGAGTGTTTTGATCGGATTCACGCCGGCCTTTTCCACCGCGGGTGCAGCCATGCGGCAGTCCCTTTTTCAACACCAACACGCCGGAAGACCCGGCAGCGACCGAAGCGATGCGTCGGCCGTCGAGCCGATCTCCAGTGCCGGCGCAAGGAGATCCTAAAATGAACATCGAACGAATGTTGGCGGCCATCAAGTCCCATCCGCAGTTCGCCTCCGCCGGCATGATTCTCTGCCACAACGGTGTGGTGCGAGACTGCGCCCGGGACGGGCGGAAAGTCTCCGGCCTCCGGGTTGTCGTGGACCACGACCGTCTGTCGGCCATTTTGGAGACGGCCAGAAGCCGGCCCGGCATTGTCGATGTGCAGGCGTCGGTCGCCGAAAACCGGAATCTGGGGGTGGGAGACGACGTGATGTTCCTGGCGGTCGCCGGCGATGTACGGGAAAACGTGCTTGCGGTTTTGACCGAAACGCTGGAAGCGATCAAGACCACCGCAACGACGAAAACCCAATTCTTCGTGTGACCGCGGAAAGAACCCCGCGCCGAATCGAAACCGTGGAGGGGTCGATGCCCGGCTTTACCCATATCGATGATTCCGGAAAGACAAAGATGGTGGATGTGTCGGAAAAGCGCGCCACCGAGCGCCGCGCGGTGGCCCGGGGGCGGATCTCGATGAACCCCGACACGCTCGGCCGGATCCTGAAAGGAGAGATCCGAAAAGGGGCCGTTTTCGAAACCGCCCGGTTGGCGGGCATCATGGCCGCCAAAAAGACCGCGGATCTGATCCCGCTGTGCCACCCGCTGGCCCTGACACACGTGCGGATCGACTTTTTCCCGGAGCCGGACACCGGCGCCGTCGACATCGAATCGGCCGTTCGCGTATGCGCCCCCACCGGAGTGGAGATGGAGGCCCTGACGGCCGTTTCCGCCGCCGCTTTGACCGTCTACGACATGTGCAAAGCGGTCGACCGGGGGATGATCATTTCCGACATCCGCCTGATGGAAAAAACCGGCGGAAAAAGCGGAACCTATCGACGATAACCCCTGCGCCGAACGCTCCCCGGCCCGCCGTGGGCAGACCGGGGCGGCCCGAAAACCGAGCCATGAAACAAGCCGCCTGTTGGATCCTGATGACCGGAGCACTGATGCTGGCCGCCTGTGCGGCAATGCCGCCCGCGCCCCCGCCGGGTCCCGTGCCTGCACTGCAGCGCCTCGACGAGGCACAGGTGCCGGCATTTTTCGACGACATGGCGTTCGACGGCTTGTCCGAGGCCGTCGACCGGAGTCTTCAATACCTGCAGAAAATCGACCCGGAACGGCAATTGAATTTCGGAAACGACCGGTATTCGGCCGCCCACATGATCCGATCGCTGAGGGCCTTTAAAGCGTTCTTCGAAACCCGGCCGTCGGGACAGGCCATGACCGAGTGGATCAAAGCCAACGGCCGGGTGTATCGAAGCACCGGAAACGAGGGCGACGACACCGTTCTGTTCACCGGCTACTACGAACCGAACCTGCGCGGCAGCCTGGAGCCGAACGAGCGGTACCGTTTCCCCGTCTATGCAATCCCCGAGGACATGGTGCGAATCGACCTGTCCGCGTTCCACCCGCGCTTTTCCGGCGATCAGATCGTGGCGCGGATCGAAGATCGGCGGGTGCTTCCCTATCACGACCGCGACGCGATTTCGTTTGAAGACCGCCTGCACGGAAAGGCCGTGGTCATCGCCTGGGTCGATGACCGCGTCGATTTGTTTTTCCTCCACATCCAGGGTTCCGGCCGGATCTTTCTGGAAAACGGGGGGGTGATCAACGTCCACTACCACGCCTCCAATGGACACCCTTACCGCAGCATCGGCCGGCTGCTGATCGAGGAGGGAAAGATCGACCGCAGCCAGATGTCGATGCAGCGGATCCGCTGGTACCTCGCCCAGCACCCGGAGGAGATGCGGCGGATTCTGACCCACAACCCGAGCTACATCTTTTTCCGGGTCCAGGAAGAAAGCCCCGTGGGCGCGCTCGGTGTTCCGCTGACGCCGGGCCGCTCCCTTGCCACCGATCGGCGCCTGTTTCCGGATGCCGCCCTAGCGTACGTGGCCACCCAACAACCCCTGGTCGACGGCAGTGGCGACATCGTCGGCTGGACCGACCTGAACCGCTTCGTGGTGAACCAGGACACCGGGGGGGCGATCGTCGGCGCCCGACGGGCCGATATTTACTGGGGCAACGGGCCCTACGCGGAACTGGCGGCCGGGCACTTGCAGCATCCCGGGCGATTGTATTTTCTAGTGCTGGCGCCGGAAAGTCGATAGGCCGCCAACCCGGCGCGAGGCCGGTTGACAGGCGCCGGCCCGATGGAGTATCTCATGTCGACCGAAGCCCGGGCAGCCCCCGGGCTGTGTTGTCGGAAAGGAACACATCCCATGTTCGGTATCGGAATGCCGGAACTGATCCTGATTCTGGCCATTGCTCTGATCGTGATCGGACCCAAGAAGCTTCCGGACGTGGCCCGCGCCATGGGAAGAGCCATGGGAGAGTTCAAGAAGGCGACCCGGGAGCTGAAAGAATCCATGGAAGTGGAAGAAGACTTCCAGGACCTGAAAAAGGTCAAAACCGCCTTCGACGAGTTGAACCACAAGGTCAAAGACCCGCTCTCGCTCAAAAAGGGCGCCGGCGAAAAAGACGCGGCACCGGGTGCTTCGGTCGCCGACGCCGGACAGGCGGCCCCGGAATCCGGCGCTCCGGACGAAAAGGCAGACGCTTCGGTCGAACAAGCCCCGCCCGATGCGGGCGGCACGGCAGCGCCGGCGGACGCGCAAAGCGAACCGCCGGAACCGAAAAATGAGGCCAAGAGGACGGGCGAAGATGGATGAAGAAGACAAACTTCCGTTTACCGGACACCTGGAAGAGCTGCGCCGGCGCCTGATCATCTGCTTTATCGCCGTGGGGGTCGCGTTCGCCGGCTGCTACCTGATCAAGGAACGGCTGTTTTCCATCCTCATGGATCCGCTGGTCCGTGTCATGGAACCGGGCCAGAATCTTGTATTCACCGGTCTGCCCGAGGCCTTTTTCACCTATTTGAAGGTTTCCTTCCTGGCCGCGATCATGGCGGCCTCCCCGGTGATCCTCTACCAGTTCTGGCTGTTCGTCGCCCCCGGGCTCTACGACAAGGAAAAGGGCCTCCTGATTCCGATCGTTTTGTTGTCGTCGATCTTTTTCGTCGGCGGTGCGCTGTTCGGCTACTTTGTCGTCTTTCCCTACGGGTTCAAATTCTTCCTCGGGTTCGCCACAGAGATCATCCGCCCCCTTCCCTCCATGAAAGAGTACCTGTCGTTTTCCTCCAAGCTTCTGATCGCATTCGGCCTGGTCTTTGAACTGCCGCTGATCATCACGTTCCTGGCCAAGCTCGGCATCGTGACGGTCCCCTTTCTCAAAAAGAACCGAAAGTACGCGCTGCTGCTGTTTTTCGTCGGCTCTGCCATTCTCACGCCCCCCGACGTCGTCACCCAGGTCATGATGGCGATGCCGCTGATGGTGCTCTACGAGATCAGCATCATCGGGGCCCGGGTTTTCGGCCGAAAACCCCTCGACCTGGAAGAGGAAGAGGATGCCGCCTGAGCAGGCCCCTTCGGCGGCAGATCCCGAACCGATCGCCTATGAACTTCGGCTGATCCGGACGGCCGATGCCACCGGCTACTTTGCCGCGGTTCCGGCGCACGACGGGTCCGTCGACGAAGCCCTGGCATACCTGGAGGCCCACCCCCTCGACGAATTCATGCACCGGCACCTGCTGCGAACGCTGGCCGAGCATACGGCATCCGAGCGCGGCCGGATTCTTTCCGGCGCCGGCGCGCGGGGAGCGGCGGCCGCGCTTTCTGCCGAACTGGCCGCGCTGGCGCCGGAGACGGCCAGCGGCAGCCCATCGGACAAAACGGCGATCCACCCCGGAGATGAACTGCACCGAACCGGCTCTCCGCTGATCGACCTTCGGTCCGAGGCCCTGGCCGATCAACCCCTTCACCGGCGCTGGTGCCGAATTTTCCGGGCCAACATCGAGCGGCTGACGCCGGCGCCGGAGGAGACCGATCTGCCGCTGCCGTTTTCCGAGGATCAAATTCACGCCGCAAACCCTCCCGCGGCGCGCATCGGTGCGGTGCACCGCGCCATACGCATCACCCCCCCGCCTGCGGAACCCCCTGTCCGGCCGGAACAAATCGCGCAGCTGGCGCTGGAACGCCTGACTTCGGCCGGCGTGCTGGAAGGCGTCGAGATGCGCCACGAAACCTCGCTGAGCCCGGTGGGGCTGCTTCGGCAGTGGCGCCTGGACACTAGGGTCCGCAGCGGCCGGCTCGGCTACCGGCTTTTCGGCCTGCAGACCAGCTACGGAAGGGGGTTTTCCCTGGAAACGGCCCGCGCCCGCTGCCTGATGGAAATCGTCGAACGGGCGTCGGCCTTTGTTTCGGTAAGAGGCGACCGGGTGTTGGGCCGAAAAGCCGAAACCCCGGTGTTCAGCGGCTCGTTTCACCAGCTTGTCGCCGAAGGGGCGCCGCCGCCGCTGGACCCCAACCACCTCCGGCTGGAAGTGCCCTACACCGGTCAGCCGCTATACTGGATTCGCGGCGAGCGGATCGGAAGCGCCGGATCCGAAGACGTGCTGGTTCCGTTTCAGTGCGTGTTTCTGTTTGCCAACCTGGATGAAGCCGCGCTGTTCAGCGGGCTTTCCTCCACGGGCCTGGCGTCGGGTGCCGGCCCTGCCGGCGCCCGGCTCAGCGCACTGCTGGAGGTCATCGAACGAGACGCCGAGTCGGTCGGTTTTTACGATCCGGGCCGCTGCTTTCACCTCACCGCCGACGACCCGTTTGTCGCAGGGCTGCTTAAAGACTACCGGGCCCGGGGGATCGGGGTTTTCTTCCAGGACATCACCGGCTTTACCGGCATTCCCTGCTACAAGGCCCTGGTCCGCAACGCCGACGGCACCGTTGCCAAGGGGACCGGCGCCCACCTCGACGGCCGATATGCCCTGCTGTCGGCGTTGACCGAGGTGCCGTATCCGTATCCGGGCGGACCGCCGTCGAAGCCCGGCCCGGAAGAACTGCCGGTGCGCCGGTTCGAAGCACTGCCCAATTTTTCCGACGGCCGCCCGGCGCAAGACCTTTTGCTGGCGGAGGCGGTGCTCCTGGAAAACGGATACCGCCCGATCTACGTCGACATCACGCGGGCGGACCTGCAGTTTCCGGTGGTGCGCGCCCTGGTGCCGGGCCTGGAGATCATGGCCGATTTCGACCGGTTTTCCCGCTTCGGCCCGCGGCATTTCGCCGCCTTCCGCCGACTGGCCGGCCGATCGAAACCGCGGGTTACCATTGACAGCGATTCTTCAGCCTGATAAGGTTTAGCGCGTTTACGGCATGGGAAAGGGGTTCGCGACAACAACCGAACAAGGAGGGAAACGGGGGATATGAAACAGAGATCTTTGCTGCTGATTGCGGTTGTTTGCGGGTTTGCCGTCATGTTTGCGGCAATCGGCATCGCCGGCACCACCGTCGAGGACGTCATCATCTTCAAGCCGATCGCCGGAGAAGGCAAGTATCAGGACCGCACCGTCACATTCACCCACAAAAAACACATCGAAGAGCACAAGGTCGCCTGCGGGGAGTGCCACCACGACGAAAACGGCAAGCCCCTGACCGACCTCAAGATGGGCGACGATGTGCAGAAGTGCATCGAGTGCCACACCAAGCCGGGCGAGGTGCCCAAAGACGTCAAAATGGAGTGGCGAAAGAAAAAGGTCAAACGAAGCGAACAGAAAACATTGTCTCTGGAATACCACGCCGAGGCGTTTCACGAAAACTGCGTCGACTGCCACAAGGACCACAATCGGAAAAACAAGACCAAGGCTGCGCCTCAGGCTTGCACCCAGTGCCACGAAAAATCAGAATAACATTGCGCAGCGAGGATATTCGAGCCGGCCGCCCGATCGGGCGGCCGGTTTTTTTGTTCCGGAATACAGAAAAATTGTGCCGACGTGGTCGTAAACAGGCGTCTCGGCATTTTCGGACCGGAAAAGACAGCCTTTGCGGAAGATGATGTTTAGGGGGCTATCGGCGGGATTGGCGGAAACGGTGCGCCAGGCCGACCAGGGCCGGCGCCCACTGGGGGGTTCCGGCGGCGTGGATGTGGGAGTAGGTGGCCAGCACGTTCCGGTAAACGATGCCGTCGCAGCCGTTGACCAGCCCCTTGCCGCGCTCCATGGCAAAGGCCATCTGCTCGTCCGCCGCCCGAAACTCGACCACCTTGGAATAGTGAAACTCGTGGCCCCGGAGCCGGTCGCCCACCGCGAAAAACGGGTTCTCCCTCTCCACCCGGAACACCGTGTAGCCGTGGCCCTGCGGGCGGCGCGAAAACCCGTAGACAATCGGCAGCACGCCGGTCATCGGATACTCCCCCGATTCGAGCAACAGCTTTTCGCCCAGATACATCAGCCCGCCGCATTCGGCATAGACCGGCAGCCCCTCCTCGACCCGCTGCCGGAGTCGACTGCGGAAGGCCTCGTTTTCGGCCAGCGCATCGGCATGGGTTTCGGGAAAGCCGCCGCCGATATAGAGGCCGTCGACGTCGGGAAACGGCTCCCCGGCCAGGGGGCTGAAAAACACCACCCGACCGCCGCTTCGCTCGAGGGCTTCGATGTTTTCCGGATAGTAGAACTGGAAGGCCGAATCACGGATGACCCCGACGATCGGGGCGTCCGCTTCGGCTGACGGGGTCTTCTGCGGGCGTTGCTCATGGGACGGCGCGGGTGCCGACGGGGCCTTCGCTGTTGCGGCCAGGCGCCACAGGCCGTCCAGATCGAGGTGGTCGCGGGCCACCGACGCGGCGGCGGCCACCGAGTCTCTGGCCCACCGGTGTTCGGCGGTAGGCACCAGCCCCATGTGCCGTTCGGGAAAGTTTTCGGCGTCGAGCTTGGGCACGGCACCCAGAACCGGCACCCCGCAGTGGTGCTCGATGCTCCGTGTCAGGATGCTTTCGTGCCGCGCCCCCGCCACCCGGTTGAGGATTACAGCGCCGATGCCAACGGCAGGGTCGAACTGGCGGCAGCCGCCGACGATCGCCGCCAACGTCCGGGTGGTCTTGGTCGCATCGAGGGCGAGCACCACCGGCATTTGCAGCAGCTTGGCCAGCTCGGCGGTGCTGGTGGACCCTTCCAGGTCGATGCCGTCGTATAGGCCCCGGTTTCCTTCGATGAGTGCAGCGTCGCCGGCGGCGGCGTGAAAGAGAAACGATTCGACGATATGGTCGGCGGAGATGAGAAACGTGTCCAGATTGAAACAGGGCCGGCCCGCCGCCAGGGCGAGCCAGCCCGCATCGATGTAGTCCGGACCCTTCTTGAAGGGGACGACGCGCCGGCCGCTTTCCACCCATGCGGCAGTGATCCCCACCGACAGGATGGTCTTGCCGGACCCGCCGCGAAGGGCCGAGATCAGGATCCGCGGCACGGCCTGCCCTGTCGGCGTCTTCGGCACGTCGCTATCGGAAAAGATGGAAACGATCTTCTTTCTATTCGTGCTCGGCGCCCCGCTGCTTTCCGGTGCCGGGCAGGCCGTACATGGACGTGCTGCCCGACGACCAGTATTCCAGCACCCCTTCCTGGATCAGCTGGTTGACGATCTTCTTGGCTTCGCGCGGCTTGGCGTCGAGGATCTTGGCCAGGTCGTTGAAGTAGAACTTGGATTTCACCTTCTGCTTTTTTTGAAGACCCTCTACGATTTTTTTCTTGGATTCTTCGTAGTCCAGAGCCATTGAAGTGCCCCCTAAGTGTTGCAGGGGGCGGTGCCCCGCCCCCTGCCGTTGGTGGTTCTTTCTAGAACTTGAACTGGCTCGTCTGCCGCCAGGTGAAGTACGCCGGATCGCGGAAGTCGTCGATCAGGTGGTGGGTGAAGTCCAGCTCGCACTTCTCGAAGAAGCGCTCCCAACCGATCCGCTCGGCCCACTCGCCCAGCCGCTCGTACTTGCGGGCGCCGGCGGAATAGGCGTCGACCATCTTCTTGATGCAGTCGGTCGTCGACTCCCAGCGCGGGGGTTCGTTGGGCAGAAACGCCACGACGACCTTCGAGAACTTCGGCGCAGAAATCCGGTTGGACACCTTGCCGCCGGCCATGATGACGATGCCGTCGCCTTCCTTGTCGGCAAGCGGCATGGCCGGACACATGGTGTAGCAGTTGCCGCAGAACATGCACCGGTCGTTGTTGACAGCCACCGACTTGAGCTCCTTGCCGCCGACTTCCACCTTGGACGGCTTGATGGCCGCGGTCGGGCAGGCGGCGATGGCCAGCGGAATCTCGCACATCTTGTCCATGTATTCATGGTCCAGCATCGGCGGCTTGCGGTGGTAGCCGAGGATGGCGATGTCCGAGCAGTGGACCGCCCCGCACATGTTCAGGCAGCAGGCCAGCGAAACCCGCAGCTGGGCCGGCAGACGGTGATTTTGAAAATCATCAAAGAGCACGTCCATGGTGGCCTTGACCGGGCCGGAAGCATCGGTGGCCGGGGTGTGGCAGTGGATCCAGCCCTGGGTGTGAATGATGTTGGTCACGCCCGCGCCGGTGCCGCCGACCGGAAACTTGAAGCTGCCGCCGTCAAACTTGCGGCTGTGCAGGTCGTCGATGAGCGGGTCGACCTTGTCTTTGCTGTCGACCATGAACTCGATGTTGTTCCGGGTGGTCCAGCGAACATGGCCGTCGCAGTACTTGTCGGCGATCTCGCAGATCTCCCGGATCAGGGATGTCGACATGAGCCGGGCGCCGCCGCAGCGGATCGAGTAGACCTCGTCGCCGGATTCGGCCACGTGGACCAGGACGCCGGGCTTGATGATCTCGTGATAGAGCCACTTGCCCTTGTTCTTGGCGATGACCGGCGGATAGAACTCGTCGTATTTCCGAGGACCGATGTCGGTGATCCGGTCTGCCATCGGTTTGTCGGGATTGTATCCAGAAGAAATAAAAGCCATAGCTGTCCCCCCTTATCTCTGATGCTGTTTGCGGAATTCGTTGATGTCGCGTTCCCAGCCACCCTCGACCTCGTCTTCTTTCCAGAAGATGTAGGGGTTGGAGCGGGGCTCCTGGACCATCCGCGGATCCGGATCGAACTCGAGAACTTCGAGCAGCTTCTGGAAGCCCTGGCGCTTCATGAGCTCGCCGAGCCGCTCGCGGTTCTTTCCTTCTTCCATCCACCAGTCCCACATGGGCTCGATCACCGTCTCTTTGATCTCGGTGTACGGGGACTCGACCTTGATAAACGGAACGATCAGCGAACCCATCTGGGCGCCGTCGAGAATCGGGGCCTTGGCGCCGGCCAGGATCGTGCATCCGCGGTCGTCGCCGATGCGAAGCGCACGCGGCATCACGTTGAGGCAGTGCATGCAGCGGGTGCACTCTTTGTTGTCGATCATCAGCTTGCCGCCTTCCATCCACATGCACTCGGTGGGGCAGCGGTCGATGACTTCTTTTTGAATGTCGAACGGGCCCCAGTCGCGGCCCTTGTGGGAACCGCCGTTGGGCGGGAACTCGCCGCCGATGTATGCCTGGACCGCTTCCTGGTCGATCTTGATGTCGTCTTTCCAGGTGCCGATGAAGGACAGGTCGGCCCGGGCGATGGAGGCCACGCAGCAGTTGGGGCAGCCGTCGAACTTGAACTTGAACTTGTAGGGAAACGCCGGACGGTGCAGCTCGTCCTGGTATTCGTTGGTCAGGTCGTAGCAGATGTCCTGGGTGTCGTAGCAGGACCACTCGCAGCGGGCCGACCCGATGCAGTCCGACGGGGTACGGAGGTTGGAGCCCGAGCCGCCCAGGTCCTGTTTCAGGTTGTGGGTCAACTCGTAGAAAACTTCTTCAAGCTGGGGGGTGGTGGTCCCCAAAAAGATAATGTCTCCGGTGGAGCCGTGCATGTTGGTGATGCCGCTTCCCCGCAAGTCCCACAGGTCGCAAATTTCCCGCAGGTACTTGGAGGTGTAAAACTTGCCGCCGGGCTGGGCCACGCGCATGGTGTGAAAATGGGCCACGCCCGGGAACTGCTCGGGCTGGTCGCAGTACCGGCCGATCACGCCGCCGCCGTAGCCGAACACGCCGACGATGCCGCCGTGCTTCCAGTGGGTCGCGCCGTGCTCGTAAGAGAGCTCCAGCACGCCCAGCAGGTCTTCGCAGACGTCCGACGGAATCTGGAACTCGACTCCCGCTTCGTTCTTGGCCCGAACTTCCGCCTGGTGCTTCAGATCGGACACGAAACTCGGCCAGGGACCGGATTCGAGCTGATCCAACATCGGGGTTTTGTGTTTCGCCATCGTTTTACCTCCATTCTTGCATTAGAAATGTCCATCCCTATGGAAATAGATGCCTCCTACCCCTTTGGCCGCTCTGGTCACCTCCTCTCAACCATTTGTTTTCTCTTTAAATAAGCTATCTCTAGACGGTACGTTCCCGTACAGGCACGGCGGGTCGTTCAAGGTGGGCAATATAGAATTATTCGGTTTTCTTGTCAATAAAAAAGCATGGTTTCGCGCGGTTAGCAACGGCGGGACAGGCTTGGGCCCCTGCAGCCACAGGATGTAGCGGCGTTGACGCCTGCCACCTCTTTATATAGGGGTCATGGCAGAGAATCGCGCAGCCCCTACACGCCCAGGCGGCGCACGGCCTCCGCCAGTTCCCCGACATGGCTCGTGAGGCGGCGGCGGGCCATTCCGGCCTCATCGGTGTCCGGGCCGAAGCCATCGATCGACTCCTCGGCCAGGGCACCCAGCGCATCGGCCGGCAAGGCCACCAGCAGTTCGAGAAACAGGGTGGCCACCGAATCCGGATAGCCGGGAATCGAAGCTTTTTCGGCCAGGGCCTCGACGAACCCCACCAGGGTCGGCTCCACGGCAGCGGCGTCGGCCCACAGCAGGTCTCCGGTCCCGTCGGCACGATCGATGCGGGTGCGTATCGACAGGTGGGTAAAGGCCACCAGCATCTGGCGCAGCATTTGCTCTGCGGTGGCGGCGGGGGGCAGCGTCGAGGGGTATCCGCGAACCGTGATCAGCCGCAGCGCGGCGGCGCCGTCTTCGATCCGGGCCACGAAATCGCCGGCGCCGTGGTGCCAGGGAAGAAGCCCGGCGCCGGTCGGCGGATCGTAAAAATCACCCAGTATCCGCGCAGCGCCCCGGTACATGCCCTTCCGCTGTTCGGCCGACACCGTCCGCGCACCGGCTTGCGGGTCCCAAAGAACGGTCCGGCCGCCGTCGCCGGTCAGGTGAAATTCGCAGAATCCCTCGAACCATTCGCCCAGAAACATCGGAATCGCTTCGCCGCAGCCGGTGCGACCGGACCCGCTACCGAAGATCTGGGGCAGCCACTGCCCATGCCGCGCGGCAAGAGCGCCCAGCAGTCGGTACTCGCGATCGATGCGGCGCCGGCCCGGCTCGGAAACGGCCACGTTGAGAACCAGCGAAACCGTCCTGTCGTCAAACAGAAGGGCCACGCGCGCCGGATGGTAAAAGGCCCCGTGCTTTTCCAGAAAAATCCGAATCTGACGGAGAACCTCGGCGCCGGTGTCTTCACCGGTGATCTTCGCCGCCGCCGCCGCCAAGGCTCCGCGCCCGAGACGGCGGAGAAAATCGGCCGCCGCTGAAAAGTAATCCCCATAACGGAAGACGTTCCGTGACCCCGCCAATGCCTCCCCACCGGGCACTTGCCGACGCTTCACTGGAAGGGGGGCCCTCCACCATCGGCTGCCGGCACGCACGGGTGCGGCGGCGTCGGCAAGAAAAAAAGAAACCGGGACAAAAGGCGCCATGGACATGCCGGTGGACCGGGGTCGGGGCTACTTTCGGGATTCGATCGCTTCTTTGACCTCCGGAGCGACCGCATAGCCCAGGGATTCGGCCTTTTGAAGGTGCCCGGCGGCCTCCTCGGGGCGGCCGCTTTCCATCAAAGCGATGGCCAGGTTGTTGTGGGCGACGGCGAAATCCGGCTCGAGCGCCAGCGCTTTTCGGCTGGTCTCAATGCTTTTTTCCACCTCACCATTGGCCAGATACGCGTTTGCCAGCGAGGCGAAGGCCTGCACGAATTTCGGGTTCCACCGCACGGCTTTTTCCAGGGCGTAGATGGCCTCGTCGATTTCGCCCCTTTGCAGGTGAACGAACCCGATGTTGCCCCACCCTTCGGAGAACCCGGCCCTGGAGCGGATCGCTTTTTTGTTCCACGCGAGGCAGCCGTCCAGATCGCCGCGGGCCAGGCTGATTCCGCCCAGCTGCACGTAGGCCTCGGCCAAAGTCGGGCTGCACTGCACCGCGGCCAGCAGTTCCTTTTCGGCCTCGTCGTACTGCTTGAGGCCTAAAAGGCCCACCGCCAGGTTGTAGTGGGAGATGCCGCACTCCGGATTCTGGGCGACGGCCATTCGCTGTTTTGCGATAAATTCGTGAACATCTTTTGCCAGAGCCATAGAAAACCTCTTGCGTCGTGAATTTGAGGCCGCACGAACCTGTCGGCGGCCGGTGAACCGGTAGTAGGGCAGGGGTTGGGGGTTGTCAAGGGAAAAGCCCGGACTTTTGCCCGCCGCCGCGCCTGCAGCGGCAGGCTTTTTGCTTGACATCATTTTTCATTATGGCTTACCGAACAAACCAGATCCATCCGTTCTGCGAACGGTGAAACGCCTGATCGAAAAAAAAGGGGGGCATGAAAATGAAAGCGGGATGCTATACCGCACTGGTGACGCCGTTTGCCGGCAAGGCCGTCGACGCCGACGGGCTGGACAAGCTCATCGAATTTCAGATTCAAAGTGGGATCACCGGCATCCTGGCCGTGGGCACCACCGGCGAGAGCCCGACCCTGTCCTGGGAGGAGCACAACGCCGTCATCGAGGCGGTCGCCAAAAAGGCGAAGGACGCGTGCCTGTGCATCGCCGGCACCGGCAGCAACAACACCGCCGAGGCCTTGGCGGCAACACGGCACGCGGTGGCGGTCGGAGCGGACGCGGTGCTGCTGGTCGACCCCTACTACAACGGCCCCAGCTCTATGGAAATCCGCAGAGAGTACGTCGCCCCGATCGCCGAGGCGTTTCCGGAGACGGACGTCATCCCCTACGTGATCCCGGGCCGCACCGGCTGCCAGCTCTTCGCCGAGGACCTGGCGCTGCTCCACCGACGGTATCTGAATGTGAACACGGTCAAGGAGGCCTCCGCCGATCCGGACAACATGAGGCGAACACGGGCCTGTTGCGGAGAGAAGTTTAGGATTCTGTCCGGAGACGACGGCATGACCTTTCAGATGATGACCGACCGGCAAATCGCAGCGACGGGGGTCATCTCGGTGGTGACCAACGTGGTGCCGGCCGCCGTGGTCGAAATGGTGGCCCACCTGGCCGCGGGCCGGGCGGCAGAGGCCGAACAGATCAAAACCGGCATCGAGCCCCTTTTCGGACTGGTGACGGTAAAAAGCGTCGAACAGACGCCGTTTGGCCCGGTGGAGGTCCGGGCGCGCAATCCGGTGGGCATCAAGACGCTCATGGCGATCCTGGGCATGCCGTGCGGCGGTTGCCGTCGTCCACTGGGGAAAATGAGCCCGGGCGGATTGGAAAAGGTGGTCGCAGCGGCGCGGGCGGTGCACGACCGCAACCCAGAGGTCTTTCGTCCCCTTGCCGAGTTCTTCGACGTGGACGTGGCGGGTCGGCTGGCGGATCCGGCCCGGCTGGAGGGGCTGGCATACGGGGAATACTAGCCCCCGGCGCCGCTGCCACCGCCGGTGGTGGTGTCGCGCACTCCGTCGGGCTGCTGAAACAGAACCCCTTTGAGCCAGTTCATGCCGAACTTGAGCAGGGCCAGATCATCGACTTCGATCTTTTCCCGGGTTTCGGCATCGACCGGGTAGCGCTCCAGAAAAGAGCTGTCAAAGACAAACTGCCGGAACCTGTCGATATCGTAGCTGACCATGAAAAACAGCCGCTTGGCCTTTTCGGTCAGCTTGATCGACGCCGGAAAAGAGCGCTTTCGAACGATCAGGTCGGTCCACTCGGCGTTGGCTTCATCGCGAAGGTCCACGCCCTGGTCTTGCCGCCACTCGGCAACGGTCCACTCCTTTTGCTCCGCAAAGCCCTTGCAGTGCGACTCGTGGACGAAGAAGTAAAACCCCTCGTCGTCGGCCCCCTCCTTGTGCATGAGCGACCCCACCCCGAGCGGGTAATACCGGCAGGTCGACGGCCGATCCTGGTAGACGATGCAGCCGTCGTCCCGGACAAAGGGGCACGAATGCCGTTCGTCGTCGAGCAGTTTCAAGGTGACCATCGGAAGGTCGGTCTTTTCCATGAGCTGCACGTCGGTGTAGATGGCCAGAAACTCCTCAGAACTCAACCCGAGTCGGGTTTTGAGGCGGATGACGTCGTAGGGGGTCAATACGATCTGAATGCCCCGGCAGCACTCGGTGAAACAAGAAACGCCCGGATGACAGGAAAATTGAAAGCGGGAGTTCTTGCCGAGCCGAACCGGCGGGATATCGGCGCGGGCATCGGGTTTGTCCATGGATCGGTTCCTTTCTGGATGCAAGATATTGCGCCCGGCGTTTCGCCGTGCACCGGGACGCCCCGCGGCGGCCGGCGTCCAAGCAAAAGGCCCCGGGAGAACAAAAGCCGCCGGGGCCTCGATGATGCTGGCTGCTGCTTTCGAATGGGTTCAGTGTAAAACAGATTCGATGCGATGACAACACAGAAAGGCGCTCCGCCGTTGTTGACTTCCTCCGACCATCGGCGCTATAGCGTGTCCAAAGGAAGCAGGCATGCAGAAACCCGCGTCGAGCAGCGCCGATTTGTCTTTCGGCAGAATTGTGGTCGGCACCCTGGCAAGGGAGGTCGATGTGCAGCGATACCTGGCGGAATTCTGCCGCCGGCATCAAATCCGCGGCGGACTGTTTTCACTGACCGGGACCACCCGGTCGGCGATCTTCGGCACCTACGATCCAGACCAGCAGGTGTATGCCACCCGCAGGGAAACCGGTGCGCTCCAGATCGTCCACTGTGCGGGAACGATTCTGCCGGAAGCCGATCGCACTGCCGTTGCCGGGCACATCTTGCTCTGCAACGAAAAGGGCGTCCTGACAGGCGGGCGCCTTTTTTCCGATACGCCCGTAGATGCCGGGGAGTTCGAAATTCGCGAACTGCTGGGAGCGCTGCCGGAGCGGGTCTTTGACCGCGATGCGGCGCGCTTCGGCCTTCGATTCGCATAGAAGCGGTTTTACCACCCGGAGGTTTCAAAACCGCTTCCAATTAAAGAAAAGGCGCCGGCCGGGCGGGCGGCGCAACAGCCCCGCTGCACCCGAGGGGAGACACCAGAGGGAGGAAGCCATGGAAATTCGGATCGAAAAGACGACGGCGCCCAAACCGAAGCCGGACGATACTCATCTCGGCTTCGGCAGCATCTTTACCGACCATATGTTCAACATGGACTACGATTCGGACAAGGGCTGGCATTCGCCGCGCATCGAACCCTACGGTCCGCTCCGCCTCGAACCGTCCACCATGTTTTTTCATTACGGCCAAGGCGTCTTCGAGGGGCTCAAGGCGTATCGAACCGCCGCCGGGACGATTCAACTGTTCCGGCCACTGGACAACTTCAGGCGCATGAACCGCTCCAACCGACGTCTGTGCATCCCGCAGATCGACGAGTCGTTCGCGCTGGAGGCCCTGCAGGCCCTGTTGACCATCGAAAAGGACTGGGTGCCGAGCGCGCCGGAAACCTCCCTGTACATCCGGCCGACCCTGATCGCCACCGATCCTTTCCTCGGCGTCCGGTCATCGCACACCTACCGGTATTTTGTGATCCTGTCTCCGGTCGGGGCCTACTATCCGGAAGGGTTCAATCCCGTGAAAATCCTCGTCACCCCGGATTATGTGCGGGCGGTGCGCGGCGGCGTCGGAGAAGCCAAAACGCCGGGCAATTACGCCGCAAGCCTGCTGGCCGGCGAGGAGGCCCACCAGGAAGGATACACCCAGGTGTTGTGGCTCGACGGTCGGGAGCAAAAATACGTCGAAGAGGTCGGTTCCATGAACATCTTTTTCGTCATCGACGATGAGCTGATCACCCCGGCCCTCAACGGGAGCATCCTGCCCGGTGTGACCCGGGATTCGGTGCTGGCCCTCGGCAAGCACTGGGGAATGAGGGTTTCCGAAAAACCGATCAGCATCGACGAAGTGTTCGACGCGCATAAAAAAGGGCGGCTGCAGGAAATTTTCGGCTCCGGGACGGCGGCGGTGATCTCCCCGGTCGGAGAGCTCAAATACGGTGAGAAAGTGATCCACATCGCAGACGGCAAGGTCGGCCCGGTGGCCCAAAAGTTTTTCGATGCCATCATGGCAATCCAGTACGGCCACGCCGAAGACCCAATGGGATGGGTCGTCCCGGTCACCGAATCGGAGGGATAACCCGCTCGGAACCGGCCGAAGTGCGTCGAACCGAAAAAGCTCAGCCCGTCGCGAAACCCAGTGGAGACACGTCATGCCCGAAGACAGCGCCCACCTGCAGCCGTTCATCGACAAGATGAAGGCCGAAAAAATGGGCCCGGTGGTCATCGAAACCTTCGCCGACTACTACCGGCAACTGGCGGGCG
>Ga0207796_1000448_pt1 | contig 16874 bp, 15 predicted proteins | sample Pon1CUnioCityCA_6_FD_187274 | JGI IMG/M metagenome (GOLD analysis project Ga0207796, IMG submission 187274) | Marine sediment microbial community from Union City, CA, USA - Pond 1C Sediment 1 (SPAdes) | ecosystem: Environmental > Aquatic > Marine > Intertidal zone > Salt pond sediment ...
GCGGCCAACCCGCACCTGCATTCGCAGGCTATGGCTTCCAGCTCGTCTACTAGATAGGTGCCATATGCCCCAAAATAGGATCCGCCGAGAGCAGGGGCAAACGTAAGATCCGTATCCAGCCCGCCGATCTTGTCCAAGGTCACAACAAGCGAAAGCGTCGATGACCAGGCCGCGAGCCTGTAGCCTTGACGACGGTCTCTCTGACAAAGCGGGGTTTTCGAGTACCATGACGGTTCGGTAGCGAACTGGAATCGTATCGAAGTCCTCGGGGTACTCATTCACCGCGAGGTCACCGCGCTCGAGCCTGATGTGGGTTTGGGTCATCGGACCGCGAGGTACGATGGGGCGATTGGGTACCCAAGACCGCGAATCACGGATCCGCTCAGAGCGGGGAAGGGGGCGTGGGCTTTCGGGAGGGTCATGGGAAAGGAGTCTGACGTGTCTAGATGGTGCACATTGATGGAGCCGCCGTCGTCACTGGTCGTGTCATTGCTGCTCATCACAGCCTTGGTCTCCGTCGTGGGTTGTACTGTAGGGTCGATCGCCCCAACGCCGACTGAGATGGTGGTGTCAACGGCGACCGCGACGTCACAGCCAGAGCCGACGCCTAGCCGCACGCCGTCGCCGCTGCCCACCCCCACACCTATGGCGACCGTGACGCCGAGTCGCACTGCGACACCGAGCCCAACCCCCACGCCGCTCCATCCTATGTCGATCGAGTACATGCGCCAGCAGAGCTATCCGGGCAGCGACCTGGTGATCGAGCGGACGCTGGAGCCGGGCAGCAACTACAACCGGTACGTCGCGGCCTACCAGTCGGAGGGCCTGACGATCTACGGACTGCTCACCGTCCCCCAGGGTGAGGCGCCCGAGACGGGCTGGCCCATCGTGGTCCTCAACCACGGCTACATCCCGCCCGACCAGTACCGCACTACCGAGCGGTACGTGGCCTACCAGGACGCCTTCGCCAGAAACGGCTACATCACGCTAAAGCCGGACTACCGGGGGCACGGGGATTCGGAGGGCGAGTCCTCCGGCGGAGCCCGGAGCGCGGACTACACGGTCGACGTGCTGAACGCCGTCTCGTCCATGCAGCGCTATCCCGACGGCGACCCAGAGCGGGTCGGTATGTGGGGCCACTCGCTGGGCGGGGGCATCACGATGCGCGTGATGGTGGTGACCGACGACGTCAAGACCGGCGTGATCTGGGCCGGGGTGGTGGCCACGTTCGAGGAGATCTTCGAGGCACGTCCGCGCTGGGTGGGCGCCGAGGCGAGCCCCGAGGGCACCCCGGGTCCGGATGCGACTGCCACGCCGACGCCCGATCCGGAGGGGCTGTTTGCCCACGGCGACTTTGACGAGAACCCCTCCTTCTGGGCCGCTATCGACCCGGTGAGCTACCTGGAGGACCTGTCGGGGCCGATTCAGCTGCACCATGCCGAGGGCGATGACTCGGTGCCGGTCGCCTGGTCCGAGAGCCTGTACGAGCGGCTCGAGGCGGCGGGCCAGCCGGCGGAGCTGTACGTCTATCCGGGGGACAATCACAACATCTCGGCCAACTTCGGCGCGGCCATGCGGCGCTCCGTCGCTTTCTTTGACGAGCATGTGAAGGGGGCAGCGGACGACTAGCGTACGGCGGCGGACGCCGGCGCCGTTGACAGGAGGACTACCTTGTCGCTTCTCAGGTGACCGGCACTGCGGAAAAGACCCGGGAAACCTGAATTCGACGCTTTCTCAAGCTGATCTCGGCCATAACGCTGCGCTTCCAAATGTCGGTCACCTTGGTCAGAAAAGCGTGACAGAACCCTGTCCGGATGATCGGTCGCATTTGCCGCCCGCGATGGATGTGATATACTGGGCCGATTGGGACGCAGACTCTGGACGGGGAACATGGCTGTCAGCTAGCAGCCCCTCACCGTGACGCAGGAAGAGCGAAGAGGGGCAAGTGTGGAGGATGCCAAGATGTACGACGTGGCAGTCCTACGCAGACCACGGTCAGGCCATGGAAGCAGCTAAGCCGCGCATTGCATGCCAGGCCTTCACGATTCAGAAGCACCGCATTGGAGGTCTTCAATTGGCGCTGGTCTTTCACTGTCTCATTGCTGGTTTGTGGTACCGCCAGCTTGACGCACTGTACCGAATCAGGTGAGCGCGCCAACTGGACGCCGAATCGAGGACTCGGAGCACGGCTCCATAGGGTTCAGGAATCTATTCTGGCACATTCGAAGGAGAAGAGCTAAGGGAGGCTGAAGTGCTTTGTGAGCTACTTACTACCGAGACAATTCGGGTTGGCGTAGAAGCGCAGGATTGGCAGGAGGTCGTGGATGTGACGGGCGACCTGCTTCTGAACACTGGAGCCATCGAGACCTCCTACATCGACGCGATGAGGGAGACGATTGAGGAGCTGGGACCCTACGTTGTGCTCGCTCCGGGAATCGCCCTACTCCACAGTCGTCCGGAGGGGGGTGTGAACCGCATCTGCATGAGCCTGGTGATATTGGATCCGCCGGTGGAGTTCGGGCACCCAGACAACGATCCAGTCGACCTAGCGTTCGCCCTGGGCGGCGTCGACGAAAGCTCGCATATGGAGGCGCTGAGCCAGCTTGCCGAGGGCCTGAGCCAAGAAGCCCTCGTCGCTCGTTTGCGTGAAGCGAAATCGCCAGAGGAGGCCGCTGCCGTGTTTTGCCAGGGGCCCGACTCTGACGCTTGATGATCTACCCCGGGGACGTGTGGAGGATTGCTGAAAGCAGACGTTCCCTGCATCCGCAAAGATCGGGCAGACGGGCGGCATGAGTCGCTACCTTGCCGCAGCCGTCCGGTTCTGGAGAGCACGTGTTTGGAAACGAGGTGTCGGACATCGTCAGGCACTGACCGGGCAGTGTGTGGGCCCAGGCAGTGCACTAGCGTTGCGCATGCGGTTGAACATGTTCTGGAGAGCCGGGGGCATCGAAGCAGATGCAAGATGTCCGGTTTCCTGACAACGCAACGCTGGAGCGTGTAGCGTGTTACTATAAAGGACGTTCTGTGCACCGGCCGAGCCCGTGGTCACGCGCGGCTCAAGGCGTCGTAGGTGCTGCAACCGCCGGTTTCTCTCTATCTCACACTGAGGAAGGAGGTGATGGATATCATCAAGATACTAACCGTCTGTGGTATGGGTCTGGGCAGTGGGCTTGTGTTGCGCATGCAAGTAGAGAAGGCCCTCAAGAGCTTGGGCGTGGAAGCTGACGTGGAGGTCGCCGACGTCCCCACGGCGCGGGGCATGAATCCCGACATCATCGTCACGTCGTCCGAACTGAGCGAGGCGTTGGGAGAGACGCGCGCGCACCTGGTGACGATCAAGAACTACGTGGATCAGAACGAGATGCAGCAGAAGTTGAAGCCCGTTCTTGATGCCATGAAGTGAGAGGCTTCCGGACAGGCCACAGGACGAGCGTCTGAGGACCCTAGGGCGCCAAGGCACTTCGGTTTGCCCCCTGGGCATTTACCGATCAGCCATCTGGACATGCGCACCGAATCTGTTCAGTCCATCAGCAGCCGGGAATCGCGAGCCCCTTCACAGTTCGAGGGGGCAACTGCAACCAACGGCCACTTGGTATCGCTAGTACGACGGCCACATTACACGGAGGACGACTATGTCTGGCATTCTTCAATTCGTGCAGGACATCCTGAGTCAGCCAGCCATCTTGGTAGGTATCGCTGCCCTCGTTGGCTTGGTTGCGCTCCGTAAGCCCATCAATCAAGTGTTGGTGGGAACCTTCAAGTCAATCATCGGTTTTCTCATCCTGGGAGGCGGCGCCAACATCGTCGTGGGCGCGCTGAACAACCTTGGCCCTATGTTAGAGACGGGCTTTGGCATTCAGGGCGTTGTGCCCACGAACGAGGCCATCGTGGCTCTGGCGCAGCAGACGCTGGGCCAGGAGACGGCTCTCATTATGATATTTGGCTTCGTGGCGAATATCATCTTCGCCCGATTCACGCCTCTTAAGTACGTCTGGCTTACCGGTCATCACACATTCTACATGGCCGCGATGCTCGCTGCGACACTGGGAACGGCTGGTCTCTCCGGCGTCGTGTTGATCATCGTAGGCGCCATTCTTCTCGGGCTGATGTCTGTTCTGATGCCCGCCTGGGCGCAGCCCACGATGCGCAAGATCACGGGCGGTGACGAGATCGCCCTCGGCCACTTCGGCACCCTGGGGTATGTCACGTCAGCATTCGTCGGCCGGCTCATCGGCAATCCCGAGGACAGCATGGAGGACATCGAACTGCCTAAGCAGCTCGGGTTCTTCCGCGATGCTCTGGTATCCACGGGCCTGGTGATGATCATCATCTTCGTCGTCGCCACGGTAGCGGCGGGGCCTGGTTACGTGCAGAGCGAGCTCAGTGGCGGACAGAACTCCATCGTCTTCGGCATCATGCAGGGCCTCACCTTCGCCGCTGGCGTCGCCGTCATCCTTGCTGGTGTGCGCATGATTCTGGGCGAGATCGTCCCAGCCTTCCAAGGTATTGCGGAACGGGTGGTCCCGGATGCGAAGCCGGCGCTTGACTGCCCCGTGACCTTCACCTACGCCCCGACCGCTGTTCTGGTCGGGTTCCTCTCAAGTTTCGTCGCTGGCCTGGTAGGGATGGGTATCCTGAGCCTGACCAACTTGGCCGTCATCGTTCCTGGCCTGGTTCCTCACTTCTTCGTTGGGGGCACCGCCGGTGTGTTCGGGAATGCTCGCGGCGGGAAGATCGGCACGATCGCCGGAGCGTTCGTCAACGGTCTGATCATCACGTTCGGTGCAGCTCTGTTGCTCCCGGTGATGGGCGACCTGGGCTTTGCGAACACAACCTTCGGCGACGCCGACTTCCAGTGGTTGGGTATCCTCATCGGTTTGGTCGCAAGGCTGTTCCAGTAACGTATTGAACATGATAGTGGGGAGGCTTTGGCTTCCCCACTATCGCTGTCGAGGTGAGAGAGAGTCATGACGCTCCATCCATTCGAGCGGTTTCTGAGGGCATCCCGCTTCGAGACCATCGATCACGTTCCGGCTGTCGGAGCGGTGACCGATTTCTACCTAGCCCCGCTGCTGGGACTCGAAGACACGTCCGCGCTGGACCTGGTCCACGGTGCGGCGCCACCTGCGGTGGTGGAGATGCTGGTCCGGGCCGACGTGTTGTTCCCCGGCCTGATTATGATGTTCATTCACAATCCCCGGGCTGCCCTCCACTACCCCATGCTTCGCCAGGTGGACAATCGCGATGCGCGCTTCCGTGCCTCTCCCTCCGGCAACAAGGTGGGTCGGCTCCACGGGGCAGAGGAGCTGGCACAGATCACCGTTCCCAATCCCGACACCTGTCCCGAGCACCAGGCGATGGTGGAGGCGATCGCCTGGATCAACGAGCAGATCCCAGACGATCTGAAGAAACGGTACGGCTACGGGGAGCGTGTGTTGCGCTTGGAGAACCCGTTCGACCGCTTGGCCATTAACCTGGGGGCCGATTGGTTCACCCGTCTATATACCGATCCGGACTTCGTTCACCACGCGATGGAGATCTTCACCGAGGCCAGCCGGATCGGCGGCAAGCACCTGGAAGAGGTGTTCGGGGAACCGGCGTTGGTGATCCTGGCTGATGACTTCCCCGGGATGATCAGGGCGGAGCACTTCGAGGAGTTCGTCGTTCCCTACTATCGCCAGCTATTTGACTCGTTTCCGAGGGCGCTGATCCTGCTGCACAATGACACCGATACCACCCATCTCTTGGACCTGCTGCCCGATTGTGGGATCGACCTATTTCACCTTGGGTATGAAGTTGACGTCAAGGTCGCCAAGGAACGTCTTGGACACCGGGTGGCGCTGATGGGCAACTTGGCGCCGACGGACATTATGCTCCGCGGCAGTGATGAGGCCTTCGAAAGGGAGTCGCGTCGCATCATTGAGGCCGGCAAGGAGGGTGGGGGCTTGGTCTTCTCTACGGGAGGCGAGGTCAATCCCGATACCGCCCCCGATCGACTGCGGCTGCTTCAGGAGTACGCACGACGATACGGGCGTTATGGGCAAGGGGAGGAGGGAGACAAGACGAGTGCCCCTTAGCCGATGGCTGGATGACGGTTGGAGGACGGATGAAGTGTGAGCAGGAGCAGCGGCTTCGCCATATCGCCGTGGATCTCAGGGAGGACATCGTTCGCATTGGCTATACGTGTCATTTCGGTGTTCACCTTGGGGGAAGCCTGTCGCTGGCGGAGATCCTGTCCGTGTTGTACTTCCACGTCCTTAGCGTGAAGCCGGACGACCCGGGATGGGCCGAGCGTGATCGCTTGGTGTTGAGCAAGGGACACGGCAATCTGGCTCTCTGCGCTGCGCTCGCGCGCCGGGGGTTCTTCCCTTTCGAGGGCTTGGATCAGTTCAACCAACTCAACTCTCCCTTCAGCATGCACGCGGATCACGAACGGGTGCCGGGCGTAGAGGCCAGCGCCGGGGCGCTGGGACACGGATTGCCGATCGCGCTGGGGATGGCGCTCTCCAGCAGGATCGAAGATGCCTCCTGGCGCACTTACTGCATCCTGTCGGACGGGGAGATGATGGAGGGCAGCTCCTGGGAGGCCATGATGGCCGCCGCTCATTTTGGCCTGGATTCCTTGACCGCCATCATCGACCGTAACCGGCTCTCGCTAGACGGGCACACCAGGGATGTCATGACGTTGGAGCCGTTAGCGGAGAAGTGCCGGGCATTCGGTTGGACCACGCTGGAGGTTGACGGTCACGACGTAACGGCCCTGATGGACGCCCTGTCGGCGGAGGTTGCGCAGGAAGGCAGACCGAAGGTTGTGATCGCCAACACAGTTAAGGGAAGTGGTGTGTCGTTCCTGGAGGACCGCGCGTCATCGCACTTCGGCCATCTCACAGAGGAAGAGACCCACCAGGCCCGGGCCGAGCTGGAGGAGATGCGGGCACAGATTGTGTAAAGGATGCATACTCTGAAAGATCGGGAGCTTATGGTATGAGCGGTAGCACGAAGAAACCCTTGGGACTGGGCCTTTCCAGTCGAGACGCCTTTGGCAGGATGCTGGTGAGACTTGGTGAGGGGGACGACCGGGTCGTCGCGTTGACCGCGGATCTAGCCTCGTCGGTGCGGGTGGCCGAGTTCGGGGAACGGTTTCCCGAGCGGATGTTCAACTTCGGCGTGGCGGAGCAGAACATGATGGGCGCGGCCGCGGGACTGGCGCTTTCAGGCAAGATCCCATTCGTCTCCACCTACGCGGTCTTCGCAACGCTGCGGGCGGCGGAGCAGATGCGCACCGATGTCGCCTACATGAATCTCCCGGTACGCATTTGCGTGAGCCACAGTGGACTGAGCTTGGGACCGGGTGGTCCCACGCATCACTCAATTGAGGATATCGCTATCTACCGAGCGATAGCCAACATGACGGTCATTGTGCCCGCGGATGGGCTGGGGACGGTTGCCGCGTTGCGGACCATCAAGGATTGGGATGGGCCCGTGTTTGTGCGTCTCAGCCGAGCCACCGAGCCCACCGTGTACGCGCAGGCGTTCCGATTCAGGGTCGGTCGTGGGACCTTGGTCCGCGAGGGGAAGGACGTGTCGATCATTGCCTGCGGCTCCTGCGTCGGGCGTTCGCTCCAGGCAGCTGACGCGCTTTCGGAGGAAGGGCTGGATCCTCAAGTGATCGACATGGCCTCTGTGAAGCCCATCGATCGAGACTTGATTGTAGCAGCGGCGGAGAAGACGAAGCGCATCGTCACCGTCGAGGAGCATTCCGTGATTGGCGGCCTGGGCGGCGCGGTCAGTGAGGTTGTGGCGGAGGAAGGCCTGGCAGTCCGACTGACACGCCTGGGGCTGAAGGATCATTTTGCCACCACCGGCCCGTACGATGAGCTGCTCGCCCTGTACGGTCTAGATGCTGAAGGAATCGCGGCGACCATCCGCGACTTAATGACGCCTGGGAAGCATCCCGGTAGCCGCGAAGCTTGACCACTTGAGACCAAGGTAAGCGACTTTGGTTTCGGTGGACGCTGTGCTCGGTCACTGCCCTGGACACGCCGGCAAGGGCAGCCTCCAATCAGCCCGCGACTTGGTGGACCGCAGAGCGCCGACTACACCGTCGGCGCTCTGAACGCCGTCTCCTCGCTGTAGCGTTGTCCCGATCCGGAGGGGCTGTTCGCCTACGGTGACTCCGACGAGAACCCCGCGTTCTGGACCGCCATCGACCCCCGTCTCCTACCCGAAGGACCTCACAGGTCAGATCTACATACACCCGGCGGAGCCATATATGTGTTCCCGGGACAACCACAACATCTCGGTCAGCTGCGGCACAGCGATGCTGCGCTCCGTTGTTCTGCTCGACGAGCATGTGGAAGGGACAGCGGACGATTAGCATATGGCGGCGGAAGGCCGCCGCCGTTGACACAGAACACCGGATCTCAGGAGACCAACGGATTCTGCCTGACGCAGCGCCTCGAGCGGTTGCTTTCCTCTCAGCCGCCGGCCGCTGCTCCTTAGAAGTGACAGGTTTCCGCAATCTGTGAAGTCTCCGAACCTCGCAAGGCGGCAGCGCGGCCCGCGCCGTGCCCTGACCACCTGACCAGGTGAGAGACTGGCGGCCTGACCAGGACCGGGACTCCCTGACAGTCGGGTGCCCTCATCGAACACTGGGTGTAGACTGAAAACGTACTCACGAAGCATCCAGTGGCAAGAAGGAGGTCCCGATGAGCGGCACACGCAGCGGCAGCAGTATGGAGAGGAAGGCATCCACACAGAGGAGCTCCCCACTGAGGGGTCTTCGCTGGCAACCGGGGTGCGACACTGTGGCGGCCCTGGTGTCATACCTTCTAGTGGTAGCCGGACTCTATGTCGCCTTCCAGGTCTTCACCACGGAGAGAGTAGCGGCCAACTTCATCACCTTCGGACCGGTCACCCTGGCCGGGCTAGGGATGGCGGTTCCCGTCCTCTACACTGTCCTGGTCCGCGGTCGCCCGCTGTCCGACCTGGGGCTGACCTTCGAACGATTCGTACCGAGCTTGATCATCAGCCTAATCCTCGGTTGGGACACCTACCGCAACACGCTGGCTACCCTCGACGTGGCTTGGACGCGAGAGGTGGTGCCGTTGGTGGCAATGACGCTGGTCGTTGGGCTGTTCGAGGCAGTGTTCTTCCGTGGCTGGCTCCAGCTGCGCTTCGAGAAGGCCTTCGGGCTGGTTCCCGGCCTGATCCTGGGGGCCCTCTGCTACAGCCTCTATCACGTGGGGTACGGGATGACGGGAGGCGAGATACTCTTCCTGTTTGGCCTCGGGCTGACGTTCGGCGCCTTCTTCCGACTAACGAAGAGCGTGGCGGTCCTGTGGCCCTTTTATACGCCCATCGGTGGGCTGTACACCAATATCAGTGAAGGCCTGACGATGCCCTTCGAGGCGACCTACGGCTTCCTGCTGACCTTGGGAATGATGATTGGGTTTCTCATCCTCGGTGCTCGGCTGCGGGCTGGGCGGACGAGGGCGAACATCGGCGCGGAGGTGGCCGCGAGCGAGGGGGTGTCGATATGATGGTTAATGCTTGGTGGATGCATACGCTGTGGGTTCTCGCCGCTGGTGTGGTTGGATTTGGCGTCACGGCGGTGACCGCCGGATGGTTAAAGCTGAAGAGGGAGTGGGTGGTCCTGGTCTATCTCCTGGTGGCAGGCGCTTTTCTCTACGCTTACTTCTCGTGGGGCCAGATCGATCTGCTCGAGCAACTGCGGCAGCGCTGGCTGATGGGGCTGGCCGGCGCGGTGGTCGTCGGTCTCATCGCGGTGCGTAACGTGGCGTCGCAGCCGGCGACGCCACGATCGCACGGCGCGCGATTCGCCTTCGATCTGCTCTGGAATGGCGTCGTGTACGGGCTGCTGGACGGCGTCTTCCTCTCCGTGATGCCGCTCCTGGCGAGCTGGCAGGCGTTCTCCCTGCTGGGTTGGATGGGGAGCGCGTGGGGTACCCTGGGGGCCTGCCTGGTGGGGCTGTTGGCGAGCACGTACGTGACGACGGCCTATCACGTGGGGTACCCGGAGTTTAGGGGCTCGGAGGTTGGCAGGCCGATCCTGGGGAACGACATCATGACTCTGGGCTATATCGTGACGCGTAACCCGCTGACCGCGGCGTTGAGCCACGCCACGATGCACGTGGCCGCCGTCGTGCAGGGGATGGAGGCCACCATCCAGCTCCCGCCGCACTACTGAGAGGCGTCCCGTGACGGCCCTGAGGACCTCAGAAAACGTGCAGGGCCGTCATCCGGACCCATGCAGTGGTAGCGGTGAATGCTCCGAAGGATCGATCCATGTCGAAGACATTGACGACCATCGTGAGCTCCCTTGGCACGCTGGTGCTGGCGCGGACTGGGCTGAAGCTCTGCACCGACGCGCGAGTCCGTCGGGCCCAGGCCCAGTATCCGCCTGTGGGCGTGTTCGTTGACGTGGACAGCGTGCGGCTCCACTGCGTCAGCGAAGGCACGGGTAAGCCAGTGGTGATGATCCACGGCGACGGCGGCTCGACCTCCGACTGGACCCTGTCGATCTTCGACCGCGTGGCGGAAGCGTACCAAGCGATTGCCTTCGATCGCCCCGGTCTGGGCTATAGCGGGCGCCCGCCCGACGGTGGCTCGCCCTTCATCCAGGCGCATCCGATCCACGAGGGACTGGAACGCTTAGGTGTGGAGCGACCGGTGCTGGTGGGCCACTCCCGCGGGGGAAACGTCGCCTTGGCCTACGCCCTGGCGTACCCGGACGATACTGCCGGGGTGGTGACACTGGCCGCAGCCCCCTACGGTGGAGAGATCGCGCTCCACAACCGGGTCTTGACCGTTCCGATCCTGGGACCGCTCCTGGCGCATGCGGTCTACGTCCCCTTCGGACGCGCCGCCGTCGAGGCTGGCCTGGAGACGGCCTTCGCCCCCGAGGGGCCGCCGCCTCCGTGGAGAATGAGAGGACCTCTCGGACGCAGCCGACGCCCGTGAGCGCGCTTCTGGAGGGCGCCGCAATCGATGCGCTCCCCGTGGTGGAGACCGATATGACGTGGTGCGTCCTGCACGCTTCGTGAAGCCGAGCTGCTGATCGAATGGCCTCGCGCGACACCGTTCGCATCGGCGCGACGGCGTAGACAACCCTCTGGGCGGTCTCGCACACGAGGCTGCGTCTTCGTACTGACCGTCTGACTAGGTCACGGACTGACGCGCTGACCAGGCCGGGGACTCCCTGATCGAAGGGCGTGCGCCGGTGCCGCTCGGTGTATACTCATCTTCATAATGCCTCAATCCAACAAGGGCACGAGACGAGGAGGGAACTGAGCTTGATTGCCACAAAGATGCTGAGACAAGACTTCCTAAGAGAGAAGATCATCACCATCGTGGTGTTTGCTTTCATCCTGCTGTCTGCGTTACTTGTCGCTAGCGGCGCCAACCTGATCGTGGACTTGAGCGGTGCTCTCAGTGCGCTGTTCGAGACGGCACAGGCACCTCATTTCGTGCAGATGCACGCTGGGGACATCAATCAGGCGGAGATTAACCGCTGGGCGGCAAGGAACAGCTTGGTGAAAGAGCAGCAGACGGTGGAGATGATCACGGTCGACGGCTCCACCCTCTACGTCGGCGACAGCCAAACCGCCGAGGAAGACAGCATCATGGACATCAGCTTCGTTACCCAGAACCGGTCCTTTGACTTCCTGCTGGATCTTGAGGATCGGGTCATTAAGGTCTCGCCGGGGGAAGTCGCCGTGCCCATCTACTATATGCAGCGGGACGATCTGAAGGTAGGGGACACGGTCAGAATAAGCGACGGCGCGTTCGACAAGACGTTCACCATCGCTGCCTTCGTCCGCGACGCCCAGATGAACCCCTCCATCGTGCACTCCAAGCGCTTCCTGGTGCACAAAGATGATTACGCCGCCCTGCGAGAGTACTTTGCCGAGACGGAGTATCTGATCGAGTTCCTCCTCGGCGATCCCGGAAAGGTGGACAGATTCAGCCAGGCTTATCAGTCGTCGGGTCTGCCCAAGAAAGGGACCGCGGTGGACCGTAACCTGTTCAGGACCCTCAACGCCCTGACGGACGGCATCGTGGCCGGGGTAGTGATTGTGCTCAGCTTGTTGCTGATGATCATCGCCATTTTGTGCCTGCGTTTCACCATCATAGCGACTATCGAGGAGGACACCAAAGAGATCGGCGTGATGAAAGCCATCGGCATCGCCACGCACGATATCAGGCGGATCTATTTGGCCAAGTACGCCGTGATGGGCGTGCTGGCCTCGGTGCTGGGCTATGTGGCGTCGCTCTTCCTCGGTCAAGTTCTTTCCGCCAATATCACCCTCTACATCGGAGAGGCATCAAAGGGGCTGCTACAACACGCCGTGCCCTTCGTCGCCGCCAGCAGCATCGGGCTGATGGTGTTTGCCTCTTGCGCCGTCGTCCTCCGGAGGTTGAGCCAGATCACAGCGGTGGAGGCCCTGCGCTCGGGGAAGGTCGGTGAATCTGCGAGGAATCTGCCTCTGCTGAACCTGAAGAAGAGCAGACTGCTCGATGTCAATGTCTTCCTGGGATTCAAGGACGTGGTCCAGCGTTTCAAGTTGTTTGGGCTGCTCTGCTTTGTCTTCTTCTTCTGCGCTTTTGTCATCATTGTCCCCGTGAACTTCCTGACGACGATTCAGTCCCCCACCTTCATCTCCTACATGGGGATTGGGCAGAGCGACATCCGGATCGATTTGCGGCAGTCAGACAACATGGCCGAGAGGTTCGAAAGCATGGTGGACAATCTAGCCGACGATCGCGACGTTGAGCGCTTCTCGCCCCTGGTGACCTCCCAGTTCACGATGATGGGGAGCGATGGGGCCCCAGAGACGATCAACATCGAGACCGGGGACTTCTCCATCTTCCCTCTGGATTATGTGAAAGGGAAGGCGCCGCAGCTGGAGCACGAGGTAGCCCTCTCGTCCCTCAATGCCACGGAGATGGAAAAGGGCGTCGGCGATACGATCGTGCTGCTCCTGGGTGGGCAAGAACGAGAGATGACGGTAAGCGGCATCTACCAGGACGTGACCAACGGGGGCCGGACGGCGAAGGCGGTGCTTCCCTACGATCCCGACAACGTGCTCTCGTACGCCGTGAGCCTGGATCTAACATCCCAGAGTCGCATCGACGACAAGGTCCGCGAGTACTCGGAGGCGTTCCACCCGGCGCGGGTCACCGATCTGGAGGGTTATCTGGCACAAACGCTGGGCAACACCATCGGCCAGCTGCGGGTGGTGACGCTAGTGGCCATTGCAGTCGGTCTGTCCGTAGCTGTGCTCATCACGTCCTTGTTCTTGAGCATGCTGACCAGCAAGGACGCCTCGGAGATTGCCATCATGAGAAGCTTGGGCTTCTCCTTGCGCGACATTCGGGTTCAGTACCTCAGCCGGGCGTTGGTCCTGCTGAGTCTGGGCATCGTACTGGGGACGCTCTTCGCGAACACCTTGGGGCAGCGTCTCGTCAGTGCCTTGTGGGCTCTAATGGGCGCCTCCCAAATCAGGTTTGTCATCCATCCGATTCAGGCCTACGTTCTGTTGCCGCTCTTCCTGATGGTCGCTGTCTCCATCACTACGCTGATCAGCGTCAGGGGCATCAAGGAAACCAATATCGCTGATATGATTACGGAATAAGACTGAGGAGGAGAGGAAAGTGTCCACTTTGCTGGAATCGAGAGACCTCAACAAGACATTCGTACTGGGAAAGCAGAACAAGCAGCGCGTCTTGAAGGACGTTGACCTGCAGATCGAGCGAGGCGAGTTTGTGTCGGTGATGGGTCCTTCTGGGTCCGGGAAATCGACCTTGCTGTATAACATCAGCGGCATGGACCGCATGACGTCCGGGAGTGTCGTCTTCGACGGGCAGGAGCTGTCCGACCTCTCGGAAGAGGCGTTGTCAGACGTGCGCTTGACGGAGATGGGCTTCATCTTTCAGCACATCCATCTGCTGAACAACTTGTCCATCTTCGACAACATCATCCTGTCAGCCTATTTGGCGCGGGACCGCAGCCGGACGACGGTCAATCGGCGGGCGACCGAGTTGATGGAGAGGGTGGGCATCGCTGAGCTGGCCGATCACGACATCACGCAGGCTTCCGGCGGGCAGCTGCAGCGCGTGGGCATCTGCCGGGCGCTCATCAACGAGCCCGCCATCCTATTTGGGGATGAACCCACGGGAGCCCTGAACTCCAAGGCGGCTGGCGAGATCATGGAGCTGCTGGCCGATATCAACCGCTCTGGAACGACGATCCTTCTGGTGACGCACAACGCCAAGATCGCGTCCCGAACCGAACGGGTGCTCTTCATGCTGGATGGCAAGATCGCCTCCGAGAGACGGCTGGGCAAGTACACGGGCAATGGTGACATCAGGGCCAGGGAAGAGGGTCTCTCCAACTGGCTGCTGGAGATGGGGTTCTAACGCTCCCACGTCATCATCGACGCAAGCAAGGAATCACTATAAAAAGGAGCGCTCAGATGGCAGCACAGTTGTCGGTTAATGATGGCAAACGCTGGAAAGCCCCATTCTTCACCATCTGGGGAGGGCAGGCGCTCTCAATCCTGGGCAGTCAGTTGGTCCAGTTTGCCCTGATCTGGCACCTGACCGTCCAGACCGGTTCAGCGACGGTATTGGCAACCGCTTCTCTGGCGGGAACGCTGCCCCAAGTGATCTTGGGGCCATTTGTCGGCACCTTGGTGGACCGATGGAATCGCCGCCGGGTGATGCTGCTGGCGGACACCGTCATTACCTGTGCAACTACTGTCCTCGCTGGCCTATTTGCCCTGGGATCTGTCACGATCTGGCACATCTACGTGGTGATGTTCATCCGCTCCCTGCTCAGCAGTTTCCATGGGAACGCTATGAGCGCCTCGACGTCGCTGATGGTGCCGGTCGAGCATTTGACCCGCATCCAGGGCGTGAATCAGATGCTCAACGGTGGCCTGAACGTGATCTCCGCTCCACTGGGCGCTCTCCTGCTAGGTATGGTACCCATCCAAGGTGTTCTGATGATCGATGTGATCACGGCCATGTTCGCGATTCTGCCCCTGGTCGTGACTCAGATACCCCAACCAGCACGCATCGATAGCGGAAAGGCGGGCGGCGAAGAGAAGTCGACGGTATGGCAGGATTTCCGAGCTGGTTTCCAGTACGTGTTGGGCTGGTCGGGACTATTGATGGTCGGTCTGATGACGGTGGGAATCAACTTCACGATTATACCGGCCTACTCCTTGCTTCCGCTCATGGTGAAGGAACACTTCGGCGGCAGTGCTATTGACCTAAGCTGGGTGGAGTCCGCCATGGGGATTGGGACGATTGTGGGAGGAGCAGTGCTGGGCGTTTGGGGCGGTTTCCAGCGCAAGATCGTAACATCAATGATGGGGTTGATGGGGATGGGAGCCGCTACCCTGATTCTTGCCGTAGCGCCAGCCTCAGCTCTGCCTCTTGTTATAAGCGGTGCGTTGCTCTTCGGCGTGATGAACCCGATGACCATGGGACCATTCTTCGCCATCATCCAGTCCAAGGTCGAACCTGATATGCAGGCCCGGATAATGACCCTTCTGAGCAGTGTGGGGGGCGGGATCGCGCCGATCGGGCTGATGATCGCCGGGCCGGTGGCCGAGTGGGCTGGGATTCAAGCCTGGTTCTTACTTGCCGGGTCCCTGTGCATCCTGATGGGCACAAGCGGCCTGTTCATCCCAGCTGTGATGAACATCGAACAGAACCGCGCATCCTCCGAGCATACGGGTCTGCGAGTACATCCTCGGCGGAAACAGGCGGTTCCGACCGGGGCAAATGACGCGCTCCCTTGATGAAACAATTAAGCGCGAGGATCAAGAACTAGAGATTGTGCGCTTCGAGACTATGGGGGCGTTTGGAAAATGAGTTCGTTCAGGAGGTGTTGTCATGATTGCAGTGTATGCTATTCTAGGTCTCGTTGTACTTGGCATCCTGGTCAGCCTGATCTGGCGGATCCTCTCTAGTCGCCAGTCCGTGCCCTGTCCGTCGTGGCTGGGCTGGATGGTGGAGCTTGACAACCCGTTCACCCGGGTCAACCATGCCCAGTTCATCGTCGACCATCTGGGGCTGGAACGCGGGATGAGCGTGTTGGACGCTGGTTGTGGGCCCGGCCGGGTCACACTGCCGCTGGCCGAGGCCGTCGGCCCGCAGGGTGAGGTGGTCGCCCTGGATGTCCAGGACGAGATGCTGGCACGGGTCCACGAGAAGGTAGACGCGGCCGGGTTGGAGAACGTGCGGTATCTCCAGGCCGAGCTGGGCGGCGGGAGACTACCCGCGAACGCGTTCGATCGGGCGGTGCTGGTGAGCGTGCTGGGGGAGATACCGCATCAGGCTGCGGCCTTACGGGAGCTCTACGATGCGCTGAAGCCCGGGGGAATCCTCTCCGTCACCGAGGTGATCTTCGATCCCCATTTCCAGGGTCGCCGGAGTGTCCTACGCCTCGCTGAGGCGGCTGGCTTCAGGGAGAGGGCCTTCATGGGCAAGCGACTGGCGTATACGATGCACGTCGAGAAGCCCGCAGGGGATGGCACGGGACAGAGAGCATAGGCGGGAGGACGCATGCCTCGCTATTTGCGTAGCAGCAGTAATCTATTCTACCGAGAGCAGGGCCGATGGATGCCGCTGCTCATCCTACCCGGGAACACGGCCTCGTCGGCGGTGCAGGCGGGGGAGCTGGCCTACTTCGGAGAGCGTTACCACGCCGTAGCGCTCGACCTCCCTGGCACGGGCCGATCGGAGCGCATCGACGCCTGGCCCGATGATTGGTGGCGGGAGGGCGCGCGCGGGGCTGTGGGGTTACTGGACCATCTCTCGGTGGCGCAGGTGGTGGTGAT
>Ga0207796_1000449_pt1 | contig 16869 bp, 13 predicted proteins | sample Pon1CUnioCityCA_6_FD_187274 | JGI IMG/M metagenome (GOLD analysis project Ga0207796, IMG submission 187274) | Marine sediment microbial community from Union City, CA, USA - Pond 1C Sediment 1 (SPAdes) | ecosystem: Environmental > Aquatic > Marine > Intertidal zone > Salt pond sediment ...
ATTCGGCACGGTCTCGGAGGGGGCGCACCCACCGGGCGCGCTGGAATTGCAGGCATGGGAAGGTCCCCAGGAGGTGTTGGAGTTCTACGCACGGCGGGAATTCGCGCCCGCCTGGGAGGACCCGGAACGGCTGCGCCACCTCACGGTCGCCCTGGGGAGCCTGATCGATGACGGCCTGGATCCCCGGGACTATGATCTGCCGGCGCTCGAGGCCTGGCTGCGGGACACATCGTGGGACCCGACGGCGTTGGTCGAAGCCGAGCTTCGGGCAACCGGGGCGTTGTTGCGTGCGTTGCACCACTTGACCTCGGGTCGGCTCGATCCGGACGAAGCGGAGGCGATCTGGATGCACCGGCCGGCGCGCGACGAAGCGCGCCAGCGCGCCCGCGTGATGGAGCTGGCAACCGCGGCACTGGAAGACATGCCGGCGGCGTTTTCCAGGGCCCGGCCCGACGCGGAATTGTATGCGGTGCTCCGGGAAACGCATGCCGGGCTGCGCAGGGAGGTCCTGGAACCCGAGGCACCCATGATCCCGGGCGGGGCGCTGCTGCGCGAGGGCAGTATCGACCCCCGCGTTCCGGCACTGCGCGAGCGCCTGGACCCGCTCGTGCCGGGCGCCGACGCAGGCCCGGCCTCGACGGAGCTCTATGGCCCGGCGCTGGTCGCCGCAGTGAAGGCATTCCAGCGCTCACATGCGTTGGAGAGCGACGGGATTGTCGGACCCGATACGCTCGAGGCCCTGAACCGTTCCCGCCGGGAGCGGCTGGATCAGGTACGGGTCAACCTGGAGCGGTTGCGCTGGGCGTCTGCATTGACGCCGACCGACCTGGTGCGTGTCGATCTCGCTGGCGGGGCCGTGGATGTCCTGCGCGACGGGCAGAGTATCTGGCACGCTCGCGTGCAGATCGGACGACCATCGCGGCCTTCACCAAGCCTGCTGTCCGAGATCACGCACCTGACGTTCAATCCCACTTGGACCGTGCCGCCGACGATCCTGCGCGAGGATACCTTGCCGACGGTGCGTAGGGATCCCGATTTTCTGGAGCGCAATCGGATGCGCGTGTTCGATGGGTCCGGTCGGGAGCTGTCCGCCGATGCGGTGGACTGGGGCCAGCCCACCGGTATCGTGCTGCGCCAGGATCCGGGTCCCTTCAATGCGCTGGGGAAGGTCGCGATCCGGTTCCCCAATCCGTTCCTGGTGTTTCTGCACGATACCCCGAGCCAGGGACTGTTCGAGCGGGAACAGCGCGCGTTCAGTTCAGGGTGCGTGCGGGTGGAACGGGCGCGGGAGCTGGTCGAAGTCTTGCTGCGGAACGAGTCCGAGACGCGCCGCCTGGAGGCGATTCGGCTGCTGGAAGGCGACGAGACCCGGGACTTCCACCTGGCCCGACCGATGCCGATCCTGATGATCTACCGGACCGTAGGTCTGGGCACGGACGGTGAATTGGTGTTCCGTCCCGACATCTATCAGCGCGATGCCGCTCTCGCCCGTGCCCTGGACGAAGCGACGCGGCAATAGCCCGTCAGCTGCCGCAGCCGACCAGCTTGAGCTGCTGGCCTGGACGAATCAGGTACCGTGGACCGGCGATCCCGTTGGTTTCCGCAATGGCGCGGGTGCTGGGGCAGCGCTGTCCACGCGCGATGGTGGAGAGCGTGTCGCCACTGCGTACGGTGTAGATCCGGGGCGCGGTGAACGCCCGGCGGTATTCGTGCGCCTCGTGCAGTTCACGCGCGAGTTCGAGCCGGGGTCCCGCCAGGCAATGGGCGTCGTACCGGTGCACGAGTGCGTCCGGAACCTGGATCTCGCTGCCGGCCGACAGCCGGGCATCGTGCTCGAAACGCGGGTTCAGGTTGCGCAGCGTTCGGAACCAGCCCGAACGGCTGCCTTCCTGCCCCAGACAGATCGCCAGTTCGCTCAGGGCGATCGGGGCCTGCAGCCGCAGGCTGGCCGCGACCGGCTCCAGCGCGGGGAACTCAAGTCCGTAGTCTTCCGGATGCAGGAACAGCCAGGCGGCGGCCAGCACATAGGGCACGTATTCCTGGGTCTCCTTCGGGAGTTGACCGAAGATGTCGGGATCCCAGAACCGGGGGTCCGCCACACCCCGCGCAATGCGCTGCACGCGGCCTTCGCCACCGTTGTAGGCCGCGAGGGCCAGTTCCAGGTTGTCGTCGAGCTGCGCGAAGCGCTCCTGCAGGTAGGCGACGTTGGCACGGGTCGCGGCGGTGGGGTCGAAGCGGAGGTCGAAACCGTCTTCGGTCGTCAGTCCGAAACGTCTTCCCGTGTGCTGCATGAACTGCAACGGTCCCGCGGCGCCCGCGCGGGACACGGCGTGCACGCGTCCGCCGGATTCTTTTGCGAGAATGCCGAACAGCAGCGCTTCCGGGAGCCCCGCCTCTTCGTATATCGGCCACATCAGGTGGCGCAGATGCAGATAATTGTCGTATGCGTCGATGAGCGTGGGCCGCATCCAGGTCAACCAGTCGTTGAGTGCGGCATTGACCAGGCTGTTCAGTTCGATGATTTCGGCGAGATCCTGTCCGTTGAGCCGCCGGAACGAGCCCTGGCCCCCTGTCCGCGTGGGCAGGAGCGGCCCTTCGGCGAAGCCGTCGTCGGTCTCCACTTCCACGTAGTCCTCGGCCGCGCCCGCGAGCACGTCGCTGCGCAGCGTGAGCAGGTTGGAATACGCGGCCATGAACCGTTGTGGTTCGCAGCCCACGGTTTCCACACAGGTGTCGCCCGCGGTCGCCAATTGGTCGATGGCATGGCGGATCTCGGTACGACCTCGTTCGAAATCACCGGACCGGATCCACTCGACGCCGATCTCGTAGGCAAGCACCGAGTCCTCGATGACCTGGTACAGGTCATTGATATCCCGTTCGTCGGCCAGGACCGGGGTGTCGCCGACGGGTGCCGAATAACATCCGGCGAGAGTCAGGCTCGCGGCTGCCAGGAGGAGAATTCGTTTCATGGGACTTCGCCTTGCATCGACGGGGGCATTGTCCGGATTTCGGGCGGCCCGCGATAGCGAGGTGCCGTTGGATACCGTTTTTCGGGCTGCGGCTATGGGTCCTCTCGTGTTCTCCATTACCATCGTGACTTCGATTTCCAGACGAGGCCAGCCACAGATGCACAGTTCATTGATCGTGACCCTGATCGGCCCCGACCGACCCGGCCTGGTCCGTGCGGTGGCCGCGTGTGCCACGCAGGCGGGCGCGAATTGGGTCGAGAGCCGCATGGCGCAACTGGCGGGTCAGTTCGCGGGGATTGTCCGGTTGGAGATCGCTCCGGAAAAGGTGACGCTGCTGGAAAACGGACTGCGATCGCTCGAAACCGAGGGCCTGCGGATCACGGTGGAACGGGGTCTGGAGGGATCCGAGGCGGCCCTGCAGCGGGTGCAGCTGGAGCTGCTGGGGCATGACCGTCCCGGCATTGTCCAGGAGATCACCGCGGTGCTTTTGCGGCACGGGGTGACCATCGAAGAACTCGAGACGGGTTGCGAACGGGCATCGATGTCAGGCGAACGCATGTTCCGCGCCCGCGCTGACCTGGGCGTTGCGGCCGGCACCGACCTGCATCTTCTGCAGGATGACCTGGAAGCCCTGGCCAACGAACTGATGGTCGACCTTGATCTGCACCCGGAGTCTGCGGCCAGCGGGTCGGAGTGACCTGTAAACACCCGCGAGCCGATACTGTTAAACGAACGGCGCGTGCGCACGCAGTATGATGCGCGCGGATTCGCACTCCCGAAAGCCAGAGGAACGCCCGTATGAGTGACCGTATCGACGCCCAAGCGCTGGATCAACTGTTTTTCGACGCGCGCACGCACAACGAGTGGCTGGACCGTCCGGTCAGCGACGACCTTCTGAAAGAGCTCTTTGACACGCTGCGCTGGGCCCCCACCAGCGCCAACTGCAGTCCGGCGCGCATCGTGTTCGTGAAGAGTCCCGAGGCGAAGGCCAGACTGCTTCCGGCCATGATCGAGGGAAACGTCGAGAAGACCCGCACGGCACCTGTCACGGCGATCATCGGGCACGATCTCGAGTTTCACGAGCAGCTGCCGCGGCTCTTCCCCCACACGGATGCTCGCGCGTGGTTTGCCGGCAACCAGCCCCTGATCGAGGCGACTGCGTTCCGGAACGGAACCCTGCAGGGCGCGTACCTGATCCTGGCGGCGCGGGCACTCGGCCTGGACTGCGGCCCGATGTCGGGATTCGATGCCGACCAGGTCAACGAGGCATTTTTCGCGGGCACGAGCGTGCGGGTGAATTTTCTCTGCAACCTGGGCTACGGTCGGCCCGAAGCATTGTTCCCACGCAGCCCGCGATTCGAGTTCGGGGACGTCTGCCGGATCGAGTGATGGTCTCCCCGGGCCGTCCGTCCCGGGACTCCGGATCCGCGTGCCTTCCGGCAAATCTGGTATCTTCGTTGGGCACCCGGAAAGTGACTTCCGCATCGATTCCCTGAACGCCGCCCCGTGACCCAGCCACGTCATCGTTTTCGCGACCGCCTCGTTGCCGAGGCCGTGCGCCTGGAGGAGGACCGTCTCGGGCGGATTCTCGACGATCCGGCCGCCGAGGCGCGTGCGCGTGAAGCGGGTGGGGACTTCGAACATCGGATTCTCTACCGCGCGGGCCACCTGGCATTGGGCCGCCGCATGGAGAGCGCGCTCGAGGGCCTGACCCAAGCCCGGGCATGGCTTCTGTTTGCAATCCTGCTGCTGTCCTTCCTCGCAGGCGTGGGTGCTGCGGGTGCGGTCTTCGGGCGCGAGACGACGGTGAATATCCTGGTGGCGCTCTCGGCTCTGCTGGGGCTGCAGCTGCTGATGTTGTTGTTCTGGTGTCTCCTGTTCCTCTACCGGCCGGGACGGGGCCGGAATCAGGGCGGAATGCTGGGACGCGCGGCCCTGGCGTCCCTGCATTGGCTGGGACGCCGGTTCGTTCATCGGCCGGAGTCTGCACGAGTGGTGTCCGCAAGTGTCGGTCTGATGCGCCGCCAGGGATTGGGCCGCTGGGTGGCCAGCAGTCTGACCCACGGACTCTGGGCGCTGTTCAGTCTCGGAGCGCTGTTGGCGTCGCTGTTTGCGCTCAGCGTGCGTCAGTATGATTTCGTATGGGGCACGACCCTGCTCAGCGAGCAGACCTTCGTGCTGATCCTGGGCGTATTGTCGGCTCCGATGCAGGAGCTGGGTTGGCCGGTGCCGGATGCCGCGCTGGTCTCGGCCAGCCGCATCGGCATGACGGGTGGAGTAGGCCGCGAGGTCTGGTCTTCGTTCCTGGTGTCCGCGGTGTTGCTCTACGGGCTGTTGCCCCGCACCCTGCTGGCGCTGCTGAGCCTGGTTCTCGCCCGCCGAGCCGCCGGGAAGCTGCGTCTCGATACCGGGCTCCCCGGTTATGCGCGGTTGTCCGACCGCCTCGACAGCCCGTCGCGCTCGATGGGGGTCCTCGACCCGCGACCGAGGGGTCAGGAGGGGTTGTCCGCCGGGTACCGGAGGCAGCGCCCGCATCCGGTGGCGGGCGACGTCGTGCTGATTGGCCTGGAGCTCGAACGCGACATTCATCATTGGCCGCCGCGCCTGGCGGGCGTGGAATGGACGACGCTCGGTCGTGCCGACGAGCGCACGCAGCGCCAGGACGTGCTCTCCGCTCTGCGTGCGCGCAGTGAAGCGCCGGGAGTTGTGCTGGTCGTCTGCTCGCTCGCGCGGACCCCGGATCGAGGGGCCGAGCGTTTTCTTTCTCTGGTTCGCGAGAGCACGGATGCACCGGTGTGGGCGGTGCTGGACGAAGGCACGCGGCTCGAGGCTCGTGGCGGTGACCGTGCGCTGCGGGTGCGCCAGTGGGAAGCCACCGTGTCGCGCGCTGGGCTCGCCTATGCGCTCGAGGTGGATCTGGAGAACTCCGATCACCCGGGGAGCCGCGAACTCGTTGGCCTGGTCGGTCAGGATCGCGCGCGCGCATGAGCCGCAAACTCACCATTGCGGTCGTTGGGCATACCAATACTGGCAAGACTTCGCTGCTGCGGACACTGTCCCGCGACGAACACTTTGGCCAGGTGTCGGACGAGGCCGCGACAACGCAGCAGGTCGAGGGCATCCAGTTGCTGCTGTCCGACGGCAAGCCGGTTCTGACGCTGCTCGACACGCCTGGGCTCGAGGATCCCGAAGGTCTGCTCGATGCGTTGGACGACCTGTCCGGGCCGGAACGCTTCGACGGTCCCGAACGCGTGCGACGCTTTCTCGCGAGTCCGGACGCCGATACGAGCTACGAGCAGGAAGCCAAGGTCCTGCGCCAGATGCTCGCCAGCGACGCCGCGATCTACGTGATCGACTGCCGGGAACCGGTGCTGGGCAAATACCGCGAGGAGCTGACCATCCTCACGTATTGTGCGATCCCCGTGTTGCCGGTCCTGAACTTCGTAGCCAGCCCGGCCAGTCGCGAGGCGGAGTGGCGTGAGCAGTTGGCTCGGGTCAACCTCCACGCGGTGGTCGCCTTCGATACGGTGGTGTTCGACGAGGGCGGAGAGCGGCGCCTGTACGAGAAGTTGCGCACGATGCTCGATGCGTTCGATGCGCCTCTGGCCCGGCTCATCGAGGATCGGCGCCGGCAGTCGGAGTGGCTGCGTCGGGCCGCCGCCGAATACCTTGCGGAGCTCCTGATCGACACCGCTGCCGGTGTGCGCGTGATCGCCGGGGAAACCGAGCCGGAAGCGTTGCGCCAGAAGATCCTTGCCCACCAGGAGGAGGTGCGGGCGCGCGAACAGGAAACCGTCGATGCACTGCTCCGGCTCTTCCGTTTCAGCCATGTCCATTACCAGCACCATGATCTGCCGCTGATCAACGGGGCCTGGGGTATGGACCTGTTCAATACCGACGCACTGAAGTACTACGGAATCCGCCTCGGCGGGGGGGCGGCGGCGGGCGCCGCGGCAGGAGCGACCCTGGATGCTGCCACGCTGGGCGTCACGCTGGGACTCGGCACGCTCGGCGGCGCCGCGCTGGGAGCGTTGCTGGGCACCTCGATCCCGTTGCGGAGACGCCTTTGGGATCGGTTGCACGGGGCTTCGGAGTGGCGTGTGGCGGACGACACGCTGCGTTTGCTGGCACTGCGTCAGTTTTCGCTGGTGCGCGCTCTATTGCGCAGGGGCCACGCGGCGCAGACGCCGTTGGCCTCGGGATCCGATCCGGCAGCGCGTTGGGCACGAGGCCCTTTGCCGCAAACGGTGCGGGAGGCACGTCTGAAACCGCAGTGGTCCCGCTTGAATCCCGAGGTGTTCGATCCTTCGCGAGGCGATCGACAGATTGCGGTGCAGCGACTCACGGAGGAAATTCTCGCGGAATTCGTGACGCCCGTGTAGGTGGCGAGGTGCGTGCCATCCCGCTTCTGGCGGATGGCCCTTCGGCTTCAGAGCGGTTCCAGTTCGACCCGCAGTACTGAATTTGGCGAATCCCAGACCCCGGTTTCGATCGTGCGTCCGGAACTCTCCTGGACCACGTAACTGCGATGTCCGTGATGGCGCAGCATGCCCACCAGACGTTGCAGGGCCTCGAAGTCGTCGGCGCTGACCAAAACCGTCGGGGTTTCGGGAGACGTCCACATGCGCGCCGCGCCACGATGGGCGAAAGCTGAGGAGATTTCCGAAAGGCCGGTGTCGTGCAGCCAGCGCGCGACGTCTTCGCTGCTGCCCATGACCAGCAACGGCTCCCGGGCGTCGAACACCTCCGTTCGCTCCGGGATGTGTCCGAGCAGGGCACGCGCGAAGGGTTCCAGTCCCTCCTGCAGCGCCAGCAAACGTGTATCCGGATTCAGGGTGACCGATCGCAGGATCGTGGGTGGGTCGCTCAGGTGCCGCAGGACTTGATATTCGGGGTCGGCTTCGAGCGCACGAGCCGCATGGTCCAGCGGGATAAGAAAGTCGGCGCTACGCGCGTTCAGGGTCACGGCGTGCCGCTCGCTGCCGGTGTCGTGCCGCACGAGGAGCGGAACCCGCAGTGGCCAGGGCGGCTCCGCCTGTACCTGTTCGAGCGTTCCTTCGAGGAGCCAGTGCTGCCCATCGCGTTTCTGGCGGACCGAATGCAGCCGAAGTTCCGGTAGTCCTGGTCGCTGGATCCAGGCCTCGAAGAAGGCCCCGAGTTCTCGGTCAGCGGCGTCACTGAAGGCCTGTTGCAGATCGGCCCAGTCGGCCCTCTCGAACAGATGTCGCTCCCGGATCAGCTGCGCGCCCCGGTCGAAGGCCGCGGGTCCGATGTCTTCGCGGAGCATCTCGAACAACAGCGCGCCCCGGTTGTAGCCGACGATGCGGTTCGCACCCTGATTACCGCCCTTGAAGCGGCGCAGCGGGTGCACCTGGTCGGGCGGCAGCGCGGCGAGGTCCAACAGCCAGCGATACCGTGTCTGGGCGGCCTCGCCCCGCATTTCGTCCAGGAAGTAATCGGCCATGAAGGTCGTCAGCCCTTCGGCCCAGTTGCCGCTTTCGTAGTCGACAAGAACGCCGGTGCCCCACCAGTTGTGCATCAGTTCATGCGCGAGCGAGGTACGGGGAATGAACGGCAGCGGGATCACCCGTTCACCCAGCAACGTGAATCCGGGAAACGCGAAGCCGATCGGCATGGGCGTGGACGCGATGGTGAAACTGCCGAAAGGGTAGGGTCCCGCGCGTTCCGCAAACAGCCTCAGGTATTCAGCCGAATGCGCGAGGTAGGTTTCGGCGTGGGCGACGTCGAGTTCCGGCGGGAAGAGGGTGCGAACGCGGACGCCATCGACATCGACGCTGCGTTCGCGCCATGGGCCGGTTGCCAGCGCGATGGCGTCGGTGCGTGGATGCTCATAGACCGCCGAATACCGTCCCGCGGTAGCGTTCTCCTGACCCGAGAGCGTTCCGGTGGCCACGAAACGTTGTCCGTCGGGCACGGTCGCGGTCAGCCGCAGCGCGAAGGACTCGATGCCGTCGAAACTGGGGTACCAGCCGGCTTCGGGCGGCAGAAAGCCGCCGCTTTCGCCGAGAAACGTGCGGTTGCGCAGCGGATCGCCAGCGGCAATCGAGCCCTGCCACACGAGCCGCACGGTTCTGCCGCCCCGCGGGATTCGGAGGCTGTAGGTTTCGGGTCCTGTGCGCTGGATGTTCAACGCATGGTCTCCGCTTTGCGCCTGCAGGAGATCCAGGCCCTCGCGCAGCCGGATCGGGTGCCGGCCGGCGGGAAGGTTCACCTCCAGCTGTCCATCGATCCGGCCTTGCGCGGGATCGATTCGTAGATCCAGGAATTTGTGGATCTCCTGGGCCGCAACATTCGTTGGAAGAACCCAAAGAAGTGCGAGGGCCACAGCGACCAGCGGACCCAGAAAAGACCGGCCTGGTTGCCCCTTCCGGGCCTGGACGTTGCACGGGCGCATCGGGTTCAGTCCGGGGTGCCGGGGAATCGCGCCAGAATCTCCAGCGTCTCTCCGTCCCGCTGGATCGTGAGCGGCAGCACCGAGCCGGGAATCTGACGTCTGATCTGGCGAACCAGATCTCCCGTCTGAGCGAGCGGGTTTCCGCCCGCTTCCGTGAGGACGTCTCCGGCAACCAGCCCGGCCTGCTCCGCCACCGACTCCGACGCAACATGCTGGATGCGCACACCGCCGGGGGCATTCTCGATCCGAACGCCCAGCATCAGCGGTTTCGGTGGCTCGTGGAGATCGCCGGCGGCAATGCCGAACAGCGCATCCGCGGTTCCGGGCGGTGGCGCTGCGCACTCCTCGCGAATGTCCCAGGGCATCAGGGAGCGGATTCGGGTGATACCGAGGTCGCGAAGCTGGTGAGGCACGCCATATCCGTGCACGACATGTCCCGATCCCAGGATGCCGACCGCCAGGCTTCCCTGTTTCGCGGCCTCGGCCAGACCCGTGGCCAGCGCGCGGTCCCAGACGAGCTGGGCCGCGACGAAACGGTCGATGTCGGCGCGGTCCCCTCCAGTCGGATGCGTTGACAGAATTTGATTTAGATAATCCCTGTAAGCAACGGTTTCCTTGAGGGGTTGCGTGATGTGAAAGCGTTCGTCTTCGGGGACCGCATCCCAGCCTTCCAACGCCAGTCGCTGCACCAGCGAACGCTCCAGATTGAGGGCGACGAGCGGAATACGCTGCAGCCGGGCGAAGTGCAGGATGGGCATGTAGAGTTGCGGGTCGAAACCCCAGGTGGCGTTCCAGTTCGTCCGGGAGACGAATTCCGCTTCGGACAAGTCACCGGCCACCCAGGCATCCAGGGCAGGCTGCGCCTCGCGGGGCAGCATCTCCAGTCCGATGACCAGGTCGGGCCGGTGCGCCTGCAGGGCGGCCAGCGTATGCATCTGCCAGCGATGGTGTTCCATCCGGTCGTGCGACTCGCCCAGAAGCACGACCTCGGCCTCGGCCAGGTCCTGGAACAGGCGATCTATCGCGATCCTTTCTCCCCCCGCTCCGCTCCATTCGCCGGGGGCGGGACAGGCGGTGCGATTGTCGGGCGGTTCGGCGGAATTCGACGGCATGGGGCGGAGCGATACGGTGAGTGCGAGAACCATTGCCACGACCGCGAACGCGAAGAGGGCGGCGCGCGTCGTCGCACTCACCGCCAACCTCCGTCATCGTTGCGGGAGGAGGCTCGCGGGGTCAGGGGGCCGGATGCGGACGGGGGCGACAGGCAGGTCATGGTGCGGTTCCCAGGCAGGCAATGCGCATTGGGAGTCCGCAGACGGTTGGAAGTTCGATGCAAATCGCCGCCCGACCCTTGAAACCGTTCGCGGGTTTCGGGCCTGAGGTGCGCGGTGCGGGGCCGGGTGTCCGCGTCGTGCGCGCAGACCGCGAGGGGGCTGCGTCTCAGCCCGCGGGTGGTTCGCCGCTCTTTTTCACCAGGAACCAGAGCAACCCGACAATCACGAGGACCGACGCTCCCAGGGCTGCGATGGTGAGGTAGACGATGACGTCGCCATATTCCATGCCAAACCTCCTCCAATGGGTACTGCAACAAGGGGAAGCATAGGCGCTTTTCCGCCAGAACGGCAAGGGAATTCGAGAGAGCCTGAAGCACCTGAAGCATCCGTGAAGGGGCGTTCCCGGGAGTTCTTCCGGTCGATCATGCGAGGTCGCTCGGTGAACCTGCGACGGTGCCGGGTCGGACCTTCTCAAGTCGTCGTTTCGCGGGGAAAGGAAGCTTGTCAGGTCTCGGTGCGGCGGGTAGTGTACGGAGAAAGGCTTTTTGGTTTCAGATGACTATAAAAAGAGGCCGCCAACGTGGATGGCCGGATTCGGTCGCGCTGGATCGAAAACGGGCGGTCGACACTCAGGGTGATCGGGGATGAGTCTACGGGACTGCCGGAATGACGATTCACGACGTTTCACGACGGGCCCGCTGATACGCGATCGGTTTCTGACCGACCCGGTTGGCTCAAGCGGGGTGGCGATCCTTGCTCCGCACACGCGAGGTGGTCGTTGATCGTCGAGAATTTCGATACGCTGGATGTGCCCGATATCCTCGTCGCCTCAAGGGATCGTAAAACGCGGGAGGACTGGGTCCGGGAACTGCGAGCGGAAGGGTTCAATTGCCGGGGTGTCAGCACGGTACGGGAGACCCGGGAAGCCTTGCGCAGGGAAACCTTCAAGGTCGCGGTCGTCGAGGACGGCCTTTCGGGTGGCGATGTTCTGGAGACGTGGAGCCGGTTCGTGAGCCACGCCCGGCCGGGCTTGATCTTCGTTGGTCTGGACCCCTGTGGAGAACGACGCACCCAGGTACTCAGCTCAGGTGCCGATCACTATCTCTGCCGCCCGGTGCGGTCCGCGGAGATTCTGCACACGGTGCGCAATCTCATGCAAAGGATCGATCCCGGCTGGAATTCGGGGTGGACCCTGGACCCACTGAGGTGGCGCCTGCTTGCCCCCAATGCGCGCAGCCTTCGTCTGACCCTGAAGGAGAAAATCCTCTTGCGCGCACTGATGGAACGCGCCGGGACGCCTGTTCCGCGGGAAGAACTCGCGTGGTTCCTCGAAGCGGATCCGAGGGTGAAACACTCCCGCGGTATGGAAATCATGGTTCGCCGGTTGCGGAAGAAAATGAGCGACACGCTCGGTCTGGATGCGCCGCTGGTGACCCTGCATGGGGTAGGATACGCGTTCACCGCGAAGGCCACGGTTCTGGAAGAGGAACTGTTGGCGGACCAAGTTGATGAGACGCCCGACGGGAGTTCGTCGGCAAACCGAACCAGCGTACCCAACGGATATTCGTGATATGTCGATCTTCCCCGTGATTCTGGCGGGCGGTGCCGGCTCCCGCCTCTGGCCGCTCTCACGTGCCGAATACCCCAAGCCCTTCATCCCGTTGCTGGGAGAGACGTCGTTGTTCCAGGAGACGGTGAGGCGCGCACGGGGACTGGACGATGTGGAGCCGCCGCTCGTCGTCTGCAATGAATCCCAGCGTTTCCTCGTGGCGGAACAGCTGCGGGCCGCGGGCTCCGAGCCTTCCGTGATCCTGCTCGAACCGATCGCGCGGAATACGGCGGCAGCCATCGCGCTGGCGGCACTGGAAGCTCTGCAGCGCGGCGCGGATCCCCTGTTACTGGTGCTGCCGGCCGATCACCATGTGCCCGAGCACAAGGACTTTGCCGAGGCCGTGGCGCGCGCGACGCCTGCGGCGGCTGCCGGCAATCTGGTCACCTTCGGCATTGTCCCGCTGTGGCCGGAAACCGGTTTCGGCTACATCCGCGCCCAGGCGGAAGCCGGAGCAGAAGGCGTCTTCCCCGTTCGGGAGTTCGTGGAGAAACCCGATGCCGAACATGCCTCCCGGTACCTGGCCTCAGGGGAGTACTACTGGAACAGCGGCATGTTCCTGTTTGCGGCATCCGCATATCTCGAGGCCCTCGGCGCGCATGCGCCCGAAGTGGCCGAGGCCTGTCGGGAGGCGCACGCCCAGGCACGCCGTGAGCTCGATTTCACCCGAGTGGACGCGGATGCATTCGCCCGCTCTCCGGATATTTCGGTCGATTACGCGGTGATGGAACCGGCGCCGAACGTGGTGATGGTGCCCTTCGAGGGAGCCTGGAACGATGTCGGGTCCTGGACTGCGCTGCAGGGGCTGGACGAGGCGGACGGTGAAAACAATGTCATCGTCGGGGACGTGCTGGCGTTGGAGAACCGTCACTGTTACCTGCGGGCGGAGAGTCGACTGCTGGCGACTGTCGGACTCGAGAACCTGCTGGTGGTGGAGACGGCGGACGCGGTTCTGGTCGCCCACCGGGACCGGGCCCAGGACGTGCGCAGGGTCGTGCAGGAACTCGCCGTTCGCGGCCGCAGCGAACACCTGAACCATGCGCGGGTCCTGCGGCCCTGGGGCAGTTACGAGTGCATCAGTGGTGCGGAACGCTTCCAGGTCAAGCGCATCGTCGTGAAGCCCGGGCAAAGCCTGTCCCTGCAGATGCATCATCACCGAGCCGAGCACTGGGTTGTGGTGCGGGGCACCGCAAAGGTCACGCGCGGGACCGATACGCTGCTGCTGACCGAGGACCAGTCCACGTATATTCCGCTGGGGACCGTCCATCGTCTCGAGAACCCGGGCAGCATTCCGCTCGAGATCATCGAGGTGCAGTCGGGAAGCTATCTGGGCGAGGACGACATCGTCCGCTTCGAGGACGCCTATGGTCGCGGGTCTGCGAACGCGTGATCTCACCTGGATTCCCCGCGCGCCGGAACGATCTCTAGAGGCTACCCCGAGCCGCATTCAGTCGAGGTCAATGCAGGCTTTCTCCGCGCCGCGCGCTACAGGTACTTCAGCCGCTGCCGCAAGGCTGCCACGTCGGATGCGGTGTCCCGAAGCGTGGCGCCCGCGTCGAGTGTGCCGACGACGAGCCCCTTGCCCGACACCGGCACGACGTTGTCGATCTGAAACCGACCGGCCGCGCCGCGCAGAAAGCACTCTTCGTCGAAGTACAGCCGGTCCCCCCCGGGCCCGATCTCGTCGGATTCGATCGTGTCGTAGCCGATCAGCCGTGCGATATCCTCCCGTCCGTCGATGTCGACGGCTTCGACGGTCTGTTTTTCCGGGTCGATCAGGATCGCCTTCATTACCCATGCTCCCGTTTTTCGTGAATGCAGAAGCCTACCACGCAGGAACGGGGGTCGGACCCCGGTACGAAAATTGGGGCCCGATCCCGCTGCGTGGCTTTGACTTGGGCCGGGAAGGCGGTAGAATCGCGCGTTCGAAGACGACAGGCGCGTAGCTCAGCTGGTTAGAGCACCACCTTGACATGGTGGGGGTCGTTGGTTCGAGTCCAATCGCGCCTACCAATTCAACGTGTAAAAAAGTCGCTTGGAGATCAATGCAAGCGGCTTTTTTGCTTTTCGGTCACAGGAACGATTCTCGTGTGACCGGTACGCGGACCGCCGTGCGCCCGCCAGCCGGTTGAGTCCGGGCACCCCGCGGCCCCCGTGGAGCATTGTGGAAAAATTGCCGGTCGGCGAAAACGCGGTTTATCCTGCTTTCACGCTCCGAGGCAGGGATCTGCGCGAAAATCCGGTCAGCCACGACGCCCATTCCGAAGATGGGGGTTTCCGGAGACGGGTGTTGTCCGCGCCGGGAACAAGGTGGTCACCGACGTGGATGTGAAGCCGTGGTCACCCTCCCCGCGGTGGATGTGAGGGCAGGGAGGGGTACAGCATTGACCTGCTTCACCATTGGAGGCCCTATGCCACCCAAGCTTCGCTGCTTCTCCACCCGACGACACCCGGCCTGCGCGGCGACCGCCTGCGTCCTGCTGCTATTGGCTCCGGGCATCAGCGCAGCCGCCGAAGCGTGGCGGTCGTCCGTTTCGGTGACCCCGGTCTGGCAGGGTAACGCCAACATCGATGACGGGGGCGACTTCGAGACCACCGGCATCGCGTTCCGCGCGGGCACGACCTTTGGTTTCGGAGAAGGACATCGCGCCGGCCTCGCGCTTCAGTATGATCAGCTCGACTACGATTTTTCCGAGCGGACGGCGTTCGGGAACGCGCCCTGGGGCGACGTGGAGCGGTTCGGATTCAGCGTGCCGCTCCTGTTCAGCGGGGCCGGCGGCTGGTCCTACAGCGTCACGCCCTCGGTGGAGACATCCCGTGAGAAGGGCGCCGATTCGAGTGAGTCTATGGTCTACGGCGGCATTGTCGGCGCGACCAGGGCCTTCGCGCCCGACCAGCGCCTTGGCTTCGGTGTGGGGGTGTTCGACCAGTTCGACGAGACGAGGGTGATTCCGATCCTGATCGTCAATTGGCGGTTGAACGAGCGCTGGAGCCTGGTCAATCCACTGCCGGCGGGGCCCGTCGGGCCGGCCGGACTCGAACTCGACTATCGTTTCGACAATGGCTGGAGGCTCGGCCTGGGCGCCGCCTACCGCAGCCTGAAGTTTCGCCTGAGCGAAACGGGTCCGGTCCCCAACGGTGTCGGCGAGCAACGCGGCGTTCCGGTCTTTCTGCGTTGGACGGCCGACCTCTCGAGGCGGGCGTCGGTGGTCCTGTACGCGGGGGCCATTGTCGGCGGCGAATTGCGCGTGGAAGACTCCGACGGCAACAGGGTGGGCCGAGAGTCCTTCGATCCGGCACCGTTGCTGGGTGCAACGTTCAGGATGCGGTTCTGACCCACAGGGCTCGAACGCAGCCGTTTTTGCATCGGGAGTCTTTCGATACACTAGCTGCCTTGATTCCTGATCCCTGGCCGGGTACTGGAGCCTCAGATTTCACCCGTCGTCGAGGTGCGCAAGCGCGAGGTCTTTGGCTGGGCGATGTTCGACTTCGCCAACCAGGCCTACACGCTCCTGATCATCACGGTCATCTTCGGGGACCTGTTTACCCGGGTGATCGTCGCCGATGCGCCGGATTTCCGGCTGGGCAACCTGCTCTGGAGTCTGGCCCTCGCGGCGAGCTACCTGTTGGTCCTGGTCGCGGCCCCGGTGGCGGGATCGATCATGGACGCGACCCGCTCCCGCAAGCGCTTCCTGCTGGCCTCGTGGCTGTTGACGGTGGCAGCCACGGCCGCGCTGTACTGGGTCGAGCCCGGGTTGATCCTGCTGGGAATGGTGCTGATCGTGATCTCCAATTTCGGATACGCGATCGGCGAGTCGTTCATTGCAAGCTTCCTGCCCGATCTCGGGCCGCCGGAACGCCTGGGATGGATTTCGGGTTTGGGCTGGGCGCTCGGTTACGCAGGCGGTCTGGTGGCGACGGCGTTTGCGCTGGTCCTGCTGGGGGACGTTTCCGCCGACAACTTCGAGCGCATACGCTGGGTGGGCCCCTTCGCCGCGGCTTTCTTCCTGCTGGCGGCGATCCCGACCTTCCTGTTTCTGCGAGAGCGCGGCCCGCGGCGCCGGGTGCGGGGTGATCTGCAATTGAGCCTCGGGTTCCGCCGCGTCGCGCGAAGTCTCGTCACCCTGCGGGACAGGCCCGGGCTGGGGGATCTGTTTGTCTCCGTATTCTTCGTGATGGCCGGAATCTACATCGTGATCTCGTTCACCTTCATCTATGGCTCGCAGGTGATCGGCTGGGACGAGTCGACGCGTGTCGCGATGTTCGTCATCACGCAGGTGACCGCGATGGTTGGGGCCCTGGCCTTCGGCTGGCTGCAGGATCGGCTCGGGGCGGTGCCGGTGTATCGCTTCACGCTGGTCTTCTGGGTCGTGGCCGTGCTCGCCATTTACCTGACGCCATGGGTCTCGATCCAGCTGACAGCGATGCTGGATCGACCGGTCGAGGCGCAGCAGGTATTCCTGTTCGTCGGGGCGATTGCCGGCCTGTGCCTGGGTTCCGCCCAGTCCGCGGGCCGGGCGCTGGTGGCGTTGATGGTGCCGCGACAGGAGGCCGGGCGCTGGTTCGGTTTCTGGGGGCTGGCGGGCAAGGCCGCCGCGATCT
>Ga0207796_1000450_pt1 | contig 16794 bp, 10 predicted proteins | sample Pon1CUnioCityCA_6_FD_187274 | JGI IMG/M metagenome (GOLD analysis project Ga0207796, IMG submission 187274) | Marine sediment microbial community from Union City, CA, USA - Pond 1C Sediment 1 (SPAdes) | ecosystem: Environmental > Aquatic > Marine > Intertidal zone > Salt pond sediment ...
AGGAAAGCAAAAAGCCAGACGCCCCTCGATCTCCTCACCCTGAAGATCGAAGGGCGCCTGGCTTCTGCCGCTTCGCTACTTCTGCCGCTTCGCTACTTCTGCCGCTTCGCTACTTCTGCCGCCTCGCTAATTCCGCCACCCCGCACCAGTTTGTTAGTACCCTCGGCAGAATTCGAATCTGCAACCTTCTGGTCCGCAACCAGACGCTCTGTCCAATTGAGCTACGAGGGCATATCTGGCGGGGAGGCAGGGATTTGAACCCTGGGTAGAGTATTACCCCTACAACCGCTTAGCAGGCGGTCCCGATCAACCAGACTCCGGCACCTCCCCTCGAATTGATTTGCCATGGCGGAGGGAGTGGGATTCGAACCCACGGTGACCTGTGAGGCCACAATGGTTTTCAAGACCATCGCCTTCGTCCGCTCGGCCATCCCTCCGGGCGGCCCAGGGGACGCTCTCCCCCTTGCCGCATTGCATTCTACCACGAGGGGGCACTCCTGTCAATTCTGATGCCCAACGCAGCGGAGTGACGGTGACACGACCTCCCGGGCCCGGCCTCATTCGCCCGCCCTCAGAACGCGGTCGGCAGCGGGCGTGGCTCAAGGAAGGTATGTGCCAGACCTCTGAGGCCTTAGCTGGCGCAGGGGCTAGGAGGCCCCGTCGATGAGGTCGACGCCGCCCATCCAGGGCTGGAGGACCTCGGGGACGAGGATGGACCCGTCCGCCTGCTGGTAGTTCTCGATGACGGCGATCATGACCCTAGGAAGCGCGAGGCCGGAACCGTTGAGGGTGTGGACGAAGCGCGGCCTGGCGCCCGGCTCGGGCCGGTAGCGGACGTTGGCCCGCCGAGCCTGGAAGGCCTCGCAATTGCTGAGACTGCTGACCTCAAGCCATTCCCCGCAGCCCGGCGCCCACACTTCGATGTCGTATTTCTTGGCCGCGGTGAAACCGAGGTCGCCGGTGCACATCTCCACCAGACGGTAGGGGAGCCCCAGGCGGCGGCAGATGTCGAGACCGTGGTCGACCATCTCGTCCAGGGCCTCGTAGCTGGTCTCCGGCGTCGTGAAGCGATACATCTCGACCTTGTCGAACTGGTGACCGCGCTTGATGCCCCGCACGTCTCGACCGGCGCTCATCTTCTCCCGTCGGAAGCAGGCGCTGTAGGCCACGTAGTGGATTGGCAGGTCGTCGGCGTCGAGGATCTCGTCGCGGTGGAGATTGGTGAGGGGAATCTCGGCGGTGCCGACGAGCCAGACATCATCCTCCACGTCGTGGTATATGTTCTCGGCGAACTTGGGAAGCTGGCCCGCGCCCCACATGCACTGCTCTTTCACCACGAAGGGGGGATAGATCTCCGTGTAGCCGTGCTCGGTGGTATGCACGTCCAGCATCCAGGCGATAAGGGCACGCTGGAGCCGTGCGCCGAAGCCACGCAAGATGTAGAAGCGACTGCCGGAGAGCTTGACGCCGCGTTCGAAATCGATGATGCCCAGCTCGGGCCCCAGATCCCAGTGGGGGATCGGCTCGAAGTCGAACGTGGGTGGCTCGCCCCACTGTCCCACGATTCTGTTATGGGTGTCATCAGGACCCAGCGGAACGCTCTCATGGGGCAGGTTCGGGAGTGCCAGCATCGCGGACTGGAGATCAGCCTCCACTGCCTGGAGGGGCTCCTCCAACGCGTCGATGCGGTCACCGACGTCCCGCATCTCGGCGATCAGACGGTCCCGCTCCTCCTGGTCCTTCATCCGTCCGATCCTCTTGGACACGCGATTCCGACTGGCTCTGAGCGTCTCGACCTCCGTCAGGAGCTCGCGCCGGCGTTCATCGAGATCCAGGATGTGTTCGACCTGCGATGGATCGGCTCCCAGGCTTTCGAGACCGGCTTTGACGTCGTTCGGATGTTCGCGAATGAACTCTAAGTCGAGCATGATTACCCCTATGATCTTCTCTGTCGCCGACAGCAGCCGCTGCCCGCAGTCCGTGGCGGAGGAATCACCCAGAAAATGGAAACCCCCTCGGTGAGATGAGGGGGTCCCTCACGCCAGGGCGATTATAGCACGGCCGTCTGCGCATCACAAACGCGCCATGCCAGGCCCTGTGCGACACCGGCCGGACACTCTCGGCCGCCTGCGAGACCTGCGTCGCAGGAGCCGCTTCCTCCCTAGCGCACGATTCGCGGGTTGATCCACACAGCCCAGTCCTGCGCTGCGCCTCCGTTGGCGTTGACGTTGAGCAAAAACTCCACGCTCTGGCCCGCCAGACTGCTCAGATCGACGTCCACGTCCACGAGGGTGCCGTCGTAGGTCTTGACCTTCGAGTACAAGGAGGGTTTGCCGAACTGCCCGAAGGTGAACTTGACGTCGCCGGCGCCGGCGTTCTTCAAGAACCCGATGGTGGCCTTGAAACGCTCACCCTCCTGCACCGTGTAGGCCGGGAACCGCCCGGAGATCCAGCCTCCATCGACCCACTTGGGATGGGTCTCGAAGGCAGCCGCGGGTGCGACGCTGTCGTCCTCGAGGACCAGCCCTTCCACGGGGACCACGAAGCCCTGGCTGTCGCCCGTCGATCCGGGATACTCCAGGTCCGTCATGGGGCTGGGGCCAGACCACCAATGGGCTTCCTCGGCGTCGGCAGCGAAGCTGTAGAATATGAACCGGAAGCCCTGTATCGGCGCCACCTGCAGGCCCTCTACAACCCCTATGACGGCAAAGGTCATGTCCTGGGCCAGGGCGTTGTTGCCCTCGTTGCTCTCGAATACGTTGTTGTCCGCATCCACGACGCAGCGCACCTCTCCGGCAAGGGGGAGCTCCTCCGGGCTGGTCTGGAGCGAGCCGCCGCCGCCGGGCGGTGTCGCCGGCTTCCCGGAGCCGATGTTGCTCCGGGCTATGCGCGTTCCCTCGAGGTAGATCTCGAGCCACAGGTCCCCCACGGGGATCTCCCCGTCCCCCGCGTTCTGCCAGCTGCAGCGTATGGTGTCGCCGTCGACGAATTCCAGCTCCGTGGCGATCACGTCCGGTCGGGCACCTTCGAGGGGATTGGGATCCTCCGGGTCGGGGATTCCATCCCCGTCGGAATCGGGATTGGTGGGACTGGTGCCCTCATCCCGCTCCCGGCCGTCGGTCCACCCATCCCCGTCGGTGTCGGGATTGGTGGGGCTGGTGCCGAAGCTTTGCTCATCTCCGTCGCTCAAGCCGTCGCCATCGGTGTCGGCGTTGGTCGGGCTCGTCCCCAATCCCTGTTCCTGCCCGTCTGTCAGACCGTCGCCGTCGCTGTCTGGATTGGTGGGATCGGTCCCCAGGGCCTGTTCTTCCCCGTCCTGGAGTCCATCGCCGTCGCTGTCCGGCGTCAAAGGATTGGACCCCAAGCCCTGCTCATCCCCGTCGCTCAAGCCGTCGCCATCGGTGTCCGGGTTTCCAGGGTTTGTGCCGATGCCCGTTTCTGTGGCGTAGGTGAGCCCATCCCCGTCGATGTCGCTCTCGGCGGTCGCGGTCGCGTTCCCAGCCACATCCTCTGTGGGGAGCGGCGTTGGCGAGGGGGCCGACGGCGTGGTGTCGACAGGACCATCCGTTGCAGGCTCAGTCGATGTGACGACGGGCAAGCCGGTGGCAGGCGCGGTGAGCAGCGGGCGGAGCCAGACCACGGCCGCGACCCCCACGGCCAGGCAGAGCAACAACGCTGCCCCTATGCCCAGAATTAGAGGGAGTTTGGACCGCTTCTTCTCTGGGACAGAGACCTGGAGGGCACCCTGGACGTCGTGCAGCCGCCCGGAGGGCACCTCTTCCGCACGGAGGTTGAAGTCATACGTCCGGGACTCCCCCGGCTGCGGCGCAACCAGCGGCGTGACCTGTACGGATACTGCCTCCGCCTGACCAGCTGTCACGGTCAGCTCCGAGCGGCTATAGACGTACGAGCAGGCCTCCTCCGGGTCGGCGCCGCTGAGGCGGAGCCTGAGGTCGGTATTCCCCTCATTGGTGATGCGGAGTTGATACGTGGCGGCCCCGGTGCTCCGCTGCCGCTGAGGACTGAGGCAGAGGGAGAAGGAAGAGGCCGCCAGGACCTCCAGCCTGGCTTCCACGGACGTCCGCTCCGCGGGATTCTCCTCGGAGATGACGTGCAGCTCAAAACCGTAGGCACCGGCCCGAGCGGTCGGCGCCTCTGGTAGCTGGAAGCTGACGTGAACCTGGTCCTTATCCTGAGGGAAGAGCGAGATATCGGGCCGCGAGACCTCCACCCATTCCTCAGGGAGCCCCTGGAGCTCAATGTGGTAGCGATCGACGATCTCGCTCAGATTCTGAATTGTGACGACGATCTCTCCCTGCTGACCGGGTTCGATCTTGAGGTCCTTGCTCGACAGCACGACTCGTATGACAGCGGACATAACTCCCCTCCCTTCCTCGACTCAACAGCGGTCGGATGACCGCCGGTCTCTACTCCTCCACCCTCACAAACGTGGGCAACACGACTTCCCCACGCCCTCGAATCACGACAAAGTAGTACTCGGCGGCTTCCTCTGGGCAGACCTCCACCTCCCCTTCTAGGGTCTCGCCGCTGCGCCGCACGTCCCAGTGGTGGACGCCGGGGCCGACGCCGACCTCGCCTTCGAAAGGCACCTCCATACCCATGCCGGGGCCCTCGATGACGACCCGGTCCGGTTGCTCCGCCCACCAGCGCAAGAGGGTGCATCCGCCTCTGGGGACGACGTCTGGCTCTGCCCAGAACTCGGCCGCCAGCATCTCCTCCTCCTGGTAGGCCTCGGTGGGCTCGACGATGAAGTCCCCTCTATCGCCGCCGCCATCGGACAGGAGCGCGAGTATTGCCCCTCCCAGAACCACCATCAGTAGCAGACCTGCCAGCGCCCAGATCCAGCGCCGCCTGGGCCGCAGGACCGCCAGCTCGCCTTCGATCGACTCGCGGAGATGTGGGGCGTCCTGAGGCGCGGCGTCCACCGTGAACGGGCACGACATCCTCTGGCCCCTAGGGGGTTTGGTCCGGGGGGCGACCTGCAGCGGAACCTCCCGGTTCTCCCCGGGCGCCAGCTCCACCTGCTGCGACGCCAGGGTGAAGGTGCAGGCTGAATCCGCATCCGCGGCCGAGAGGTCCAGGGACAGGTCCGAGTCCCCCCGGTTGGTCACCTGAATGAGGAACGACCCGCTGTCCCGCACGGACGCCTGCGGTGGTGCGAGGGCCAGATCGAAGGAGATCATCTTCGGCAAACACTCGAACTGCCCGGTCACTTGCGCGGCCCTATGGGGCGCCTCCTGCGGAACCGCCTGCACGGTGAAATCATACAACACAGGCTCCTCGGTGGGAAGCTTCCCGTAGGGCGCAACGGTGAGGGGCACCTGTCGACTCTCGCCGGCCTTGAGCATCACCTGCGACGGCTCGAACTTATAGGCACATGCCTCAGCGGGGTCGGTACCCTGGAGCGCGACGTTGAGGTCTGCATTGCCCCGGTTGTTGAGCTGGACCTGGAAGGTTCCCACGCCCTGCGCCGACCGGCGCTGCGGCCAGAGACCGAGCTCCAGGTCGACGACACGGGGCTGGCATTCCAGCTGCCCGGAGGCGGTGCGCGCCTTCTCGGGCGCGTCGGCCGGTGCGACTCTGACGATGAAGGAATGGATCCGGCGCTCCTCCGTCGAGGCCTGCCCAGGAGAGACCGTCAGAGGTACGATCTTCGTAGCTCCGGCCTCTACGGTCACCCGGGGCGGATCAAAGCGGTAGGACAAGGCCTCCTCAGGATCCGTGGCTGACAGGTGCAGGTTCAGATCGACATTGCCCGGGTTCTTCAGGCCGACGCGGAATGCGGCGTCCTGACCCGTGACCGCTATTCGCTGAGGTGACAAGTTGACCTCGAAGAGAAAGACCGGCACCACCTCCAGGGTCCCGGTGGCCCTGGACCACTCCACAGGGTTCTCCCGAGAGATCACCTTCACCGCGAAATCGTAGGTCCCGGCCCGGGCGCCCTGAGGAGGATGCAGCTCGACTTTCACCTGCCCCTCGTCCTGCGGGAAGAGCGAGATCTGGGGCGGAGAGAGGGTCACCCAGCCCGGATCGAGGCCCTCGATCTCCAGTGTGTACTGGTCCACAATCTCGCTCAGATTCTGGATGATGACGCCCAGCTCGCCCTTCTGATTGGGCTCGATCTGGAGTTCCGTTTTCGAAACCACGATCCTGATCAATGCTGACATAGTGCTCTCCTACAACTAGCTCAGTGCTCGGGCTGCTGCGACTGACGCCAATCCCTCCAGCGCTCCAAGAACAGAATGGGGACACCTACGACCAGCCCGGTCACGGCGCCGATGATGACGTCGATGGTGACGGCAGCTACCTCGTATGTCACGTTCCCCAGAGGCGTCTCCCACATCGCATCTGCCAGGATCATGCGCAGCGGCAGCGCGAGGGCGCCCGCGGCCGCCACGGCGATGGCGCGCCAACCGTGGCCCAGGGCCAGGCCGAGCAGCCCGCCCGCGAAAGCCCCCCAGATGGCCTGAAGCGCTACGTCCTCAAAGGAGCCAGACATAGCCAGGTATCCGCCGGGAAGAAACCCCAACGCTCCCGCGACGGAGGCCAGCAGGACTCGCCTCCTTACGCCAATGCCCAACAGAAGCCCGCCGACCGCTCCCATCACAGCGAAGATGACGTAGGCTGTTCCCTCGAACTCCGGGATCACGCCCCACCAGAGCAGCGGCAGCAGGATTCCGTTCCCCACCGCAAAGCCGAGCGCGGACCAGATGAGAGGCCCCAAGCCGCGTGGTCGCACCAGCTTCAGACGACCGGTGGCCTTCTTCGCCAGGTGGGCGGCATCGGCGGGCGTGGCCGTGACGCTGAAGGCATGGCTGCTGGTCTCCCCCCGCGCGGGCTTCTCCCGCGCTGCCACCGTCAGCGGCACCATCCTGGTCTCCTCCGGGCCCAGGCTCACCCGTTTCGACCCCAATGAGCAATCGCAGGCCCCAGCCTGATCGACAGCCTCCAGCTCCAGGGACAGGCCCACCTCGGAGCGATTGACCAGGCGAACCTGGTATTCCCCCTCGCGCTTTGCGGTACGGGCGTCAGGCACGATCGCCAGGTCGAATGCGACGGTCACGGGCAGACATTCCAACTCCCCCGTCGCCTGCACCGCCTTGTGCGGCGCCTTCTCCGGCACCGCCCGCACGGTGAAGTTATACACCCGGGGTTGATCGGTCGGCGGCCGCCCGATGGGCGCCACCGTCAACCTCACCTGCCGGCTCTGCCCCGCCGGCAGGGTGACACGTTGCGCGTCGAATTTGTAGGCACACGCCTCCGCCGGATCGGTCCCCTCCAATAGCAGGTTCAGGTCCGTGTTCCCCCGGTTGTCGAGCTGGAGCTGGAACGTGCCCGCCCCCACGGCCGACCGCCTCTCCGGCCAGAGACCGACGTCGAGCGAGACCACCTGCGGCTGGCAGTGGAGCTGTCCCGACACGGTCCGCGCCCTCCCCGGCGCGTCCACCGGCGCCACGGTGACCGTGAAGGTGTAGAGCCTGCCCTCCTCCTGCGCCGCCTGCCCCGGCGTCACCGTCAGCTGGACCTGCTCCTTTCCTCCTGCCTCCACCGTCGCCTGCGAGGGATCGAAGCGGTAGGCGCACCCCGCCTCCGGGTCCGTCGCCGAAAAATCCAGCGTGAGGTCCACATTGCCGGGATTCGTCAGCTCCAGGTCAAAGGTGGCCTCCGCCTCCACGATCGACTTCCGCTGGGGGGACAGACTCACGTCAAACAAGAAGACGGGCGTGACGTCGAGTGTGGCCTGCGCCCGCGACCACTCCACAGGGTTCTCCCGCGACACCACTTTGACCGCGAAGTCGTAGGTCCCTGCTCGCGCGGTCTCCGGCGGATGGAGCTTGATGGTCACCTGCCCCTCATCCTGCGGGAAGAGAGAGATCCGTGGCGGGGACAGCGTGAGCCACGCTGCGTCGAGCCCCTCAACCTCCAGATTGTATTGATCGACGATCTCGCTGAGGTTCTGGATGGTCAGGGACAGCTCACCGCGTTGACCCGGCTCGATCTGTAGTTCGTTTCGCGAGAGTACGACCCTTATGACGGCAGACATAGACCCTCCCTTCTCTCTCTCCCTGCTCTGCAAGAACGCTCCCGTGCTACTCTCCTGGTTGGCACGCGCAAACGAATTGGGCTCATCGCATCGTCTGGCCCTCTCCAGAGAAACGCCATACTCGACTCGGGAAAGGGAAAGATCTGGTTACAGAAACTGTGAGATGCGCACGTCCCAATTGGCATAGACCAGCAAGAGAACGACGACGATGGTCAACAGGCAAATTCCGAGGCCAAGCACCAGTGCTGCGGTGATGAGACATCCTCGGCGGCTTTTCGGGCGGCGGATCTCGAGTTCTCCTTCAACCGACTTGCCAAGTTGCTCCGCCCCTTCAGGCACAGCCTCGACGCTGAACTTGCATACCCGCGCATCTCCTGCAGGCGGACTCGCCTTGCGGATGACCTTCAGACCGGTCTCTTTGCTCTCCCTGATGCCGAGCGTGACTTCGCGAGACTGGAAGGCGAAGTCGCACGGCAGCCCAGACCCGCTGGCCGACAGGTACAACTGGAGCGGGCGATCGCCACGATTCGACAACTGAACCTGGAAGATGCCCCCTCGCTTCGCCGAGATACGCGGTGGCAAGAGATCCAAGTCGAACAAGACAACCCCGGGCCGGCATTCGAATTGCCCGGACACCTCCGCAGCCCTGTGCGGGGCCTCGCCGGGCACAGCCCTGATCGTGAAGTCGTACACTCTCGGCTCATCCATCGGCAGTTCACCGAAGGGCGCCACGGTCAGCGCTGCCTGCCTGCTCTCTCCCGCTGCCAGGGTAAGCTCCGCGGGGTCGAACTTGAAGGCACATGCGTCGGCAGCGTCCGCGCCCTCCAGCGTCAGGCGCAGATCGGTGTTGCCCACGTTGTCCAGCTGCACCCGGAAGCGCCCGGATCCAACGGCTGACCGTCTCCGCGGCCAGAGGCCAAGCTCCAGGGACACGACCTCCGGAAGACACTCAAGCTGACCCGTAGCCCTGCGAGCCTTGCCGGGGGCGTCGACCGGCGTCGCAGTTACAGTGATGGGATACAGTTTGCGCTGGTCCGGCGCACTCTGCCCAGGGATGACCGTCAGCAGGATCTCCCTGTTCTCCCCGGGTTCAAGCGTCACCGGGTTGGCATCAAACCGGTAGGTGCATCCCTCTTCGGGATCACTGGCTGAGAGGCGAAGCGCGACGTCGACGTTACCCGGATTCTTGAGCCTCACTGCGAAGGCGGCTTCCTCTCCCACGGTCGACTGGCGTTGGGGCGACAGGGTTACGTCGAAGAGAAGCAGCGGTTCCACGACCAGCGAGCCCTCGATCCTGGTCCGTTCAAGGGAATTTTCCCGCGACACGACCTTGACGGCAAAATCGACCGTTCCTGCGGGCGCGCTCTCCGGGGGGTGGAGCCTAATCACGGCCTCACCCTGATCCTGTGGGAAGAGGGATAGCTGCGGCGGCGAGATGGTGACCCAGGCCGGGTCGATTCCCTCGATGTCAACGTCGAACTGGTCCACGATCTCGCTCAGATTCTGAACGGTGACGCTCAGCTCCCCCTCTCTCCCCGGCTCGATCTCCATTTCTTTGTGGGAAATGATGACTCTAATGATGGCAGACACGGTGTCTCCTCCGATCGCAGCGACGGCTGCTACCGTTCACCCTCAAGTCAGTCCTTTGCCCTTTCGAGGATTAGGATTGCGAGCCCCAGAAGGAGCCCAAAGACGGCACCCAAGAACACGTGGGTCACTAGAACACCGATCAGGTTCACGATCCCTCCCACAACAACTACAGCAGGACAAACCAGAATGTCATTCCCAGGGCCCCCGCGGCCGCCAGCACCAGCGCTCTCCAACGGTAGCCAAGGGCGAGCCCCAGCGAGCCCCCTCCCAAGGCGCCCCAGATGATCCCCGCAGCCAGGCCGTAGGCAAGACCAAGATGGGGCAGAAGACCGCCTGCAGCAAAACCGAACGCTCCAGCAAGGCAAGCGGCGACGGGTCGCCTGCGAAGCCCAATGCCAAGGGCCAGCCCCCCGACCGCTCCCATTGCGGCAGGGCCCAGGATGAAAGCGCGGTAGAGTACTCCCCAGATCGCGCCCCCCAGCCCAAAGCCGATGACGGACCAGGCGACGATGCCCAGGCCACGCTTGCGCCCTTCCACCTCGAGACGTGCGGTCGCCTTCTTCGCCAGGTGCGGCGCGTCGACGGGCGTCGCCTTAACGCTCAAGGCATGGCTCTTCGTCTCTCCCGGGGGTGGCTGCTCCCGCGGCGCTACCGTCAGCGACACCGTCTCCGCCTTCCCGGGCCCCACTCTCACGCGAGATCTCTCGAACTGGTAGCGAAACGGGCCGGCGTCGTCCCCGGCCGAGAGCTCCAGGGATAGATCGGCTTCGCACCGATTGGCCAGCCGCACGGTGAATTGGCCTTCATCCTTCACCGTGCGCCGCCCGGGCAGGATTTCCATGTCGAACGAGATCGCCACGGGCAGGCATTCAAGCTGCCCGGCCGCCTGCACGGCCCTGTGCTTCGCGTCCTCTGGCACGGCCCGGACGATGAAATCGTACACCCTGGACTGATCGGTCGGCGGCCGCCCGATAGGGGCAACCATCAGGCCCACCTCCCGGCTCTGACCCGCCGTGAGCGTCACGTTTTGGGCATCAAACTTGTAGGCACACGCCTCTGCCGGGTCGGTCCCCTCCAGTACCAGGCTCAGGTCCGTGTTGCCGCGGTTGTTGAGCTGGACCTGGAACTTGCCGGCGCCCACTGCGGACCGCCTCTCCGGCCACAGGCCAATGTCCAGTGTCACGACACGCGCCTGGCACTGGAGCTGCCCCGACACGGTGCGCATCCTCTGCGGCGCGTCCAGCGGCGCGACCTTCACGGTGAAGCTGTAGAGTCTGCTCTGCTCCTGCGGCGGTTGCGTGGAAGTCACCGTCAGTTCAACCGTGGCGCTCCCCCCGGCGTCCACCGTGACCGGCGAGGGATGAAAGCGGTACGTGCACGCCGCCTCCGGATCCGTCGCTGACAGGCCGAGGGTCAGATCCACGTTGCCTGGATTGGTGAGGTGCAGGTCAAACGTGGCCTCCCGCTCCGTGGTCGTCTTCCGCTGAGGCGACAGACTCACGTCGAACAGGAAGACCGGTGCCACTTCCAGCGTCCCCTGCACCCGCGTCCACTCGATGGGATTCTCGCGCGACGCCACTTTGACGGAGAAATCGTAGGTGCCGGCGCGAGCGGTCTCCGGCGGATGGAGCTTGATCGTCACCTGCCCCTCATCCTGAGGGAAGAGCGAGATCCGCGGAGGTGAGAGGGTCAGCCAGGCCGCATCCAGACCCTCCACGTCCAGGGTATACTGGTCGACGATCTCGCTCAGGTTCTGGATGGTCAGGGACAGCTCACCCCGCTGACCAGGTTCGATCTGGACTTTGTTGCGCGTTAGCGCGACTCGGATGATGGCAGACACCACGCCTCCCCCACGATCAAGTCAGCTGCTGCCAACCGTCATGGGTCGGCAGCAGTTCTCTCACCAGAACAACCAGAGCAACACCATGAGGATGACCTCGATAAAAAAGTAGGCAAGAAAACCTGCCCACAAGAACTCAAGTGGGTCCGACCCTGATCCCGCCGAAGTCAGAAGGGATAGGGCCACGACGACGGCCATCACGACACCAAACCTCACCCCCTGAGATGCACCAAACGCCCTGGCGGGATCGACCTTCAACTCTCCCTTCGTCACTTTGGCCAGGTGCGGAGCTCCTTCTGGGGCCGCCCGGACGCTGAAGGTGTAGGTCTTGTCCTTGCCCAGGGCGGGCTTCTTGCGCGGCCTTACGGTGAGAGAAATCGTCTGATCCTCTCCCGGGGCCAGCTTCACCCGCGACGTCCGGAAACGGTAGTCGCATGCCGCCTCCTGGTCCTCGGCGGCGAGCTCCAGTGAGACGGCGGCCTCCGTCCGATTGGTGAGCCGGACGCCAAATTCGCCTTGCTTTCTGACTTTCTGCTTGTCCGGTACGAGTCTCAGGGCATAGGAGACGGTGACGGGGAGACATTCGAACTGACCGGACACTTGCGCTGCCTTCTGCGGCGCGCCGTGGGGAACCGCGCGCACGGTGAAGTCGTACAGCCTGGGCTGACCCGCCGGTGGCCCGCCGCGGGGCGTCACGGTCAAGGAGATCTGTCTGCTCTCCCCTGGCTTCAGCGTCACCTGCCGGGGCTTGAAGGTGTAGCGGCAGGCTCGCCCGGAATCGGTTCCCTCCAGCTCGACGCTCAGGTCAGCATCGCCACGGTTTTCGAGGTGGACCTCAAAGCTTCCTTCCCCGCCCGCCGACCGCCTCGAGGGCCACAGACTTATATCCAGGGCGACGACCCGTGGTCGGCACTCAAGCTGTCCGCTCACCTGCACGGCCTCGTGCGGGGCACCCTGCGGCACAGCTCGCACCATGAAGTCGTGCAGCCTGGCCCGGTCCGCCGCCACCCTGCCGATGGGGGCCACGGTCAGGCTGGCCTCCTGGCTCTCTCCGGCCCTCAGGGCCACCTGCGGCGGCTCGAACTTGTAGGCGCACGCCTCCTCGGGGTCCGTGCCCTCCAGCACTAGATTCAGGTCGGTGTTTCCGGCGTTGACGAGCTGGACCTGGAAGCTCCCCGCCCCCACCGTCGATCGCCTGGGCGGCCACAGGTTGAGCCTCAGTGAGACGACCTGCGGTTTGCACTCCAGCTGCCCGGAGGCAGTGCGTGCTCTCTGGCGCGCGTCGACCGGCGCTGCCCTCACTGTGAAGCTGTAGAGCTTGCCCTGTCCCTGCGCAGGCCGCTTCGGGGTAACCGTCAGGCCCACTTCGGCGCTTCCCCCGGCCGCCACCGTCACCTGGGGTGGGTCAAAGCGATACGTACACCCCTCCTCGGGATCGGCGGCCGACAAACCGAGCGTCAGATCCACGTTGCCCGGATTCGTGAGTTGGACGCCAAACGTGGCCTGGCCGGCGACGGCCGACTTTCTCTGGGGTGACAGGCTCAGGTCAAACTGAAAGACAGGCGTGACCTCGACGGCGGCGCGCACTCGAGCCCACTCGATCGGATTCTCCCGGGACACTGCCTTGACAGCGAAATCGTAGCTTCCGGCCCGGGCCGTGTCTGGCGGGTGGATCCCGACCATCACCTGGCCCCCGTCCTGGGGGAAGAGGGAAATCCGGGGAGGCACGAGCGTGACCCAATCGTCGTCCAGCCCCTCCACTTCCAACAGGAATTGATCCACGATCTGGCTCAAGTTCTGGATGGTGAGGGCCAGCTCACCTCGCTGGCCCGGTTCGATACGGAGCTCTTTGTGTGAAAGCGCGACTCGGATTATGGCAGACATTGGAGCCCTCCACTCAGCAAGCGAGGTATCCCGGCGCAGTGATGCCAGAACCGTGACTCCAGAGGAGCGTCACTCGATTATACGACAACCCGCACCGTTGGTCAAACAGTGCGGGAAGAGGCAACTGGACGTGGTCGTCCAGACGATCCCCATCATCAAGAGACGCGGAGCGAGTGGCTGGCGTGCTCCTGTGGAGGGCTGGAGCAGGCTCCTAATGGGACCCCGAGCTGATCCTGAGATCGTATGAGGTATGAGCGGGCTTCTCGGCGTTGATCACCCGCCGCATGGTCCGTTCGTCCAGTGAGGTCGGATCAGGCACTGTGACGATCACGGTGAAGCGATGCGGGCCTCCATCAGCCTCGTCGAAGTGTTCCACGATCTCCGGGTCAACCCCGGTGTATATTCGCAGATACTCCTTCAGACCGTGTCTCGTCCCACGCCAGCGGTAGAGCTCCACGCCGGCTCTGATGAGCTGTCGCCGCTTCTCGATGGACCAGTTCTCATTCAGGCTCAGGTCCACCCACGCCGCGAGCCAGGGGAGGAATCCCTCCGGCGTCATGCCGGGATCGAAGTAGAAATGGATGTTCTCCAGAATCCCCTCTATCGGCTCCAGGACATCCTCGAAAATGCTCAAGAATCGCCTGACGAATTCGTCATCGCGGTAGATGGACGGCAGATAGTGCAGGTAGTTCATAGGCGTTCTGGTCTCCCAGCCTCCTCCCGGTTCTACCGAGGCTCAGTCGTGCGGCACCACGAGATGTCGATAGGAGCAGATCAGACCCTCCGGCGGTACCTTCAGCCTGTTCACGCTGTCGCCGACTTGACCGGCCTCCACGTCGACAGGAAAGATCTTCGCATCGGCGACAAATTCCACGCCGTCGATGCCGTCGACGAGGGCGTAGACGTCGGCGATAAACAGGTCTCGCCCGAAGGGCCACCCAGTACCGTCGGGCCCTCCGTGGAGGGGATTGAGGAATCTGTACAGGCGACGCTGGATATCCTCGGCCACGGACACTGCATCCAGGTGACGGCTCACCTGGACTTGAACCTGGGCGGACACCCACAGGTACCGAGGTGCTTCGACGATGAGGGATGTTGTCAGAAGCCGTCTCTCGTCGAGGTAACGGGCCACCTCTTCCTCCAGCGACTTGGGGATCTGCAGCTGTTCCGGCTGAATCCTCTGCTCCGCAATTGTCACCTGGGGTACGATTAGCACCTTCACTGTGCCAGCCAGGGCCCCGTTTTCCGGCTCGGGCTGGATGCAACGCGCCCTGGCCACCGAGGTGGCTGCCTCCAGCGCGAGTATCTCGAAGTCCTCGGCAGTCACAGCGCGGTTGCGGATTCTGAGATGTCTCGGACCGCGCATCTTGGCGCTTTCCAGCGTCTCTGGATCAGCTCCGCCCACGGATGCGTAGCGGTTCACCACAGAGCTGACGTAGGGGACCGATGACTTGAGGACGGATATGGTGCGCCTGCCCACGTTCCCTTTCGCCCCTCCTCCGTAGCGGTAGCGGGTGAAGCGAATCCGGCTCCCCTTCGGCGGTATGGCCCCGTGCTGCTTCGGCTCACCACTGGGCTGTTGGATGGCGGGTCCAAAGACCACGTGGCCCGCGATGGTATCGACCACGAAGTGCCGCTCGTCGGACTGAGAGGAAGAGAAGTTCTCCACTTCCTCCCACGTCTCCCAACCTTCCTCGACCTCCACCTCGATGGTTTCATCGTCCCGGCGGGAGAGGAGCGGAGCGTGCTCCAGCGCGAATTCCTGACCGGGCTTTCCGTCACTTCGGCCGAGGATTTCATCTTCAACCGTGACAGCATGGCTCGCCGGCACGGTACCCCCGATGGTCCGCCATTCAGTAATGCGGATGCGGGGGGAGGATGAGTAAGTCCGCTGGTCTGGTCGCCGCTCCACCAATCTGCAGCGCACCCACCAGGCTCGCTTCATATCCATGTCCCGTATCGAGAACGAATAGGGGACATGGAGCTCGACATCGCCTCGCTTGTTCAAGGCCCCGCTGCCGTCTGACTCTACGTCCACTCTCACCCAGCGTTCACTAGCCGCATCCCAGCTCTCCCAAACCAGGGGCGCGTCATCCGGGTCGACCCCAATGCCCTCAATGACGCAATCCAAGGTCAGCAGCAGGGTGTTGCCGGAAAGATCCTCCTGGAAGCCGAGATAGAGGGCATTGCCCGGGCGTGGCGATTCCTCGAAGATGCGGAAGCGCGGCGATCGCGTAAGGATGGTGTCGGAATGATCGGTGAACGATCCTTCGTCGGGGCTGGTCAGGCAGTAGATCAGCTGAGGCACCAGGATGCGGAGATTCCGGTCTGTGGAGAAGGTGATGGCCTCCTGGCTCTCGGTTCGCACCGTGGCCACCTCCGTCCCCTGGGGGATGGTGACCATCTCCGGCTGGGGCGCTGATAGCCGGAAGGTGATGTCCGCCTGAGCTGCGCTCGGTGGCCGGAGCCTCACACCGATGAGATCGAGGAATGTGACGAAGTTCTTGTCTGGAACCCGATTAAGCCGGTAGAGCAACATATCCATCATCCAGGCGAAGAGCTCAATCAACGTGATCCCCGGATCGCTTAGATTGTGGTCCGTCCATTCCGGGCAGTAGCGGGGGATGAGGCTCCTGGCCTCGTCCACAATATCCTGGAAATCGCGGTCATCAAGATTCGGTGTTGGTAGCATCTTACTCCCCCCGGATTACTCCTCAGGAATCACGTAGAATGGATGCACGAGGCTGCGCTCGTCGTGGGTGGCCTTTATCTCATAGCGGACGTTGATCAAGAGCCGCCCGCGTCCGTCGGTGTCTGGCACGACGTCGACGTCGGTCACGTTGATCCTCGGTTCCCACCAGCCGAGGGCCTGCTCGACGTAGTGGGCGGCGAGGCCGGCGGTGGACGTACTGATGGGGGAGAAGACGAGCTCGTGAATTCTACAGCCGAAGTCGGGCCTCATAGGCCGCTCCCCTGGCGCGGTGCCCAGAATGACCCGGATGGCCTGCTCGATGTCGGCTGCGCCCTCCGACATGGCCATCCCACCCCGGCCGTCGACCTGGGGTGGAAAGCTCCAGCCCCGTCCCAGGAAACCCCTCTTCATCGTCATCCTCCAATCAGAACTGTTCCCACGGCCACGACGGTACCGTTGGGGCGATCGACGGGATCGTTGCACGTCACGGCCGTATCCCCGTTCCGAGCAGCCGGTTTGCCGTTGATCAGGACACTGGTGCTGCCCATACTGATGACTGCCTTGTTCGTGGGGAACTTCTGGAATACGGTCCCCGGGGGCGTGGGCACGTGAGGCGGCGTATTCGTCGCCATCGATCCCACTGTGGCCGCCGGGAGTCCCATGATCATGACGTTCTGGCTCACCCCGCCGTCGATGATGCCATTGAAGGGATGTGGGAGAGGG
>Ga0207796_1000451_pt1 | contig 16790 bp, 19 predicted proteins | sample Pon1CUnioCityCA_6_FD_187274 | JGI IMG/M metagenome (GOLD analysis project Ga0207796, IMG submission 187274) | Marine sediment microbial community from Union City, CA, USA - Pond 1C Sediment 1 (SPAdes) | ecosystem: Environmental > Aquatic > Marine > Intertidal zone > Salt pond sediment ...
GAAGACTATAGACACAAGCCAAAGCGCGTACGGAGCCCAGATGCCGGCCACGACGGCAGATCGGCTGCGTTGGCTCACCAACGAGGGAGAGACGGCCTGGCCCTGCATTGGGGCATTTGGGTGTCCGCCGGCGTGGTGAGTGCACGTAGAGCAATGGGCCCAACAGCCAGGTGGGAAGTAGAACGCGAAGTGCGTGCAATCTGCAGAGAAGGGCCTCCGCGGGGTGGGTCGGTCCACATGGTGTCAGGGGATTCCAGGTCGATAGACGAGCCTTGTTGCCCACATCGGGTATGCTACCATACCGAAAGCGAGGAGCAGATGACTGACAACCTAAGATCTGACCTTCTGACAGTACTCACTGTAATGGAAGCCGTCGCTGCCTTGGCGTCCCTCGCTCTCATAGTGGGCTATGCGAGCACAGAGCTTCTGGTGACAAGCGGGGTGGAGCGCTTTGGCGAGGACGAACGGGGTGCTGCTGAAGCGGCCCTGGGCCAGGCCCAGTCAGCCTGCGTTGAACACGTCGAGAACCTGCTCCGGTGGAAGATGTACGTGGTCGACGTCGATCTCGGGCCAGAGTCCTGTCCTTACCGGGCCGAGTTGCGAACGTACACAGTCTTCGGGATTCCTACGGGGAGAATCTCGGTCCTGTGCGGAACGCGCGTCGATTGCCGTCGCTGAATCCGAGCAGACGAACAGAGGAGGGTACTTATGTCGCTGTAGGAGGTCTCTTTCAACATGCTGGTTGTACTGGTCACCGTATCTCTGCCAATCGTGGTCGTTCTGTGGATTATCAAGACTGTTCGAGGGTTGAAGAGTGAAAGGGAGGCCCTTGAAGAACTCGGTTCTATGACCAAGGAGATCCGCGAGGGCCAGAAGAAGACGAATCAACCGCTGCAGGAGCATCTCGCTGAGGACAAGAGCGACACCGAATGATGACGCCCGCCTGGGGCACGTCCGGATGATGGGAGGACAAAGCTCGTTGTTGAGCCCCGGACAGCCGTCCGTTCATCACGCTGGAAGCGAGGGCCTATGAATGGCAGGATCAAGGCAGTCTTTCTGCTTGTAAGTGGGCTGCTCGCTCTGACGGGCTAGGGCCAGCAGGCGTTGACCTGCACGTGCGCGCTGCCCGGCTCACCGAGCGAGGAGCTGGAGCGGTCGACGGCCGTCTTCTCCGGCCGTGTTGTGGGTATCGAGGTACCGTCTGGTCGAAGCGTGAGCTCAGCCGAACTGGTGGAGCCGAATCGAGGCCTTGTCTACGAGGGGGAGATTCTCTGGGAGACAGACCGCTCGAAAGAGGAGGCCAGCGCCGTGCTCGATGGCGTCAGGATTCGCATCGCCTGGACCTTCGATGACGAGCGGCGCGAGCGGGACTTCCCGGCCAACACCGACGAGGGGCCGAACGTCTTCCCCACGTCGGAGAGTTAGTGCTGGACCTCTGTCGACGACCGCCCGGCCGGGAGCGCGATGCATACAGCCCAGACGCCAGAAGCCTGAGCCTGGGATATGGTGGCTGGGAGCTACAGACAGTCAGTTCTAGACTAGTCTCTGGTGCGAAATGAGGTGTTTGATCACCAGCGTCCGCAAGATGACTTCGACGGGCGTTAAGTGACGTCCGTGCGTCAAGGTATAAGGATATGGCTGGGCCAGATCGCGCTGGAAGTTCTGAAACAATGCATCCTCTGCTGGCAATTGGTCCAGTCCAAAGAGATGATCGGGGAGGAGCGGCATGTCACAGGTTAGCCTCAAGACCGCGGGGCGGTTGGCAGGACTGCTATTGATGGTGGTGGCAGCGCTGGGGCCGTGGTTTGTCGATACGCACCCGGCAACGGAGGATACGTGTTCGCCGCCTCTCGTGTGGGTGGGTGAGGGCTACTGCGCGTGCCTGGTGTCACTGGCAGCGGCGCTCGGCCAGGCGGCTAATCTGGGCCAGAGCGCGCCGTTGCTGTTGGTCTTGTGCCTCCCGGCGGCGCTGCCCTTTGTTAGCACGCTGTTTCTCTTGGTTGGCGGCGAGCGCCGAGGCGTGTGGGCCGGTCACCTGGCGGCATGGGGGTTGTCCGGCGTTTACGCGCTCATCTGGTTCGCCGGAATATGGTATCTCTACCGGGTGATCTGGCTATGGGGCGCCGGACTGTGCGTCATCGTCGCGGCCGCGACGTTGGCGGGGGAAGTAGTGGCAGCTAGGGGGAATAGGCGCGAGGCGAGAACTACTACTTGACCAACATCTACCGGGTGAGGAGGAAGGAACCAGTGAAGGTTGCATCACCCGGCGGGAGACCCTCTACATCGAGTGGGCATCATTCCTCGACTACCTGATGAAGGAGTACGGCGTGGAGAAGCTCGAGGAGCTCATCGAGACCACGCCGGAGGCGGAGAGGACAGAGGAGGAACACGTCGTCAAGCCGGCGGACTTCGAAGGGGTCTACGGGAGGTCTCTCAACCAACTGGAGGCAGCCTGGCTGCGCCACATCCTAGTCAAATCACCTTAGGGAGGTATCCGGTTCGTGTATACCAGCGCGTTCATTCGCCCGACGATCAGTGGCTGGCAGCCGCCGTGGACGAGCGCTAAGGATCGCAGGATGTCGTCCTCCTTCGGCCGGCACCGTAGCATCCGTTGTTCTTCTGAGATCCGCTGCTCTGTACGCCCGGACTTCACCGACCGCGATTGCCGCCGAGACCTGATTTGGGCCTCTGCGCCATCGTGGATCAGATCTCCGTGGCACGCCCCGCTACCCCAGCAGCCCCTGCCGGCTCGCCTTTCGCCTCCCGGGCAACTGTGTTAGAATCTCGTCAGCAGCCAACTTCAGTCTTTGCGGCGACCGATAGACGAAGGGGCGGATACTGTGTCCTCAGAGTTCGAATGGCGCTTCGGGGAGGATCTGCCCGAGGATCGAGGCCAGGACGAAGGCGGCAGCAGACCTAGCTGGCGCCGCTGGTGGCCCTTGCTTCTCGTGCTTCTGCTCGCAGCGGGGGGAGCATACACCTGGTGGCGCGGCCGGCAGCACACCCTGACCGAGGCCGAGGCCGAGGTGGAGCAGGTAGCACGACTGGAGCTTCAAGCGCTGCTCGAGGGCGATGCTGACGTCTTCCTCAGCCTCCAGGATCCTGCCGACCGCTCCTGGAAAGAGGCACAGGAGGCCTACCTTGATACCCGCGGACTCCCTCTCCCCCTGCAGGACCTCACCAGCCCGATCAGCACCACCGTGGAGGGGGCCCACATCGTGGGCGAACGTGCTCAAGTGGAGATCTTCTTCACGGCGACGCTAGCGTCAGGTGAAAAGGGGATCTTCCGCGCCGTCCGCTTCTATCGCTACACCAGCGACGGACGCTGGCTCCATACGAGGGCAGAACCTGGCTACGCCGACCACCAGATGGCGCTCCTCGCGGGCGACCTCCAGATCGCAGCCTGCGGCGACGACGCCTCCTGGATCGACCCTGGCACCCGACAGCTGGCGACCGTGCCCTCTCGGTTCTGCGAGCTCCTCCCGTGCGATAAGTACGCAGTGCTGAAGCGTCAGTTCGGCGTCGACCTCGAGGAAGCCAGGTCCATGGCGGCGACCCTTGGCGCAACTACCATCCTCCGTCTGAACTTGACGGCCAACCTGGAGGAGGCGGCTGACCCGGACGATGCCGTCCTGCCGGCACCCTTCCTGATCGGCGCGCCCCGCAATGGCGCAGCCCGAGCGGCCTGGCTGGCGAGCTTGCGATGCTTCGTCGTCGACTACCTGATCACGCGCGAGATCCGCCCGCGCCCTGCCGATGAGCACGGCGGCGCGCTGTTTGAGGAGCGTCTCCGCGCCTGGTTCAAGGCCGAGCTCGAGGTGACCGAGCCCGTCTCTCCCAATCTGGATCTGATCCGCGAAGCGCTCGACAATGAGGAGTGGATTCCGCTGTGGCGGCTGTGGGAGGTCGAGCCAGGTGCTGCCGAGGGTCCCCTGGCCGCCGCCGAGATCGACCTGCTGCTGGCTTTCATCGAAGAGGAGCTGGGTCCGTCGGCCGTCGCGGAGCTGCTCCATTCCGTTCGCGAAACGAGCAGTACGGAGCAGTTCCTCCGTGACGTGCGCTGGGAGGAACTGCTTCATCCCGTTCGCGAAGCCAGCGGTACGGAGCAGATTCTCAATCCCGTACCCTGGCCCGCACGATCATCCGTGGAGCTCCAGTTCCCGGCCTACGTCCGCGAGCGGACGGCCTCCTTACGTGACGACCTGTCCGCTTTCGCGAGCTACGACCTCCTGATTGGCTGCTCGGAGGAGGCGCAGGCATTCCGTGCCGCGGAACTCTGGGGCTGCCGGCTTGGATCGGCTGAACCGGTTCTGCTCGCCGCTCGACCGCCGGACGAGGGTCTGGTGCCCGTCTCCTGGTCTCCCGACGGAGCTCGGCTGCTTCTGCGGCGACAGTCCACGTCGTACGCCAGCTTCTTCCTTCTGCATGGCGCGAGCGGTGCGCTCACACGCCTGGTAGTCCCCAACGGGGCCACCCCCGGTTACCTGGGCCCTTCTGGGTGGTCGCCCGACGGGAGCCGGCTGGCCTATCCCATTTTCAGGATGCAGTCTCCAGACTCGATCGACATACAGACGAGAATCGTCGACTTGGAAACGGGCGACGAGACCGTGCTGGACGGCGAATTCATCGCTTGGTCGCCCGACGGTTCCACCCTGCTCTACGCCGGACCCTCCAGTTCCCAGTCGGCATCCGAAGCGTGGCTCTCCGGGGTTCCCATCCACGACTTCTACGTGGTCCGAGGAGATGGCAGGGTGCTTCGACGGATCGGCGAAGGTTACGCAGCGGCGTGGTCGCCGGACGGTGAGCCGATCGCCACCATCGGCACCGAGCAGGCATTGGTGGCCCATGATCTCTCCGCGAGCACCTCGACGACGCTGCTGGACCGAGACACGCTCAGGGAGGCGCTCGGTGTCGCGTCGGCTGTCTCCGCGGTATCTGATCGGCCCTTCAGACTGGCCTGGTCTCCGGACAGCGAATGGCTCGCCGTGGGCGTCACTCAGCTTGACGACGCGGCGAGCATAGAGAGCATCATCCTCCTGGCACGGCCCGGCGAGCATCGCCTTCTGCGGCAGACGTTCAGCCGCATCGCGGACCTCTCTTGGGCACCCAATGGTCAGTGGCTGCGCCTCTTCGCCTACCGCGGGGACCAAATCTGGACCAGCATAATCGGGACTGAGGGATCCCTCCTTCTCCGCGAGGAGAACGCCACGGTCACCTGGTCGTCCGACGGGCGGTACCTGGCGCTAACTCGATTCGGAGACTGGGGGGCGGGCCTCGAAATACGTGATCTGACAAGCGGCGAGCGGCGGAAGATCGACGTGCCCGGCATGTGTTCGCCGGCCATATGGAATCCACGCGGCTCGGGGCAGGAGCCAGCGCCTGGGCCCTGACAAGCACCGGCGGCTCTGCTGCGCTCGCGAAACGAACCCCATAGAGTAGACGGCCGTCCATCCGTGCTTGACAAAAGCTTCGCAAGCCGCCATCATGACTCGCACTCGCCACGTGGGCTGCAGCGAGTCCACCTCGGACCGCTTGAAGCCAGGTGCGGAACGCGGTGATTTCGAGGGGATGAACCCCGAGGACCGAAGGCCACTGCCTAACCAGGAGAGCGCACTCAAGAAGGATCCATGGGAACATCTCCCGATATGCCATCGATAGAGGCCCATGTGGACGCCCTCAACGCCTGCAACCAGCGCGGGGGCCGGATGCTCTCGCTGATCGATCTTCTGAAGGACGAGTCGGTCAGCCTTCCCATGGCAGGCTACCTGGCCGCCGCCATGCGCGGCGGCGCGTCGCTGTTGGTAGGAGCCAACCCTGGCGGGGCGGGCAAGACGACGGTCATGTGCGCGCTCCTCAACTTCCTGCCGGACGATGTCGCGCTACAGGCCGTAGAGACTAGCGAGGTGCTTTCACGGGCTACGCAAGAGGCTCCTGGCGCGGTGTGCTACGTCGCCCACGAGATCAGCCCGGCGACGTACTACTACGCCTACATCTGGGGACGCGATGCAAAGCGTTTTCTCCGTCTGGCTGCAGACGGTCATATCATCGCCGCGAACTTACACGCCGACACGTTGGACGAGACTCGCGTCCAGCTCTGCGACCAGAACGGCGTCGACCCGGCGCACCTGGCTGCCGTCACGCTGAAGGTCTACCTCGGGACAGCGGGCCACCGCTTCTCCATGCAGCGATGGATCGACCGCGTCTACGAGAACGACGGGGAGACGGACCAGCTTTTGTGGGAGGCGCAGCAACCCGGCGATTTCGTGCAGCACGCGGATAGCGCGTACGTGTCTCCGGAGGCCGTGATGCGTTACAGGGACTTCCTGGCCGATCTACAACAGCGGCGCGTGCGGCGCATCGCCGAGGTGCGGCGGGCGCTGGTCGGCGAGAGATAGGAACCGAACCAGGCGCGTTCACTGTCTGGAAGCCGCAGCAAACCGCGGGTCGTCGCGCAGCGCCCCCGGCCAACCAAGCTCCAACCCTGTCCAACCCGACCCATCGCTATCTGCAACCAGCCCCACCCTCTCTATGCCGCCCTAGATGGTATCATGATCTATCGACAGGTTACCTGGACCCGCATTGGTCCCTCAGTCGAGAAGGAGCTGCTATGAAACGCGTCTTGATCACCGGAGCCAATCGCGGCTTGGGCCTCGCCTTCACAGCCGAGAGCCTGGCCCGCGGCCATCGTGTCTTCGCTACATGTCGCCATCCGGACGAAGCCGACGACCTGCAAGCTATGAAGCCCGACGATCCTGAGCGGCTCACCGTCCTGCGCCTCGACGTGACGGACGAGGCGAGCATCGACGCTTCGGCCCGTACCGTTCAATCGAGAGAGGGAGGGTTGGACCTGCTCATCAACAACGCCGGGGTCAACCCCGGGGGGGAGCGTCCGGGCAACTTGAAAGCCGACACGATGCTCCACACCTTCCACGTCAACAGCGTGGGGCCGATGCTGGTCGCCCAGCGATGTCTCGATCTCCTACAGGCCAGCGACGACGCCAAGATCCTGAACATCTCCTCGATCCTGGGATCGCTGGCCCGAAAGTCCCGTGGCGGCGGATACAGCTATTCCAGCAGTAAGGCGGCGCTCAATATGCTCACGCGGGCCTTGGCCCTCGATCTTGAATCGGATCAGATCATCGTGGTGGCGATCCACCCCGGTTGGGTGCAGACCGACATGGGCGGCAGCGGAGCGCCCCTCAGGCCAGCGGAGTCCGCTCGTGGGGTGCTGGACGTGGCCGACGATCTGACGCTGGCCGACACGGGATCCTTCCACACCTACGACGGCCGGCAGCTCCCGTGGTAGGACGCGTCATCGACCTCCGCCAGCACACCTCTCGTCAGTGTCTGGTCGAGACAGCTCGTCCATGGTACAATCTCGGTCTAGGCAAACCCAAGGAGTGATTCTGTGCAGCGAAGAGGAACTGTCGTACGTGTGGCCGGCGTGGTGATCGACGCTGAGTTCCCGTCGGGCGATCTACCCAGTATTCACAACGCTCTGGTCATCGGCCGCGAGAATCAGCCCGACCTCGTCGTCGAGGTGCAAGAGCACATCGATCCCCGCACGGTGCGGACGATCGCGATGGGCGGGACGTCGGGGCTGAGGCGAGGCCTGAGCGTGCGGGACACCGATCAACCGATCCACGTCCCTGTGGGTCGCGAGACGTTGGGCCGTATGTTCAACGTCCTGGGAGAGACCATCGACGGTGGACCTCAGCTGGAGGGCGCTGAACGTCGCTCTATCCATGCACAGGCTCCACGGATGCAGGATCAACTGGTGGTGGAGAAGCCCTTCGTGACGGGCATCAAGGCCATCGACCTCCTCACGCCCTACCCGAGCGGCGGCAAGATCGGCCTCTTCGGTGGCGCTGGCGTGGGCAAGACGGTGCTGATGATCGAGCTAATGCGCCACACGATTGAGGAGCATGAGGGGGTAGCCCTCTTCACCGGGGTCGGTGAACGGAGTCGCGAGGGCAACGATCTGTGGCGGCAGCTTCAGCGCAGCGGCGTCCTGGAGAGCACGATTCTGGTCTTTGGTCAGATGAAGGAGCCGCCCGGCGCTCGCCTCCGTGTTCCCTTTACAGCGTTGACGATGGCCGAATACTTCCGCGACCAAGAGAAGCGCGAGGCCCTGATTTTCGTCGACAATATCTTCCGCTACGTACAGGCCGGCGCGGAGGTATCGGCTCTGCTGGGTCGTCTGCCCAGCACCGTCGGTTACCAGCCGACCCTCGATACGGAGATGGGCGAGCTTCAGGAGCGCATCACGACCACAGCCAGCGGGGCGAGCTCTACCTCGGTGCAGGCCGTCTACGTCCCGGCCGACGATATGACCGATCCCGCAGTGGTGGCCACCTTCGCGCACCTGGATGCGACGACGATCCTTACCAGGCGCCAGGCTAGCCGGGGCTTCTATCCCGCGATCGACCCTCTGGATTCCAGCAGCACGCTGCTCACCGAGGACGGCGTGGGAGAGGAGCACTTCAAGATCGCCAACGATGTGCGACAGACCCTGGCACGCTACGAAGAGCTGCGCGATGTGATCGCCATCCTGGGCATGGAGGAACTTAACGAGGACGACCGGGTGACAGTGGAGCGGGCGAGGCGGATACAGCGCTTCCTCACCCAACCCTTCTTCGTGTCGGAGACCTTCACGGGGATCCCTGGTCGCTATGTGGAGCTCAGCGAGACCCTGCGCGGCTTCCGGGAAATCCTTGACGGCAAACACGACGCGCTGCCAGAGCAGGCCTTCTACATGGTGGGGACCGTCGACGACGCCATCGAGAAGGCGAAGACGATCAGGACGGAGCAACCCTAGGGCTCAGGCAGAGTCTAGGCTGTAAGTAACCATGGCAAAGGCTTTCAAGCTCAAGGTGTTGAACCCCGCCGAGGCATTGCTCGAGGTGCATGAGGCGGCCTGGATCCACGTACGCCTGGTCGACGGTACAGGTCTCACCATCTACCCTGGCCATGCCCCGCTGCTGGCGGAGACGGTGACCGCGCCGTTGCGCTACGCTGACGACGCAGGTAAGCACGTCTTCAACGCCGAAGCGGGCATCCTCCAAGTGGACGGAGACCAAGTGACCATCTTGACCAGCGGGGAGTGGGAGGCCGAGGCAGCACCTAAGGCCTCGGCGGTCTCGGAGGAGAGGCGCTTCGAACGTCTGGCCCGGGATTTGCAGGATAGGCTGGATGAGGAAGCGGACAGCACGTTGGGAAGCGTACTGAGTACCGGCCGTGGATGACCGCGAGCGGGCGATCTGGAGAGAGGCACTGCGAGCCACGTCCCTGGGGTGGGAGTTGGCCTTGCCGATCTTCGGTGGTGTGTGGGTGGGATATCTGCTCGGACGCTTACTAGACAGCGCATACATCTGTACCCTGGGTTTCCTTTTGCTGGGCATCGCCAGCGGGTTCTACAGCGTGATGCGGTCGATTCTGCGTCTGGACGAGCGCAGCCGGCGCCAAAGGCGGGAAGACCGAGAGGCACAGGATGAAGAGAGCGAGGCGGTACTGTGAGCGGTCTGTGGGTTCTGGCGGGGGCACTGGTGGGGGTGTTGAACGGCCTGTCCCGCTGGTGGACCGTGGCTCGTCTTCGGGCGGGCATGGCGGGTAGCCCGTTGAAGCCGACCCTGGGCGCCATGGTGGCTCGCCTGGCCCTCGTTGCGGTGTTGCTCATTGCAGCCCTGCGGAACGGCATACTGCCCGGGTTGCTTGCGTTCGCTGGGCTGTGGCTCACGCGCTCAGCTGCCGCAATTTGGCTTCATAAATCGAGCTGGGCACGCAGCAACTTGGACATCGAAGCGGAGTGAAGAGACAGAGGTACGATTATGGATGGATTCTTTCCTCAGGTTGTTTTCTCGATAGCGGGCATCGAGGTGCGAGACACCATCGTGTCGACGTGGCTGATGATGGTCGCGGTGTTGGCCCTGGCCATTGTGATTCGTCGTCGGCGCCCCATTATCCTGGAGATGGTGCTCGACATGCTGGAGAGCTTGATTGGGGATCTGCTCGGAGGTTACCGGCTGGAGACCTACCTCCCCTTTCTGGGATCCCTGGCCATCTTTGTGGCCTTCGCCAATCTCTTCAGCATCCTGCCGACGATTCCCTTGCCCGGCGGCGCGATGCTGCCGATCGTGGCTCCCACGCGCGACCTCAACACGCCGATAGCGCTCGCCATGGTCGTCTTCTTCTCGGTCCACTACTACGGCATGCGTCAACAGGGCGTCTTCGGCTATCTTAAGAGCCTGGCCTCACCGATCTTCCTGCTGCCGCTAGAGATCATAGGGCAGGTCAGCCGCACCGTGTCATTGGCCGTGCGGCTTTTCGGCAATGTACTGAGCACAGAACTGATCGTCATGGTGGTGTTTATGCTCGTACCCCTCCTCGTCCCGCTGCCCGTCATCGGGTTAAACATCTTCACCGGCCTGCTGCAGGCGTACATCTTCACCGCCCTAGCGGCGGTCTACATCAGCACCGGACTCGAGGAGCCCGAGGAGAACGAGAAGCTTCAGGGCGCGGCAGAAACCTGACCCGCAGGAGATCCCACGCCGGCCAGAGGAACGCCTGGTAGCGTGAGCATTCGCATCGCGGACCCTGTTGCAGGACGCGGAATAGCAACGAATTCAGAGCAAACAGAGTAAGGAGACAACTATGACAGAGATGGAACCGGGCACGCTTATCACGTTGGTGACCATTATTGGTTCAACAGTAGGTATCGTCCTGGGCGCCTTGACCCCTGCGATCGTGGAGGGACGGGCCGTCCTGAAGGCACTGGAGGGCATGACGCGCCAGCCTGAGTCTGCAGGGGATCTTCGGACAACGCTGCTCATCTCGATGGCCCTGCTTGAGTCCACAGCGATCTACGTCCTCCTGGTGATCTTGGTCTTGATCTTCGCCAACCCGGTGATCGATCGCTTCTTCCCCGGGGGATAATGCATGCTGAATATCGATTGGGCGACCATTGCCTTCCAAGTAATCAACTTCCTGGTTTTAGCGGGGGCGCTCTACTACTTCGCCCTTCGTCCGGTGATGAAGGGCGTGCAAGAGCGTCGAGCCGAGAAAGAGAGGCTGATGAAGCAGACCAAGGAAGATCGTCAAGAGGCTGAGGCGTTGCGTGAGAGATTGGAGATGCGCCTGTCTGACGCTGAGGAGGAAGCGGACGATATCATCGCCGAGGCCCAGAAGCAGGCCGAAGTTGAGCGTCAAAGAATGCTGGAGGAGATCGAAGAGAACATCGAGGAGATGTTGGACGATGCCCGCCAGGACGTGCGGCAGATGCGTCAACGGGCGGTGGATGAGTTCCACGATGAGTTGATCGACGCCGTCCTCGACGTCGGAACGGAGATGATCAAGCTGGCCGCCCCGCCGGAGATGCACGACACGATGGTGACGCAGCTCAACGACCGTATCTGGGAGATGGGACGGGAGGAGATGCAGCGCGTACGGGCGTTCCGACAGTCGCTGGGCGAGCGGACGCCGACCGCCCACGTGACCACGGCGGAACCGCTCACGTCGGAGCAACAGGGCGAGCTAGCACGTACGCTCACGGCCCTAGCCGACCGGAACGTCGACATCGAGATAGAAACATCCCCCTCCCTAGCGGGGGGCATGCGCGTCCGCCTGGGCGACATGGTGATCGATAACTCCATCTCCGGCCGGCTGGATGAGGTGCGCGAAGAGGCCGCGCAGGCCCTAGAGGAACGCTTAGCCGATGAGCAACCACAGACATAACGAGAAGGCTCATCCTCACGTCTCGGATCTGGTCGACGCTATCCGCGAGCAGCTCCAGGAACGCGAGGCCGAAGTTAGCGTTCGAGAGCTTGACCTCGAGGAACGTCTCAGGCACCGTGTCTCCGATATCCCCGCTGGCATCGAGGCCGAGACCGAGCTCCGCTCCCTGATGGAGGTGCTGCAGACGCGCGTCAAGGAGCAGAAGAATCGGGTCATCTTCCGCGAGGTTGCTACGGTCCAACACATCGGCGACGGTGTCGCCACCCTCTCGGGACTGCCCCTGGCGCGCACGGACGAGCTGGTGGAATTCCCCACGGGCGTACAAGGCATGATCCTGAATCTGGATCACGCGCGGCTCGACGTGATTCTCTTGGGACCGGATGAGGGGATCCAGGGCGGAGATCTGGTGACGGCGACGGGCAGGCGGGTTCGGGTGCCAGTGGGACATCAACTCCTCAGCCGGGTCATCAATCCCCTAGGACAGCCGCTCGACGACGAGGGGTACATCCAATCCACCGAGACCCGCTACCTGGAACGTGAAGCCCCCGGTATCGTCGAGCGCGCCCCGGTTAACGAGCCCCTCTACACCGGCACGAAGGTCATCGACGCGCTGTTGCCGATTGGACGAGGTCAGCGCGAGCTGATCCTGGGCGATCGCCAGGTTGGAAAGACAACCCTGGCCGTGGATGCCATCCTCAGCCAGCGAGACAATGACGTCGCCTGCGTCTATGTCTCCATCGGTCAGAAGAAGAGCTCCGCTCTCAGCGTGGTTGAGACCTTGCGCCGTCACAACGCCATGGCGCGTACGGCGGTGGTTGTGGCCAGCCCCGAGGACCCGCCGGCGCTGCGCTACCTGGCGCCGTATACCGGTTGCGCCATAGCGGAATTCTTTATGGACGAGGGCCGCGACGCGTTGATCATCTACGACGACTTGAACAAACACGCCGACGCCTATCGGGAGTTGAGCTTGCTGCTGCGTCGTCCCCCGGGACGGGAAGCCTATCCCGGCGACATCTTCTATGTACACGCGCGCCTCTTGGAGCGCGCCTGTAAGCTGAGCGAGGAGATGGACGGAGGCTCCCTTACCGCGCTGCCCATTGTGGTGACCCAGCGCGGCAACGTCTCGGCCTACATTCCGACGAATCTGATCTCCATCTGCGACGGTCAGATCGTGCTAGACACTGACCTCTTCAACCGAGGTATCAAGCCTGCCGTGGACGTTGGTCAGAGTGTGTCCCGGGTGGGTGGGGAGGCGCAGTCAGACGCCATGCGCCAGGTGGCTGGTGAGCTCCGACTTGAGCTTTCGCAATACGAGGAGGTGCGCCGCTTCGCCCGTTTTGGCGCCGAGGTCGACCAAGCGACAAGACGTCAGATTGAGCACGGACGACGGCTTCAGGCTGCGCTGAAACAACCGATCCATCAGCCGCTGACGCTGGCATCACAAGTCGTCATGCTCCTGGCCGCGACGGAAGGTGTGCTAGATCGAATTCCCGTCGACGACGTGCCCAACTTCGAGAAAGGGTTGCTGGATCGCGTCCAGAAGCGGGAACCGGAGCTTCTCCAGCAGATCAACCGCATAGGAGAGCTCTCCTCAGACACAGAAGAGACGCTAATGACAGCCATCTCCAATTACGCGAACGAGTGGTCGGAAGGGAGGTCAGCACGATGAAGATGGTGATGGCCGTCATGCCGCGCGGAGAGGCAGAACGCGTCCTACAGGCGCTGGTGGCGGCAGACCACACGGCGACCTACGCGGAGACGCGGGGCGGTGTGCTGCGCCAGGCTCAGATGATGCTGTTTATCGCCGTCGAATCCGAGGACCTGGAGCATGTGCTGGGTATCGTAGAGAAGAGCTGCCGTTCAGAGCCCAGGGTGGAGAAGGTGGAAGGAGAAGAGACGGCCAACGCGCCGATGCCCGCCAGACCCCGACTTGGTGGCGCCGTGGTCTTCATCTGGGACATCGAACGAAGCGAGACCTACTGAGCATCAGCGGTGATCAACACATCCGGCAACGCGCTGCAGAGGCAGGCGAAAGGGTAGGATGGAGGAGCTAGAACGAGCCCGAGAACGTCTTGAGAATATCCGCGGCGTGAAGCCTATTCTGAATGGCCTTCGCACCATCTCTTTGGGCAGCTGGCAGGCTGCCCTGAAGCGCCGTAGCGGCGTGCGAGCCTATGCCGAGCGACTCAAAGTGATGCTCCCTGTGCTGGCACCTCACCTGCAACCCGAACAGCCCATCATCCGACGCCTGCGAGAGCGTCTGCCTCTCCCTCTGTCGCTCCCAGGCGGGCGCATCGCCCGGGAGAGCACGGAACCCAACCGCACCCGACTCAAGGCATTGGTCATTGGCAGCGAGCGGGGCCTTTGTGGCCGGTTCAACATCGCTATCGTGGATGAGACTGAACGGTACCTCCACCGCCAATCTCAAGAGGGCGCAAACGTGGAGCTTCTGGTCCTGGGCAGCCGAGCCCAACGGATCTTAAGCCGACGGGGCTACGACTCGACGGAGGCAGGCACGCTATCCGTCACAACGCTCCCACCCGTCTCCCTCGCCATCAGGTTGGCAGACAGCTGGCTATCGGCCTATGAGATGCACGAGCTCGACGCTGTCCACCTGATCTACAACAACTACCGAGGAACCGGCGCCTACGAACCGACGGTGACGTCGTTGATCCCTCCCCGCCTCCCAACGGGCGGGGCTGCCAGCTCTGAAGGTGAAGGCTCTAGGCCCGGCAGCGCCTGGCCCCCTCCTATTATCGACACGGACCCCCTGAGTCTGTATGCCACCGTCGTTGAACAGTGGGCCGCCGTGCAGTTGTATGAGGTGCTGCTTGATTCATCGGCAGCGGAGCACTCAACACGGTTCCAGCTGATGGAATCCGCCACCCAGAACGCGGATCAGTTGGTCGACGAACTGACGCTCGTGATCCAGACGGCGCGCCGGCAGGCTATCACCCAGGAGATGACGGAGCTGGCCGCTGGAGCAGGGCTGATAGGAGAAGAGTGAGAAGGGGAGCTCAGATCAATGCTTCCCCGGACGCCTGGGGGTCGACCTCCAGGCCCTTCAGGGCTCGCTGTTTGAGACGATGGAATAGTTCCTCTGGATTCTGCCCCTTAAGCGGTAGTTGGCCCGCTGCCATGGTCCCGTGGCCGCCAGCGGAACCAAGACTACCGACGATCTCCTGAACAAACTGCCCCGCGTCGCCCTCGCCGTTGGTTCGCACCGACAACATCATCTGGTCCTCGTAGACTCCCATGCAGATCACCCATTCGACGCCTTTGAGGCGTAGGAGAAGGTCGGCCATCTCGGCTGCGAGGTCGGGCCGGCCCATCTCTTCGATGGTACTGATGATCAGCCTGTCATCGTAGACCCGGGCTGAGCGCAACGCAGAGACGAGTCCCTTGAAGTACTCCGGAGGCACCTGCGCTCGCTCGATCTTCACCAGGGCCTCGACATCGATCCGCGACTGAAGGAAGAAATAGGCTGCCACGTCCGACTGGCTGGCTCCCCGACCCAGCCCCATGGTATCCGTCTTGATGCCATAGAACAGGGCGGTGGCAATCGACTGGGGGAGCTCTGCGCCGGTGGCCTGACAGTACTCAGTCAAGATGGTAGACGTGGCACCAACCTGGGGTCGGACGTCGGCGAAGGCGACGGACGACGTCTCCCGTCGCACGGGATGGTGATCGAGGACGATCGACACCTTCGCGGGCGAGGAGACAGCGTTGTTGCCCGCCCCAGGCTGGGTGTCGATAAGCGCTATGGGCAGAGATTCAGACAGCTCTCCATCCACCAACAGCCTCAGAGGATAGCCAAGATAGCGCACCAAAGCCTTGTTCTCAGCGCGCCCAACGATCCCGCGGTAGACAATGTGACTCTCCAGATCGAGCTGCTCCTTCAGGAGCCACTGTAGGGCCATCGAGCTGGCAATGGCATCTGGATCCGGGTCGTTATGAGGCAGAATGAGAAGCCCAGAAGCGTCCTCAACAACCGCGAAAAGACGCGTGAGATCGCTCATACTCTGAATAGAACGTGTCTCGATCTTAACCTCCTCGCGGCTCTTGAAGCATTGGCGTTCGTAAACGCCTGATGGCCCTCACGTCCAAGTCCGGCCCGAGCGCGGGCACCTATATCGCGCGCAGCGAACGCCGGGCCTGTCACAGGCGTACCGCAAGATTGTACTCTACACAATAGCAGCACGCAACTGGCGACTTGAAGGGATCAGGGGGGAAGGATAGGGGACCCACCGAAGAGCGACTGCGCCAGGAGCGCCAGGGCGATGACCGCGCCTCGGTTTAGCGACGTGCCCGCGTGACGAGGAAGCCGACAATGATGATCATTGCAGGTCCGATGCCGCCTCCCGCCACCCCCACCCCGAAGCGGTAGCGAGCCTCAGGCGGTCGTCCCAGGACGTCGGAGCGGGGAGAGCAGAGGAGAACAAGGAGAAGTCCCAACAGCGTGAAAGACAGGCACGCAGGAACCTGCTTCCAGGGATCCAAGCCGCCTCGTCTTCGAGTGTGTATGGCATCCAGACACAGTTGTCCTTGGCTCACGAGGACCAGTGTGGTCAACACCGCGTGGGGATGCCCGAAGTCTATCATCAACACGCCTGTTGTCAAACGAGTCCAGCACCGGAGCCTGGCGTCCACGCAGGGCTCACGGCCTGAGCGGAGAAATCGCCCAGGGCGTGGCATCTCAGGTTGGCCTGGATCAGGTGGAAAGCATCGCTCCCTTGACCCTCCGCATCCAGCTGGTGCCACAGAGACGTGTAGCAGGGCTTGTGGACCACGGGGATCGTGGTATAACACGGTGAGAGAGACGAGGAGCGGATTCAGCTGGTCACGGGCACCGCAAGGCTTGATACGGCAGGTCGTGAAGCATAAGCTTTATGGATCAAACAGTGCATAAGGGGTGTCGCCTGCGTGTTGTCGTGACGTGGCTTATCCTGGGCTCCGTCTGCGCACTCGTCGCCCTGCTGGCCGGGCGCTACCTTCGCAGGGCGCTCACCGGCTCTCGGCCACTCTCCCCAAGCCTCGAGGCAGCCGACAAACCATGGCCG
>Ga0207796_1000452_pt1 | contig 16789 bp, 13 predicted proteins | sample Pon1CUnioCityCA_6_FD_187274 | JGI IMG/M metagenome (GOLD analysis project Ga0207796, IMG submission 187274) | Marine sediment microbial community from Union City, CA, USA - Pond 1C Sediment 1 (SPAdes) | ecosystem: Environmental > Aquatic > Marine > Intertidal zone > Salt pond sediment ...
TGAGGTTGGCACCGCTCAAATTGGCCTGGATGAGGTCAGCCCCGCTGAGATTGGCCCCACTGAGGTCGACCCCGGCCAGGTCACGAGAGGATCCATCTCCGTTGAGAATCGACCAGACGAGCCGCCACTTGGTGTTGAGCTGGGTGGTATCGTCCAGCACCGTTCCGTTCAAGTTGGCCCAGCCCAATTCGGCTGTGCTCAGGTTTGCCCCACTCAGTTTGGCCCTGCTCAGATTGGCCCTCGACAGGCGGGCCCAGCTCAGGTCGGCGCCGCTCAAGTCTGCCGCGCTCAGGTTGGCCCCGCCGAGGTTGGCCTTGATGAGGTCAGCGCCGTTCAGGTTGGCCTCAGTAAGGTCGACCCCGGCCAGGTCAGCCCCGCTCAGGTTGGCCCCGCCGAGGTTGGCCTTGATAAGGACGGCCCCGTTCAGATTGGCCTCAGCTAGGTCGACCCCGGCCAGGTCACGAGAGGATCCATCTCCGTTGAGAATCGACCAGACGAGCCGCCACTTGGTGTCAAGTTGGGTGGTATTGTCCAGCATCGTTCCGTTCAAGTTGGCCCAGCTCAGGTCGGCCTCGGTCAGCTTGGCCCCTCGCAAGTTGGCTTTCCTCAAGTTGGCCCAGCTCAGGTTGACCTCGGTGAGGTTGGCTCCGCGCAGGTCAGCCTCGGTGAGGTTGGCCCTATCTAGCTTCGCCCATCGCAGGTTGGCTGCTCTCAGGTTGGCCTTGGTGAGGTCAGCCCATAACTCAGCCCTTTCCAGGTCGGCCTCTTCCAGGTTAGCCCCGCGCAGGTCGGCCTCGCCCAGCCAAGCCCTCCTTAGGTTGGCTTCGCTTAGGTTGGCCCTGGCCAGATTGGCATCAGCTAGAGCGGCCTCGCTCAGGTTAGCCCTGCTCAGGTTGGCCTTCGACAGGCGGGCCCCTCGCAGGTCGGTGTAGAAAAGGTCAGCCTCGCTCAGGTTAGCCCCGCTCAGGTTGGCCCTGATGAGGTTGGCCCTGCTGAGGTTGGCCTTAGTGAGGTCGATCCCGCGCAGGTCGCGAGCAAGTCCACTTTCGTTGAGAATCGACCAGACGAGGTGCCACTTGGTGTCGAGCTGGGTGGTATCGTCCAGCATCGTTCCGTTCAAGTTCGCCCAGCTCAGGTCGGCGCCGCTCAGGTTGGCCCCCCTCAGCCCTGCCCCGCTCAGATTGGCCTTCGACAGGCGGGCCCCGCGCAGGTCGGCCCTGCTCAAGTCTGCCTCGCTCAGGTTGGCCTCGCTCAGGTTGGCCTTGATGAGGTCGGCCCCGCTCAGCTTCGCCTCAGCAAGGTCAACCCCGCTTAGGTCAGCCGCGCTCAGGTTGGCCCCGCCGAGGTTGGCCTTGATGAGGACGGCCTCGCTGAGATTGGCCTCACTGAGGTCGACCCCGGCCAGGTCACGAGAGGATCCATCTCCGTTGAGAAGCGACCAGACGAGCCGCTCCTTATCGTCAAGCTGGGTGGTGCCGTCCAGCATCGTTCCGTTCAACTTGGCCCAGCTCAGGTCTGCAGCGCGCAGATCAGCTCCGTGCAAGCTGGCCTTGCTCAGGTTAGCCTCGCTCAGGTTAGCCTCGCTCAGGTTGGACCCGCTTACATCGGCGCCACTCAGGTCTGCCCCGCTCAAGTCCGCCCTGCTCAAGTCGGCCTTGCAGAGGTTGGCTTCACTCAGGTTTGCCCAAATCAGATCGAGCCCGCTCAGGTCGCGACGGGACCCACCTTCGTTGAGAATCGACCAGACTAGCCGCCACTTGCTGTCGAGCATGGTGGTACCATCCAGTACTGATCCGCTCAAGTTGGCCCAGCTCAGGTCGGCGCTGCTCAAGTCAGCCTCGCTCAGGTTGGCTCCTCGCAGGTCGGCCTCGGTAAGGTTGGCCCAGCTCAGGTCAGCCCCGCTCAAGTTAGCCACGCTCAGGTTGGTTCCTCGCAGGTCGGCCTCGGTCAGGTCGGCCCCACTCAAGTCGGCCCTCGACAGACAGGCCGAGCGCAGGTCGACTGCGCCCAGGTGGCGACGAGGTCTATTATCTTCGTTGAGAATCGACCAGACGAGCCGCCACTTAGTATCGAGCTGGGTGGTATCGTCCAGCATCGTTCCGCTCAAGCAGGCCCCGCTCAGATCGGCCCCGCTCAGGTCGGCCCCATGCAGGCGGGCCTCGCTCAGGTCGGCCCCGCACAGAGTCGCCCCGCTCAGGTCGGCCCCGCTCAGGTCGGCCCCGCTCAGCCCGACCCCGCTCAGGCAGGCTCTACTCAGGTTGGCTCCACGCAGAATGGCCCCGCTCAAGTCGGCCATGCTCAGGTTGATACCGATGAGGTTGGTGTCAGTAAGGTCGGACCCTTTCAGGTCGGCCATGCTCAGGTTGACATCAGTGAGGTTGGTGTCAGTCAGATCGGCTCCGCTCAGGTTGGCCTGGCTCAAATCGGCCGCGCTCAGGTCGGCCCCGCTCAGGCTGGCCCCGCTTAGGTTGGCCTCGCTCAGATCGGCCGCGAACAGGTAGGCCCCGCTCAGGTCGGCCCCGCTCAGGTCGCGACGGGATCTATCTTCGTTGAGAATCGACCAGACTAGCCGCCACTTGGTGTCGAGCAGGGTGGCACCATCCAGTACTGATCCGCTCAATTTGGCCCAGCTCAGGTCGGACCCGCTCAGGTTAGCCCCTCTCAAGTCGGACCCGTACAGGCGAGCCCCTCTCAAGCCGGTCCCTCTCAGATTGGTCCCGCTCAGGTTGGCCTCATACAGGTTGGACCCGCTCAGATTGGCCTCACTCAGATCGGCTGCGCATAGGTCGGCCCCGGTCAGGTCAGCCCCACTCAAGTCGGCCCTGCTCAGGTTCGTCCCCCTCAGGTCAGCCCCCCTCAAGCGTGCACCGCTCAGGTCGGCCTCATACAGGCGGGCCGCGCTCAGGTTTGCCCTGAACAGGTTTGCCCTGCTCAGGTTTGCCCCGAACAGGTTGGCCCCGCGTAGGTCGGCGCCGCTCAAGCATGCACCGCGCAGGTCCAGCCTGGACAGATCGAGATGTCGCAGATCTTTGGACGTCAGGTTAACACCGGATTTCGCCGATTCCATCAGCGCTTCGATCTGCTCACGCGTAACTGCGGTCATCGATCTTGTCCTTGTGTATGGTCCGGCTCTTCCTTCTTGTCTTGCGCGTTGCTGCTCCACGCAAATGGTACTATTCCACAACCCTAGAGGATGCCTATCTCACCGCCCTCTGAGTTCGGCACGTTGCATCATCTCCTACCCGAATGGCTATGTGTGGGTTTCAGTTGGCTGACTCGTCAGACCGCTTGCGGCGGCTACTCGACGCTGTCCAGCCGTTGCAGCTTCCAGTGATCGTGAGAGGGCAGATGATGTCGCTGGCACGTCGCCCGAAAATCTGCCAACCCGATGTTGACGGATTTGCGGTAGGCTTGCTCGTCAAAGACCAGCGTTCTCGCTGGTGCCGGCTCATAGATTACCCAAAACACCCTACCGTCGTTGTAGTAGATGTCTATACCCCGATGTATGCCGGCGCAACCGGGGTTACCACACCAGCAGGTGATGATGAAATACTCTCCCTCCTGGTCAAGGGATTGGGCCAGTTCAAAGAGATCTACCTGTAGCCAGCGGCTCGTGAAATCATACAGCAGATGGTTGTCCACGCGGATCTCCGTCTGGAACGAGCGGCCCTTGCGCAGATGCGTGGTCACCATCAGATTGCTCACTGGTATTTCTGTCGGAAGCTCAGGCATTTTGTCTACCACATAGCCAGGCTCCAGCCGCAAAAGATCCCGCAACCCAGAGGATAGAGGCTGCCACTCGACCGACCGCGGCCCACTAGAGAGATAGAACGATACCGGAACGTTATACATGGGAAGGCGCTTGAGCGCGACCGGCTCGTACGAGTCTACCCAGGACTCTAGCAACTCCTCGAGAACCTTCACAGCCTGGTCGTCAGGGCCCCACCAATCGCTGTGCAGCACTAGGCCGGGGTGAAACTTCACCGGCTCCGACGCTTTGCCCAAGACCTCGACTGGCGCTTCAAAGCGCAGCAGCCGGACTGCCTCCCAACCGGCGAGTGGCTGAAGTTTGGCCATCGCCGGCAGCATTGGCACTAGGCTACGCAGATCCGCGTAGAGAGCCCGGTCCAGGAGCATGGCGCCCTTCTGGAGGAAGGCTGGTGGGTCGTCGTAGCCCTTGTCGTAAAGGTTGTCTTCTAACCACCACCAGAAGGACGGCAAGAACAGCATGTAGCTGCCCGCCCGCCGGATACTCAGCCATGCGCCGTCGACGCAATCCCCCGTCAGACAGTCTGTACACCCTCTCAGGTGGATGGGGTCCTCGTCCCAGTTCACGCGCTCGACGGCGCAGCATATCTGTACGTCGTCCGCCCACAGTTCCGTTCCGACAAACGCGGGCTCGTCTTCAGACTGGATGGTCACTGGTGTGAGCTTGAAAGCCGTCGGGATCCACATAGGCATATTATACCGCCGGAAGGGACACTCGCCAAATACCTTCGCCGCGACCGCATAGCGCTGCTGGATGGTAGGCTCCCAAGTGCAAGGGAGGGGACCATTTCATCGCACCTGTCCATGAATCCTGTCATCCATCTTCTTTCCAGTGGCGCTAGTCTGTTGGGAGATGTCTCACTACTGAAGTCTAGCATGACGTGTGATGCGATGGCAGTTGCTTGAGCAAAGGTAAGCGGGAAGCCTGCCCCTACACGTCCGGGGCCTCCATGCCCATAAGCCCCAGCATCAGGTAGATCTCACCCCGGTGATGAATTTCGTGTTCCAGCACGTGCCAGATGATCCAGCGCAGTGACACCTTTGCGCCCCAGAAGGTGGTGATGACCCGGTCGAGTTCGGTGACGTGGAGCGTGCCGAGGTAGGCCTGTGTACGGGCGTGGACTTGAGCGAGCAGCGTCGTGATCGAGGCCACAGTGGGATAGTCGCTCTCGTCGACCTCGGGCCACTCGTCCAATTCGCCAGTGACTACATAGCGGAACCAACCCTCCTCAGCGGTGGCGATGTGGAGGGCGACCGTGCGCAGCGACCAGAGGCCCTCGCGGGGCACGAATGCGAGTTGGTCGTCGGTGAGTTGGTCCATCGCCAGCAGCAGACCCGCGCGGACTTCTCTCCAGTGTGAGAATAGCTCAGCAGCGTTCATCGGTTCTTCCTTTCTCATGCCTGTCTCCGCCGTAGTCCGTCCAGAGCCTGCGATGCCGCACGTCGTACCGCGGCATCGGGATCGCGCTCGCGTGTCACAGCGAGGGCCGCGGCGATGCGATCAGTGTCGCTACGGGTAGCCATGATACCGAGGGACGTGGCAGCGCGGGTGCGCACGGAACTGTCCGAGTCCTGAAGCGCTTTGAGCAACGGATCGACGGCTCGCTCATCGAAGAGCTGCTCGATATTGGCTGCGATGGTGGCACGGACCGAGGGGTCTGAATCATCGAAAGCCACAATAAGCCGCTCAAAGATGCCGCGACGACCTCGGGCGTAGCACAACACGGAGGCCACCTCGCGACGTACGTTGGGATCTGGATCCTCAAGAGCATCGAACAGACTCGGGAGCGCAACTCGACCCAGCGTGAGCAGACCCTGCCGGGCGGCGTACCTCAGTCGCTCAAAAACTGCCCGGCCCACAGCCTTAGGGGTGACCGTCTCACGCAGATGCCCTGTCATACTGGAGCCAAATAGGGGTTCGAGCGCATCGATCATGTTCTGGATCGATATGCTTCCGAGCAGATCGCGAAGTGATGGGCTGTCGACCTCGCCCACTGCGCTGCCGAGCAGAGAGGCAAGTTGTGCATCGGTCATTTCAGCTGGTGGTGCACGAAATGCGTCGATGAGGGGCTGCACGGCGCGCGGATCGCGCAGCTCGCCCAGCGTCCTGGCAGCGCATTCTCGAGCGAAAAGATCCTCCTGACCATTTTGAAAGATCTCCAGAGTTGGTTCGAAGGCTCTCCTGTCGCGAAGATTGCCCAGAGCCTGGAGGGCGGCGATACGATGTGCGGGTTCCTTCAGGGCTGCGAGCAGGCCATCCAGATCGTCGACCTGTACGCCGAGGGAGGCATCTGCGCGGGGCGTGGGCTCCCCTTTACTGCTCTTGAGAGTGTACAAAGAGTGCTCATGTTCGGCTACCATGAGGTCCCAAAAGGAGCGATAGCGATCTGCTCCGGGGATCCAGTGGGCAAAGAACCAGGCCTCCCACTCTCCCTCCGGCGCACGTGTCTGCGGATTCAGCAGATAGGTTCCATCGTCATACTCGCCAATGGCAAGAGCTGTCTGCAGATACTCGGCTCGCAGGGGTTGGTTGACATCGGCTCCATAGACGAGGTATTCTTCATCAGAGACAGTGTCATCCATTGCGGCCTTGACCCAGGCATCGATGATTGCTTGATCCTCGATGGAAAGCCATTGCACCTCGCTCACCGGGCGTAGATGCCAAGAGCCCGCTTGCCAGCCGTTGGAGACTTGCAGGAATTGGCGGTAAGAGGGAGGGATGGTTATGCCGAGGCGGGCCTCGGATGCTGCGATCTCGTCCTCAGTGGCACCCACAGCCGACAAGAGACCTGTGCGCTGAATCGGGAGAGCGGGATCATCCTGGCCGTCACTATACAGAGCCATCTCCTCAGTCCACTGTGCAAGCAGACGTTCCCATGGAAAGCTCGGCATTCTCGACTTCTACCTTCCTCCAGTACAGGCTTTTTGCTTGGCGCGGGCCACAGCCCGGCGCGAGCGTTGGTCAGTTCTCATCTCTCGTGGCACCCAGTAGCTTGAGCACCCTCAGCGTTTCGAGTGTCACCCACTTGTTGGGCCTGCCTGTTGGGCTAGGATCGAAGGGTGGGTGGCTGGAGGTGTGATCGAGAGGCCAGGAACCGTCGGGCAGTTGCCGGCCCAAGAGATAATCTGTCGCCTGGGCGATCTTGGGGTGGTCGAGGGTGTAGCCAAGGCGTGCCAGGCTGTCGAGCGTGCTCACCAGGCTGTAGTCAAAGGGTGGCCATTGAAGGGTCGTCCAGGGGATGCCAACGTGGAAGCGGCTCATGCCCGGCTCCATGAGCAGGTCGCTTGTGGCAGCCGCATCACGGATCACAGCGGGATGGGCCGCCGTTTTGGGGTCTAGGGCGGCAACGCGCAGCACATCGTGGGTGGCTCTCAGGCAGCCGGGCCGGGTGGGCCGCCCGCAATCCCACATGCCGTCATCGCGCTGGGTTTCCATAAGCCAGTCGATGGCACGGCGCACACGTGGGTCAGCGCTATGGCCGAATTGAATGAGAAAGCGCACGATGCGGGCATGGGTACAGGGAGCCGGATCGGTGTCCCATACGATGCCCTGTCCGGACACGCGGCGGCGCCGGCAGAAGGGGCCGTGGTCCCGCTGGAAGCCGAAGATGAACTCGCAGCTCTTGCGGATCTGGGGATGTTCGGCGGTCAATCCCACATCGCCCAGGACGCAGAGCACCCAGAAGGTGCCGTAGTGCTTGGGCAGGTAGTAGTCCCGCTTGACCCAGTATCCACCGGGCTTCTGGCGCCCCAGGAGCTCAGCCAGAGGTGGGTAGGCTGGCATCTCCGCCTTGGCCTGAAGGACGTCCGGGTCATCAGCAGGGCGATCTAGCAAGTCCCGCAGTGTCGAGTAGCGCACGGCGGGATTCTGTGGCTCGAGCAGCCAGGGGATAGGGTCGGCACGGAGCAATTCACGCCAGCTATCGGGCATCTATTCTGCCACTCATGCGTTCGGTTGGGCACGAATGTTGTCGAGCGTGTTTCGCGCTTCCGGGACAAAGCCGAAGAACTGGACAAGCTTTTCGCAACCATAGTCGTTGCAGTGGGCACAGTTGTCGACGGCCCTCTCCATGGCGCAGGCGCGAATTTCGCACTCGGCGCAGTGGCCGAATTTGCGCCCGGTGGTTCCTAGGCAGCCGTCGCAGATGACTGATTGAGCCGTGAGTCCCGGCGCATTGAATTCCTCACGCCAGAGGGCGGCGACCTGCTCCAGAGCGGCGCGGTCGTCTGCCTGGGTGGCGACGTACGCTGGACAGTCGGTGCAGGTCAGGCCGCAGTAGGCTATCATTTGATTCACAGGACTCCCTCCTTGTTTCGTCAACTAGGAAACCAAGCCCGCTCTTATCTCATCCAGCGTGCTCCGGGCCTGGGGAGCCATCTGCCAGAAAACCTCTAGCTGCTCGCAGCCATAGTCGTCGCAGTGGGCGCAGTTGATCAGGCCTCGATCGAGGGCACAGGCGCGGACGGTGCACTGGTGGCAGTAGCCGCATAGCCGGTGGCTGTCCGCCAGACAGCCGTCGCACATCGCGGTTTCGGCCGAGGCGTCAGGCATGTCGAACTCTTCGCGGGCTCGGGCAGCCATGCGCTCCAGGGCTGCCAAGTCGTTGGCCTGGGTAGCGATATAGGCTTCGCAGTCGGTGCAGATCAGTCCGCAGTAGGCGATCATCTGAGCCATTGGCTTTCCCTCCTCCTATGAGATGGGGCGACCCGGCGTCCGGGAAGATCGCTCGTCCCGGACGCCGGGCGCTCCGCGCCGATCACTTTGCGATCGGGATAAAGATCTCGAAGGTCGATTCTGGGTCGTCCGGGTCAAACTCCTCGTCGTATAGCTCCAGGTCTGGCCCGCCGGTGGCTCGGTAGCCTGAGTGGGGCAGCCACGTGTGGTAGGCGTGATCAAAGGTCCCGCCAATGGCGGGCAAGGTGGTGCGAAAGGCGGCATAGGTGGAGGCTGGTACCTCAAAGCTGACCATCCCCTGGGGGATGTCGGCGGTGGAATGGACCTCAAAGCCGGCGACATAGTCGAACTTGTGGGTCTGTTCGTCGGTGTTGGCGCAGGCGCCATAGCAAACGTCCGGGTTCACGATCCGCTGGATCTCGCCCATTCTTGGGTGGAATTGCTCCCATAGATGGCTGATCTCGTTGTTCTCGTTCTTGCCGCGATACTTGGCGCCGACGATGGTGAATGCAGGCAAACTCACAATCCTGGGTTCCATCTTTTTCCTCCTTCGTTGTGTCTGTGTGCTACTCAGCTCGCTCAACCGGTATATAGACATCGATCTCGGATTCCTGGAGCAGATCGCCGAGGCCCTTGAACCGGCCATCCTCGTAGGCCTGGATCTGGAAGCTGTAGTCGCCATAACCCTGCAGGCGAAACTCGGAAGCAGGGAGCCACTCTTCGTAGAATGTACGCTCCCAAGTCGTGATCTCCTTGCCCTTGGGCGTTAGGTGGGCGTAGGTGGTAGCGGGAAGCACTTTTCCAACGAGTTTGGGATGTAAGCCATCCAACTGACGAACCTCCACCCCAACAAAGACATAGAAGCTCTTCGACTCCTGTAGCTCATCCTCACTCCAGATGCTGACCTCGTAGCCTATGCCAGGGTTTACGGCTTGCTCCTGGGAGAAGGCAGGGGTGTCGTCGAAGAAACTGTTGAAGCGCTGCCACAACTGGCCGATGGGGTTCTCACTGGACCAGCCCTCACCTGTGAGGGGGCCATAGTACGACATTCCGGCAAAGGTCACGGCTTCTCTCTGCACGATCTGTACATTCATCGTCTTTCACCTCCTGTGCGCAAACTGGCTTGATACACAGCAACTCAGTACTCGATGACTTTCGGAAGACGTTTTGCGGTGGCTACGGCCGATGCTGCCTCCTTGGGCAGGGGCGCGATGCCATCAAACCCTGTCCGCTCGACAAAGTCAGCCAACATGTTGCGCAACTCCTCCGGGTCCCAGCGCGCGAGCTTTTCCAGGGTGTCCACGCCGGCATCGTAGTAAAGCCGCGCGCGTATGGCCTTCAGGCCCTGGATGCGGGCGAGATCGGAGAGCTGGACGAGCTCCAGGATCGCTTCGATGGATATCCCGGTGCGCTCTGCAAGCGTCTGCCGGTCGCCGGGCGTGCGCCCAGCCTCGCGCATCTGGGCCACGTTCCTTATCCCTGCGGCAGCGAGCGCGTCTGCAGCGGCTGGATCCACGCCCCTGAACTTGTTCAGCGAAAACGGCCTTCTCTTGATGCGCTGCGCGCGCAGGGAGCCAGTAAGGGAGCGCAGTTGCTCGTTGGCTGTGAATTCAAAGAAGTAACCGAGCGCCACAACTGGGTCTTGGCGGAGGCTTTGCGCTTGCGCTCGATCCAGGCGACGAACTGCTCGAGGTCAGCGGCATCTGCCTCTTCCAGTTTTGTGCCGTCGCGGTGAGCGTCGAGGTACTGCTCACAGTCTTGAACATGACGGATACAGCGCGCTGCTGCCTGCGGCGAGCGCCCACCACGCCTCAAGAAGTTGTGAAAGCCTGTCTCATTCATGATCCTGCCGCCCATGTCCCTGCCGGATGCTGATCATCGCTAGAAGGGATAGCCCCTGAAGCCCTGGCAACCTTTCAGCGCCGAGATCTCGCCGCAGTGGGCGTTGATGTGCCATGCCCCGAATGTCTCCAGAACCTGCGCCAGGTTCAGCTCTCCGATGGGCGTATCGATCTGCCGCTCCAGGTCCTCGGCGGTCAGCGATGCCAGCCAGCTTTCGGCTGCTATGGTGACGGCTCCTGCGTATTCGCGCATCGCCGCCAGATCGATGCGGAGCGTCTGTAGACTGGGGCCATGTCGGCCTTCCGGGTTGGGTTCCTGGAACAAAACTACCTTTTCCTCCCACCCGGCAGTTTGGCTGAGTGGTGGTTGGCCCATGCCCCAGGCATGCACCAAGAAGTCGGCGCCCGAGATGGCGTGCCAGTATGTGGCGCCAATGGGGTTGGCAAGGCCCGGCGGCATCCAGTCAGCCTGCTCCTGGGTCAGGTCGGCAGTCACCTGCTCCAGGATGCTGAAAGCGTTTCTTACGGTGTATTGCAGCAATTCGACGGTATTCATGGTATGTGCTCCCTTCTCTTCAAAGCGAACTGCAGCCTGCCTTCAGGCCTCCTGCCTGGAGTTCAGGTTAGCAGGCGCATGGCCTGGGATATGTCCTCTGCTATCATTCTACGCTTGCTCTTCTCGATGAAGAAGCTGGGCCCAGCCTGCAGGTAGGAAGGAAAGGCCCTCCTCCCTCGGAAGTAGTATTCCTGTCCGCGAATCTTGTAGGTTGAGCCAGCCGGGATCACCCTGTCCTCTCCGGCCCTCCTGGCGATGTAGTTGATGGGCTTGATGGCTACATCGCCCATGAGGAGGAGTGGGAAGAGGGCGAGCTCCCTCACAGCTCATCTATCCTCATTGAGCAACCATCTCCTGCAGCAGAACCGGCTCCTGCTCGAGCACTCGTTTCAGGAACTGGCCGGTGTAGCTTCCGTCGATGTGGGCCAAAGACTCGGGCGTACCCTGGGCTACGATCTGCCCGCCGCCATCGCCGCCCTCCGGCCCGAGATCGATGATCCAGTCCGCAGTCTTGATGACGTCCATGTTGTGCTCGATGACAATGACGGTGTTCCCCGCGTCGGTCAGGCGGTGGAGGACGTCCAAAAGTTTCTGAATGTCGGCAAAGTGCAGGCCGGTGGTGGGTTCATCCAAGATGTAGATCGTGTCTCCGGTGGACCGGCGTGAGAGCTCTTTGGCCAGCTTGACACGCTGTGCCTCACCTCCAGACAGGGTCGTGGCACTCTGGCCCAGCTTGATATACCCAAGGCCCACGTCGACGAGGGTCTGGAGCCTGCGCTCGATCTTGGGGATGTTGCCAAAGTGCTCAAGGGCCTCGTTCACATCCATGTCAAGGATGTCGGCGATGCTCACACCCTTGTACCGGATCTGGAGGGTCTCACGATTGAAGCGGGTGCCTTTGCAGACGTTGCAGCGCACCCACACGTCGGGCAGGAAGTGCATCTCGATCTTTTTCTGACCGTGGCCCTTGCAGGCTTCACAGCGACCGCCCTTGACATTGAAGCTGAATCGTCCTGGCTTGTATCCGCGGGCCCTCGCTTCGGGAGTCTGGGCAAAGATCTCGCGGATGCCGGTGTAAAGACCGACGTAGGTAGCAGGATTGGATCGGGGTGTACGGCCGATGGGATCTTGGGTGATGTTGATAACCTTGTCGACATGCTCGAGTCCTTTGACGCTGTCGTGCACCCCAGCCGGGCGGCTGGCATTGTGCAATCGCTGGGCCAGCGCCGGATGCAGGGTCTGGGACACAAGGGATGACTTGCCGCTTCCAGAGACACCGGTCACGCAAGTGAATAGACCGAGCGGGAAGCGAACCCGGAGGTCCTTGAGGTTGTTCTGCCGGGCCCCTGCAAGGGTCAGCCACTTCCCATTGATGAGGCGACGGCGTCCATTGGGAGAGACGACGGCGCGCTGACCAGATAGGTAGAGACCGGTGAGGGAGTGCGGATCCTGCATGATCTGTTCCGGCGGGCCGTGGGCAACGATCCAGCCGCCCCGTACGCCGGCTCCGGGACCCAGGTCGACAAGCCAGTCGGCGGTTCGCATGGTCTCCTCATCATGCTCGACGACGAGGACGGTGTTGCCCATGTCGCGCAGCTGCTCCAGGGTATCGAGCAGGCGACGGTTGTCACGCTGGTGCAGTCCGATGCTCGGCTCGTCGAGAATGTACAGGACTCCCACGAGCCCGCACCCGATCTGGCTGGCAAGCCGGATGCGCTGTCCCTCCCCGCCAGAGAGAGAGGGGGCAGAACGATCGAGGGTCAGGTAGTGAAGCCCCACGTTAAGCATGAACTGGAGCCTATCACGGATCTCCTTGAGCACCTCCTCGGCGATGGCGAACTGCTCGCCCGTCAGCGTATTCTCATAGGCGGGCACATGATCTTCGCTGCACCCGATGCGGGCGAGCGAATCGTCAGTCTCCTCAGAAGTGCCCGGCGCCAAACCCTCAATCCAGGCAAGGGCATTGCAGATTGACAGGCAGGTTACCTGCTGTATGTTCTTGCCGGCGATAGTGGTTGCCGTGGCCTCCGGCCGAAGACGGTGGCCCCCACAAGTGGGACAGGTCTGCTGGCTCATGAACTGGGTGTAGTAGCGGCGCATGTACTCTGACTTTGTCTGCAGGTATCGCCGCCGCGTAGAGTGGACGACGCCCTCGGTCTCCCATTCGCCCTGCCAGGAGCCACGGTCACTCTCCGACTGCCATGTGACACGCACTCCGCCGTAGAGTATGGCCTGCTGGCCCTCCTCAGCCAGATCGTGCCAGCGGGCATCCAGATCGTGGCCAAACTTGCTCAGGATCTGTGTGGCAGCGCGGTGGATGCCTGACTTTTTCTTCTTGTTGAGCTCGCCCCAGGTGCGCACTGCTCCCTCGCCGAAGGTCTTGTCTGGGTCAATGAAGAGAGCGGGATCGAACTCGACCTTGGTACCCAGGCCATTGCACTCGGGACACATGCCATGGGGCGAGTTGAAGCTGAACATCTGCGGTGAAAGCTCGGGAAAACTGATACCGCAGGTTGGGCAGGCATTCTGTTCTGAGAAGGTCATGACTTCACCGCTGGCGAGCTCGATGTAGAGCAGGCCATCGGCAAGCCTGAGGGCCGTCTCCACAGAGTCAGTCAGTCTGGTCATATAGCTGGTGACAGAAGATCTGTGGACAGTATCAGGCTGGCTTGACTCCTCAAGGTCTGGTTCAGTGCCGGCAGGGGCGGGCTCGGGGACCTCCAAGCGGTCCACAACGACTTCGACGTCATGCTTCTTTGTCTTGGACAGGGCGACACGCTCAGACAGGTCCACCGGGACGCCGTCGATGCGGGCGCGGACGTAGCCATCTGCCTGGGCCTGCTTTAGAATATCTTCATGGGTGCCCTTTCGGCCTCGCACTACGGGGGCGAGCACCTGGAAGCGGGTGCCCGGCGACAGCTGTGCGATCTGATCTACGATCTGCTGGGCGGACTGGGCATACACCTGGCGCCCACATTGAGGGCAGTGCGGCGTGCCAATCCGGGCAAACAGCACGCGCAGGTAGTCATAGATCTCGGTGACGGTGCCCACGGTAGAGCGGGGGTTCTTGCTAACGGCCTTTTGCTCGATGGCGATGGCGGGACTAAGTCCACCGATATAGTCGACTTTGGGCTTTTCCATCTGCCCCAGGAACTGGCGCGCATAGGATGAGAGGGATTCGACATAACGCCTCTGACCCTCTGCGTATAGTGTGTCGAACGCAAGGCTGCTCTTGCCGCTGCCCGAGACCCCTGTGATTACAATCAGCCGGTTTCGAGGCAGGGTGAGATCAATGTTTTTGAGATTGTGCTGTTGCGCACCACGGATAACGAGTTTGTCGTGAACCATGCTTTCCCTTCATAACCTTGACAAGGCGAGTACGTTCTTTGTGATTCGAGGAATGGTTACACACCAAGTCCATCATAGGGCATATAGATGTCAGATTACGTCATGAATAATCGAAACTTTGTTCTAATCCTGACGCTTACTGGCGGGATTGTGGTGTTGTAGATGTGTACGATGATTGTAGCATGTTTTTCCAGCCGGTCCAAATGCGGCATGCGTCGCGCACAGGTTGGCGCTGGAGAAAAGCACGGCTGGGGCCATACTATGTGCATTGTGTCACAATCGAATTGACTTTCGCTTCCGACTCTGGTAGACTGGCGCAGAGGTTCAAATTGCCGACATGGGCATCCAGCGGCGGCACTGGGCAGACCTTTGCTCCGTGTTGCCCTGTTAGCGGTGGTGAACCATGGAAACGAGGCCTGGTCCAAGGACTTTGCCGTGAGCAGGGAAGGTCTCGTTTGCTCAGAGGGCAGGAATAGGTTGTGAACGCTCGATGAAGCTGAGAACCAAGTTCAACCTGGCACTAACTATCGTCTTTGTCATGCTTGCGGCGGTGATCACCGCTGCGACGATCAGCTATATCGAGTCCAACACGATTCGCGAGGCTGAAGAGAGGGTCAGGACCTATACCCGGGCCGCATGGGAGATTCACAATAGCAAGGTTGTGGGCATAACCTCGGCAGCAGAGCTCCTGACGCACATGCAGACGGTGAGAGAGCTGCTAGAAGATCCAAATAACGAGCAACTGTTCACTGCTGACAGCGCCGAGCTGGAGTCGATCCGCGCGGGGCTGAACGTGGACATTCTCAACTTGTTGGCTCCAGATGGTACAGTGGTGCTGCGAACCCGATCGCCCTATAACAGGGGGGACAGTCTGACCGGCGATCCCATGGTCAAGCAAGTCATTATGACGATGGAGGGCAGCGCAGGAGATGTCCTTCTCGATCGGGAACGCCTGTACCTGGAGGGGCCGGACCTGCTGGAGCAGTGCTTGGACATTGCGCAGGAGCCCACGGGCATGCTGGCGGGCGCCGCCGTGCCGGTCATGGACGATGGGAGGCTAATCGGCATTGTACAGATGGGGTCCCTGCTGAACGGGGATATCGAGATCGTGGACCGAATCCGGGATGCGGTCTTTGAGAATGAGTTCTACGATGGCAAGCCGGTGGGGACTGCCACCATTTTTCTGGACGATCTCCGGATCTCGACCAATGTACGATACGATCAGGGGCAGCGAGCACTGGGGACCCGTGTTTCGCGAGAAGTGGCAGAACACGTATTGGAGAAGGGGCTGGCCTGGACGGGGCGGGCCTTTGTGGTCGACACCTGGTACCTATCGCAATACGACCCGATCCAGGATCCTGACGGCAATATCATCGGGATGCTGTACGTTGGCGAGTTGGAGGAAAAGTACCTGGACCTGCGTACCCGGACAGTGGCGCTTTATCTCTCGATCATCATGGCGGGCATGGTCCTGGCCCTTGTGATATTCCTTTTTGTGAGCCGAGGCATGCTGGGAGCCATTCACGAGCTTTCTGAGGCCACGAAGCGCATTTCCAACGGAGAGTTGAATCACCGCGTGCCGGTCAGGGGCAAGGACGAAGTAGGTCGCCTGTCGGCCTCTTTCAATGGCATGGCCGAGCAGCTGGAGGCGCAACACCGGGAAATCGAGCAGAGACGGGCCGAGCTGGAACTGCTGAATGACCAACTGCGCGCGGTCAATCGCAACTACATGGAGATGCTGGGATTCGTCACTCACGAGCTGAAGAACCCGCTGGCCTCGGCGATGATGAGCCTGTACACGGTAAAAGACCGATACCTGGGAGACCTGAACGCGGCCCAGGCGAGGAGCCTCGAGTCTGTGGCCCAAAGCCTGGACTACTTCCAGGATATGATCAGGAGTTACCTGGATCTTTCACGCCTGGAGAAGGGTGAACTTGATGTCCACAAGGTGCAGTTTGCCCTTCAGGAGCGCGTCGTCCAGCCGACTTGTGCAGGATTGGAGCGGGAGCTGCAGGAGCGGGAGATGTCGGTGAGGAATCGGATCCCTGAAGACCTGGTTCTGAATGGGGATCCCAATCTCCTGAGGGTCGTTTACGATAATCTTCTCTCCAATGCAGTCAGGTATGGCCGAGAGGGAGGTGATATTGTCCTTGGAGCGCGGGAGCGCGCAGACAAGGTTGTTCTGACGGTCCGCAACGATGGCGAAGGCATCCCGCCGGAAAAGATGGCGATGCTGTTCAAGAAGTTCAGCCGCCTCAATGGTCCCGAGCATGCAGGCAAACGGGGTACAGGCCTGGGGCTGTATATCTGCCGGGAAATTGTGGAGAAGCATGGTGGGGAGATGTGGGCTGAATCTCAAGTAGGCGAGTGGGCAGAGTTTGCACTCACGATACCAGAGTAGGCCAGAAGATAAAGGGGAGGTTTGAGACGATGTCTAAGGGAACGCACGTTCTGGTAATAGATGATGATGTCCAGTTGGTGGACTCGGTAAAGACGCTTCTGGAGAGCGTTGGATACGAGGTCAGCTTTGCCTATCAGGCGGAGAAAGGCGTGGCGCTGGCCAAGGAGACCAAGCCCGACCTGATCCTGCTGGACATCATG
>Ga0207796_1000455_pt1 | contig 16767 bp, 14 predicted proteins | sample Pon1CUnioCityCA_6_FD_187274 | JGI IMG/M metagenome (GOLD analysis project Ga0207796, IMG submission 187274) | Marine sediment microbial community from Union City, CA, USA - Pond 1C Sediment 1 (SPAdes) | ecosystem: Environmental > Aquatic > Marine > Intertidal zone > Salt pond sediment ...
GTGCAGCCTATTTTTGACTTTACCAAGATCGCCCTGGCCTTCATCACCTTGCTGGGCAGTGTCTTCTTTATGGGCTCTCAGATGAAAAAACGGAAGTAACAGGATCAAAAAACGCTGTAATTATTAAATCTGCAAAGAAAGGAATTGAAAATGGTGGAAATGATGGAAGAACCGAAGTGCGCGGAATGTCCCATGAGGACAAAAGCTGAAGAGCGGCCCAAGTCGCTTCTGGCTCGTTTCTGGCGCTGGCACACTACCTGGTGCCCCGGCTGGAAAGCTTACCAGGAATATCTGGAGCAACAAGGATGATCTCTGGATTCTTAATGTGATGACCCAGTTTCGAGAAGCCTCCTTGATCAAGGAGGCTTCTTGTTTTGGGCCTGCTGACGGTAATCCTGCCAGATTGAAATCGCCTCTGCGATCTACGCGGGCGAGATTTTGAACCTATCCAGCGCCAAAATGCTCCTCTGCAATCTGTAATCTTCAATTATGAATTTTCAATTGATAACCGGCCTGATTATTGCACTAGTAGACACGGTTCAGCCGTGAGGTTACTGGCTGGGGACCCGGGTGATTCATACATATAGTTAACGGGGTCTTGTTATAATATTTTTAGTTTTTGAATGATAATTTTGACAAGAATTTACAATTCTCCATTGAACTAAGGATGGTGGATAGATGATGCGATTTGACCGTTTTACAGAACGGGCACAAGAAGCAGCCCAGCGCGCTGCGGAGATCATCCAGCGTTATGGGCACAACCAGATCGATACTGAACATATCCTGCTGGCGCTGATCGAGCAGCCAGAAGGGGCGATTTCTCAAATCCTGGAAGCCCTTAATATCCAGAGTTTTGACCTCAGTGACCGCCTGGACTACATACTTAAGAACACTCAGAAGGCCAGTATCTTTGGCAGCCGCGGCGCAGGCCAGGTCTTTATCACCCCCCGTGTCAAGCGCATTGTGGATGTCGCGAATCAAGAGGCGAACCGGCTGAAAGATGAATTCATCTCGACCGAGCACCTCTTTTTAGCGATCCTGGATGAAAAGAACACCCCCGCGGCCCGCCTGCTGGAAACCAAAGGATTGACCAAGGACCGCGTGTACCGGGCCATTGATCAGATTCGCGGTGGTCAGAAGGTGACCGATCCTAAAGCAGAAAGTCGTTACAAGGCCCTGGAAAAATTTTCCCGGGACATGACCAAACTTGCCCGGGAAGGCAAATTGGATCCAGTGATTGGCCGGGATGCGGAAATCCTGCGCGTGATCCAGATCCTTTCCCGCCGCACCAAGAACAATCCAGTGATGATCGGTGAGGCTGGTGTTGGGAAGACAGCCATTGTGGAAGGCCTGGCACAGAAGATCGCCAGCAATGATGTCCCCGAGATCCTTTCCGGTAAGCGCGTGGTGGCCCTGGATATGGGCGCCATGATCGCCGGTTCCCGCTTCAGGGGCGAGTTCGAAGAACGCCTGAAAGCAGCCATTGACGATGTCAAGCAGGCTGAAGGGGAAGTGATCCTGTTCATTGATGAGCTGCACACCGTGGTTGGCGCGGGCGCAGCCCAGGGCGCGATGGATGCCTCTAATATGCTCAAGCCAGCCCTGGCTCGAGGGGAGCTGCAGTGTGTGGGGGCGACCACCCTGGACGAATACCATAAATATATCGAAAAGGACAGCGCGCTTGAGCGCCGCTTTGCTCCTGTATACATCGAAGAGCCTACAGTTGAAGAGACCATCCAGATGCTGGAAGGTTTGCGGGACCGCTACGAAGCCCACCACAAAGTGCGCTTTTCGGATGAAGCGCTGCGTACTGCAGCTACCCTGGCGGATCGCTATGTGACTGACCGCCATTTACCCGACAAAGCCATTGACTTGATGGATGAAGCTGCGGCCAAGTTGCGGGTAGCGCTGTATTCTCTTCCCCAAGAGTTGAAGGATAAACAAACAGAGATTGAACACCTCAAGAATGAAGAAGAAGTAGCCGGCCAGGAGCGCGACTATGAACGGGCTGCTACCATGCAAACCCAGCGCATTCGACTGGAAGAGGAGTTTATCGAGGCGCGTGATGCCTGGGAAGCCGAGCATGAGCTGGATGAGGTGGTGGATGAGGACGATGTTGCCGAGGTGGTCTCCCAGTGGACCGGCATCCCCATGACCCAGATGCTGGAAGCGGAAGCCGAGAAGCTCTTGAAGATGGAAGATCGACTGCACGAACGGATCATCGGTCAGGATCGGGCGATTGAGGTCATTTCTGATGCCATCCGGCGCTCTCGCTCAGGATTGAAGGACCCCAAGAAACCGATTGGGTCCTTTATGTTCATCGGTCCATCTGGTGTGGGCAAGACCGAGCTGGCTAAAGCCCTGGCAGAATTCCTCTTCGATGATGAGGACGCTCTGCTCAGGTTGGATATGAGCGAATACCGCGAGCAGCACACAGCATCCCGCTTGTACGGCGCTCCTCCCGGGTATGTAGGGTATGAGGAAGGCGGCCAGCTGACAGAAGCGGTGCGCCGGCGTCCGTACCGGGTGGTGCTCTTTGATGAGATCGAAAAAGCCCATCCCGAGGTCTGGAATGCGCTGCTGCAGATCCTGGATAATGGCCGCCTGACGGATGGCCAGGGTCATCAGGTTGATTTTCGCAACACGGTGCTGATCATGACCAGCAACCTGGGCACGGAATATGTCAGCAGATCTGGCAGCCTGGGATTCCTGGATGGATCTGCTACCGACCAGGAGCGCGAAGCCCAGGAGAAGATCGACAAAGCGCTCAAGGACGCTTTTCGTCCTGAGTTCCTCAACCGGATTGATGAGATCATCACCTTCTCGCCGTTGACCGAGAAAGACATGATCAAGATCGTCGACCTGCAGTTCAAAGATGTTGAAAAACGCCTGGTAGAAAATGGGTTGAATGTAACTCTTACCAAGGCTGCTCGGGTTTGGCTGGCAAAAGCTGGTTACTCGGAAGATTTCGGTGCCCGGCCGCTGACCCGCGCCCTGCAAAAATTCATCGAAAGCCCACTCTCAAAGAAGCTACTTTCGGGGGAATTCGAAGCGGGAGATGTGATCAAAGTCGACATCGATCCAGAGGGGGAAGATGAGTTGGTGTTCACAAAAGAATAAACCCAAAGCGCTTTGTACAAAATTCAAAAGACCCGGCCTTCATGGAGGCCGGGTCTTTCCATAGATTGATTTTTATCCAAGTTATCCCTTGATGATCTTCTGGGTTGCATACCAACCGGTGAGCATTGCGATCGGAACCCCGGAAGGTGCATAAGCCCATTGCCCCGCTTGATAAACCTCTGGAATGGGAGTTAATGGGGACTTGGGGACATTTTTCAATTTGTCAATCACCGGGATATCTGTCTCGAATGACCAGCCGGTAATAGCTCCTTGAGAACTGCCCGATACTTTCTTAATGGTCAGCGGGGTAGAGGAAAATTGGAATAGAATGTCCTCTTTGAAATTTGGATAAATAGTCTGAGAAAAGACATTGATGATCTTCTTCTCCATGTGCCCCTTGAACTCATCATACCAGCCAGCCTTTTCGATTTTTTTAAACAGTTGATAATCTGCGAGGCAGCTGATCATGATTCCTGTTTTCCCACCCGGTGCTAAGGTTGGGTCTCGAAGAGCAGGGATGGATACCTCAAAGGTGTTGTATTGGCAGAAATCATTCAGCCAGGAGATGATTTCCGCTTTCGATACGGTCTCGCCATCTGCCAATAAGGCTTGCCGCCTTTCCCGATGAATATCTCCCAGGCCTTTGCTTGACGGGGAATAGAAGAAATGAGGGCCACCTCTGGACTGGAAATATGAGGGAGGCCGATCTACCGCCAGGAACTGAATGAAAACAGACTCGGCGCCTTTGGAAGCAAGAATCCGGTCTTTCTCCGTTTGTATTTGATCCTTGATCCCGGCATCCAATCGCTCTGTGTTAAGGCTTTGGTAGAGAGTTTTCAGGTCAGCGGCCCAGATCAAATAGTCATATTCATAGCTGCTGCCTGCTGAGTCAATGACCTTATGGTCCGCTGGGATTACTTCCCTGATCTGGGTCCTTAATTTGATTTCCCCTCCTGTTTCCAGGATCTTGTCCTGTAATAATCGGGGTAGTGTGCCAGTTCCACCTTTGGGGTAAAAATAATCCTGGTAGACATAAAAATATCCCATTGCAAAATGAGTCGGGGTGTTCCGGAAGAACAATTGAGTGATGATATCGATCAAGGCTTGGTTATCTGTGAATCCCTCCATGAAGTCTTCCATGGGCATCTGGTATCTGTTCATTTTCCTGGTTGCGTTGAGGAATTTGAACATCCAGGGGAGCAGTTCTCTGAAGATGTATTGCTTATCACTCATGATATCCACGAAGTTTGGATTATCAAACTCGTAGAGCACCCGGGTGTATTCCGATAATTTTCGAATGCTGGTAATGATCTTCTCAATTTCATCCTGGTTTTCTGGATAGTGTTTTTTCAGGATCTCCTGGTATTCTTCAATATCCTCCATCGAAGAAATTCGGAGCATATCCTCCATGATGCCGATTGAGATCGTGTTCGCAAGGAATTCTCCTTCGATGTTCAGGTCCTTAAGGATCGGTTGAACCATACCGGAGTTCACGAATGCCCTGGGGCCAGAATCAAAGTAAAATCCTTGCTGATCAAAGGTGTTCACCAATCCCCCGCTGCGATCATTCTTTTCCAGGAGCAGTACTTGATATCCATCCCGGGTTAAATACGCCCCTGCCGTTAATCCCGCCATACCAGCACCCACAATAACAACTTGTCCCTTGGTTTTCATGATCTGAATCCTCCCAACTCGAGGCTCAATTCCCATAATCTGTCCGCTGCATCTCTGTCCAGTGCAGGAGGGGCAGGTTCTTCCTGGGTCGTGAGATTGAAAAACTTGCCAGAAATGCCATCCAGTTCAGGGGATACGCCTAAGTAGTACAGGGCTTCTGCTGAGATTTCCGGAGATTTTGCTGATCGATCCACAAAGATTTTCTTGGTCAATTGGTATAAGCCTCGATTTTCTCCACCCATATTGGTCCTGACATTTCCTGGGTGCATAGCGTTGATGGTGACTCCCGTGCCGGAGTAGATATCAGCGAATTTCAGCAGGGACAGCAGCTGAGCTGTTTTAGCGGCACCATAACTTCTTGAGCCTGAATAACGGCGTTTTTCCCAATTGTAGTCATCCAGGCGTAAACCCAGGATTGCAAAACGATGGCCTTCGGAATTGACAAAGAGGATCCTGCCCTGATTTTGCTGGATGAATTTCTCTCGGAGATTGTAATTGATGATGAAGGAGCTGATATAGATGGTTTGGAACATCACTTCCAGGTTGTCTCCTGAGATCCTTTTCCGGGTCAGGTAGACCCCTGCATTATGGATCAGGACATCAATATCCCTTTCCAGGTTGGCCAGCTGGTCAGCCGCTGCCTGCACATCTGCCAGGCGGGTGAAATCCGCCAGTATCGTCCTGGCTTCAATTCCATACTCGTCCTGCAGGTGTTTGCATAATTGGGTTGATTTGGCTTTGTTTCTGTTGATGGAGAGGATGTCCGCGCCCTGCGCGGCATATTTCCTGGCAGTTTCTAGGCCAATACCAGAGGTTGCTCCGCTGATGACGACCAGGCGGCCGTGAAAATCTTCCTTGCAGATTTTGGGCTCCTTTTTCTCATTGGCCAGGAATGTAAAAATGTTTGACCACTGATACTGTTTAAGATATTTCTTCAATTCTCCTCCCACAGAACCCTCACCTGTATGGTCTGGGTATGCTCTTAGATCATTGAAATGATTTCTCATCTCGTTAAGGATTGACTTAGCTTTTTTTCAGTGCATGGACAAGATTGCCTGCTGAATTTAGATGGCCCAATTATACTACTCGATTAAACTTTGACCTGGAGCCAACCGCCTCTGCACAGGTTGAATCCGGTTTTCTGTCAGATGCCATTGATAAGCCAGAAAATGGAAAGAAACCTGACATCATTAACTTCCCGTTTAGAGAGGGTTAATATAATGTTTATATCGCTATGGTATGATTTGTTTATAAGTGAAATTCTTAAAAAATAAGGAGTAAAAATGTCTAAAGAAATCAATCATGCTCTCAATCAGTTGGTCGCCGATATGACCGTTTTTTATCAGAAGCTGCGCCATTATCATTGGAATGTCAAAGGCCCGGAGTTTTTCAGGTTACATGAAAAATTTGAACTCATTTACACTGAAGTTGGCGACGTGATCGATGAGCTGGCCGAGCGGATCGTGGGATTGGACGGAGTGCCTCTGCACACGCTGGCTTCCATGCTGGAGGCCACCAGCCTTAAGGAAGACAGCGAGAATCCTGAGGCGGACGTCATGGTCGAGCGCACGATCGAGGATATTGGAGCCCTGGTTGACAAACTGCAGGCCGGCATTGAAGAAGCTGAAGATGCCGTGGACCGGACCACAGCCAACCTGCTGGATGAGATCAAGGATGGCCTGGAAGCTCATCTGTGGATGCTGAAAGCCTGGCAGGCCTAGTTCTTTAGCTGCTGACGTTTATATCGAAAACCGCTCCATCTTGGAGCGGTTTTTAATATCAGGAAAGGTGTCCTCCTTTATTCCTGCCCATCGTCATCCTTCTCCTACCTTACTTTGCTAATTCACCGTCGGTTCCCAGATTCCCCCCCTCAGTCCGCTTCGAAATCCCTCTTTCATTGATATTCTGCCAGGAATGCGCTACACTCATAGTATCCTTCCAGATCACGACCGGGAGCGCTATGTTTATCAAAGAAACCGTGTTCATCGGCATTGACCCATCCTGCGGGGAAGACTCCCTGACCTACGCGGTCCTCGACAAGGATTTACACATCCTGGCTCTCTCCCAGCAAAGGCTCAACACCGTTTCCGCTTTTGTCGGCGGACAGAAATCAGCCGTGGTCGGGGTCAACGCACCCCGGCGTCCTAATCAAGGCTTGATGAAAAATGATGCTGTCCGGGATAGCCTGAAACCTCCCCCCACACCAGAGCGCTTCCGGACTTTTCGGGTCGCGGAATATCTCCTTTTCCAGCACAACATCCGCATCCCCAGAACGCCAGCTAATGTCTCCGAATGCCCGGGCTGGATGCAGGTCGGGTTCAAGCTCTATCGCAACCTGGAAGAAATGGGTTTTGTGGATTATCCTGACCAGGAAAAAGGGCAAACCACCCTGGAAGTCTATCCCCATGCTGCCTACACCGCGCTCCTGGAACGGATCCCATTTTTGAAAAAGACCCTTGAGGGACGTCTGCAGCGCCAGCTGCTGCTGCATTCGCTGTCCGTTGCGGTGCCGGATCCGATGGAGCTCTTTGAAGAGATCACACGCTATAAGATCCTGCAAGGTGACCTGCCACTGGAAAGGCTTTATTCCCTGGAAGAACTGGAGGCCCTGATGGCGGCCTATCTGGCCTGGAAAGCGATCTCTGCACCGGATCAGGTCAGCCTGGTGGGGGATCCCAGGGAAGGCCAGATCCTCCTTCCTGTGAAAGATCTGAAACCAAAATATACCTGAGTTGTTATTACTGAATAGAGGAACGGATTGCATATCACCACGGCCTATGAGAGACCCTGGAGAGGGTAAAAATATGGAGAAGAAGAAAACCCTGTTTATCATCAATCCCAACGCCAATCTGGGCACAGCCTGGAAGAAAGCAGCTGATCTCAAACCGATCATGGAAGAGTTCGGTGGAGCGGATTGGGCCGGATCGGTGTATCCGACCCACGCTATCGATCTGGCCAAGAAAGGGGTCGAGGATGGGTATGACCTGATCATTGCTGGCGGGGGAGATGGCACTGTTCACGAGGTGGTCAATGCCATCATGGCTTACCCCAAAGAACGCCGGCCAGCCCTGGGGGTGCTTCCCCTGGGATCGGGGAACGATTTCTCCTATGCGGTGGGCATGGACCCTACCCCCTGGGTTGCTTTAAGACAAATTTTCACTGGAGAGCCGAAATGGATTGATATCGGTGAGATCAACGATGATTGGGGGCGGACTGTCTTTGTGGATAACACGGTGGGAATAGGCTTTGATGCCATCGTGACCATTTATTCTCACGATATGCCCCTGGTCAGAGGGTTCATGATGTACCTGGCAGCGGTGCTGAAAACCATATTTCTAAATCATAACCCGGTGGGGGTGAAAGTTACCCTGGATGGAAAAAACACCTGGGAGGACCGCTTGATCATGCTCACGCTCTGCAATGGGCCCCGCGAGGGTGGGGGATTCATGCTCTACCCGGAAGCGTCCCAGGAGGATGGGGTTTTCAATTTTGTCACTGTCAAAGAGGTGGGGAGGGGGACGATGCTCTTCCGGCTGCTGCCGGCTTTTATGAAAGGCACCCACCTGCCGCACGCTAAAGTTGATTCAGGTCCCTTCTCCCAATTGACCCTTGAGGCAGATGCTCCTCTTTACATCCATGTTGATGGTGAGGTTTTCGCTGGTTTTACCAATGATCTGCGAAAACTGGAGCTCAAGGTTCATCACCAGGCGATCCAAGTCTATTGTTAATGAAAACCTTATGACCGATCTCTGGCACAGCCTCCTCAAATCAGAATACAGTTTTTTGCAGGTCATCGCTGAACGCTGGGGCTTTGAATTCTCGGCCCCGGATAGGCAAGAAGGGATTGATCGGGTGACCGCAGCTCTGCTTGATGGAGAACTTCTGCTAGGAATTGCTGACATCCTGACCCCCAAAGAACGCCAGGTCTTGGTCTGGTTGGATGACCAGGGAGGCAAAGCCCCCTGGGATCAAGTCACCCGCGAATTTGGCCAGGTGCGGGAGATGGGGGCCGGCCGGCTGGAGCGCGAAAGGCCTGACCGGGACCCGGTTTCTCCCACCGAGGGCCTCTGGTACCGGGCCTTGATTGCCCGAGGTTTTTTTGAGACTGAAACCGGTCCCCAGGAATTTGCTTATATTCCAGAGGATCTTCGCGATCTGATCATGCCGATCTTGAACCCCAACCGCGAGGCTGATTCTAAGCCGGATTTCTTGTGCCGCAAAGCTGCTCCCCGCGAGCGAGCGGAAATCCTCCCCAAGCCCTGGTCCATTCTCGACCAGATCTGTACACTGCTGGCGGGAATCCGTTCCGGCCTGGATCCTTCTCCCCATCTAGCGAATTACTCTGAGCAGGCGGTAGCGTTTTACAGAGCACTGGCCGATGCGGCTGGCCTGCTTGCAGGTCCTGAACAGACATCACCGGAGAAAATCCGTGAATTCCTGGCGTTGGAGGAACCGGTAGCGTTACAAGCCCTTTGGGAAAGCTGGCTCAGTCAAGAAATGACCGCGGAGCTTTATTTGCTGCCCGAGATACAGGTTGAGGGAGATCCACCTGTGGAGGCTCTCAGGATCAGAAAGCAGCTGATCTCTTATTTGCACACACTGCCCGCAGGAGAGTGGTGGAGTATTGAGTCCTTCGTCACTCAGGTAAAGGAGAGGCGCCCAGATTTTTTACGGGCAGGGGGAGAATATGAATCCTGGTTCATCAGGCGGAGTTCTACTGATCAGTACCTCAACGGGTTCGAGTATTGGGATGAGATCGAAGGTGCCCTGGTGCGGTTTTTCATCACCGGCCCCCTGCGCTGGTTTGGTTTTATCGAACTGGGAGCTGTGGAGGAAGATAGCCCCCCGCGGGCATTTCACCTGAGGCCTTTGTTTTCTGTTTTTTATGCTGGAGATGTACCCGAAATCCCGCCCAGGGAACCTGATCAGGTCCAGCTGCGTTCTCAAGGGGAGATCCGCATCACAGTTGATGTGCCCCGCAAAGCCCGGTACCAGATCGCTCGTTTCTGTGATTGGTATCCGATCAAAGCAGAAGCGTATCACTACCGCCTTTCTCCAGTTTCCTTGACCAGAGCGGAGGAGCAGGGCCTCCGTGTGCCGCACTTGCTGTCTTTGCTCAAGAATTATGCCGAGACCATTCCTCCCAATGTGCTGGCAGCGCTCGAGCGCTGGGAGAAAAGCGGTCCGCAAGCTTTGGTCGAAACCAGGAAAGTACTGCGCTTGGGATCACCGGCTATGCTCAAAGCTTTAAAAAAATCTTCGGCCAACCGTTATATTTTGGAGCAATTAGGTCCTACAGCTGTGGTCATTCATCCGGAAAGTGAGCAGAAGATAACGCAGGTATTAATGGAGCTGGGATTCTTTGTAGAGAGCGTTCAGAGCGCTTCCCAGATTTGATAGAGGCTCAAGTTTCCCTCTTTGCCATCAGAATCAAATGACTCCAGGATCCTGAATCCTGATTCCCCCGCCAGGTGGGCCAATTCTTCCTGGTTGTAATGATGCACATAGCGGATGCCCAGACCCCCTCGCCGCCAGTCCAGTAGAAAATCTCCGGCATCTACCTGATCCTCACTCAGATCTACGTGGTCCCAGGGCAGGACCCTTTTTCTTAACCGTTCACTTTTTAAGAACTGCCAGTTGGACAGGTACAACCTTCCTGCGCTTGACAGGTAGCGGTGGATGTTCTTGAAAATAGACAGCCGCAGTGATTCACTGGGAATATGGTGGAAAACCGCAAAACAAAATACCCGGTCAAAGGTCCTTTGCGGCAGGTACCTGCTCCAATCTGGTTGGGTGAGGTCCAGTAGCAGGAATTGGGCTGGAAACCTCCCCTGATATCTGTGGGATGCTTCTTCCAGCAAAGCGGGGCTGAAATCAGCCCCCAGGTAGGTCCCCTTGAAATTGATCTCTTCCAAGCGGCAGGCAAGCTGCCCGTTTCCACAGCCTAGATCGAGAATAGAAACCCCAGGTTGGAGGCGGTTCAACAGAGCAACCACGCCAGGCTGCAGTCTGCCCCGGGTTTCGGAAAAATCGCTCGCGAAGCTTTGGTAAAATTGGTAGTTGAGCGTCAGAAGCTGCTGGGCAATCTTCGGTTCCATGGCTGTATTATACGCCAGGCTGAAGATGTGCTAAGATGAGAAGCTCAGCTTATTGGTGGGAGCAATGCATACAGGACCAAAACAAGAAGGGTTTTCAAAGGAAGATCGCATAACCGAGCAGGAAAGGCAGCTGGCATCCCTGACCCTGGATGATATTGAATCCGGTCGGGAGGTATTCAAAGCCATCAGGCGCCACCCGCTGCCGGATGGTAAAGGATTTCTCAGCAAGCATACCCTGGTTACTGTCTACAGGGAACAGGTAGCAAGTGGGGAGCGGAAACAAAATCGCAATCTGCTGAAAAAAATCCGGCTAAAACCAACCCGCACTCTGTCCGGGGTGACCACAGTGACCGTGCTCACCAAACCTTTTCCCTGTCCCGGGGAGTGCATTTTTTGTCCCGATTACGAGCAAATGCCGGTCAGCTATCTGCCAGATGAACCGGGCGCCATGCGGGCCCTGCACCATGCTTATGACCCCTATACCCAGGTACAGTCCCGCATTGTAGCTTTATATGAGATCGGTCATCCCACAGATAAGATCGAACTACTCGTTTTGGGAGGGTCCTGGACAGCTTACGATCGGGATTACCAGACCTGGTTCATCAAGCGCTGTTTTGATGCCATGAATGAGCAGGATTCAGTTTCATTGGCGGAGGCTCAAGCGCTGAATGAGACTGCCAGGCACAAAAATGTGGGATTGGTTTTGGAAACCCGACCAGATTTGATCACGCCTGAGGAATTGGCCTGGATGAGAAGCCTGGGAGTGACCAAGCTCCAGCTGGGTATACAGAGCCTTGATGATCATATCCTGGATCTCAATCAACGGGGACATTCCGTCGCCCAGGCCCGGGAGGGGGTTGCCTTGCTGCGTGCCGCAGCGTTTAAGATTGTCCTTCATTGGATGCCGAACCTGTTGGGGGCTAACCTGAATTCTGACCGCGAGGATTTTCTGCGCCTCTGGGAGGATTTTTCTCCTGATGAGATCAAGATTTACCCCACCCAGCTGCTTAAAGACACCGGATTATATCAGATCTGGAAGCGGGGTAAATACCAGCCTTATACCACTGATCAGCTGATCCAGCTCATCGCTGATATTAAGCTGGATATTCCCCGTTATTGCCGGGTGAACAGGATCATCCGGGATATCCCCTCCGGGAATGTGGTTGAAGGCAATAAGCGGACCAGCCTTCGTCAGGACATCCAGCGCGAACTTTCACGCCGGGGGCAAGCCTGCCAATGCATCCGCTGCCGGGAGGTCAGAGGTCAGAAGATTGACCTTGATACCTTGCAGTTGAATGATCTGGCCTATTCCAGCAATGGCTGTCGGGAACATTTCTTAACTTTTGACACGCCGCAAGACCAATTGGCTGGCTTTGCCCGTTTGTGCCTGCCTGGGCCAGACGCAGCAGACCCGGAAATCCCGGAACTCAAAGGTGCGGCATTGATCCGGGAAGTCCATGTTTATGGAGAATCTTTGCCAGTAGGACTGGAAAAGGATGGAGCAGCCCAGCATGCAGGTTTGGGGACCACCCTGCTTGAAGAAGCTGAGCGCATCGCTGCTGCAAATGGGTACAAACAGATCGCGGTTATCTCAGCTGTTGGGACCAGGGAGTACTACTTGGATCGGGGCTACGACCGGGGGGAATTGTATTTGATAAAAGACCTTGAAACTTTGTGACTTCCGGATTCTGGGATGATGTGAATCGGCGTCATCGGTGGGGCCATAAATTCAACGCCCGGGGACGGACGTTGGAGTGCTTTGGGGAAAATCTGCTTGGTTTTGATCAATCTGGGGATTAACAGAGCAAACAAATCGTCAGCGATCTGCCAGGTGTTGAGGTGATATGAATACCCCCAAATTATTATTTTTCAATTTTCAGTTTTCAATTGTTAATACTCTATCTCGCTGATTGGATTGAGTTTGTCAAAATTATGTTTGCCCTTGATCCAGCGCACAGTACCTGTCCTTCCTCTGATCACCAGGCTGGAGGTTTCCGCGCCGTGCCCGGTATAGCGGACTCCGGAAAGCAATTCCCCATCCGTGATCCCGGTTGCCGCGAAAAAGACATCTATAGAGGAGACCAGATCATCCATGGTGATCACTTGATTCAGTTTATAGCCCATCTCCAGGCCGAGTTTCTTCTCCTCATCATTCCTGACATAGAGCTTGCCCTGCAACTCGCCGCCCATCGCCCGTAAGGCACAGGCTGCCAGCACACCCTCTGGAGTGCCGCCGATACCCAGTAAAGCGTCGATGCCTGACTCCGGCAAACAGGTCATGAGCGCTGCTGCCACATCACCATCGGGAATCAAGCGGATCCGAGCCCCAATCTCACGCACTTTATTGATGAGTTCCTCATGCCTGGGCCGCTGAAGGATAATCACTGTCACGTCTTTCAGGGATTTACCCTCGGATTTGGCGATGATCTTGAGATTGGTCTCCAAGGGAGCTTCGATATCGATCTTGCCGGCCGCCAGCGGCCCCACTGCGATCTTGTCCATGTAGACAAATGGACCCGGATTGTACATGGTATCCCGGGGTGCAATGGCCACTGTGGCAATGGAATTCAAAAACCCGTTTGCGAGCGGTCGTGTGCCATCGATGGGGTCCACGGCCAGATCAACTTTGGGATCTCTACCGGTGCCGACAACCTCACCGTTGAAGAGCATGGGCGCTTCATCTTTTTCCCCTTCACCGATCACCACGACAGCGTCCATATCGATCGAATTTAATACCAGGCGCATGGCATCCACAGCTGCTTTGTCAGCGATTTCTTTCTGACCCCGGCCCATGAAGCGGCCAGCGGAAAGGGCTGCTGATTCCGTTACGCGGACCAATTCCAGTGCCAGGTTGCGGGATGGTTTTTGTGAATTCATGAATACCTCTCTATTGGAATAAATTGAGAATAAGATAATAGCCGATGGGCGCAGCCCACAACAGAGAATCCAGCCGATCAAAAACCCCGCCATGCCCTGGAAAGATCCCCCCGGAGTCTTTTTCACCAGCCTGGCGTTTGATCAGGCTTGCTGTGAGATCACCCAGGGGAATGAAAGCGGAGATCACCAGTCCCAGCAAAAGCGCTTCCCAGGTTGAAAGCCCCAATCCGGCATGAAAGACCTGGTTATAGAGTGCCAACAAACCCAGGCTTCCCAGCACACCGAAAACGAGGCTGGCCAGATATCCCTCCCAGGTTTTATTGGGGCTGGTTTTGGGGGCGAATTTGATCTTTCCGATTGCACTGCCAACCAGGTAAGCGCCAGTATCTGCGATCCAGACAATGGGCAGGACCATCAAGGTCCACCACATGCCATCTGTCAGCGAGCGAAGTGAGATCAAAAAAGGACCAAGAAAACCAACATAGAATAAGACGCTCAGTGTGGCTCCAAAATCACCGGCAGGGCTGGTATCTCCTCGCTCAAACTGGATGATATGGCAGAGCGCTGCGCCAAAGATCAAGCCGGTAAGGGCAGCAGGCAGGTAGTTGAACTGGAAAAGCGAGCGGAACACACCCAGCAGGATCACACCGCTCAAGGTGAGGGGAAGGGCGGGTTTATAATCGACTTTCTGTAATAGCTTGCTGTATTCCCAGGCCGCTGTAGCCAATAAAAGGATGATCAGGCTTGAATAAACCATTCCCCCAAAGTAAATGGCAGCGATTGCTATCGGGGTCAGGATGGCTGCGACTATTGTGCGTTGTCCCATAGCATGTCCTATTTTTCCTGGTCTGTTTTTATCTCACCGTAGCGCCTTTCTCGTTGATTGTAATCCGTGAGAGCTTGGTAGAGATCCTCCCTGCCAAAATCAGGCCAGTAGGTTGGTGTGAAGTACCACTCGGAATATGCTCCCTGCCAGATCAAGAAGTTGGAGCATCTGTATTCACCTGAGGTGCGGATGATCAGATCTGGATCCGGACAGTCAACAGAGTAAAGGTATTGGGAGAAAGTGATTTCATCTACTTCCCCGGCCGGGAGATCGTCTTCAATGATGGCCTGTACTGCCCGCAAGATCTCGTCTCTTCCCCCATAATTGAAAGCAACGTTCAGGATCAAGGTCTGGTTGTCCTTAGTAAGTTCAATGGCTTCCTTAACTTTTTTCTTCAAACCTTTTTCAATCCGATCCAGGCATCCGAAATGGCGCAGCTGGACCCCGTTTTCATGCAGATTTTTTAATTCCCTGTCCAGCATGGTTTTAAAGATGCGCATCAATCCCCGGATTTCTTCCTTGGGACGCTTCCAATTCTCAGTGGAAAAGGCATAGATGGTGAGGTACTTAATCCCAAATTCCACGCTGGCTTCGATCACTTCGCGAAGGTTTTCCGTTCCAGCCTTATGACCTGATACGCGCGGGAGCCCTTTTTCCAGGGCCCAGCGTCCATTACCGTCCATGATGATCGCAACATGGGTGGGGATCTTGGGGAGTTTTTCCAGGGATTCTTCGGTCATTGCTCTCTATTTCTAGGACGTTTTGGCTTGTTGGTTAGTCACTCGCGCAGGGCGAGGGGGATCAGCACAAGATCAGAAGCTCGTTGTGTCTAGACTTCCATGATCTCGTTTTCTTTCCGTTCACAAAGTGAATCTATCTTATCGATAAACTCATCTGTGATTTCCTGGACACGTTCCTCACCTCGGTGCAAGTCATCCTCCGTGATCATTTTTTCGTCCTCGAATTCACGCAGGTTGCGGATGCTTTCCCGGCGTATATTGCGAATAGCGATGCGGGCTTCCTCTGCTTTGACTCCCACAACTTTCACCAAATCCTTCCTTCTTTCTTCAGTGGGGGTGGGGAGAGTGAGGCGGATGTTTTCACCATCGCTGTTAGGCGTTAATCCCAAATCAGATTTCAGGATGGCTTTTTCAATGTTTTTCAATGAGGAAGGGTCATAAGGCCGGATCAGCAGTGAGCGGGATTCAGGCACACTGATTCCCGCCAGCTCCTGGAGCGGTGTCATGGTGCCATAATATTCGATTGGCAGCAGTTCCACCAGGGACGGGTTGGCTCGGCCAGTTCGAATGCCATTCAATTCCTGGATCAGCGCTTCAATGGCTTTCTGCATGCGCTCTTCAGTTTCTTGATATACGTCCGCTAGCATAAATAACCTCCCAAATCATATCTCATCCCAGAACAGGAATCCGCTTCCAGGTTGATAGAAAATATCAGGAACTTTTCTGTTCTATTACTATAATCGATAACCTCATCTAGATAAAGGTTCGCTTTGAGCACTTTAATAGTGGATATATTATAAGTGCATTCCAGATGCTCTGAGGGTGGGTTTATTGGCAATTGAGGGGAATGTCCCCCATGAAGGAAAATTAATCGATTTATTGGGCGGCATTTGGTGATCCAGGAAATTTACCTGAAAGATTTCAGCGGGGACTATCCGATACCAGGGTGCCAACCTGTTCTCCCAGCAGTCCCTGCTCCAAAGCGTCCTGATCCCACATGTTTAAGACCAATATCGGAAGCTTATTGTCCATACACAGAGAAAGCGCAGTGGAATCCATCACCTCTAACCTCAGGTTGATGGCATCGATATAGGAAAGGGTTTCAAATAGCTTGGCATCGGGATTCTTTTTGGGATCCTTATCGTACACTCCATCGACTTTGGTGGCCTTGATCAGCACTTCTGCTCCGATCTCCATCGCCCGCAAGGCGGCGGCTGTGTCGGTTGAGAAATAGGGGTTACCTGTCCCTGCACCGAATATCACCAGGCGCTTTTTTTCCAGATGGCGGATGGCTCGCCGGCGGATGTAAGGTTCGGCAACCGCGCGCATTTCTATCGCTGATTGGACCCGGGTGATGATTTTCCGGCGTTCCAGAGCATCCATCAATGCCATGGCGTTCATGACTGTGCCCAGCATACCCATATAATCAGCC
>Ga0207796_1000456_pt1 | contig 16745 bp, 16 predicted proteins | sample Pon1CUnioCityCA_6_FD_187274 | JGI IMG/M metagenome (GOLD analysis project Ga0207796, IMG submission 187274) | Marine sediment microbial community from Union City, CA, USA - Pond 1C Sediment 1 (SPAdes) | ecosystem: Environmental > Aquatic > Marine > Intertidal zone > Salt pond sediment ...
TAAAATAGGTAAGTGCAGCGGTGGGGCCAGCTGCTAACTTGTGGGAGGCAGCTGCCAAGGCCGCCTGAGCGGTGATGCGACTTCCAAGGACAGCGGCGTGTGGAGATGAAAAGCCCGTCCAGATTGTGAGTAGTCTGGACGGGCCTCTAATGTCAGGAATTATCGCACGGGGATCGGTTCCTCCAAGGGCTTTCTGAACTTGTAGCCGAAGGTTGGATTTGATCCGTCAACGGCACGTACTCGTTGAACTATGAGGCTCATTTGGTTCAGTCATCTGTCCTTGAGCAACCGCTCGTACTTTTTATGATCACCAATCCAGAACCAGATGACTGTGTCACCTTCGAGGATGCCCAGAGCCCGATAGTCACCACTGACCCGTGCAGAGTAGATCGGCTCTTCCTCATCGACTCGTTTGAAACGGAGGCTGGGATGGTTGGGATTCGCCTCCCACATCAGGTAGGCCTTCCGGGCTTGCTGCTGAACGTCTCGAGGCAGGCCTGCATAGAGCTTCCAGAATTTGAGAGTGGCCTTGGCCTTCACGCTGGCGCTAGCCCTTCATCTTCAGTGACCTTTATGTCCGTCGCCTGACCAGACTGATAGTCCTCTAGTGCTTCACGCGCCATGTCGCGCAGCTTCCGCTTGGCCCCTGGCTCGTCCAGTAGTTCATCCCAATGGGCCTGGCTAGCTTCGATCTCCTCTTCGCTCTCGGCCTCCAGAAACCGCGCGAAGTCGACCAGTTGTATCACACGCTCTGGGGGGAGTCTGCGCACGATGCCAACCAGCCTATCCTCGTATTCGTCAATCTTGACAGTCAGGTTCTGCTTCATACATCACCACACCCATTCCTGAGGTAGCCTAGGCAAGGCCCAGTTTCCGCAGGCGCGATTGAACGGCGCCAGGCCGCCTGCCGAATTGCCCCGCGAGTTCGTCGATCGCCATGTTTTGCTTCCATGCTTCAGTGAGAAAGCGGTCTTCTTCCTCAGTCCAACGGGCATATGCTTTCGGATACTGCTGACGGATCCGTTCGACAGAATAGGCCTTCTCGGCACCCGTCATGAACCCGATCGCTTGGTTCACTCCATCAACAAATCGCTCAATGTACTCCTGGTATACCATGACCCGACTGTGTTCAAATCCACCTTCACTGTCTTTTCGCGATTCGCTGATGGTCAGGTACTTGTCTCCGTTGACTGATTCCTTGACGTCAAAGAAGTACGTCCTACTCCCAGCAGCCACGTTCGTCGAAAATAGCTCCTCTCTCCTCGTCTCCATGCCTGCTTTGCTCCCAACTGGCTGAGCCCTCCCACGATCGGCTGTGGTATTCTAGAGTCTGCACTCGTGCTACCCGCATATGCTATCAGCCTCCATGACAACAGTATACGCCAGATGTGCTCACGAGTCAAATGGTCGGGCCAGCCCCAAACCCAAATACGATCTCACGGGGCTCTCTCGATGGTCGTATAGAAGGGTCCATTCGTGCCAGCACCGATAGCATCCGCTGCCGAGAAATACAACAGCCGTTGCCCGGCGACACGGTGCTGCCACCCAACAACGGCCTGAAACTGGAGACCGGTAGATCTCACAGCTATGCTATTTCAGTTGCTTCATGCTGGTTGTCTTACGGGCTTGCGAAACTTGTAGCCGTAGACAATGAGACCATCTTCGCCCTCTTCGCGAAGCTTTCGGGTCACCATCTCAACCGGCATACCTATCTCGACTTCGTCCTTGTCGACATCGGTGAGCTGTCCCGTAACCAGCGGACCTTCGTCCAGCTCGACCAGGGCTACCGTATAGGGCACAAACTCCTCATAACCAGCAGGTGCCTGGTAGACGGTCGAGTAGGAGTATACGCGGCCATTGCCACTAAAGGTGAACGGCTCGTAGGCCGGTTTCGCACACTCGGGGCAGACATCTCGTGGCGGGAACAGCTTGGCCCCACACTGGTTGCACACTTCGCCCACCATCGAGTATCTCTGGTTCTGCAGTCTCCAATGTCTCGGAATGTTCATCTAAGATCCTCCCAATTGCATTCTGACTTATCCAGCGCTGGGGGTCAATCCCCTCAGAGCCCTATGCCTTGCCAGCGCCCTAGTCGTGCGCCTCAAGAATATGCGTGATTACCGTGGCTCCACTGCCGCCGATGTTCTGCGCCATGCCCAGCCGCGCACCAGGGATTTGGTTCTCGCCAGCCTCTCCGCGCAGTTGCTGGGTGACTTCGACCACCTGATACACACCCGTCGCGCCGACTGGATGTCCACGTGCCTTGAGCCCGCCCATGGTGCAGATTGGAATGCGACCGTCTCGGGTGATGTCGCCGGATCGCGCCAGCCAAACACCCTTGCCGCGCTCGGCAAAGCCGGCTGCTTCCAGGCTCAGAGCCGACATGATGGTAAAAGCATCGTGCAACTCAAAGAGATCGATGTCCCTAGGCACGATGCCTGCCTGCTGGTATGCCTTGAACGATGAGGCCTCAACTGCCGAAAGCCAGAGCGGGTCTGGCCGGTCGTGCACCGCAACCGCATCGGTTGCCATCGATGATGCCTTGATGTGCACGGGCTGACCGTTTCCATACTCTTGTGCCATGCTTGTCGGGCAGAGCACAACGGCTGCTGCCCCATCGCCCATGCCCGAGGAATCGAGCAGGTTGATCGGGTCGGCGATCATCCGTGCGCGAGCAAACTGCTCCACTCGTACCCGATTGCGGAAGAGCGCGTTTGGGTTTCCAGCGGCGTTTTCGTGGGCGTTCACGGTAAAGTGGGCGAAATCCTCGTGCGGGACGCCGTATTCATACATATAGCGGCGCATCAAGAGGGCATTGATGCTGACAAAGGTCAGTCCGTGAATCGCCTCATAGTCAGCATCGGCGGCCATGGCCAGGCCGGTCGTCGTCTCGGCGTTCGTAGTGTCCGTCATCTTTTCGACGCCGCAGACGATCACCATGTCGTGCAGGCCGCCAGCCACCGCGGCATAGCCCATGCGCAGCGCGGCTGCTCCGGAGCCGCAGGCAGCTTCTACCTTGAGCGCCTCGATGCCACGCAGACCCACAAAATCGGCGATTAGGGCACCCAGGTGTTCCTGGCCTGTGAGTAGTCCAGAGAGCATATTGCCCACGTACAGCGCATCGGCTACTTCGATGCCGGCATCCTTCATGGCTGCCAGCACCGCGTCGCCAGCCAGGTGCCGAAGCGAGCGATCCCAATGCTCAGCTACCTTTGTCTGGCCTATGCCGATGATGCTCACATCTCTCATACAGACTTGTCCCATCCTCACTATCGCACAACTTGGTCCCTGTGCCTGCAAAACTGCCTGCCGGTACAGGAATCTGTGCTAGTGCATGTGTAGCTTCCGGCGGTAGCGCACGTAGGTGCCGTAATCGATCTCCTTGCGGCGCTCGACATAAACCCTGGTGCGCGGAGCGCGATCCCGATTTTCCTCAATACGCTCGGTGACGCGCATCGAGATGGCATCACTTCCAGCGCCTGAGCCAAAGGAAACGAGCAAGACACGGTCGCCAGGCTGTGCTACATCCAGAACCGCCGTCATCCCCAACATGGAGGAGCCGGCATAGGTATTGCCTACCATCGGACAGAGCAGGCCCTCCCGCGTCTGCTCTGGCTTGAAACCAAGAATCTTGGCAGCTCGCTCTGGAAACTTGGGATTGGGTTGGTGAAAGACCGCCGCGGCATAGTCCTGCGGTGTGGTACCGAGGCTCTCCATAAGCTGACGGGCAGCGGCCAAAACGTGGCCAAAGTAGGCCGGTTCGCCCGTGAAACGGCTGCCGTGCTGTGGATAGTGCTGGCGAGGTCGCCGGAAGAAATCGGGCGTATCGGTCACGTACGAGAAGGAGCCCTCGACAACGGCTACTGCCTCTTCCGCTGGGCCCACGAGATACGCTGCACCCCCGGCTCCAGCGGTGTACTCCAGTGCGTCGCCGGGACGGCCCTGTGCGGTGTCCATGCCGATTGCCATGACATAGTCGGCCATCCCCGAGCCCACGTAGGCCATGGCTGCCTGAAACGCCTCCGTACCAGCTTTGCAGGCGAATTCCCAATCCGCGGCCTGGGTTGCAGGCACCGCGCCGATGGCTTCGGCGACGATCGTAGACGTGGGCTTGACGGCATAGGGGTGGGATTCGCTGCCCACCCACACGGCGCGGATGTGCGACGGATCGATGGCTGCGCGCGCCAGAGCGTTTCGGGCTGCCTCGATTGACATCGTCGCCGTATCCTCGTCAGGACCGGGCACAGACTTTTCGCGGACCGGCGAACCGCCCTGCCCGTCCTTCCACACGCGATCGACCTCGCTACCAGGTAGTCGATAGCGGGGCAGATAGGCTCCGTAGCCAACAATGCCTACGTCGCGATTGGGTTTCAGAAGCAGATTCGCGTCATTCACTCCCAACACTCTCCAGTCGAACAAAAAGAGGCTCCGCAGAGCCCCTTTATCCCCATCGGGGCGAATATAACTATAGCACAGGTACGCTCTCAAAAACTACCAGGATGGCTGGATATGCTGTCAGAGACTACCAAAGCAGAGCGGGACCCATATTTGCAGCAGTAGCATCAGGCTGTGCACACAGCATGGCTAGTTGCTGAGTGCTTTGCGCAGATAGTGTCCCGTGTACGATTTGCCCACTTTGGATACCTCTTCAGGCGTTCCCTCTGCAATCAGGTAGCCGCCCTTGCCGCCACCCTCTGGGCCCAGATCAATGAGCCAATCGGCGGCCTTGATCACGTCGAGATTGTGCTCGATGACCACCACTGTGTTGCCCTGGTCCACCAATCGGTGGAGCACCTGCAACAGCTTTTCGATATCGGCAAAGTGGAGGCCCGTGGTAGGTTCATCCAGTATGTAGAAGGTGCGTCCCGTGGCCCTCCGCGACAATTCCTTGGACAGTTTGATGCGCTGGGCCTCACCTCCCGACAGAGTCGTCGCTGGCTGACCCAGGCGGATGTAGCCCAGGCCGACGTCAGATAGTGTCTGGAGCTTGTTGCGGATGCGTGGTACATTGGAGAAGAAGTGGAGCGCCTCATCCACGGTCATGTCCAGAACGTCGGCAATATCCCTGCCCTTGTAGCGAATCTCGAGCGCCTCGCGATTGTATCGCCGGCCATGGCATACCTCACAGGGCACGTACACGTCGGGCAGGAACTGCATCTCGATCTTGATAATTCCATCGCCCCGGCACGCCTCGCAGCGTCCGCCCTTGACATTGAAGCTAAATCGCCCGGGCTTGTAGCCCCTGGCTTTGGATTCGGGCAGGCGGGCAAATAGCTGGCGTATATCGGTAAAGACGTTGGTGTAGGTGGCTGGATTCGAGCGTGGCGTGCGGCCGATGGGGCTCTGGTCGATGTTGACCACCTTGTCGATGTACTCCAATCCCATCATGATGTCGTGCTTGCCGGGCTTGGCCTTGGCCCGGTAAAAGTGCTGGTTCAGTCGCTTGTGCAGCACCTCAACCACCAGGCTGCTTTTGCCCGAGCCGGACACACCGGTCACGGCGATCAGCTTGCGCAACGGAAAGCGCACAGTGAGTTCTTTCAGGTTGTTCTCAGCGGCCCCGGTTACCGTGAGGAAGTTGCCATCTCCAGGACGGCGCTCTGCAGGTATGGGGATCCTTTTCTGGCCGCGCAGGTACTGGGCTGTCAGCGAGGTCTCACACGACAGAAACTCTTCCACCGGTGCAGAGCAAACGATCTCGCCACCCAGCTCGCCAGCTCCCGGCCCCAGATCCAGTATCCAGTCGGCGGAGCGCATCGTCTCCTCGTCGTGTTCCACCACGATGACGGTGTTGCCCAGGTCGCGCATGCCGAGCAGGGTGTGGATCAGGCGGCCGTTGTCGCGCGGGTGCAGGCCGATACTCGGCTCGTCGAGAATATAGAGAACTCCCATCAGGCGCGATCCGATCTGCGTGGCCAGGCGGATGCGCTGCGCTTCTCCTCCGGACAGCGTGGCTGCCCTGCGGTCGATGGTCAGGTAGTCGAGTCCCACATTGGCCATGAACGAGATCCGGTCGTGGAGTTCCTTGAGAATCTGGCGCGCAATCATCCTCTGCCGTTTTGTCAGGTGCAGATCGTCGGGTACAAGCGAGTCAGAGTCGGACTGTTCCTGGCTGTCGCTTTCACCTGGTGCATCGTCTTGCAGATCCTTGATCCAGCGCAGCATCTCTGTAACTGACATCCTGGTGACCTCGTCGATCGGCTTGCCGGCGATGGTCACAGCCAGCGCTTCAGGCTTGAGACGCCGTCCCTTGCAGACGGGACAGGCCCGCTGGGCCATGTACCGTTCGATCTCCTCCTTGGCGTAATCGGAAGTGGCTTCCCGGTAGCGGCGCTGCAGGTTGGGTATCACGCCCTCAAAGTGCGTGTTATAGGTCCGTTCCAGGCCCTGGGCAGTCTTGTACTGGAGCGTCACTTGCTCGCCGCGCCGCCCGCCAAAAAGAATATAGTTGACCTGAGCTGGTGGTAACTCCCGGACAGGGACCTCCATCGAGATGCCCTGTTGTGCAGCCGCAGCCTCCAGCAGTTGGCGGTAGTAGCTATCGCCAGCCCGCTCTCGAGTCCAGGGCTCAACTGCGCCCTGGTTCAGCGCCTTGCTGCGGTCGGGGATGACGAGGTCCGAATCGACCTCCAGCTCTGTGCCGAGACCGGTACATGCAGGGCAGGCTCCGTGTGGGCTGTTGAAGGAGAAGCTGCGCGGCTCGATCTCGGGCAGGCTAATGCCACAGTGCACGCAGGCAAAGTGCTCAGAGAATAGCTGGTCCCTGGGGTGTTCTCCGTCGGTGATATCGCTCACTTTCATGACTCCGCCGCCCAGCTTGATGGCTGTCTCCACCGAGTCGGCCAGGCGGGTACGATCCATGCCACTCGTGTGTGGCGAATCCTCGTTGTTGCCATCTCCGTTTCCGTGGCGGACGATCAGGCGGTCGACCACTGCCTCGATGGTGTGCATCTTGTAGCGGTCCAGCTCGATCTCCTCGTCCACGTCGCGGACCTCACCGTTCACTCTGACCCGGACATAGCCCAGTTTCCGGACGTCATCGAACACCTTGCGGTGCTCACCCTTTCGGTCCTTGATCAGCGGGGCCAGCAGCATGATGCGACTGCCCTCTGCCATCTCCTCGATGGCCTCCACAATCTGCCCCACCGTTTGCTGGTGAACCTCACGTCCGCACCGGGGGCAGTGCGGCACGCCGGCGCGGGCATATAGGAGCCGCAGGTAGTCGTAGATCTCAGTGACGGTGCCCACCGTGGAGCGCGGGTTGCGACTGGCTCCCTTCTGGTCGATACTGATGGCTGGACTGAGGCCATCGATCTGGTCGACGTCGGGCTTTTGCATCTCGCCCAGGAACTGGCGGGCATAGGCCGACAGTGACTCGACATAGCGCCGCTGCCCCTCGGCATAGAGGGTGTCGAAAGCCAGCGACGACTTGCCCGAGCCCGATAGACCGGTGATGACCACCAACTTGTCCCGGGGCAATTCGACGTCGATATCCTTCAGATTGTGAACTCGCGCACCCCGGATGGTTATCGTCTTTTCTTTTTCAGACATGCAATGATCCCTCCACTGCTTATGCCATTGAGCCAAGAGTCAACTACGCATTATAACATGGGAAGAGATTGGGGAGCAAAATCGGGATTTGTGTATGCAGGCAAGGGCAATGGTGGAGGAGGGCGGTGCAGGGGGCTCAGCCTGTGGTCAGGAGTCTACCCGCAGATCGCCCAGCTGTCGCGCCATCCTGTCAAACAGGGCAATCACCGCGTTCGGGAAGAGGCGATTTGCCCACCAGACCAGGCGTGCTGTGGACGTGACTGTGATGATGGCCCTGTTGCGGCCAACTCCGCGCAGGATGACCTCTGCGCTATCGGGAGCGGAGATCGTCCCACCGCGGGTCATGATCTTTGCCAGTGCTTCGTCGCTGCTGAACCGGGTCGCGTATACGGCCCGGTCCGAGATCGAGGTCTCGACGTGACCGGGACATACCACGCTCACTTGTACGCCCAGGCGAGCAGCCTCAGTTCTCAGCGAAGTGGAGAATCCTACCACGGCGTGTTTGGCAGCCGCGTAGGGCGTGCCCATAGGCACAGGGATCAGCCCGCCGATCGAGGAAGTGTTGACGATGTGACCGGAGCCCTGGCGGACCATGATGCGGTAGGCACTTGTCGTGCCATAGACCACGCTCCAAAAGTCTACGTCCAGAGCAGCCTGCCAGTGCTCGAGCGTCGTGTCGCGGAACTCACCGGCGAAGGCGATGCCTGCGTTGTTGAACATATAGTCCAGCCTGCCGTGGCGGTGTGCTACGCTCTCGACGAGTGCTTGCACCTCTTCAGATACGGTGACATCCACCCCGGCGGCATGGGCCTCGCCGCCCGCCTTGAGAAGGGATCCGACAACCTGCCTGGCGCCCTCGAGGTTGACGTCGGCTACGGTGACCAGGCTTCCTCGCTTCGCCAGTGCTTCACACAGGGCGCGTCCTATCCCCGAGGCTCCCCCGGTTACGATTGCTACCTGTCCCTGGAACTTGTTCAAGCAGCACACTCCTCATCGCAACGGTATTGGTACCCAGGTCCGGTGGGCTCAGGTACCATCTGTCTAGCGCTCTGAAAGGAAGAACTCCGGCGGGCTCTCGATTGCAGGTTCGGCTGCCATCCTGTCGAGTTCCTCTCTGGGGATCACCATGCAGTCGCCCTTGTTGACACCGCGCAGGTTCATGAGGGCCATCGCATCGTCATCCTGCCAGATTACGCTCGCCTCCGACTCGCCGGCGACGATGCGACAGAACACGCAACTGGATGCGGCGATGGTCATCTATGGTCTGGGTTATCTGGATGCCCAGGCGAGGGCATACAGATGATCTCCAGGAACTCCAGATCGAAGAAGGTCTGGGCATTGGCGGGTTTGAGCACCACGGCGGTATCGGCACCGCGGCCCGTCCCGGCAATGGCAATCACTGGATCTGTAGTGGGCACCAGGCCTGCGTCGGCAGCCATCAGCGCCATCTCAGCGACGACTTTGATGCCCTCACTGAACGTGCGCAATGTGAAGGCAATGATCTCCTCAAGTTCATAGGTGCCCAGCTTCTTACGCACCGCCCGCCCGACACCGCCAAAGGCGTGCTGGCAGGTGAGGATCCTGGCGCCGGCGGCCATTATGGCGGTCCGGTTTTCTTCGGTCAGTTCCTGCGTGTCGGGTTCCCGAAAGCCGGTTGAGTGGGTCACTAATATCACGTCCAGCCCCGCCAGCTCCCGGGCAGCTTGTACGCCGGTGGCTCCTCGGGTGGTCGCGACCAGTACCTGGCGGATGCCCAGTGCCTCTGCGCGAGCGCGCGCCAGCTCCAATGTTCGGGTCGTGTTAGAACGGCCCGGGCGGGAGAAATACACGCACCTTGTGGTGACTTCGGGCATGGCAGTCTTCTCCTTTGGATTGCTCCGAGTTGTGTGTCCGACGGCTGAATCCAGATCATATTACCAGACAAGACAGCCTGCGTCAAGCAACAGCCAGAGGCCAAGTTGCTCCTTTGCTGGAAAGTTGGTACAATGCGTTTGCGCCGGGTGACTCGAAGGCGAGGCCATGTCGCATTCTCTGCCACACAGCGCCAATCCACATTGCCTCGCGGAGGCATCGCCCGTCTAATTCTATCGTGCTGGAGTGTCTTCACAAGGAGGTAAGACATGTATAAGAAGCTCTTTATTCCGGGTCCCACGCATGTACGGGACGAGATTCTAGAGGCCCAGGCCGCGCCGATGATTGGCCACCGGTCCAAGGAGTACTCTGCTTTGCAGGCGGAGATTACACCCAAGTTGCAGAAGCTGCTATTCACCGAGCAGCGTGTCTACCTGTACGCCTCTTCTTCCAGCGGCGTCATGGAAGGCTCTGTGCGGCAAGCATCCACCAAGCGCATGCTCAGCACGGTCTGTGGCGCCTTCTCCAAGCGATGGTACGAGATGGTCGTGGCGAACGGCATCCCCTGCGACAAGCTACAGGTGGAGATGGGACAGGCCATCACGCCCGAGTTGGTCGATGAGGCATTGTCCAAGGACGACTATGACGCCATTACTGTGTGCCACAACGAGACTTCGACCGGGGTGATGAACCCGATCGCGGAAATTGCCGCGATGATCCACGAAAAGTACCCGGATGTGCTGATCCTGGTCGATGCCGTGAGCGGCATGGCGGGAGCCAGGATCGAGTTCGACGCCTGGGGCCTGGACGTGTGTCTGGCGGGCGTACAAAAATGCTTTGCCCTGCCGCCAGGATTGACTGTGGCCGCCGTGAGCGACAAGGCCCGCGAGCGCGCCCTACAGGTGCCCAACCGGGGCCACTACTTTGCCTATGACCAGATGGACAAGAAATACGAGGCCCATCAGACGCCTGCCACACCAGCAATCAGCCTTATTCAAGCTCTGAACCAGCAGATGGATGACATGTTTGCCGAGGGGCTGGAGAATCGCTGGCAGCGGCACATCGATATGGCAGTGCTGGTACGCGATTGGGCCCGCGAGAACTTTGCCATCTATGGCGATGAGCGGTACCTCTCCAACACTGTAACCAATGTCGAGAATACGCGAGGTATCAGCGTGGCTGGCCTGAATGAGGAACTGGGCAAGCGCGGGGCGATGCTCTCCAACGGCTATGGGGCGCTGAAGGAAAAGTGCTTCCGCATCGCGCACATGGGCGATCTACAGATCTCGGATATCAAGTGGTTGCTTGCGCAAATCGACGATATCCTGGAGCTATAGGCAATCGAGCACAGTCCTGGGCGCAAGAGACAGGCTGGGAGAGGAAACGATCATGAGAGTATTGATTTGTGACCCTGTGGCACCTGAAACGATCCAAGCCCTACAGGACGCCGGCATCGAGGTGGACAATCGATCTGATATTACAGCGGATGAGCTGCTGCAGGAGATTGCTGCCTACGATGGGATGGTCGTCCGCAGCCGCACCAAGGTTGGACCAGATGTGCTGGATGCTGCCAAGAATCTCAAGATCATTGTACGCGGTGGCGTTGGGCTGGACAATATCGATCTTCCCTATGCCAAGACCAAAGGGGTCCTGGTACGCAACACGCCCAAGGCGAGTTCGAACTCGGTTGCCGAGCTAGCACTGGGCTACATGCTTGCCCTGGCGCGGAGGATCCCCCAGGGAACGATGAGCATGACGGCTGGGGAGTGGAAGAAGAAGCAGCTCAAGGGCAGTGAGATCAGCGGCAAGACTCTGGGCCTGATCGGCTTTGGCAACATCGGCGGCCTACTGGGTAAGAAGGCGTCTGCTTTGGGCATGAGGGTGATCTTCTACGATGTCATCACACCAGCCGATCCTGGCGAAGCGGAGCAGGTAAGTCTGGACGAGGTATTGGCGCAGAGCGACTTTATCTCGCTCCATGTGCCCAAGCTCCCCGCGACGACCAATATGCTCAATGCGGAGGCCTTTGCCAAGATGAAGGATGGTGTGTACCTGGTCAACTGCGCCCGGGGGGGCATTGTGGACGAGGATGCCCTGTGCGATGCCCTGGCAAGTGGTAAGGTCGCCGGCGCGGCCCTGGATGTGTTCCTGGACGAAAAGGTGAATCCAGGCAACCCAAAGCTGTTCGAGCTAAAGGACGAAAACGGATTCAACCGAGTCATCGGCTCGCCGCATATCGGCGCAGCCACTGTCGAGGGTCAGGTCCGCGTCGGAACGGAAGTGGCTGAGATTCTGATCGATTTCTACAACGAGAACCGGTAGCAGCCGCGTGGTCTTGCGCGGTTGTTTTGTGCTGAATGGAGTTGAACTGTAATGGCAAATATTGCGCCTTTTGAGGGAATCCGGTATAACGCGCACAAAGTTGGCGACCTTAGCAAGGTCGTAAGCCAGCCATACGACCGCGTGCGTTACGGGCTGCAGGAGCGGTACTACGATCAGCACCCGTACAATATTGTACGCATCATCAAGGGCCGTGAACATCCGAATGATGCTCCTGATGATAATGTGTACACACGCGCTGGCGAATACTTTCACACGTGGTTGGATGCTGGCTACCTGCTCCGCGACCCCAATCCGGCCTTCTATGTGTACCATCAGACCTTCACACTGCCCGATGGCACAGAGCTAACGCGGCGGGCCTTTATCGCTGCCCTAGAGTTGGTCGAGTTCGAAGAGGGGATCGTTCTGCCTCACGAGCGGACGCTGTCGGGCCCAAAGGTTGACCGTCTGAATCTACTGCGTGCCACAAACACCAACTTTGGGCAGATCTTTATGCTCTATCCAGATGCTGAGACCCGCATCAACGCCATCTTTGACGCAGCCATCGCCGGTCGCCAGCCAGATGCCGACGTGCGCGAGATGTTTGAGCGGGATGTGCGCCAGCAGTTGTGGGTTGTGGCTGATCCCGAAGTGACGGCTCAGGTGGTGGCTGAGATGGCACCAAAGCAGGGGCTCATCATTGCCGATGGGCACCATCGCTATGAGACTGCCCTCAACTTCCGTGCCGAGATGCGCCAGCAGTATCCCAACGCCCCTGCCAACGCAGGCTTTAATTTCCGGATGGTAACTCTGGTCAGCCTCGATGATCCGGGGCTGACGATCCTGCCCACACACCGGTTGATGCACTCTTACTCGGCCAAGACCTCCGCTCAGCTCCTGTCGGATGCTGCCGAGTGCTTTGAGGTGCTCCCTGTGGCTGATAGAGAGGCCCTGGATGCTGCGATGGCTGAGGGCTCTGCGACCGACCGGCGCATTGGCTTCTACGATGGAGGGTATCATCTGCTCCGGTTCACGGATCCCGAGATCATGGCCCGGATCGAGCCAGACCGCGCTGAGGAATGGCGCATGCTCGACGTCACCATACTCCACGAGCTGCTCATCGAGCGGGTGATGGGCATAAGCAAGGAGGATGTGGAGAGCAAGGAAAAGATCGACTACTACCGCGACCTTGAGGATGCGATCTCAGAGGTGGACGGGGGCAAGGCACAGTGCGTGTTCATTATGAACCCGACGCGCATGAGTGAGGTGCGGGCCTGCTCGGAACAGGGCGCCAAGATGCCGCAAAAGTCCACGGACTTTTATCCCAAAGTGATCACCGGTCTTACAGCCATGCTTGTCGGGAAGGATGAGCGGCTGTAGTGTAGACTGGACCGCTGATCCGGGGTCCAGAAGGAACTGCATGGGCACCTGAATCCAGACGATAAGCTCTGGCGATATCGAACGGGGATGAAGCATTTCGCTTCATCCCCGTTTTCATTACGGTTGTGCCCGTGGGGGACCTATGAATTGAAGAAATACATGATGAGCAGCACAGACAATCCCCACAGGAGGAAATCCAAGGCCAGGGGCTTGTCAGTGTAGAGCAGCATCTCAGGGGCGCCCCCCTCACCCTTGACGTGGATAATGTACTGGTAGCGGAACACGCCATAGATGACAAAGGGGATGGTCAGCATCATGGTATGGTTGGCGGGCAGATTCACCGCTGAGAAGGTGTATAAGGAGTAGGATATCACTGCCCCCGTAGTAACCAGGTAGGTCATATCATCGAGGAGCTTGACCGTGTACTGATCGAGAATCTTCCTGTGACTGTTGGCACCCTCTTCGAGGAGCACCAGCTCGTGCCGCCGCTTGCCGATTGCCAGGAACAAGGCCAAGAAGATCATGCATAGGTACAGCCAGGGCGAGAATCGCTCAGCCTCGACGACAACGACCCCGGCTGCCACACGAAGCACAAAGCCAGAGGCCACGACCATCACATCGATGATCACCACATTCTTCAGGGCAAAGGAATAGGCCAGATTCAGCAGCAAATAGCCCAGGACGATGAGGCCAAAGTAGGGATCCAGCCAGAAGGAGAGTGGCAGACAGATGGCCAGTATGGCTACTGCCGACAGGATAGCAAACCAGGGCTGAAGCTGTCCCGATGGCAGCGCGCGCCGCTTCTTCTTGGGGTGCAGCTTGTCCTTCTCGATGTCGGCCAGGTCGTTGATGATGTAGACTGTGCTCGAAATCATGCAAAATAGGACGAATGCAAGGACTGTCTCGAGCAGGATGGGCCAGTCTGTCAGCTTCTGGTCAAAGACGAGGGCTGCAAACACGAACACATTCTTGACCCACTGCCTGGGCCGCAGCGTTCTGAGAAGGCCGTAGACGTTGGTGAACAGAAGATTCATTGCAATACCTATGACACTGGTGAGAATGGGTCGATGATACCTGATTCCCTCTGATCCGTCAACTTTGTGCGCTTCTGGCTCCGGGCTGTTGGCCTCTCGTTGCCGGCAACGGTTTGACTTTTCACCTGCTTGCAGGTATCCTATATCCTATCATGAGACAAAGTACCTCGGCATATACAGTGGGCGGGGCTGCGACTTGCCGTATCGGAGGGACGTGGTGACATGGTAGCCCAGGCACGCAAGGAGCGGTTGGACCTACTGGTCACCCAGCAGGGATTGGCTGAAGATCAGGAGCATGCCCGGCGGCTTATCATGGCCGGGCGTGTTTCGATTGGCGACCGCGTGGTGGACAAGCCGGGCACGCGAGTACCCGTTGGATCGGATGTCGCGGTAAAGGACGGGTCACCCTACGTCAGCCGTGGGGGATTCAAGCTCGCTGCTGCACTGGACGACTTTGGATTAGATGTTCATGGGTGGACGGCGGCCGACGTGGGATCCTCCACAGGTGGATTTGTGGATTGCCTGTTGCAGCGGGGCGCAGACCGGGTGTACGCCATCGATGTTGGCTACGGACAGCTTGCCTGGAAGCTGCGGCAGGACCCCAGGGTAGTTGTCATGGAACGGACCAACGCCCGCTACCTGGAGACCCTGCCGGAGCCGATCGATCTGGTCACCGCCGACGTTTCGTTCATCTCCCTGAAGCTGGTTCTTCCGGCTGCGAGTGGCTGGTTGCGGAATGAAGGACAGATTGTGGCGCTGATCAAGCCACAGTTCGAGGCCAGTGCCGAACAGGTGGAAGACGGTGGCGTCGTCCGGGATAGAGCAGTCCACCGCGCGGTGCTGGAGGACCTGATCTCGTGGGCGTCGTCCCGGGCCATGGGCCTGAGGGGACTGATACGCTCGCCGCTCATTGGGCCGGCAGGCAATGTCGAGTTCCTGGCCCACTGGGTGCCGGGCTTTCAGGCTGGCAGCGATGCCGAAATATTGATCAGGAACTGCACAGACTGATGGAGGAGCGTTCGATGTCATTCCTGTACTCTGCCAGGTTCAAGCGCTTTGTCCTGTGGTTCACGATGAGCGCGCTCGTGGTGGTCCTGTTCTGGATGGCTCGGCCGGTCCTGGTGCCTTTTGTGCTGGGGTTGATCCTGGCCTACCTGCTTCTGCCGATCGTACACTGGCTGGAGAAGCACTTGCCCGCCCGGCTGCGTGACTGGGAAGCAGCCCGACCTGTATCGATCATCCTGACTTACCTGCTGTTCATCCTGATTATCGGTGGCCTGGTGGCCTTTGTCGTGCCGGTGATCGGCCCGCAGGTGGGGAACTTTGTCGAGCGCATCCCCCGATACCGCGAACAACTCGGGAATCTGGTTCGGGATAGCCAGCAGTGGTACGAGAGCAACATACCCGATAGCCTGAAATCCACGGTCGAGGACAATCTTTCAGAAATTGCCCAAGGGATCCTGAGTGAGATGCAGGATAACCTTGTTGGGATGGTCAGTACGGTGTTCGGCTCGATCAACTTTCTCATCGGCCTGATCATTATCCCCTTCTGGCTGTTCTATATCCTCCACGACGAGAGCCGGGTGAAGAGCGGCATCATGGAGGCGCTTCACCCCGAGTTACGAGGAGACGTCCGCAGTCTGGCAGCCCTGATCGATGATGTGCTCGGGGCCTACGTGCGAGGCCAGTTGCTGCTCACCCTCTTTGTGGGGGCGCTGGCGACTGTCGCGCTGCTCATTATTGGCGTGCCCTTTGCGCCTGTGTTGGGGCTCATCGCCGGAGTGTTCGAGGTGCTGCCCAATATCGGGCCCTACCTGGGGGCTATTCCGGCGATCCTCGTTGCCCTTGCTACCAGGCCAGTGTCGGCTATCTGGGTGGCGGTGGCCTTTTTCATCATCCAACTGGTGGAGAATCTGATCCTTGTGCCGCGCATCTCGGGCAAGAGCGTCAAGTTGCACCCTGCCCTGGTCATGATGGTGCTGGTGATCGGCGGACAGCTGGCTGGATTCTGGGGGATGCTCATCGCGGTGCCGGTCACAGCCGTCATCCGTGACGTCTTTCTCTATCTCTATTTGCGGTTGTTGGACGAACCGCTCTCTCCCGATGAGGCGGTAGCCCGCATGCGTTCGGACCAAGAAGTGCAGATGGAAGCATAAAGCACGTGAAACTGCGGACTCGACTTGATCCCAACTGGATACTGGTCCTTCTCCTGGCAGTTTTTGCCGTTGCGCCCTTGACCTATCCTGGCTTCTTTGAATCTGGCAGTGGCTTTCTGCCGGCCTTTAATGCTGCATGCCCGTCAGAGGCGCCGAACTGGGCCGGGATTGGCGGCATGGTGCGTGGTGAGGACTCGCTGCCCTATGTGGTGGTCTGGCCTTTCTACAGACTGACAGGGAGCGGCGTCGTGGCTGTCAAGTGGGGCTACGGGCTTGCCTTCCTCCTGGGGGCGCTGGGCATCTATGCCTGGACCCGCCAGCGGCTGGGGGCCAAGGGCGGTGTGCTGTCAGCCACCGTCTATACCTACCTGCCCTGGCACTTGAGCACCGTGTATATGCGCGGCGCCTACGCTGAAGCATGGCTGTGGGCCTTGTGGCCCTGGATCCTGTGGAC
>Ga0207796_1000457_pt1 | contig 16745 bp, 17 predicted proteins | sample Pon1CUnioCityCA_6_FD_187274 | JGI IMG/M metagenome (GOLD analysis project Ga0207796, IMG submission 187274) | Marine sediment microbial community from Union City, CA, USA - Pond 1C Sediment 1 (SPAdes) | ecosystem: Environmental > Aquatic > Marine > Intertidal zone > Salt pond sediment ...
GGGCCAGCCCTGTCTCGCCTGCGCCACCCCCATCCGGAACCGCCGCATCGGCAATCGCGCCAGCACCTACTGCCCCCGCTGCCAGCGCTGACATCGGTCCGCCGAACACGCCGCAATGCGCGTAGACCCGGACTTGATCCGGACGTCACGCCGACCGCTTCTCCCCACGCGTCACCCCGGGCTTGATCCGGGGTCCATGCAGCGCCGGACGAAGCCTCCGACGTTGGCGGTGGCACGAAACTCTGTGTGGATCCCGGCTCTCCGCTTCGCTCCGGCCGGGATGACAGGGAGGGGGCGCTCCGGCCGGGATGACGGTGTGAGAAAACTCCGGCCGGGATGACGGAGTGGGGGGCACGCTCGCCGAGGTGAGCGGTTGGGACAGACCGGTCCAAGGCCATCCCCGCTCAGGCCGATTCCTGCGCCAGCTGCTCCGCCAGTTCGCGTCCGTTGCGCACGCAGTCGTTCATCGCGATACCGCGGTAGGCGTTGCCGCCGAGGTGCAGGCCGGGGTAGCGCTGCAGGTAGGCGAACAGCGCGTCGACCCGGGCGATGTGGCCGCGCCGGTAGGACGGAATGCCGCGGTCCCAGCGCTGGACGAAGGTCACGTCGGGCGTCTTGTCGACGCCCATGGTCCGACGCAGACCCTCGCGCGCGGTCGCGATCAGACCGGCCTCGTCCTGGTCGACCAGTTCCGGGTTGCGCTGGCCGCCGAGCATCACCCGCACGCTCTTCGCACCCTCGGGGGCGCGGTCGGGAAAGATGCTGCTGTCCCAGAGCACGCCGAGAATGGGCAGCCCGGCGCTGGTCGTGGTCAACAGCCCGAAACCGTCCAGTGGGTGGTCCAGCTCGCGCCAGCCGAAGCCGACGACCGCCACCGGCGAGTACTCGATGTCCGCCAGCCGTCCGGCCAGCTCCGTATCCAGCGGGCGTAGCATCTGTGCGGCGGCGTGGGCCTGGGTGCTGATCACGACGCGGTCGAACGTTTCGTCGAAATCCCCGGCGCGCACCCGGTACCCGTCCCCCTCGCGCGTGACCTCGGTGACCGCTTCGCCGAGGTGCCACTGCGCCGGGATGACCGTCCGCAGGTGTTCCAGGAAGCGGCCGACGCCGCCCTTGAAGCTCATCAGGATGCCGCCGGGACCCGCCTGTTTCTTGCGCCGCGCGAGCATGCCCCGGAACAGCCCGCCGTGCTCCTGCTCGAGGCGCACCACCAGCGGGAAGGCCGCGTTCACCGACACCTTGTCCGGCGTCGTCGCGTAGATGCCCGCGGTCATCGCGTCCAGGAACACGTCGGTAAACTCCTTGCCGACCCGGCGATAGCCGAACTCCTGCAGCGTCTCCTCGCCCTTCTCGGTGCGCTTGGGCACGAAAAGCTCGCCGGCCATGCGCAGCTTGGCGGGCCAGCTGATCAGCTTCGTGCCCAGGAACGGCCCCGGCGCCTCGGGCAGCCGGTGCAGCCGGTCGGTGAAGATGTAGCGCTTGCGCGCGAGGTCGGAACTGGGCAGCAGCAGGTCGTTGGCACCCGCGTCCTCGACCAGCTTCAGGCTGTCCGGCTTGTTGGTCAGGAAACCGTTGCCGCCCGCCTCGAAGCGGAAACCGTCGATGGTGTCGGTGCGCATCGTACCGCCGGGGGTCGCGGCCGCCTCGAAGAGGTGCACAGCCTCATCCGGCCGGTCGCGCAGGAGATAGAACGCCGTGGTCAGTCCGCCGATGCCGGCGCCGATGATGGCAGTACGCATGGTTCACTCCTGGGAGAAGATAGGCGGACGGGGTGCCAGACCCCGATTCTGGAGAACCCGGCGGGCGGAATCCATGATCCCCCTCAATGGAAATGGCTCTTCGCGGAGACCGGGGGACATTACCCGGACACGGCCCAACTGTTGGATAATGCGGAAATACTGATTCACGATGGAGCGTCATGGCGGAGCAGGGCCAAGCCGGATGGAACGCGCCTCGGGCCCGCGCCTTCGGGTTTCGCCTGGGTCTGCTGCTGGTCCTGTGGTGGGTCCTGAGCGGTAGCACCGACGCCTGGTGGTTCGGCTTCCCGCTCGCCGCCGTCGCCGCCGGATTCAGCCTCTGGTTCACCCCGCGCGCACGCTTCATGCTGCGGCCGCTCCGTTTCCCGGCGTTTGCAGGCTTCTTCCTCTGGCAGTCGCTGCTGGCCGGCTGGGACGTCACCCGCCGCACGCTGCACCCCAAGCTGCCACTGCAACCGGAAATCCTGCACCTCGCGGTGAACCTGCCGCCCGGCGCGCCCACCTGGTGGCTGATGCTCACCATCACCCTGCTCCCGGGCACGCTCAGCGTGCGCCTGCATAACCGGCAGATCCTGGAAGTCCACTGCCTTGACTCCCGGCTGGATGTCGCGGCCAGTGTCCGCGACACCGAGGTCCAGATCGCGCGGCTCTACGGCCTGCAGACGGCGGTCGCCGCGGGCGGAGACCGGGCATGAGCGGGCTGCTGGAAGCCGTCGCCCTGGGTCTGCTCATCACGCTGACACTGGGCCTGGTACGCATCTGGCGCGGGCCCACCGTGGCCGACCGCATGCTCGCGGCCCAGCTCTTCGGCACCACCGGCGTCGCGCTGCTCCTGGTGCTCGCGGAACTGCAGCGCCTGCCGGCATTGCGCGACGTCGCCCTGGTGCTCGCGCTGCTCGCGGTGATGGCCGTGCTGGCGTTCGTCGCGCGCGTCTGGCGGGGGGATCCGGACGAGGAGAGCGGCGGCGACGGCGGCCCCGAAATCGGCGACGACGAAGGCTTCGAGGATCCGCGATGATCCTGCTCGACTGGATACAGGGCGCACTGCTGCTCGCCGGCCTCGGGTTCTTCCTGGTCGGTACGCTGGGGCTGCTGCGCTTTCCGGACGTCTACACCCGCGTGCACGCCCTGACCAAGGCCGACAACCTGGGCCTGGGACTGGTCGTGTTCGGGCTGCTGATCGGCGCCGACTCGGTACCCGTGGCCCTGAAGATGCTGCTGATCTGGGGACTGGCGCTGCTCGCGAGCGCCACGGCCGGCTACCTGGTCGCGCGCGCCGCGCGCCGCCGCGGCGTCCGCCCCTGGAAAGCCCGGAACTGGGAGAACGACTGATGCCCTGGATCGACCTGCTGCTGGGCCTGACCATCTGCACCACCGCCGCGCTGGCCCTGATCGCGAAGGATCTCTTTCGCGGCGTGATCATGTTCATCGTGTTCGGACTGCTGATGGCGCTGGCCTGGGTCCGGCTGCAGGCCCCGGATATCGCGCTGGCCGAGGCGGCCATCGGGGCCGGGCTCACCGGTGTGCTGCTGCTCGACACCCTGGGCTATCTGCGCCGTCCCTTCGGCACGCGGGTGGATCCCGGGGCGGACGACCCGTCGTGAAACCCCGCGTGATCTTCGTCGGGCTGCTGTGCCTTGCCGTCGCGGGCGCGCTCGGCTGGGCGGTGCTGGAGCGCACCTTGCCCGCCGAAAACCTGCCCGAACGCGTGGCCGAGGCGATGCCGCAGAGCGGGGTGGACCATCCGATCACCGCGGTGCTGCTGAACTTCCGGGGCTATGACACCCTGCTCGAGATCGCGGTCCTGCTGCTCGCCGTGGTGGTGGCGCTGGCCCTGCGCGAGGCGCAACCGGACCGTCCGGAAGCGATGGGCCTCGAAAACCCGCTGCTGCGGGCGGTGATGGCCTGGCTGCTGCCCCTGATCCTGATCACGACGGGGTTCCTGCTCTGGGCCGGCGCCTACCAGCCCGGGGGCGCGTTCCAGGCCGGTTCCGTGCTCGCCGCCGGGGGCCTGCTACTGCGTCTGGCCGGGGTGACCACCGCCTGGCTGGACAACCCCGCGGTGCTGCGCACCGGACTCGCGATGGGCCTGCTGACCTTCCTCGCCGTGGGTCTGCTGGTGATGCTCCCGGGCGTCCCGTTCCTGACCTACCCGGTCGAGCATGCGGGCACGCTGATCCTGCTGATCGAGCTGACGCTGACCCTGTCGATCGGGCTCACGCTGATCAGCCTGTTCCGGCTCACGCCGCCGTATGCCGACGATCCCGAGGAAGCCCGCGACGGGCCGGCATCCCGGAACGGGGACACGACGTCATGAGCGGCGCCCTGGTCTTCGCCTGGTCGGGGGTGGTGCTGTTCAGCCTTGGCCTGTTCGGATTCATCGTGCACCGGCACCTGCTGCGGCGGCTGCTGGCGTTCAACATCATGGGCAGCGGCGCGTTCCTGGTGCTGGTGGGTTTGGCGCAGGACGGCCGCGGCGTCGATCCGGTGCCGCACGCGATGGTGATCACCGGCATCGTCGTGGCCGTCGCCTCCACGGCGCTCGCGCTGGTGGTGTTCCGCCGCTGGTACCGCGCCAGCGGGCGCACGGATCTTCCGGAGGACACGTGATCGGTCTCTGGTCGGTGCCGCTGCTGTTCGCACTGCCGCTGGCGCTGGGCATCATCAGCCTGCTGGCAACGCCCGCGTGGCGCGCTCGCCTCGGGCTGGCCGGCCTGCCGCTGCTGCTGGCGGCAAGCACCGCGGTGTTCGTGCACCTCGTGCTGGCGGGGCCTCACACCTACGCGCTGGGCCACTGGGGCGCGCCGCTCGGCATCAGCCTCGTGGTGGACGGACTGGCTGCCGGCATGGTGCTGCTGACCGCCGTGGTGGCCAGCCTGTGCGCCCTCTACGCCTGGGTTTACCTGCGTGACCAGCCGCCCTCGACCAGCTTCTTCTGGCCCCTGCTGTGGTTCCTGTGGGCCGGGATGAACGGCATCTGGCTGGCCGAGGACGTCTTCAACCTCTACGTGGGCCTCGAGGTGATGGGACTGGCGGCCGTGGGCCTGGTGGCGCTGAAAGCGACGCCGCAGGCGCTGGCGGCGGCGATGCGCTACCTGCTGGCGGCGCTGCTCGGCTCGCTGGCCTACCTGCTGGGCGTGGCGCTGCTCTACGCGAACTACGGCACCCTGTCCATGGCCGGGCTGCACGAGGTCGCCACCGCCGACGTCACGACCCAGGTGGCGCTGGCGCTGATCATCCTCGGGCTATTGCTGAAGACCGCACTGTTCCCGCTGCACGCCTGGCTGCCGCCTGCGCACGGCGGGGCGCTGACGCCGGTGAGCGCGCTGCTCTCGGCACTGGTGGTGAAGGGCTCGTTCTACATCCTGCTGCGGATCTGGGTGATGCTGGGACCGGAGGTTACGCCCTTCGCGACCGCACAGCTGCTCGGCATCCTGGGGGCCGGCGCGGTCTTCTACGGCGGCTGGATGGCGTGGCGACAGCATCACCTGAAACAGTTGGTCGCCTATTCCACGGTGGCCCAGATCGGCTACCTGTTCCTGTTCTTCCCGCTGGTCACCGGAACCGGCCCGGAGGCCGCACGGCTGGCCTGGGACGGCACGCTGATGATGCTGATCGCGCACGCACTGGCCAAGGCCGCGCTGTTCCTGAGCGCGGGCAACCTGATTCTGGCGGTGGGCAGCGCGCATATCGGGCACCTGGTCGGCATCAGCCGCTTCCGGCCGATGTCGCTGTTCAGTTTCGGGCTCGCGGGCGTCAGCCTGATGGGATTGCCGCCCAGCGGCGGCTTCACCGGCAAGTGGCTGCTGCTGAACAGCGCGATTCTCAGCGGGCAGTGGTGGTGGCTGATCGTGCTGTTCCTCGGGGGGCTGCTCAGCGCCGCCTACATCTTCAAGGTGTTCCGGATGTCCTTCCGCGAAGGGCCGCAGATCGACCATTCCGCGTCGCCGCCGCTGCTGCTGGACGTGACCGCGCTGCTGCTGGCCGCGGGCGCGATCCTGATCGGTCTCACCGCGCACCTGCCCCTGGGGTGGGTGCGCATCGGCAGCCCGTTCGGAGCCGGCTGATGGACTGGAACTCGCTGATCCTGTTCGGCGTGCTCGCGACCTCGCTGGTCGCCTCGGCGGTGATCTTCCTGCTCGACGAATCGCGCCTGGTGCTGCGCAGCGCGTTCAACGTCGCCGCCGCGGTGGCGAAGCTCCTGCTGGTACTCTGGATCATCTGGGGCGTCTACCGGAACGTCGAGTACGAGCTGCGCTTCACGATCATCGACGGCGTCGATTTCATCCTGCGTGCGGACGCACTGGGAATCATGTTCGTCGGCCTGTCTTCGCTCCTTTGGCTGTTCACGACGCTGTACGCGATCGGGTACCTTGAAAAGGTCCCGAACCGGAGCCGCTTCTTCGGCTTCTTCAGCCTCTGCGTCGCCAGCACGGTCGGGATCGCGCTCGCGGGCAACCTGTTCACCTTCCTGCTGTTCTACGAACTGCTGACGCTGTCGACCTACCCGCTGGTCGTGCACCGCGGGACGCGCGAGTCGCTGCGGGCCGGGCAGATCTACCTCTACTACACCCTCGGCGGCGGCGCGCTGCTGCTGTTCGGCGTGGTGGCGCTGCACGTGCTGGTCGGCGACACCGAGTTCGTTCCGGGCGGCAGCCTTTCGGGCCTGGATCCCACGCTGTACCCGCTGCTGATCGGCATCTTCGTGATGATGGTGATCGGCCTGGGAGTGAAGGCCGCGCTGTTCCCGCTGCACGCGTGGCTGCCGATGGCGATGGTCGCCCCGGCGCCGGTGAGCGCGCTGCTGCACGCGGTGGCGGTGGTCAAGGCCGGCGCCTTCGGGATCGCGCGCGTGGTCTACGACGTCTACGGCATCGAGTTCGCCAACACGCTGGGGCTGCTCGGACCATTGGCGATCGCGGCGTCGATCACCATCCTCTACGGCTCGCTGCGGGCGCTGGCGCAGGACGACCTGAAGAAACGGCTCGCCTTTTCGACCATCAGCCAGGTGTCGTACATCATCCTGGGGATCAGCCTGTTCGGACCGATCGGAACCATCGGCGGACTGGTGCACCTGCTGCACCAGGGCCTGATGAAGATCACGCTGTTCTTCTGTGCGGGGAACTACGCGGAAACCCTCGGCGTGCACAAGGTCAGCGAACTCGACGGCGCCGGCCAGCGCATGCCCGCGACCAGCGTGGCGTTCACGCTCGGCGCCTTCGGCATGATCGGGATCCCCCCGATGGCAGGGTTCATCAGCAAGTGGTACCTGGGCATGGGCGCACTGAACGCCGGCATGGACTGGGTACTCGCGGTGCTGATCCTGAGCAGCCTGCTGAACGCGGCCTATTTCCTGCCGATCCTCTACCGCATCTGGTTCCGCCGTCGCGAGCGCCCGTGGTGTGAAGGCAAGGTGGTCGGCCGCTTCGAAACCCCGGCTCTGCTGCTGATTCCGACGCTGGCCACCGCCGCCTTCGCGCTGGTCGCAGGCCTGTTCGCCGGTATGCCGTTCAGCCCGCTGTACTGGGCGCAGGTGATCGTGAGCCGGGAATACCTGCCATGACCGGCGGCATGGATGCGGTCGCCCTGCTGCTGGCCGGCGGAGCGCCCCTGGCGCTGAGCCTCCTCTGGGGCCTGCCCTCGCTGCGTCCGCGCATCCGCCAGCTCGCGCCCTGGGCCGCGCTGCCGGCGCTGCTGCTGTCGCTGTTCGGCGCCCCGGGTCCCACGGTCGATCTGGACTGGCTGCTGTTCGGCGCGCGCCTGGGCCTCACGCCGACGACCCAGGTGTTCCTGTTCCTGACCGCGCTGGTCTGGACGGCTGCCGGGATCCACTGGCGCACGCACCGGCGCGACGGCGATCACTGCGAACGCTTCTGCGTGCTTTGGCTGCTGACCATGACCGGCAACCTGGGCCTGATCCTCGCGCTCGACGTGGCGCTCTTCTACACCAGCTTCGCGCTGATGACCTTCTCCGCGTACGGCCTGATCGTGCACTACGGCAGCGACGCCGCCCGCAGGGCCGGACGCGTGTACCTCGTGCTCGGCGTGATCGGGGAGAGCCTGATCCTGGTCGGGCTGCTGCTCGCGGCGCTGGCGACCGACGCCCCGCTGCTGCCGATGCTCGCCGACCTGCCGGAGGCGATCGCGGGGTCGGCCCATCGGGACCTGATCATCGCCTCGCTCTGGCTCGGCTTCGGCGTCAAGGCCGGGTTGCCGCTGCTGCACTTCAGCCTGCCGCTCGCCTATGCCGAATCCCCGCTCCCGGTGGCCGCGGCGCTGGCAGGCGCGATGCTCAATGCCGGGCTGCTCGGGTGGCTGGTGACGCTGCCGCTCGGCGCCGCCGGGCTGCAGGACTGGGGCTGGATCGTGCTGGGCACGGGACTGTTCGCGGCCTTCGCGGGGGCCCTGGTGGGCATCCACCAGGACCGTCCGCAGCTCGTGCTGGCGTACTCGAGCATCAGCCAGATGGGGCTGATTTCAGTCGCCATCGGGGCGTGGCTGTTCGAGCCCGCGCTGGGGCCGGCGATGGCGGTCGCGATCACCGTCTACGCATTGCACCACGCGCTGGCCAAGGGCGCCCTGTTCCTGGGAATCGGGGTCGCGGGTCACCGCACCCGCGCGCCGACAGTGCTGTGGATCGGGCTGGCCCTGCCGGCCCTCGCGCTGGTCGGCCTGATGCCGAGCGGCCTCCTCGCCAAGGGCAGCCTGAAGCACTTCGCCGGCGCCGGCGCACCGCTGCTGGACGCGTTCCCGCAGCTGCTCACGCTGCTGGCGCTGGCCGCGGTCGGCACCACGGTGCTGATGACCCGCCACCTCTGGCTGTTGCGGCTGGAAACGGCACGGAACGACACGCCGCCCGGGGGCTGGAACGGCTGGATCCTGCTCACCGCCGCAAGCGTGTTCGCGGTGTTTCTGCTGCCGTGGTGGGGTATCGACGGGCACTGGCCGGATACCGCGAAGAGCCTGTTCGGCGTCGTCTGGCCGGTGCTGCTGGGGGTGGCGCTTTCGGTCGTCGCCGCGCGCCGGCTCCGGCCCTGGCCGATTCCGCCCGCGGACGTGCTCGTGTTGCTGACGCCCCTGCCGGGCATGGCGCTGCGCGCGGGGCGTGCGCTCGGCGTGACGGGTCCGGCGGCACGACGGCTGCTGCGGCACTGGCAGGCCCGTGTGCTGGCCCGCTACATGAGTGCCGACCACCGCTTCGGGCGCTTCACCGAACACCTGTGGCGGCGCGACGCCTCCCTGCTGTTCGCGCTCCTGCTCGCGCTGGTCGCGTCGATCGGCGTCCTCGGCTACGTGCAGTGAGGCGCTGCGGAGCGGCCGCCTAGAGCGCCTGTTCCAGCCGTTCGCAGAGAATCTCCAGCGCCCGGACGCGGCCCCAGCGCTTGTCGTTGCCCTCGATCAGGTGCCAGGGCGCGTAGGCCGTGCTGGTGCGCTCGACCATGTCGTTCACCGCGTGGGCGTACTCGTCCCACCGGTCACGGTTGCGCCAGTCTTCCTCGGTGAGCTTGTGCTGCTTGAAGCTGGTCTCTTCGCGCGCCTTGAACCGCGCGAGCTGCTCGTCCCTGTCGATGTGCACCCAGAACTTGAGCAGCACGATGCCGTGGTCGGTCAGCTCCTCCTCGAACTCGTTGATCTCCCGGTAGGCCCGGATCCACTCGTCCTCCGCGGCGAACCCCTCGACGCGCTCGACCAGTACGCGGCCGTACCAGGAGCGGTCGTAGACCGTGAACCGGCCGGCGCGCGGGATGTGCCGCCAGAACCGCCACAGGTAGTGGTGGGCGCGCTCCTCGTCGGTGGGGCCACCGATCGGAATCACCCGGTAGCTGCGCGCGTCGATCGCCCGGGTGATGCGGCGGATGATGCCGCCCTTGCCGGCCGCGTCCCAGCCTTCGAGCACGACGATGGTGCTGACCTTCTTCTCCTTCGCCTTGCGCGCCAGCACGTTCAGGCGGCCCTGGAGCTCGGCCAGGCGCTTGCGGTAGTCCTTCTTTTCCAGCTGCCGGTCGAGATCGAGGAAGTCGAGAATCGTCCGGTCGGTCTCGCGCGGCGTGCTCCAGGCCGTGGTGGTCCCGCGCAGGGTCTTCGGGTCCAGCGCCATGCGCTTGCGCACGACCTCGAGGATGTGCGACGCGGTCGTCACGTTGCGGTGCCGCTCGTCGTAGCCCTCGATGATCATCCAGGGCGCCTCACCGGTGCTGGTCTGGCGCAGCGTCTGCTCCGCCACCGTCCGGAACGTGTCGTAGGACTTCAGTCCGTCGAGGTCGCGCTGGCCGATGCGCCACTGGGTGTGCGGATCCTTGCTCAGCTTGCGGATGCGTTCGGCCTGCATCTTCTTGCCCAGGTGGAACCACAGCTTGATCAGCAGCGCGCCGCCGTCGACGAGCATCTTCTCGAAGCTGTTGATGCGCCGGAGCATCACGTCGAGGCCGTCGTCGTCGATGCGAGCGCCGACCCGCATCGAGATCGGGTCGCTGTACCAGGATCCGAACAGCACGCCGATGCGTCCCTTCGGCGGCATCGTGCGCCAGTAGCGCCAGAATGCGGGGCGCTCGCGCTCCTCGTCGGTCGGCTCGTCGAAGGTCGCGGTCTCGATCCAGCGGGGGTCCATCCACTGGTGCAGCATGTTCACGGTTTCACTCTTGCCGGCGCCGTCGGCCCCCGAGATCAGCAGGATCACCGGAAAGTCGCACTCGCGCAGGTCCTGCTGCAGGTCCAGCAGTTCGGTGCGCAGCGCCGGCATCAGGGCCTTGTACTCGTCCTTGTCGAGCGTGCGCCCGAGTTCCGCGGCTTCGAACATTCCGGCGCCCCCCGTCAATCCGGCCGGCTGCCGGGAACCGCGCGCATCCGCCGCAGCACGCCGTCGCCGCGGCGCAGGCTGAACAGGAGCAGGCCGAGACCGCCGGCGCCCAGCGGCCACACCGGCCAGGCGAGACCCAGCCACTCGGGCACGGTGTCCAGCTGCGTCATCAGGCCGGCGGCCAGCAGCAGCCCGAAACCGGTCATGGCCTCGAGACGGCGGCGGGCGTCGCGCTGCAGCATCGAGCGCAGGTCCCGGACCTCCGCCCGCAGCGCGGCATCCCGGTGCGCGCGCTGGCGTTCCAGCTCCAGCACTTCCTGCAGGCGCGCCGGGAGCTCGGGGAGCTGCACCAGCAGCTTGGGCAGGTGGCGCTCGGCGTTGCGCAGGAACGCGCGCAACCCGACCTGCTCGGACATCCAGCGCTCCAGGAACGGCTTGGCGGTGGCCCACAGATCGAGCTGCGGATAGAGCTGGCGCCCGAGCCCCTCGATGTTGAGCAGCGTCTTCTGCAGCAGCACCAGCTGCGGCTGCACTTCCATGTCGAAACGCCGCGCGGTCTGGAACAGCCGCAGCAGCACGTGGCCGAACGAGATCTGGTCCAGCGGCTTCTGGAAGATCGGTTCGCAGACCGACCGGATCGCCGCCTCGAACTCGTCCACCCGGGTATGTTCCGGAACCCAGCCCGACTCGACGTACAGCTCCGCGACGCGCTGGTAGTCGCGCCCGAAGAAGGCGTGGAAGTTCTCCGCGAGGTAATGCTGGTCCGACGGCAGCAGGCTGCCGACGATGCCGAAGTCGACCGCGAGGTAGGTCGGGTCCGCGGGATCGCTGGCGTCGACGAAGATGTTGCCGGGGTGCATGTCGGCGTGGAAGAAGTTGTGCTTGAACACCTGGGTGAAGAAGATCTCGACCCCGCGCTCGGCGAGCAGCTTGAGGTCGACGCCGCGCGCGCGCAGTTCCTCGATATTCGCCACCGGAATGCCGCTGATGCGCTCCATCACCATCACGTTGGTCCGGGTGTAGTCCCAGATCACCTCGGGGATGTAGAGCAGCGGGTTGTCTTCGAAGTTACGGCGGATGGTGATGGCGTTGGCGCCTTCGCGCACGAGGTCGAGTTCGTCGAGAACGGTCTTCTCGTACTCCGACACCACTTCGCGCGGACGCAGGCGGCGGCCGTCGGCCCAGTAGCGGTCGGCGAGATAGGCGATGAGGTGCAGGATCTCGAGATCCGCCCGGATCGTGCGCAGGATGCCCGGACGCACCACCTTGACCACCACCGAACGCCCGTCGCGCAACCGCGCCGCATGGACCTGCGCGATCGACGCCGAGGCCAGCGGGGCATCCGAGAACTCGGCGAAGATCAGCGCGATCGGCTGTTCCAGCGACTTCTCGATCTCGGCCCGCGCCTGGTCGCTGGGAAACGGCGGTACCCGGTCCTGCAGCCGCGCGAGTTCCAGCGCGATGTCGTCGGGCAGCAGGTCGCGCCGGGTCGAGAGCATCTGGCCGAACTTCACGAAGATCGGACCGAGATCCTCCAGCGCCCGGCGGATGCGCTCGCCGCGGCTGCCCTGGACGCGGCGGAACCAGTTCCAGGGCAACAGGTGCAGCAGGAAGCTCAGCGGGCGCAGCGGCTTGAGCGTGAACAGGATCGCGTCGAGCCGGTAACGCACCAGCACGCGGCCGATGGTCCACAGGCGCAGCCCCTGTTGCAGCGTACGGATCATCCCGGGCCGGACGTCCCGGAACCGTCGCCGGAATCCGGCCTGCGGTCCGCTTCCAGCAGCCGGATCCGCGCCTCGAGCCGGGCCACGTCATCGCGCAGTTCGGCAATGTCGGCGCTCCAGGCCTCGAACTCGCCGGACGCCGGCAGGAAACGGGCCTCTTCCTGCACGTAGTCGCCGACGTCCTCGAACCCGCGCCGGGTGAAACGCCGGAACTGGCCGCGCAGCGCGTCCAGCCCCGCCAGCAGCGGACCCGCCGTGCCCGCCCCGGCGACCGACTCGAACCACTCGGCCCAGTCGATGGAGACGGCATCGAGCGCCCGCTGCAGGTCGCCCAGCACCGCGGCGTCGCCCTCGATCTCGACGCCGGAGCGGTCGCCGCGCAGCGCCGCGGCCAGTGACAGCGGCGAGCCGCGCAGCACGACGTCCGGCGTCTCGTCGTCCAGCGAACCCAGCACCTGCAACCGGTCGGCGGCGCCGAGGAAGACCAGGCCGAGCCCCGGCGGGCGGATCTCGACCGCAATCGCCCGGCCCGCCAGGCGGCCGCGATCGGCCTCCGGCGCGGCGTCCAGCCAGCGGTTCAGGGTCGCCTCAAGGACCGCCGCAAACACCGACGGCAGCGGCAGGGGCGGCCGATCGGGGTGCGTGTGCCCGGGTTCCGTCATCGCGTCAGAACCGGGTCGCCCGGTGCAGCGCGACCACGCCGCCGGTGAGGTTCTCGTACTGCACCTGCTCGAGACCGGCGTCGCGCATCATCCCCGCGAGGGTCTCCTGGTCCGGGTGCATGCGGATGCTCTCGGCCAGGTAGCGGTAGCTGTCGGCGTCCCGGGCGATGAGCCGGCCCATCAGCGGCAGCATCTTGAACGAGTAGACGTCGTAGAACGGGCGCATCGGGGCGATCGGGCGCGAGAACTCCAGCACCAGCAACCGGCCGCCGGCCTTCAGCACCCGGCGCATTTCCGCCAGCGCCCGCTCCTTGCGGGTCACGTTGCGCAGGCCGAAGGCGATCGTGACGCGGTCGAAGGACTCGTCCGGGAACGGCAACGCCTCCGCGTCGGCCTGCACGAAATCGAGGTTGCCGGCGCGGCCCTGATCGAGCAACCGGTCGCGGCCGACCGCGAGCATCGAGGCGTTGATGTCGCAGACCGTGACCCGGCCGCGCTCGCCCACCCGCGGCGCGAAGGCCGCCGCGAGATCGCCGGTGCCGCCCGCGAGGTCGAGCACCCGCATCCCCGGGCGCACCGCGGCGCGCTCGACGGTGCGCCGCTTCCACAGCCGGTGGATGCCCAGCGACATCACGTCGTTCATCAGGTCGTATTTCGACGCGACCGAATGAAAGACCTCGCCGACCCGCTCCTTCTTCTCGTCCTCCGGGACGGTCTCGAAGCCGAAATGGGTCTTGCCCCGCTCCTCGTCGCTCATGGCCGCGGGGTCAGTGCGTCTTGCGCTCGTGGCCGGCGGCCGCGAGTTTCTCGAGGTACTCCTGCCACAGCTGGTCCTGCTCCTGGCCCAGGTTGTACAGGTAGTCCCAGTCGTAGATTCCGGTGTCGTGCCCGTCGGAGAAGACCAGCTTCACCGCGTAGTTGCCCACCGGCTCGACGTCGGTGATGTTCACGTCTTCCTTGCCGATCTGCAGCGTGTCCTGCCCGGGGCCGTGGCCACGCACCTCGGCGGAGGGCGAGTACACGCGCAGGAACTCGCAGGGCAGGCGGAGCGTGGTGCCGTCGGCGTAGCCGAGCTCGAGGATGCGCGATTTCTGGTGCAACTGGATGTCGGTGGGGCGGTGCTGGCTGCTCATGTGAGGCTCCTGAAAAAGGTCTGTGGGGTCGGCCGGGCGTGGCCTGCCCGCGCTACCTTCGTTCAATTCGGGATCAGAGTACCAATTCCATTTCCGGTCCGAGAACATTTCGCCTCAGAGGATGTAGCGGGACAGGTCCTCGTCCTGGATCAACTCGCCCAGCCGCTGCTCGACCATCGCGGCGTCGACGATCACCGGGCCCGACACGTCCGGGGCCTCGAACGCGACCTGTTGCAGCAGCCGCTCGAGGACCGTGTGCAGGCGGCGCGCGCCGATGTTCTCGGTACGCGCGTTCACGTCGTGCGCAATCTCGGCGATGCGCCGCACGCCGTCGACGCGGAACTCCACGGTCACGCCCTCGGTTCCGAGCAGCGCCGTGTACTGCTCGGTGAGCGACGCGGTCGGCTCGGTCAGGATGCGCACGAAATCGTCCACCGACAGCGCCCCCAGTTCCACCCGGATCGGCAGGCGCCCCTGCAGCTCCGGGATCAGGTCGGACGGCTTGGACAGGTGGAACGCGCCGGAGGCGATGAACAGGATGTGGTCGGTGCGCACCATGCCCAGCTTGGTGTTCACCGTGGTCCCCTCGACCAGCGGCAGCAGGTCGCGCTGCACGCCCTCGCGCGAGACGTCGGTGCCGCCGTGCTCGCCACGCTTGGCGACCTTGTCGATCTCGTCGAGGAACACGATGCCGCTCTGCTCGACGCGCTCCACGGCCTTCAGCTTGAGCTCGTCCTCGTTGACCAGCCGCGCGGCCTCCTCTTCGGTGAGGATGCGCAGCGCCTCGCGGACCTTCAGGCGTCGGCTGCGGGTGCGGTTGCCGCCCAGGTTCTGGAACATCGACTGCAGCTGGCTGGCCATCTCTTCCATGCCCGGCGGGGTCATGATCTCCATGCCCGGCTGCACCGCGCGCACCTCGACCTCGATCTCGCGGTCGTCGAGGGCACCCTCGCGCAGGCGCTTGCGCAGCTTCTGGCGCGTGTCGCTGTCGGCCGGCTCGGTCTCGGTGTAGCCGGCCGCGCGCGGGCGCGGCAGCAGCGCGTCGAGGATGCGCTCCTCGGCGGCGTCCTCGGCCTTGCCCTGGTGGCGCCCCATCTCCTCCTCGCGCAGCTGCTTCACCGCGGCATCGGCAAGATCACGCACGATCGACTCCACATCGCGGCCGACATACCCGACTTCGGTGAATTTCGTCGCCTCGACCTTCAGGAACGGAGCCTTCGCCAGGCGCGCCAGCCGGCGTGCGATCTCGGTCTTGCCGACCCCGGTGGGGCCGATCATCAGGATGTTCTTCGGCGTGACTTCCTGGCGCAGCGCCTCGGGCAACTGCTGCCGCCGCCAGCGGTTGCGCAGGGCGACGGCCACGGCCCGCTTGGCCTCGTCCTGGCCGATGATGTAACGGTCCAGTTCCTGGACGATCTCGCGCGGCGTCATATGGGTCATGGGTGCATTTCCTTGGGTCAGGCCCGGGTCGTGTCGGGTCCGAGGTGTTCGAGGCTGATCTGGTGGTTGGTGTAGATGCAGATGTCGGCCGCGATGTGCAGGCTGCGCTCGACGATCTCGCGGGCCGGCAGCTGGGTGTTCTCCAGCAGCGCGCGCGCCGCGGCCTGGGCGTACGGACCCCCCGACCCGATCGCGATCAGGCTGTGCTCGGGCTCGATCACGTCACCATTGCCGGAGATCACGAAGGAATGGTCGCGATCCGCCACCGCCAGCAACGCCTCCAGCCGGCGCAGCGCGCGGTCGGTGCGCCAGTCCTTGGCGAGTTCCACCGCGGCCCGCGTCATGTTTCCGGAGTGTTTCTCCAGCATGCCCTCGAAGCGTTCGAACAGCGTGAACGCGTCGGCGGTGCCGCCGGCGAAACCCGCCAGGATGCGGTCGTGGTAGACACGCCGGACCTTGCACGCATTGCCCTTCATCACCGTGTTGCCCAGCGACACCTGCCCGTCGCCGCCGAGCGTGACCTCGCCATTGCGACGGACGCTGACGATGGTGGTTCCACGAAACTGCTCCAAGGACGACCTCCTGAGCGCGCACCGCGCGCGTTCCTGCACGGGCCGCCCGGCCTGGGCCGCCCCGTTTCATCGATTCGCGCCCGCGAGGCGGACGGCTACGCGGACTCGCCCCCCGGCTTGCGTCGCGCCCGGGGGTGGGCCCCGTCGTAGACCTGGGCCAGGTGCTGAAAATCCAGGTGCGTATAGATCTGCGTGGTCGCGAGATCGGCATGCCCGAGCAGTTCCTGCACCGCGCGCAGGTCGCCGCTGGATTCCAGCAGGTGGCTGGCGAAGGCGTGGCGCAGGCGGTGCGGATGCAGGCGCTCCGGCAGGCCCGCACGCCGGCCCGCCAGCACCAGGCGGTTCTGCACCGAACGATTGCCGAGCCGGCGCCCGCGCCGGGACACGAACAGCGCGAGCTCGTCGGCGCGCACCCACTCCCGCCGCGCCGCCAGCCAGGCGCGCAGCGCGTCGCGCGCCGCGCGTCCGACCGGCACGGTGCGCTCGCGCCGACCCTTGCCGAGCACGCGCACCAGCCCGGCGTCGAGATCGAGGTCGCCGAGATCGAGGCCGGTCAGCTCCGAAAGCCGCAACCCCGAGGAGTACAACAGTTCCAGAATCGCGCGGTCGCGCAGCTCCAGCGCGCCGTCGCCTGGCTGCTGCATCGCGCGCCCGGCCTGA
>Ga0207796_1000458_pt1 | contig 16735 bp, 8 predicted proteins | sample Pon1CUnioCityCA_6_FD_187274 | JGI IMG/M metagenome (GOLD analysis project Ga0207796, IMG submission 187274) | Marine sediment microbial community from Union City, CA, USA - Pond 1C Sediment 1 (SPAdes) | ecosystem: Environmental > Aquatic > Marine > Intertidal zone > Salt pond sediment ...
GTCTCGACGGGCACCTCCTGCGTCTCCTGCGTTTCTCGTGACAGGAGCCAGGATAGGAGAAGGGCGCCCACAGCGAGGCCGCCGATGGCAAGGGCCCGGAGTGCAAGGGTTCCTTTGGGTTTTCGCGCGTTTCGAGGCTTCTCGGTCGTCGGTGCCTCAATCGATCGCGTTGGATCGGACTCCGCGTGGAGACCCTGGAGATAGCGATTGGCCGAATGGTTGATCAGCAGGGGGAGGCCACGGCTCTCGCGGTGAATCCTGAGCGCCGGCTCTCCCGAGAGAAGTCCCGGGTCCTCCGCACCCCCCGCTACCAGGCGATGCCGCAGGTAGGCTTCCGTTTGCTCCTGTGTTAACGGACGCAAATCCAGGCGGAGCGCGGGTCCCAGAGTCGATCCATCATCCGCAACTTCATCCACCAGCGACGTGAGACGTGGTTCCCCGGCAAGGAGAACCCCCGGAGTTTGGCCACATCGTTGGCGCACTGAACGAAGCAATCCCGTGATTGCGCGAAGCGCATCGGTTCCAAGGTAGTGAGCATCGTCAATCACCAGAGCCGGGCGTCGACGATTGGCAAAATGGCTGCAGATGAGTTCCTCGAGCGACTGCGCGCCGACTCCCTCACCCTCCGATTGCCAGCACCGGAGCAGCGTATTCTCGACGGCGTTGAACGTCGTTCCCGGCTTTGCCTTGAACGCGCAGAACGCGAGGTCGTCGTGGTCCCGCAGCAACATGCGTATCAGCAGCGTGCTCTTCCCGCCGCCTCGGTCTGCTGTCAGTAGCAGAACCTGCTGCGCCATCCGCAGGCGATCCAGGAGGAGCGCCAGATAGGTGTCGAGCACGGGATCGCTATAGATGAATGCGGCATCCGGTGCCTCGCGAAACGGCTGATCCCGCAGACCGTATCGACGAAGGCGGTCATCGTGCGGAAGAACATCGTCGCGGATTCCTGTTCTGCGCAGTGGCATGGGACCGGATCAGGACCTGACCGTCAGCCGCACGATGCAGAACCATGGAAACGCGCCCCGCACAGCCTGGCGCGTCCGGGGATCGCCACTGAAGAGAGACCCTTATTCCGTGGAATCGCTGTCAAGCACACCGATGCGGTCTCTTCCACTGCCCTTGGCTTCATACAGGGCTCTGTCTGCGGCCCGGACGAGTTCCACGGGACTGCCGAGCCTCCTGTTGCCATCCATGTGCGCTGCAAGCCCAATCGAGACCGTGGTCCGAAACCGGGTTCCTCCAGAACCCTCGTGCACCTCTGAGGCTACGGAGTCGCGGAGCCGGTCAAATACCTTGATAGCGCTCTCCAGACCGGTGCCCGGCAACAGGGCGACGAATTCATCGCCGCCGTAACGCATCACGAGGTCATGCTCCCGCAAATGCTTCTCGAACAGCTTGGCAAGGTGGGCGAGCAGGGCATCCCCGGCAAGGTGCCCGTGAGTGTCGTTAACGGTCTTGAAATGATCCAGATCGATGAAGCCGAGGGTCAGCGGCCAGCCATTCTCGGTTGCCAACTGGAATTCCGCGGCGAGGACTTCATCGAAGCGACCGCGGTTGTAGAGCCCTGTCAGGGCATCGCGACTCGCGGTCTCGCGCAGGTGCTGGGCGGTGCGCTCCATCTCCTGGACTTTGTGCTGCTGTTCTGCAACCTGATGAATCAGGTTGAGATTGCGCGCCGCGAGAATCTCACGAGCCTGATCGATGACGCCGGCGGCCATTCTCTCCGACATGATGTCGGTCTCGTACAGCGCCTCTACCTCGGGCAGTATCTCTCCAAGGCTCTCCAGAATGGGCTCGATCACCTGGTGCCCGAGATTCAGGTGCCGAGATGCCGCGTCGATGCATTCGTTTGTGGAGGCCGCCGGATCCCCGGAAACGAACATGTCGGCAATCTTTCCCGCCACGGCGACACAATTGGCGAAGGGCTGAACATCCTTGGGCAGCCTTGGACTGTCGGGATCATGTGTGGCAGACGCGATGGCCGCGAGCCGTTCGGGCAGGCCCCAATGGGACATCAGCCAGGTCCCGGCCTCCCCGTGATCGGCACCCAGTTCCTCGCGTTCGATTCGCAGCAGAGAATCATGATCCCCTGCGCGCGAGATCAAGGGCCGATAGATATCGGGAAGGGCCGCATCGAGCGCCAGGATGCCGATATCCTGCAGCAGGGCGGCGAGAAAGAGTTCTTCCAGATCGGGGTAGTGCAGTCGCTGCCCCAGGAGACGACTTGCCGTCGCCGAAATCATGGCCCGGCGCCAAACCAGCTTCACCACTGCCCGAGACGCATCCCCATCGCTGAGGGTTTCAGCCAGGGAGAAGCTGAGGGCCAGGGTCATGGTTGCATTCAGGCCAATCACCACCAGCGCCTGACGCAGATTTTCACTTCGGCGACGTTGCGCGAAAAGGGCCGAATTACTCGCGCGAAGAACGCGGCTCGCAAGCGCAGGATCCCGAGCCAGAACTCGCGCAAGTGATGTCAGGTTCACGTCGGGATCTCGGCCCAACTCCACAATCTGCATCGCGATACCCGGAGGCGTTGGCAGATTGGGGCAATATTGCAGCGCCTCACGGATTTCGCGCTTCATTTGCGTCCTCTGACAAAAGCGGGAATCGATGTCCACCGAAAAGGTTGAACGCGCCATGACATCGTATGGCCTGGCTATTTTCGTGCACCGAATGAGCAATAATCGGGTGTGGTGCACCCGCAGTCAACCCGGTTGAGACGATGCGGATTGCTGACACCTTGATTCATGTTTGATACTGCAGCGCCCTTGGGCATCAATATGGCGATATGGACCCTGTTTTGAAAACCGGTGCGATGCAGAGGGAGCGGGTATGGCCCACTGGCGACAGGCGCTTCTGCGTCGCCCCGATGATGGACTGGACGGATCGCTGGTGCCGACGTTTCTACCGGTTGTTGACCCGCGAGGCCTGGCTGTATACCGAAATGCTTCATGCCAACGCGGTCCTTCATGGAGACCGCCGCTTCCTGCTGGGCCATGACCGCCAGGAGCACCCGGTCGCGGTGCAACTGGGGGGGTCCGATCCCCGCGTTCTGGCCGAGGCAGCCCGCATCTGCGCCGATTTCGGGTACGACGAGATCAACCTGAACGTGGGCTGTCCGTCGGACCGCGTGCAGTCCGGCGCCTTTGGTGCGTGCCTGATGGCAACCCCGGACATCGTCGCCGCGTGTGTCGAGGCGATGGCCCAGGCGGTCACCGTTCCGGTCACGGTCAAACATCGGATCGGGATCGACGATCAGGACTCGGAGGCGGACCTGCGCGCGTTCGTGGCCCGAGTGACGGATGCCGGCTGTCAGACCTTTATCGTGCACGCCCGCAAGGCCTGGCTGCAGGGCCTGAGTCCTGCCGCGAATCGGGAGGTGCCCCCGCTGGATTATGGCCGCGTCCACCGACTGAAGGAGGAGTTTCCCGAACTGGAAATCATCCTGAACGGGGGCATCCAGTCACCCCGGGAAGGTCTCGCCCACCTGGAACGGGTGGATGGTGTGATGCTGGGCCGCGCGGCCTACCATCGGCCCTTCGAACTGGCCGAGGTCGACCGACTCTATTACGGCTCCGAATACGCGCCGACGCGAACGGAGGTCCTCGAGGGGCTGATGGTTCTGGCCGAGGAAATGCAAAGCCGCGGCGAGCCGCTGGTGCGGTTGACGCGCCACATCCTGGGCCTGTTTCACGGCGAACCGGGTGCCCGCCGCTGGCGGCGTGTGCTGACCGAGCACGGGCGGGGGGAGGGCAGCGGCCCGGAGTTGATCGAGAACGCCGCACGATACTGCCTTTGAGTACCCTGCGGGATCACCCAGGGGAGGAGATCAGCGGGGCAGGTCGCTGCTCCCCATGAGCCATTCGTCGACGGCGCGTGCACACTGGCGGCCTTCGCGGATCGCCCAGACCACCAGGGACTGGCCGCGGCGCATGTCGCCTGCGGCGAACAGACCGTCCACGGTCGTGTAATAGGCCCGGTCGCCCTCGGTGGCGCCCTGCACGTTGCCGCGCGCATCGAGTTCCAGACCCGCCTCGTTTTTCATTTCCTCGATCATGCCTTCGTGTACCGGGTGCACGAAGCCCATGGCGAGGAGGACGAGGTCGGCCCGCAGCTCGCCTTCGCTTCCGGGAACCTCGGACATTTGCCACCGGCCCTGATCGTCACGGTCCCAGCGCACCAGCACGTAACGCACGGCGCGCAGGTTGCCCTTGCCATCATCGACGAAGGCCTTGGTGGCGACATTCCACATCCGTTCGCAGCCTTCTTCCTGGGAGGATGACGTGCGCATCCGGTTCGGCCAGTCGGGCCACGTCAGGCCCTTGTCTTCGCGCTCCGGGGGCTTGTCGAGGATTTCGATCTGCGTGACCGAACGCGCGCCGTGGCGGTTGGAGGTGCCGATGCAGTCGGAGCCGGTGTCGCCGCCTCCGATCACCACCACGTGCTTGTCCTGGGCGCTGATGAAGTCTTCATCGGGAACGAACACGCCTTGTACCCGCTTGCTGTTGCGGGTCAGGAAATCCATCGCGAAATGGACCCCCTTGAGCTCCCGGCCCGGAACGGGCAGGTCCCGGGGCTTTTCAGAACCGCCCGCCATCACGACGGCATCGAACTCGTCGCGCAAGCGGGACATCGGGATGTCTCGGCCGATATGCGAATTGGTGTGGAATTCCACGCCCTCGGTGCGCATCTGTGCCATGCGGCGATCGATCAGCTTCTTGCTCAGCTTGAAATCCGGAATCCCGTAGCGGAGAAGGCCTCCGACTTGATCGGATTTTTCGAAGATCGCAACCTGGTGCCCCGCGCGTGCCAGCTGCTGCGCGCATGCGAGACCCGCAGGGCCGGAACCGACGATCGCGACGCGCTTGCCTGTGCGCCGCTGCGCCACCTGTGGCTTGATCCAGTCCTCGGCCCAGGCCTTGTCGACGATGGCGCATTCAATCGACTTGATCGTCACCGGAACATCGTCGAGGTTCAGCGTGCAGGAGGCCTCACAGGGTGCCGGACAGATGCGCCCGGTGAACTCGGGGAAATTGTTGGTCGAGTGCAGGGTCTCGATCGCCTGACGCCACTCGCCGCGATAGACGAGATCGTTCCAGTCGGGGATCAGGTTGTCGACGGGGCAGCCCTGGTGGCAATAGGGGATTCCGCAGTCCATGCAGCGCGCGCCCTGTTCGGCGATCTCGGCATCCGGAAGCGGGATCACGAATTCCCGGTAATGGACCACGCGGTCGGATGCGGGTTCGTAGCGCCGGTCCCGGCGCTCGATTTCCATGAATCCGGTCGGCTTACCCATGTACGGCCTCCTTCTGAGCCTGGCTGGCGACCAGCGGCCGCTGTGCCATGGGCGGGCGGCTCTGGCGGGTCTGCATCTTTTCCAGTGCCTGGCGGTAATCCACCGGCATGACCTTGACGAAGAGGCCGGCATGCCGCGACCAGTCTTCGAGGATGCGCCGGGCGACGTCGGAACCGGTGTGCTGCAGGTGTTGCTCGATCAGGAGGCGCAGGCGCTTGCGGTCATGGCGGGTCATGTCGTGGCGGACGTCGACCAGTCCGTGAGACTCCATGTCGCCCCCCTGGTGATCGAGCGCCTCGAGCGCATCGTCTTCTTCCGGTACCGGCTGCAGTTCGACCATGGCGAGGTTGCAGCGCTCCTCGAAAGTGCCGTCCTCGTCGAGCACGTACGCGACACCGCCGGACATGCCGGCTGCGAAATTGCGCCCGGTCGGCCCGAGACACACCATGATGCCGCCGGTCATGTACTCGCACCCGTGGTCGCCGACGCCTTCGACCACCGCGATCGCGCCGGAGTTGCGCACGCAGAAGCGCTCGCCCGCCACGCCGCGGAAGAAGCATTCACCGCTGATCGCACCGTACAGCACGGTGTTGCCGACGATGATGTTCTCCTCGGCACGGGCGATGGCCGAGTTCCTCGGGGGATAGATGACCAGGCGTCCTCCGGAAAGCCCCTTGCCGACGTAATCGTTCGCTTCGCCTTCGAGTTCGATGGTGACGCCCTTCGCCAGCCACGCGCCGAGGGACTGCCCGCCGGTGCCGCGCGCACGGATGTGAATGGTGTCGTCCGGGAGTCCGGCGTGTCCGTATTTCTCGGCGACCCGCCCGGACAGCATCGTCCCCACCGTCCGGTTGTAGTTCTTCAGCGCGGTTTCGATGCGCACCGGCTCTCCGCGCTCCAGCGCAGGCTGTGCCTGGCGGATCAACTCGTGGTCGAGCGCCTTGTCGAGACCGTGATCCTGGGTTTCGGAATTGAAGCGGGCGACGTCGGACCCCACGTCCGGCTTGGCCAGAAGGCGCGAAAAATCGAGCCCGTGGGCCTTCCAGTGCTGGATCGCCTTGCGCATTTCGAGCCGGTCCGATTGGCCGATCATCTCGTTCATGGTGCGGAAGCCGAGCTGGGCCATCAGCTGGCGCACTTCCTCGGCAATGAAGAAAAAGAAGTTGATCACGTGTTCCGGCTGGCCGGTGAAACGCTTGCGCAGCTCCGGATCCTGCGTGGCCACGCCCACCGGGCAGGTGTTGAGGTGGCACTTGCGCATCATGATGCAGCCCTCGACGATCAGCGGCGCGGTGGCGAAACCGAATTCGTCGGCGCCGAGGAGCGCGCCCATGACCACGTCGCGACCCGTGCGCATGCCACCGTCGACCTGCACCGCGATGCGCCCGCGCAGGCGGTTCAGCACGAGGGTCTGGTGCGTCTCCGCCAGACCGATTTCCCAGGGGCTGCCCGCGTGCTTGATCGAGGTCAGCGGACTGGCGCCGGTGCCGCCGTCGTAGCCGGCAATGGTCACATGATCCGCGTGGGCCTTGGCGACGCCGGCGGCCACGGTGCCCACACCGACCTCGGACACGAGCTTCACGGAGATGCGCGCCCGCGGGTTGGCGTTCTTGAGGTCGTGGATCAGCTGGGCCAGGTCCTCGATCGAGTAGATGTCGTGATGCGGGGGCGGCGAGATCAGGCCGACGCCCGGCGTGGAATGCCGCACGCGGGCGATCTGGGCGTTCACCTTGTGCCCGGGTAGCTGGCCACCCTCGCCGGGCTTCGCACCCTGGGCGATCTTGATCTGGATGTCGTCCGCGTTCACCAGGTACTCGGTGGTGACGCCAAAGCGGCCGGAGGCGACCTGCTTGATCGCGGAGCGCTGGGGATTGCGGGAACCATCGGACAAGGGGAGGAAACGGTCGGCTTCCTCGCCGCCTTCCCCGGTATTGGACTTGCCGCCGATCGCGTTCATCGCGCGGGCCAGGGTCGAATGCGCCTCGTGCGAGATCGAGCCGAAGGACATCGCGCCGGTGGCAAAGCGCCTGACGATCTCGGCGGCGGGTTCCACTTCCTCCAGCGGGACCGGCTGGTCGGCGAAGCGGAATTCCATCAGACCGCGGAAGGTGAGCAGACGCTGGTTCTGCTCATTGATCAGGCGCGAGTATTCGGCGAAGGTCTTGGCATCGTTCGCGCGCGTCGCATGCTGCAGCTTGGAGATCGTCTCCGGGGTCCACACGTGGTCCTCGCCGCGCAGGCGGTAGGCATAGTCACCGCCGACGTCCAGCTGGCGACGGTAGATGTGCGCGCCACCGTAGGCCAGCGTGTGCCAGCGTACGGCTTCCTCGGCCACCTCGTGCAGGCCGATCCCCTCGACGCGACTCTGGGTACCCGTGAAGTACTGCTTGAGGAAGGCGTTGCTGAGGCCGACCGCGTCGAAGATCTGCGCACCGCAATACGATTCCAGCGTCGAGATGCCCATCTTGGACATCACCTTCAGCAGTCCCTTGCCCACCGCCTTGATGTAGCGCTTCTGCGCTTCCTCGAAGGTCAGACGCTCCGGCAGACGCGGGAGCATCGACTGGATGGTGTCGAAGGCCAGGTAGGGATTGATCGCTTCGGCGCCATAGCCGGAGAGCGTGGCGAAGTGATGCACCTCCAACGCGGCTGCCGTCTCCACCACGAGTCCCGAGCTCGTGCGCAGGCCGCGCCGGATCAGGTGATGGTGCACCGCGGAGGTCGCCAGCAGCATTGGAATCGCGATGTGATCGCGGTTGGTGTTGCGGTCGGAGAGGATCAGGATGTTGTAGCCATCGAGCACCGCCTGTTCGGCCTCGGCACACAGGCGGTCGATCGCGGCGGACATGCCTTCGGCGCCCGCCTCGGCGTGGTAGACGGTCTCCAGCGTGCGCGTGCGGAAGGCGCCGCCGGAGTTGTACTCGATGTTCCGGATCCGCTCCAGGTCCTGGTTGCTCAGCACCGGTTGCGAGGTCTCGAGCCGCCAATGCTGGGCGGCTTCGTCGATCCCCAGCAGGTTGGGGCGCGGACCGATGATGCAGACCAGCGACATCACCAGTTCCTCGCGGATCGGGTCGATCGGCGGGTTGGTGACCTGGGCGAAATTCTGCTTGAAATAGGTCGAGAGGTGCTTGGGCCGGGCGGACAGCACCGAGGGCGGATTGTCCGCACCCATGGACCCGATCGCTTCCTGGCCGGTGACCACCATCGGCGTGAGCAGGAACTTGAGGTCCTCCTGCGTGTAGCCGAACGCCTGTTGCATGTCGAGGAGGGTGGCATCGTCCGGCGCCATCGGGCCGACGTTGGTCGGGAGGTCTTCGAGACGGATCTGCGTCTTCTTCAACCATTCGCCGTACGGACGGGCTTCGGCGAGCTCGTTCTTGACCTCGTCATCGTCGATGATCCGGCCCTGTTCCAGGTCGATCAGCAGCATCTTGCCGGGCTGCAGGCGCCACTTCTTGACGATCCGCTCCTCCGGGATGTCCAGCACGCCCATCTCCGAGGCCAGGATCACCAGGTCGTCGTTGGTCACCAGGTAGCGGGCGGGGCGCAGACCGTTGCGGTCCAGCGTCGCGCCGATCTGGCGTCCGTCGGTAAAGGCAATGGCCGCCGGCCCATCCCAGGGCTCCATCAGCGCCATGTGGTACTCGTAGAAGGCCCGGCGCTTTTCATCCATCAGCGTATTCCCGGCCCAGGCCTCGGGGATCAGCAGCATCATGGCGTGGGCCAGCGAATAGCCGCCCATCACCAGCAGTTCGAGCGCGTTGTCGAAACAGGCGGAGTCCGACTGGCCCTCGGGAATCAGGGGCCAGATCGTGGCGAGATCATCGCCGAGCACGTCGGAGCGCATGGTATGCCGACGCGCCGCCATCCAGTTCAGGTTGCCGCGCAGCGTGTTGATTTCGCCGTTGTGGCAGATCATCCGAAACGGCTGAGCGAGGTCCCAGGTCGGGAAGGTGTTGGTGGAGAAGCGCTGGTGCACCAGCGCCAGGGCGCTGACGAAACGCTCGTCGCGAAGGTCGAGGTAATACTGGCCGACCTGGTAGGCGAGCAGCATGCCCTTGTAGTTCAGGGTCCGGGAGGACATGGACACGACGTAGTACGGGGTGTTCTCGAAACCCTTGGCACGGATCTCGTTGTCCATGCGCTTGCGGATCACGAACAGCTTGCGCTCGAATGCGTCCTGATCGGGACAATCCGAGGAGCGTCCGACGAACACCTGGCGCACCACCGGTTCGGAGGGCAGCACGCTCTCGCCGAGGTCGCTGTTGTCCACCGGGACGTCTCGCCAGCCCAGAATTTTCTGCCCGACGTCTTCGATGTGCCGCCGGATAATCGCTTCCATTTTCTCGCGCGGTTCACGTTCCTTCGGAAGGAAGACCATGCCCACGGCGTACGCGCCGGGCGGCGGCAGTTCGAAGTCGACATTGGCACGCAGGAAGGCGTCCGGCATCTGCACGAGGATGCCCGCACCGTCACCGGCTTTCGGGTCCGCGCCGACCGCGCCGCGGTGATGCAGACGCTCGAGCAGCTCGAGGCCCTGGGCCACGATACGATGGCTTTTCTCGTTCCGGATGTGGCATACGAAGCCGACACCGCAGGAGTCTCGCTCGAGTTCAGGGTCGTACATGCCCTGCGCGGGGGGGAAGGCGCGAATGCTCATGGATGGACCTCGTGGCTACCTGGTTGTTACTGGACACTGAAGCCGGTCTCGCGTTCCAGCAGTCCGGTCGAACGTGACGAACGGATCCGCACTCCGGCAGAGGCGGACCCACAACCCGCAAGACTATGGATCAGGCAGCAATCGTGCCATTTCTGAGGCGCGCCGTGTGGCGATGCTGCACCGCACGCCAAACCCTGATGCACCGGCTTGGTGCGGGCGGCTTGCAGCATGCCCCAAAACGTGGCCTGAGAGCGGATCCGGCCGGGTTGGGAAAAGAGGAGTTGCCTCGCCCCAAAGCCGCGGAAAAATAACCCGTAGGCGGGCAAGTGGTCAAGAAACGCCGGGGCCGAATCCTGCCCCTGCGGCACGCGGCGCGGGTGGCTCAAGCGCCGGAATCCCTGGCCGGCTCGAGCCGGGCCTCGGCCAGGAGGGTCTCGAGGAGGCGACTCAACTCGGGCAGGCGTTCCGACCAGTCGGCCGGGCGGATCGTTTCGGACGCACAGAAATGCTCCGCCTCCCGGGCCTGCAATCCCCGGCTGACCAGCACCTGACCCGCGAAGAAGACGGTGATGCCACCGGGTGTGCGCATCCAGAAGCGGCGGAGGTCGGGATCGATTCGATAGACGACCCCAGGATCCAGGCGCGGTTTTGACGCCGGCGCGGTGGACGTCTCCTGGTCTTCGACATCCCCGTTCTCCGGATCCGGCCGCGTGAGAAATGCACCGAGAAAACGATCGATGGCACCGGGCTGCAGTTCGAGCCGTGCCAGCAGACCGTCGCGCAGCGTCGAGCGGTCTTCATCCGAAAGTTCATACGCATGGGTGGACGGACTGCGGCCGGCGTCGGCGAAGCGATCGGGGCCGACCGCGTGCATGCGGTCCTCCAGAAATGCGCCCACCAGATCGCGCCAGCCGGGCGCCCGGAACCCGATCGACCAGGTCATGCAGTCGTCATCGAGCGCCATACCGAGGTGTGGAATACCGGGCGGGAGATACAGCATGTCGCCGGGATCCAGCACCCATTCTGAGGTGGCGTTGAAACTGCGCAGAATGGCCAATGGCAGCGCGGGCAGACAGAGCGGCGATTTCGGTGGAGGCTCCTGGATCTGCCAGCGGCGCCGACCCTGGGCCTGGAACAGAAAAACGTCATAGGCATCGATGTGCGGCCCGACGGAACCCTCGCGAACCGCGTAGGAGACCATCAGGTCGTCCCGGCGCCAGTGCGGAATGAAGTCGAAGCGTTCGAGCCAGCGGGAGGCCTCCGGCCAATAGTGTTCGATCTGGGAGACCAGCAGCGTCCAGGCCGACCCGGGCAGTGCAGAAAAGCGCTCCGGATCGAACGGTCCGTATTCCACGGACCAATCGCGCCGCTCGGGGTGGCCCAGGACGAGCCGCGAACGCACCCCGGGCTCGCAGGCGAGGCCCGCGAGTTCCTCCGCATCGATCGGGTTCTCGAAGTCCGGGACCGCCTGGCGAACGACCAGCGGTCGACGCTGCCAATAGTCGGCGAGGAACGCCTTCGCGCCGAGACCGTCGAGCAGCGCGTCCATCTGCATGCGCAGACCTCAGCTTTCCGGGAGTTGCTCCGTCAACTCCCGGGCCAGACCGATGTAGCTCGCCGGCGTCAGCGCGCGCAGCCGGGCGCGGGCCTCGGCGGGAATTTCCAGGCCGTCGATGAACTGGCCCATCTTTTCCGCGGAGATGCGTTGCCCGCGGGTCAGCTCCTTGAGTTTCTCGTAGGGCGACTCGACGCCGTAGCGGCGCATCACCGTCTGCACCGCTTCGGCGAGCACCTCCCAGTTCGCGTCCAGGTCGGCGTGCATGCGCGCGGGGTCGGCTTCCAGTTTGCCCAGCCCGCGCTGGAAGGAACGGTAGGCGATCAGGGACCAGGCAAACGCGACGCCGATGTTCCGCAGCACGGTGGAGTCGGTCAGGTCCCTCTGAAAGCGCGATACCGGTAGCTTTGCCGCCAGGTGATCGAGCAAGGCATTCGCCAGTCCCAGGTTGCCCTCGGCGTTCTCGAAATCGATCGGGTTGACCTTGTGCGGCATGGTCGAGGAGCCCACTTCGCCGGCCACCACGCGCTGGCGGAAATAACCGGCCGAGATGTAGCCCCAGATGTCGCGGCTGGCGTCGATCAGAATCGTGTTCAGCCGCATCAGGCCGTGAAACAGCTCGGCCAGGAAGTCGTGCGGCTCGATCTGGGTCGTGTAGGGGTTGGGTTGCAACCCGAGACTCTCGATCATGCGCGCCCCGAGTGCGGGCCAGTCGACCTCCGGGTAGGCCACCACATGGGCATTGTAGTTGCCGACGGCACCGTTGATCTTGCCCATTGCGGGCAGGGACGCCAGCTGTCGGACCTGGCGCTGGAGCCGGGCCACGACGTTCGCCAGCTCCTTGCCGAGGGTGGTCGGGGATGCCGGCTGGCCGTGTGTGCGTGCCAGCATGGGTTCCGCCGCCAGTGCCTGCGCCAGCAGCGCGAGGGGCGCCATCAGTTCATCGATGGCGGGAAGCAAGACCCCGTCGCGCGCCTCGCGTACCATCAGGGCGTAGGCGAGGTTGTTGATGTCTTCGGACGTGCAGGCGAAGTGAACGAACTCGTTCTGCGCCGACAGGGCCGGGTGTTCGCGCATCCGCTCCTTGATGTAATACTCGATGGCCTTGACGTCGTGATTGGTGGTGGCCTCGATCGCCTTCACGCGTTCGGCGTCCGGGGTCCCGAAACCACTGGCGATCGCGTCTAGAAAAGCCTCCGCAGCGCGGTCCAGCGCGGGCACTTCGGGAATCATCGGTTCCGCGGCGAGCGCCTTCAGCCAGGCGATTTCCACCCGCACACGGGCCTGCATCAGGCCCTGTTCGCTGAAATGCGGTCGCAGTGCCGCGGTATGGCGGGCGTAGCGTCCGTCGATCGGATTGACGGCGGTGAGCGGCGACAGGGACATGCATGTCTCCCGGGGCTGGGTATTGAGGACGCGGGATTATAGTACAGCGCGTCCATCCGTTCGGTTTGCCGTGCACCCCGGTCCAATTCGGGGGCTAGAATGAAGGCGCCCCCTACCGGAGTCGAGCGATGCCCAATCCAACGCAGCGAACCGAGCACGACAGCCTGGGGTCCGTGCAGATGGCCGCGGATGCACCCTGGGGCGCGCAGACCCAGCGCGCGATCGACAATTTCCGGATCGCGCGGCGCCCCCTTCCGTCGGCGTTCATCCGGGCGTTGGCCCAGATCAAGGCGGCCTGTGCCGAAGTCAATGGCGAACTGGGCCTGCTGTCGCCCGAACAGGTTGCATCCATCGTCGCCGCCGCCGATGCCATCGCCCTGGGTCAGTATCCGAACGCTTTCCCGGTGGACGTCTACCAGACCGGGTCGGGCACCAGCACCAACATGAACGTGAACGAGGTGATCGGACGCCTGGCCGCAGCCGACGGGCTGGACGTGCACCCGAACGACCACGTGAACCGGGGTCAGAGTTCCAACGACGTGATCCCCACCGCGATTCACGTGGCGGCACTGACCGAACTGGAACAGCGGCTCCGCCCGAGTCTGCGCCACCTGATCGCGGTGATTGCCCGGCGGGAAGGGGAGTTGGCGGGTACCGTGAAGACCGGGCGGACCCATCTGATGGATGCCATGCCCGTACGCATGGGTCAGGAGATGTCGGGTTGGCGCACGCAACTGGAACTCGCCGAGACACGCCTGGGGGACACCGGGCGACGTCTGGGGAAGCTGGCCATCGGGGCGACCGCGGTCGGGACCGGCGTCAACGCGGCGGAGACTTTCGGGGAACGGGTCGCCAAACGTCTTGCCGAACGGCTCGAACTGCCGTTCGCCCGTCAGACCAACGGTTTCGCGGCACTGTCCAGCCAGGAGACGGCAGCCGAACTGTCCGGACAGTTGCGCACCCTCGCAACCGCGCTGTTGAAAATCGCGAATGATCTGCGCTGGATGAACTCCGGCCCGCTGGCCGGGCTGGGTGAAATCGCGCTACCGGCGCTGCAGCCGGGCAGTTCGATCATGCCCGGCAAGGTCAACCCGGTGATTCCCGAGGCGGTGATGATGGCCTGCGTGCAGGTGACCGGGCTCGATGCCGCCGTGAGCCTGGCGGCGCAGTCGGGCAACTTCCAGTTGAACGTGATGCTGCCGCTGATCGCCGACAACCTCCTCACCCAGATCCAGCTGCTCAGTGACGCGATGGACCACCTCGCCGACAAGGCCGTCGCGGGCTTCGAGGTGAATCACGAACGTATCGCCGAAACCCTGGCCCGCAACCCGATCCTGGTGACCGCGCTGAACGCCGAGATCGGCTACGAGGCCGGCGCCCGGATCGCGAAGATGGCCTATGCGTCGGGGCGCCCCATTCTGGACGTGGCCGCCGAGGAGACCGGAATCGAGCGCCAAAGCCTCATCGAGCTGTTGGACCCCGTGCGGCTGACCGGACCGCGGTGATGGGCTTTGAACCGCCCCGTTATTTTCGGGCCAGCAGACCACCCGGGCGAGGGTTTCTGCAACCTTGCGAGGGCGTATGCCGGGGTGCGCCTGCGCGATCCCGAAGCGATAGGGATTCCACTCTCCCGCGAAGGTACCCGCGTCCGACTATCGGCGGTCGGACCCCCCGCGTACGTCACGAGACCATGAGATCAGCGTGCCACCATCAGGCGGTTGCGGCCGTTCCGCTTGGCAGCGTAAAGAGCCTGGTCGGCGCTCTCGATCAGTGCGCCCTTTGCATCTCCAGTATCGTTCCCCGGGAAGGTGCTGACCCCAAGGCTTACGGTGACACGGATCACGGCCTCACCCACAACGACTTCCATGGCTTCGACCCCCCGGCGGATGCGTTCGGCGAGGATCACGGCCTCCCGGGATGGGGTCTCGGGAAGAATCACGGCGAACTCTTCACCACCGTAGCGGGCGACGAGATCACTGGCCCGAACCATGCCGGCGACGAAGGCGGCGATGTTCTTGAGAACGGCATCACCCGCCGGGTGCCCATAAACGTCGTTCACGTTTTTGAAATGGTCCACATCGAACAGAATCAGGGTTAGCGACCGCTTGTATCGAGCGGCCTCGTGCACCTCCTTGAGGAGCATTTCCTGAAAATGACGGTGGTTGTACAAGCCGGTCAGGCCATCGCGGGAGACCATCTCACGCAGTTTGCCGTTCGCATCCTTCAACTCCGTCGCGAGCTTGTCACTTCTCGCCTGGGCCTGTTTGAGTTCCATTACGAGCTGCTCGTAGGAGAGATTCAGCCGGCCGAGTTCAAGGTTGGCTTCCTGCAACAGCTGCGAGTAGGGTTTCATCGACGCCGAATCAATATCGTAGATCGTGAGCATCTCGGAAGCGCGCTTTGCGACCGCGTCGATCAGTTCGTCCGAAGCATCCTCGGTCAGTTCGAACCATTCACGCAGTAATTCCTTGATTTCCATTACCCGTTCCGCACTGTGGAAGCCGTGGTACAGGGAAGCCATGCGGTCGGCGAGGTAGAGCAGGTCCGCTGCAAGGCGATATTCGTCCGCGGGTTGCGAAAACCGGTGGTGATGAAGAATGGGGAGGCAGAGACTTTCAGGAAGACCCCAGTGGCGTAACACCTCGGCACCCAATTCCTGGTGGTCGCAACCGAAGCGCTGCTTTTCAAGGACAGAGAGATGTTCATCGGACGTCGCGACCTCGTCCATGACCTGGCTGTACTCCTCGGGCGCAACAAGGGCGAAGACCAGCATCCCGACATCCTGCAGAAGCGCGCTGGAGAAAAAATCCATGTTCAATCGGCCGATCCGGTTGCCGATCATCTCTGCTGCCACGGCCCCCGTAACGGAGCGTTTCAGGAAGCGGGAGAAATCGAAGCCGCTGGCATTGGGCTTGCCCAGGCTGCGTACGACGCTGAAGGAGAGCGCGATGTTCTTTACGCTGTTCAGACCCAGGATGGTGATCGCCTGTTCGATCCGTATGACTTCGTGAGGGGACGAGTACAGGGATGAATTGGCGACCGCCAGCAGTTTGGCCGCCAGCGCGGGATCCGTTGCAATGACGGCTGCCAGAGACTGATAGGAGTCGTTTTCATCCCTGACTGCTTTGAGAATTCGTGCGGCAATGGCCGGTGCGGTGGGGAGCCTGATCTGGTCTTTCAGAAATCTTTCCACACCCATCTTCAAATTGCTCCGGTCTTTATTGTCGTACTGGCAGGGTGTTCGGGAAAACCCGAATCCCGCGGATTCTCACTCGACAGAAGGCGGGAGCTTCTGTCGAATGTGGCTCATCGCTCGCGCCCGTCGTTCGCCTTGAATTGTCGGAGTGCGCTATTTCTGGTCGGCATGAGGAAGAAGAAGTTGGAAACGTGTTCCGCTGGGGCTGGTTGAGCACAATATGAGCGCGCCCATGTCGTCCGCCAGGCGCTTGACGATGCTCAGACCCAACCCCGAGTGCCCTTCACCTTTTGTCGACTGCACCGGCGAGAAGAGCTGGTCCATGACGCTTTGGGGAAGACCAGGACCATCGTCCTGAACGGTCAGCTCCGAGTACCTGCGACCGCTTACGCTTACCGGATCCCGGGTTGCCACGACGATCCGGCCCCCCTGGCCCAACGCCTCTGCGGCGTTCTTGAGAAGATTGGTAAGGATCTGGCGGACATGATCGGACGGTTGGACCAGGGGCGGGTCGGCGGGTGACAGATCCACTTCCAGCGCGATGTTTCGTGCAGCCCCCACGGAAGCCGCGAAGATGTCGGTCACCTGACGAACCTCGTGATTCAGCGAACGGGCGCCTTGTCCCGACTCGTCGGGAGG
>Ga0207796_1000459_pt1 | contig 16719 bp, 16 predicted proteins | sample Pon1CUnioCityCA_6_FD_187274 | JGI IMG/M metagenome (GOLD analysis project Ga0207796, IMG submission 187274) | Marine sediment microbial community from Union City, CA, USA - Pond 1C Sediment 1 (SPAdes) | ecosystem: Environmental > Aquatic > Marine > Intertidal zone > Salt pond sediment ...
GAGCAGGATCTGTGGGCGGCCCTGGAAAGGGTCGATCTGGCGAGGACCCTGCGGCGCGAGGGCGTGGGGCTGGACTACCCTATCGGCGAGCGAGGCCAACGGCTGTCGGGCGGTCAGGCGCGACGACTGGCGCTCGCCTGGCTGGTGCTGCGCGATGCGCCCGTGGTGTTGCTCGACGAGCCGTTTGCCAATCTCGATGCCGTCACTGCCGGAACCGTACTGGAACGCCTGCGACCCTGGCTGGAAGCGCGAAGCGCGGTCATCGTGACGCATGCCCCGGAACAGCTGCCGGCGACGTGGCGCAGGATCGACCTGGGCGTCGACGGCAGGTCCCGGTAAAAACGGTTCCACCCGTTTGCGGCCGAACGTCTCGAATCAAGGGTCGCCCGGACGCCAGATACCGGAGGCTTCCTGCGGCGGCTGCGCAGGCGCCTTGCGACTTTCCACATCGTCGAATACCGCCTGGATGAACTGCCCGAGTTCGGCGAGGTAGCCCTTGCGCTGTTCCACCGGTTCCGGCATCTGGGCCACCAGGTAGCCCATGACGGCGGCGAGGTACTGCACGCCGACGATGGGCTCGCGCGCCCGCGGGTCCGCGGCGATCAGGGCGTCCTGAAGACTCTGGATCAGTTCACCGGACAATTGCAGGCTGTCGTCACTCATCGGGAATCCCTTCGTTGCGATTGAATGCGCATGAAACAATGCCCGGCGCCCTCAGGCAAAAACCGGGATGCCGAAAAGGGACATCGACATCCCGGTATTCCCGGCTTTCGCCCCCCGCCGGCACACTCAGGCGTTGAACGTCAGCCCGGTGGCGTCGACATCGACATGGACGGTATCGCCGGGGGCGAACCGCCCGGAAAGCAGCGCCTGCGCCAACGGATTCTCCAACTGCGTCTGGATCGCGCGCTTCAGCGGCCGGGCCCCGTAGACGGGGTCGAAACCCGCCTCGCCGAGACGGTCGAGTGCCTCCGTGCTGATCTCGAGCCCGATGTCCCGCTCGGCCAGGCGCTTGCGCAGCAGGCCGAGCTGGATATCGGTGATCGCCCGGATCTGCTCCCGGCCGAGCGGGTGGAACACGACGACGTCGTCGACGCGGTTGATGAACTCCGGCCGGAAATGCTGCCCGACCACCTCCATCACCGCCGCCTTCATCTGCGCATAGTGTTCCTCGCCGGCCATTTCCTGGATCAGCTGCGAGCCGAGGTTCGAGGTCATCACGATCACCGTGTTGCGGAAGTCCACGGTGCGCCCGTGACCGTCGGTCAGGCGGCCGTCGTCGAGCACCTGCAGCAGCACGTTGAACACGTCCGGGTGCGCCTTCTCGACCTCGTCGAGCAGGATCACCGAGTACGGCTTGCGGCGCACGGCCTCGGTCAGGTACCCGCCCTCCTCGTAGCCGACATAGCCCGGGGGCGCGCCGATCAGGCGTGCCACCGAGTGCTTTTCCATGAACTCGGACATGTCGATCCGGACCATGGCGTCCTCGGTGTCGAACAGGAACGACGCCAGCGCCTTGGTCAGCTCGGTCTTGCCGACGCCGGTGGGACCCAGGAACAGGAACGACCCGTTCGGCCGGTTCGGGTCCGAAAGGCCCGCGCGGGAGCGTCGGATCGCGTTGGCCACCGCGCGCACGGCCTCCTCCTGCCCGACCACGCGCTGGGCGACAGCCTCTTCCATCCGCAACAGCTTGTCCTTCTCGCCCTCGAGCATCTTCGACACCGGGATGCCCGTCCAGCGCGAGACCACCTCGGCGACCTCCTCGTCGGTCACCTTGGTGCGAAGCAGCCGGGTCTCCTTGCCTTCCTGCTCTGAGGCCTGTTCCAGCGCCTTCTGCAGTTCCGGGATGCGCCCGTACTGCAACTCGGACATCCGGTTCAGGTCGCCCGCGCGGCGCGCGGTTTCCAATTCCATGCGCACGCGCTCGAGTTCTTCCTTGATCTGCGCGGCGCCGGTCACGGCGGACTTCTCGGCCTTCCAGATCTCCTCGAGATCCGAATACTCGCGCTCCAGCCGCCCGATCTCCTCTTCGAGGCTGCCCAGGCGCTTCTTCGAGGCCTCGTCGGTTTCCTTCTTCATCGCCTCGCGCTCGATCTTGAGCTGGATCAGGCGCCGGTCGAGCCGGTCCATTTCCTCGGGCTTGGAGTCGATTTCCATGCGGATGCGCGAAGACGCCTCGTCGATCAGGTCGATCGCCTTGTCGGGCAATTGGCGGTCGGTGATGTAGCGCTGCGAAAGCTGCGCGGCCGCGACGATCGCCGGATCGGTGATCTCGATCCCGTGGTGCACCTCGTAGCGTTCCTTCAGGCCGCGCAGGATGGCGATCGTGTCCTCCATCGTCGGCTCGTCGACCAGCACCTTCTGGAAGCGTCGCTCCAGGGCCGCATCCTTCTCGATGTACTTGCGGTACTCGTCCAGCGTGGTCGCGCCGATGCAGTGCAGTTCGCCGCGCGCCAGCGCAGGCTTCAGCATGTTGCCGGCGTCCATCGCACCCTCGGCCTTGCCCGCGCCGACCATGGTGTGGATTTCGTCGATGAACAGGATCACCCGGCCCTCTTCCTTCGAGAGGTCCTTCAGCACCGCCTTCAGCCGTTCCTCGAAATCGCCGCGGAACTTCGCTCCGGCGAGCAGGGCCCCGAGGTCGAGCGCCAGCACGCGCTTGTCCTTCAGGCCCTCGGGAACCTCGCCGTTGATGATGCGCTGTGCAAGTCCCTCGACGATCGCGGTCTTGCCGACCCCGGGCTCGCCGATGAGCACCGGGTTGTTCTTGGTCCGGCGCTGCAGCACCTGAATCGCCCGGCGGATCTCGTCGTCACGTCCGATCACCGGGTCGAGCTTGCCCTGTTCGGCGCGCTCGGTCAGGTCGATGGTGTACTTGTCCAGGGCCTGCCGGGTGTCCTCGGCGCTCGGATCGTCCACGCTGGCTCCCCCACGCATCTGGTCCACGGCCTTCTCCAGGTTCGATTTGGTCACACCGCTGGTCTTCAGGATCTCCGCCACCGCGCCACGGTCGTCGACCGCCGCGAGCAGGAACAGCTCGGAGGAGATGTACTGGTCCTTGCGTTGCTGCGCCAGCTTGTCGCAGACGTTGAGGAGCCGGCTGAGATCATTGGAGACGTGCACCTCGCCCGGCGTGCCCTCGACGCGCGGCAGGCGCCCGAGGGCCTCTCCCAGCGCGGAGCGCAGCTGGTTCACGTTGCCGCCCGCCTGCGCCAGCACCGAGCGGGCACTGCCGCCCTCCTGGTCGAGCAGGGCCGCAAGCACATGGGTGGGCTCGATGAACTGGTGGTCGCGGCCGACCGCCAGCGACTGGGCGTCGGCCAGGGCCTCCTGGAACTTCGTGGTCAGGCGATCCATACGCATGGAAGAATTCCCCTCGGGAAAAGGTTTGATCTGACACACAAGGTGGGGGTATCCGCGCGGTATTCAAGGGCCGGCGCGCGTCGCCGTCAAATGTGTACCCGCCCGGAAACGGGGGATGCGGAGCTGGCCGCTCATCCCCTCAGGAAACCCGCCAGATCAGGGTGGCCATGCGGCCGCAGGTACCGTCGCGGCGGTAGGAGAAGAAGGTCTCGGACTCGGTGTAGGTGCAGCGGCCGCCTCCGTGAATGTCCCGGACCCCGGCACGCAGCAGCCGTTGGCGCGCCAACCGATAGAGGTCGGCAAACCAGTGATCGTCCTTCCCGGGCCGGAATGCCGCCCTTGCCTCCGGATCGCGGGCGAGAAAAGCGGCGCGAACCTCGGGACCCACCTCGAAGGCTTCCGCCCCGATCGCGGGCCCGAGCCACGCCGTGATGTGTTCGGGCGGATGCTCCATCGCCTGCACGGTGGCCTCGAGTACCCCGGCGACCAACCCGCGCCAACCCGCATGTGCGGCCGCAATCCTTCGACCGTCGGTGCTGGCGAACAGCACCGGCAGGCAATCCGCGGTCTGCACGGAGCAGACTGCACCCGCGGTCCGTGCCGTCACCGCATCCGCTTCGGTGGCCTCGGTCATCGCGTCGGCGTGCGCGACCCTGGCCCCATGGACCTGCCGTGGCCAGAGCGGCTGCGCCGGCAACCCAAGCGCCTCGGTCAGGCGCAACCGGTTGCGACGCACGGTCGCAGGGTCGTCGTGCGTGTGCAGGGCCAGGTTGAGGCTGCTCCAGGAACCCGTGCTGAAACCGCCCGCCCGCGTGGTCTGAACGGCGCGTATACCGGGGGGCAACGGCCAGTCGGGGATCAGCAACGGGATTTCGCTCATGGCCCGCGTGCGTCCTCCACAGCCTGCGCGGCGTCGGCCCGCAATGCCTCCAGCAGCGACTGAAAGTCCGCGGGCAAAGGGGCCTCAAACCGGCATTCCTCGCCGGTCTCGGGGTGCACCAGGCCGAGTACGGCGGCATGCAGCGCCTGCCGGCGGAACGCACCGAGAGCCTCCGCGGCCCGAGGTGTGATGCCGCGCACCGGCCGGGGCCGGCCACCGTAAGCGGGATCGCCGACCACCGGGTGTCCCAGTTTGGCCATATGCACCCGGATCTGATGCGTGCGTCCGGTATCCAGACGCACCTCGAGCAGCGTGTGGGCGCGCAGGCGTTCGAGTACGCGGTAGTGCGTGACCGCAGGTTTGCCACCGGCGACCACGGCCATGCGCTTGCGATCGATCGGGTGCCTCCCGATCGGCAGATCGACGGTTCCGCCGCTGATCAGCACGCCCTGAACCAGCGCCCGGTACTCACGGTGGACCGCGCGCTCCTGCAGCTGCCGGACCAGGCTGGTCTGCGCGGCCGCGGTACGCGCCACGACGAGCAAGCCGGTGGTGTCCTTGTCCAGACGGTGCACGATCCCGGCTCGCGGCAGTGCCGCCAGTTCCGGAGCGTAGTGCAGCAGGGCGTTCACGAGCGTGCCCTCGCGATGTCCGGCCGCGGGATGAACGACCAGACCCGCGGGCTTGTTCAGCACGATCATCGTCGCATCGGCGTGGACCACGTCCAGCGCGATCGCCTGAGGCTGCGCAGCGGAAACCGGTGTATCCGGGACGCACAGCCGAACTTTCTCGCCGCCGCGAACGGCGGCCCTGGGTCGCGACGGACCCCCGTCCACCGTGAGCGCGCCCTCTTTCAGCCATTGCGAGAGCTGGCTGCGCGAATAGTCGTCGAAGACCCGTGCCAGCGCGGCATCGAGCCGCATACCGGCGAGCTCCGGGGGAATCAGAGCGATCCGGGCGTCAGCCATGGAACCGGCGCGGCGATCGCACGCGTTGTTGTAGAATCCCGGGGTCATGCATCACAAACGAGGCTCCGCCGTGTCCCTGGCCCGTTGGTTCGTCACCCTGAGCGTCATACTCACTCTTTCCGCCTGCGCGAGCTGGAAGGAGGATCCAACCCGAAACTGGTCGGCCAGCCAGTTGTACGGCGAGGCCAAGGCCGCGCTCGACGGAGGCAGCTACGATCAGGCCGTAGAGTACTACGAACTGCTCGAGGCCAGGTTCCCCTTCGGCCGTTTTGCCCAACAGGCGCAGATCGAAATTCCCTACGCATACTACAAGGCGGGGGAATCCGAGGCCGCACTGGTGGCGGTGGACCGCTTCATCCAGCTCAATCCGCGCCACCCCAACCTGGATTACGCCTATTACCTGCGGGGCCTGGTCAACTTCAATCGCGATCAGGGATTCCTGACCAACATCTTCCCGATGGACCCGGCGGAACTGGATACGAAACCGCTGAACCAGGCCTTCCAGGACTTTTCGCGCCTGGTCAACGAATTCCCCGAGAGCCGCTACGCCGCGGACAGCCGCCAGCGCCTGATCTTCATCCGCAACGCTCTCGCCGCGCACGAGGTTCGCGTCGCGGAGTTCTACATGGAGCGCCGTGCCTGGGTCGCGGCCAGCCAGCGCGCGCGCTACGTGGTCGAACGCTACCAGGGTGCGGAAGTCATGCCTCAGGCGCTGGCGATCCTCGTGCAGAGTTACCAGGCACTGGATCTGGCCGATCTCGCAGAAGACACCATGGCGGTGCTCGAGCTCAACTATCCGCAACAGGCCGCGATGCTGCGCGAGGGGCGCCCCGTGACGCTGGACACGGAAACCGGCGGCATGCGCGGCTGGATCGAGCGCATTCCGTTCTTCGCGAACTGAAGCCTGCTCGCGAGCTCCCCGAAGCGGACGCGCGGCTACAGCGCGTCGTTGCCCTCCTCACCCGTGCGAATCCGGACCACCCGATCGACCGTGGTGACGAAAATCTTGCCATCGCCGATCTTGCCGGTTCGCGATGCCTTGATGATGGCATCGATGCACAGATCGACCTGGCTGTCTTCCACCACGAGGTCGATCTTGACCTTGGGCAGGAAATCGACCACGTATTCGGCCCCGCGGTACAGCTCGGTATGGCCTTTCTGACGCCCGAACCCCTGCACCTCGGCAGCCGTCATGCCGGTGATACCCACCTCGGTCAGGGCCTCCCGGACGTCTTCCAGCTTGAATGGCTTGATGATGGCTTCGATCTTTTTCATGAAAACTCCTGGGAGTGGGAAAGCGGTGGCACGGGCCGGGATCAGCCCGCACGGTAACCGGAGGTGATGGGATAGCGACGGTCCCGTCCGAACGCGCGTGGCGACACGCGCACCCCGGGTGCCGCCTGGCGCCGCTTGAACTCCGCCAGGAATACCATGCGGGCCACGCGCTCGACCGTGCCACGGTCGAAACCGCGCGCAACGATATCGTCCACAGACGCTTCCTGCTCGACAAAGGCTTCAAGAATCTCGTCCAGAACCGGGTACGGCGGCAAGGTATGGGCATCCTCCTGATCCGGGGCCAGCTCCGCGCTGGGTGGCCGGGTGATGACCCGCTCCGGGATCACCCGGCTGATCCGGTTGCGCATCCGGGCCAGGCGATACACCCATTGCTTGGTAACGTCGCGCAGCGGCGCGAAACCACCCGCCATGTCGCCGTAGAGCGTAGCGTATCCCACCGCCATTTCACTCTTGTTTCCGGTCGCCAGCACCAGGCGGCCGGTCCGGTTGGAGAGCGCCATCAGCACGACCCCCCGACAGCGCGACTGCAGATTCTGCTCGGTGACGTCCCCGGGGTTGCGGCTCTGATCCGCGAACGACTCCAGCAAGCCGAGCCGGAACGCCTCGACCATCGGTTCGATGGCCAGCTCACGGTAGTCGATGCCGAGCCACGCCGCCTGCTGACGCGCGTCCTCGATGCTCATCGAAGCCGTGTAGCGATAGGGCATCATCACCGCCTCCACCACCTCGGCGCCGAGAGCGTCCACAGCCAGAGCCGCGGTCAGGGATGAGTCGATGCCGCCCGACAGTCCGAACAGGACGCCATTGAACCCGTTCTTGCGCACGTAGTCGCGAATGCCGACCATCAGCGCCCGGTACATGTCCAGTGCTTCGGGATCGGTCACCACGGGCTCCGCCGCTGCGCCGTCCTCGTCGTCTCCCCAGAGCAGCGAGTCCGGTTCCGGGTGTTCCAGTTGCACGCCTTCCTCGTGCAGCTGGACGTTGCCGTCCACATCCCGACCGGCGCCCACGAACGCGAGGCCGGAAATCCACGCCGGCAGCACCGGCTGCACCCCGCCATCCCGGCCCACGACGAACGAACGGCCGTCGAAAACGAGTTCATCCTGCCCGCCGACCATGTTCAGGTAGACCACCGGACAACCGGTCTCGGCCACCCGTGCCCGGACGGCCGTCTCTCGCTGCGCGGGCTTGTTGCGGTGATACGGCGAGGCGTTCAGGTTCAGGATCAGCTCCGCTCCCGCGGAAGCCGCCATCGCTGCCGGCTCCGGTTGCCAGATGTCCTCGCAGACCGTCAGCCCGATCCGCATACCACAGACATCGATCACGCACGGCTCCGAACCCGGATGGAAATAACGGCGCTCGTCGAACACTGAATAGTTGGGGAGGGCCTGCTTCGCGTACCGTGCCTGGATCGCGCCGTCGCGCAACCACAATGCGGCATTGATCACGCCCTCGGGGGTCGCCAGCGGCGCGCCCAGGACCAGATCGATCCCGCGGGCTCGGTCGGCGATCCGTTCGACCTCCGACGCGGCGTCTTCGAGAAAGCGCGGGCGCAGCAGCAGGTCCTCGGGTGGATACCCCGTCAGCGCCAACTCCGGTGCCACCGCGAGGTCGGCACCTTCGGCTCGGGCACGTTCCAACGCGTCGACAATCAATCCCGCGTTATATCCAAGACCGCCGACCAGCGGATTCATCTGGATCAGGGCAATGCGCAATGTCGTCGAGGGGCCCATTGGGAACTACCGTGCCGCCGGTTCAGCCCAGAACGCGGGCGACGGCGGCGCCCAGCTCGGCCGGGGTTGCGGCGATCTCGACGCCCGCCGCACGGAGGGCCTCGATCTTCTGCTCCGCGGTGCCCCGGCCCCCTGAGATGATGGCGCCGGCATGGCCCATGCGCCGGCCAGGGGGGGCCGTGGCCCCGGCGATGTAGGCGGCCACCGGCTTCTCGAAAGCGTCGGCGATGAACCTCGCGGCGCGTTCCTCGGCATCGCCGCCGATCTCGCCGACGAGCAGTACCGCCTCGGTCTCGGGGTCCTCGGCAAAGAGCTGCAGGCAATCGACGAAATCCATGCCTTGAACGGGATCTCCGCCGATTCCGATACAGGTGCTCTGCCCCAGCCCGAGGTCCGTGGTCTGTTTCACGGCTTCGTAGGTCAGCGTGCCCGAACGGGACACGATCCCGATCCGCCCGCGCCGGTGGATGTAGCCGGGCATGATGCCGATCTTGCAGGCATCCGGAGTGATGATGCCCGGACAGTTCGGGCCGATCAGACGGGACCCGGTGTCCCCAAGGAGGTGTTTGACCCGGATCATGTCGAGCACCGGTATGCCCTCGGTGATGCAGACCACCAGTTCGATCCCGGCGTCCGCGGCCTCGCAGATCGCGTCCGCGGCAAACGCCGCGGGAACGTAGATCATCGTGGCCTGTGCCCCGACCTCCGTCACCGCTTCGGCCACGGTGTCGAACACCGGCAGATCGAGGTGCCGCCGACCCCCCTTGCCCGGGGTCACCCCACCGACCAGGCGCGTTCCATAGGCCAGTGCCTGCTCCGAATGAAACGTCCCCTGCTGCCCGGTGAAGCCCTGGCAGATCACGCGGGTGTCGCTGTCGATGAGAATGCTCACCCGGCCGCCCCCACGGCCGCCCGCGCGGCCTGATCGAGATCGGCGGCGGCCAGGATATCGAGTCCACTGGCGGCCAGCGCCGCGCGGCCTGCCTCGGCATTGGTGCCCTCCAGCCGTACGATGACGGGCACGTTCACCTGCACCTCGCGAATGGCGGCGATGATGCCCTCGGCGATCAGGTCACAGCGAACGATCCCACCGAAGATATTGACCAGCACCGCACGGACCGCGCTGTCGGAGAGGATCAGCTTGAACGCTGCGGACACCCTGGCGACGGTGGTGCCGCCGCCGACGTCGAGAAAATTGGCGGGCTGCCCACCGTGATGCTGGATCAGGTCCATGGTCGCCATGGCCAGTCCCGCGCCGTTGACCATGCAACCGATGGTGCCGTCCAGCCGTATGTAATTCAGGTCGTGTTCGTGCGCCCGCTCCTCGGCCTCGTGCCGCTGCCGCGCATCGCGCAGGCCGAAAATCTCCCGTTGCCGGAACGCCGCGGAGTCGTCGATGACCAGCTTGCCATCCAGTGCGAGCAGCTGGTCGTCGGCGGTCAGTACCAGGGGATTGATCTCCAGCAACTGGGCGTCGGATTCCTGAAACAGCCGAAACGCGTTGGCCACGAGCGTCGCGACCGATCGGGCGAGCGCACCGTCCACGCCCAGAGCCCGGGCCACGCGGCGCCCGTGGAACGGCATCACGCCGGTCACCGGATGGATCGGCAGGGTCAGCACGGCATCGGGTCGCTCCCGGGCCAGGGTTTCAATATCCATACCGCCATCGGCAGACACGATCATCACCACCGAGGCCCGGGCGCGATCCACGAGCATGCCGAAGTAGAATTCCCGTGCAATCGCCGCCGCAGGCTCGAGCAGCACCTGATCCACGGGCAGCCCCTCGGGTCCGCTTTGCCCGGTCACCAGCCGGGACCCGAGCAATCCAGCGGCCGCAGCCTCGGCCTCGGACCCGCTCGTTGCCCGCACGACTCCCCCCGCCTTGCCCCGGCCGCCGCTGTGCACCTGTGCCTTGACCCACGCTGCGTGGGTCCGCAGACGGCTCCACGCCTCGGGGACATCCGAACGGTCCGTGATCAGTTCGCCCTCGGGCACCGGGATCCCGGCAGAGCGGAACAGGGCCTTGGCCTGAAATTCGTGAAGGTTCATGCGCGCTGAGCATACTGAGCCGCCATCGAGGCGACAACTGCCCGGAGCCATCGGGCGTCGGCGTGGCGTGCGTGGACACAACCTCCCTGATGCTAGAATGCGCGGCATGCGACTGCTTCTCCTCATTGCCGCGATCGTCGGAGTCTTTCTGATCGTCCGGACCCTGTTCCTGAGCCAGACGCGCCGGAAAGCGCAACAGCCGGAGCGGCTGAAAGAACAGGGAACGGTCGTGCGCTGTGCTCATTGCGGCATGCACGTTCCTCAATTCGAGGCGTATCGAGCCGGCAACCGCATGTACTGTTCCCGCGAACACGCGCTCGAAGATGCCCACAACCGTCAGGAAGGCTGAAGAACCCTGATGGCGGCGCGCTCGGGGAACGCGCGATCACTGAGGCAGATGGGCGCATTCCGCCTCCTGCTCGCACTGTTCCTGCTGTGGCTGAGCACCATTGGGCCCGGTGATTCCTTTTACACACCCGAAGCCCTGCCCAGCGCCCAGTTCATAGCCCTTGGCTACCTCGTTTTCGCATTGCTGCTGGCTCTGCTGAGCGGCGCCGACGCGCTCACCACACCGACCCGCCTGCATTATCAGGTCATCGTCGGCGCACTGGCCGACATCCTCGCGATCGGTCTCGTCTTGTTGGCTGCCGGTGGCGTCCAATCGGGCCTCGGCTTGCTGCTGGTCCCGATGTTGGCGGGATACGCAACGATCGTGAACGGGCGCAGCGGCGTCTTCCTTGCGTCCGTTGCGGCCCTGATGCTGCTGGTGACGGAGATCTTCATTGGTCCGCGCTCACCGTGGCCGTTCGATCCGCAACCGACTCAGACGGGCATCCTCGGCGCCATTCTGTTCGTGGCCGTGATCGTCTCCTGGCGGCTCGCGCTGCGCGCGGGTACCAGCGAGGCGCGCCTGATGCTTCAGGAGCAGGATCTGGTCAAACTCGCGGAGCTGAACGAGAAAATCATCGCCGGCATGGATACGGGGGTGATCGCTGTCGACCGTTCTGGACGGATCCAGAACATCAATGCCGCAGCGCGGCGGATGCTGGGCTGGGATGCGGGCGAGGCACGTCGCGGTCTGCCGCCGCGGCTGGAAAAAGCCCTGGCGGAATGGCTGCGCGGCCCCGCCGTCGCCGCCACCATACACATTCCCGGCGACACCGGTCACCGGGAGTTGGAGGCCCGCCTGGCACCCATCGGCTTTGCCGGACAGCAGGGCGCGCTGCTCATTCTGGAGGAAACCGCGGAGATCAAGCGCCGCGGCCATGCCGGCAAGCTGCAGGCACTTGGCCGTCTGACGGCGAGTATTGCGCATGAGATCCGCAACCCCCTGAGCGCAATCAGCCACAGTGCCCAGCTTCTCGCCGAATCGCCCGCGATCGAGGGTGGCGACCGCCGCCTGCTCGACATTATCCAAAGCCAGAGTCAACGGATGGACGGACTCATCCGCGGCATCCTGACCCTGTCGCGCGATCGGCCCGCGATGCAGGAGAGGATACGCCTTCGCGAGAAGCTCGCTGCTTTCGCCGAGGACCTCTACCGGACCCGCCAGGTCGCTCCCGGCGCGCTGAGCATCGACGTCAAGAACGCCAACCTGACCGTTCTGTTCGACCCGACCCAGCTCAATCAGGTCGTCTGGAACCTCTGCAACAACGCGCTGCTGCACGCGGGTCATTCCGTGGCTGGCAGCCAGCCCATCGTGCTGAAGGCCTACGCGGACCCGCGCAGAAACCTGGCGATACTGGACGTGATCGATTCCGGTCCAGGCATCCCGCAGGAGCAGCGGGACTCGCTTTTCGAGCCCTTTTCCTCCAACGCCCCGGGTGGGACGGGGCTCGGTCTTTACATCTCGAGACTGTTGTGCGAGAACAATGGCGCTTCTATCGAATACCTGCCCCAGCCAAGCGGCGGGTGTTTCCGCGTATCATTTGCGCTGACCGGAGATCAGGGCACGATTCGGGAGCCACACGGAACGGACGCCTGACGCGCGTTCGAGAAATCGAAAATTTCAAAGAGCCGCCGCAAGCAATGCCGGCCCCGGAGTCAAGAACACCGGACACCCGAGGACACCTGATGCCGATCAAGCACGTGCTGGTCGTCGACGACGAAGCCGATATCTGCGAGCTTCTGGAGATCACGCTGCACCGAATGGGCATCCCGGCAATGACAGCCACACGCGTGGCAGCCGCCAAGAAGCTTCTCCGCGAGCAAAGGTTCGACCTGTGTCTGACCGACATGCGTATGCCGGACGGGGATGGCCTGGAACTCGTCGAGTACATTCAGTCCGAATGTCCCGAGCTGCCCGTGGCCGTGATTACCGCCTACGGCAGCGTCGATACCGCCGTTCAGGCCTTGAAGCTGGGCGCGTTCGATTTCGTCACCAAGCCGGTTGACCTTACGCTTCTGCGCCATCTGATCGACAGCGCATTGCGGCTGGAACAGGCCAACAACAACGAGACTTCTCACGACACCCGCCGCGCTGGCGCCGACGACAGCCCATTGCTGGGACACTCTGAAGCCATGGCCCAGCTCCGCGCCACGGTGGGCCGCGTGGCACGGAGCCAGGCACCGGTGATGATTCTGGGGGAATCCGGGTCTGGAAAGGAATTGGTCGCGCGCGAGATCCATCGTCTGGGTCCCCGCTCGACCGGGGCCTTTGTTCCCGTGAATTGCGGCGCGATCCCTGCTGAACTCATGGAAAGCGAGTTCTTCGGGCACCGTCGCGGAGCCTTCACCGGCGCGGTTCAGGATCGTCGGGGCCTGTTTCGCGAGGCCCACGGAGGGACGCTGTTCCTGGACGAGGTCGCCGAACTTCCCCAACCGCTACAGGTGAAGCTCTTGCGCGCCGTGCAGGAAAGAACCATTCGACCGCTCGGGGCTCCGAGTGAGGAAACCGTCGATGTGCGCATCCTTTCCGCCACCCACCGCGGGCTCGCGGAGGAAGTGGCGGAGGGCCGGTTCCGCCAGGATCTGTACTATCGGCTCAACGTGGTCGAGGTCCACGTGCCTCCGCTGCGCGAGCGCTGCGAGGATATCGCGGAGATCGCCTGCCAGATGCTGGGCCGGATCGCCCGGCAGTGGGGATTGGCCGGGCTCGATCTGTCCGAAGCAGCACTCGAGCGGTTGCAGCACTACTCGTTCCCGGGCAATGTCCGCGAGCTCGAGAATATCCTCGAGCGCGCCGCGGTGATGGTCGAGGGCTCGGTGATTCAGGCCGAGACGCTGGAATTTCCGCGCCATCCGGCCGAGGTGCAGCCCGATGAAGCGAACGCGGCTGCATCGTTCGACATCGATGCGGGACTCGATCACCATCTGGCCGACCAGGAGCGCAGGGCGTTGGAAGCGGCCCTCGCCCAGACCGCAGGCAACCGCACGGCGGCCGCCAGGATCCTGGGTCTCAGCTTCCGGCAGATGCGCTATCGGCTCAAGAAGCTGGGCCTGGACTGACCTCTCGCGGTTTCGGCATCATGACCGTGGGCGGATCGGGGACCTCGCGCAACAGCGCATCCAGTTCGTACAGCGGCAACCCGACCACGTTGCTGTAGGAACCCGCGAGGCAGCGCACGAATGCCGCCGCTCGACCCTGTATCGCATAGCCACCCGCCTTGCCCAACGGTTCCCCCGTCGCCACGTACGCTTCCAGCTCCGCCGCGTCGATGGGGCGCATCCAGACACGGCTCTTCACCGACAGCGATCGGGTGTCGAAGCCTGCGCGCGTGAGCGCGATTCCGCTGTAGACGCTGTGCGACCGACCGGAGAGCCGCGCCAGCATGTCCATTGCGGATTCCGGATCGGCCGGCTTGCCCAAAATCTCGTCGTCGAGGGCGACCACCGTATCGGCCCCCAGCACCCACTGCCCCGGCGCAGCCAACTGGCATGCCGCCTCGGCCTTGGCGCGCGCCAGCCGCAGAACGAGCTGGCCGGAACGCTCTCCTGGCCGCGGGGTTTCATCGACTTCGGCCGGCTGCACCGTGAATGCAATACCCAGCTGTTCGAGGAGTTCGCGGCGCCGCGGTGAGGCGGAGGCCAGCAGGAGCGGCAGACTCATGCGCGATGGTAGGGGTGATGATTCAGCAGCGACCAGGCCCGGTACAGCTGCTCGGCCACGAGAACCCGCACGAGCATGTGCGGAAAGGTCAGCGGCGACAGCGACCAGACCCAGTCGGCCCGGTCCCGAACACCCGGCTCCAGCCCGTTGGCGCCACCGACCAGGAACGCGACGTCGCGCCCGGACTGCTGCCAGCCGGCAAACCTCGCGGCGAGCGTCTTCGTGTCGACAACCTGCCCGCGCTCATCGAGCGCGACGACGAGGGCCTGCTGGGGAATGGCCGCCAACAGCGCCTGCGCCTCCGAACGGCGGAGGGTGTCGGCATCCATCGCGCGGGAACGCGCCGGAATGTTCAGGGCATTGAGGTGCAGCCGTGCGTCCCGGGGCATTCTCGCGGCATAGTCCTCGAAACCCGCGCTGACCCAGCCGGGCATGCGTGGACCGATCGCGATCAGGTGCAGGCGCATGGCCCCGGCTCAGCGGCGCATCCGTCGGACCAGTCCCGGGCCGGGCGCGGATGCCTCGGACGCTGCGGCCGCTTCCCCGGTATCCTCGGCCAGCCAGAGCTTCTCCAGATTGTAGAAATCCCGGACCCGGGGCAGCATCACGTGGACGATGACGTCGTTCAGGTCCACCAGCACCCATTCCTGGCCGTCCTCGCCTTCCATGCCCAGCGGCTGCACCCCTTGCGCCTTCGCTTTCACCGCGACGGAGTCCGCAAGCGACTTCACGTGCCGGTTGGACGTACCGCTGGCGATGACCATGAAATCGGTCAGCGGTGTCTTCCCGCGCACGTCGAGCACGCGGATCTGCTGCCCTTTCATGTCCTCGAGGGCTTCGGTCACGAGGTCCACGAGTTGTTCACTTTGCATGGCGGCTCTCTTCGGTTTCGATCAACGGGGTCTCCTCCCGGTCTTTGCGATACAGGTCCTTCTCAAGGATGTAGTCCAGAACCGAATCGGGCAACAGGAACCTCGGACTGCGCCCGGCGCGCAGCAGGGCCCGAATGTCGGTGGCGGAGATATCGAGCGCGGTCACGGCCTCGAACCGGACATACCCACACGGCCGCTCGCGCAGGCGTTCCGGCGAGGGCGTGACTTCGGCCGCTTCGAGGTATCCGGTCCCGGGTCGCGGGGACGCGCTTCCCGGCCGGGTGGCGACCACCACGTGGGCCAGTCGCGGAATCTCGCGCCAGCGGTGCCAGGTATGCAGTTCCGCGAAGGCGTCCAGCCCGACCAGCATCAGCAACGGCTGCGATGCACCCACCTCGGCGCGCAGCGCGAGCAGCGTATCGACGCTGAAGGACGGTCCGTCACGATCCAGCTCCCGCCGATCGACCCGGAAACCGGACAGGCCCTCGATGGCGCGCTGCACCATGGCGAGGCGATGTTCCGCATCGGCCCCGGGCAACGGGCGATGCGGCGGCACGTGGGCCGGCACCAGTCGGAGTTCATCGAGGCCCAGCCGCTCGTGAATCTCGAGCGCGGGACGGAGATGGCCGTGATGTATGGGATCGAACGTCCCGCCGAGGATGCCGATCACGGGAGCCGCGGTCTACGGGAACGGGCGCACTGCGCCCGCGAGACCTCCCGGTCGGCCATGCGGATCATGCGCACGGCCGCTCAGGCGCGGACATGGCCATCGCCGAGTACGATGAATTTCTGGGACGTCAGGCCCTCCAGTCCGACCGGGCCACGCGCGTGGATCTTGTCCGTGCTGATTCCGATCTCCGCGCCGAGGCCGTATTCGAACCCATCCGCGAAGCGGGTGGACGCGTTCACCATCACCGAACTGGAATCGACCGCGCGCAGGAACCGACGCGCCGCACTCCAGTCCTCGGTGACGATGCTGTCCGTATGCTGTGAACCGTAGGTGTTGATGTGTTCCATCGCCTGGTTCAGCGAATCCACGACCCGCACCGCGAGCACCGGGGCGAGATATTCCTCCGCCCAGTCCGCCTCGGTGGCACGATGGATGTCGGGAAGCACCGCCAGCGTTTGCGCGCAGCCCCGGAGCTCGACGCCGTGACGGTCGTAGGCCGACTTCAGAAGGGGCAGCAGCTCCTGCGCGCGACTCTGGTGGATCAGCAGGGTTTCCATCGTGTTGCAGGTCCCGTAACGCTGGGTCTTCGCATTGACCGCCACGGCAAGCGCCTTGCCCGCGTCGGCGCGTTGATCGATGTAGACATGGCAGACGCCGTCGAGATGCTTGATCACGGGCACCCTGGACTCCTGGCTGACGCGTTCGATCAACCCTTTTCCGCCACGCGGCACGATCACGTCCACGTACCGTGACATCCGGAGCAGTTCGCCCACGGCCGCACGGTCGGTGGTGGCAATGATCTGGACCGCGGTGCGCGGCAACTCGGCGGCGACGAGGCCC